>Ga0315281_10004352_pt1 | contig 20558 bp, 17 predicted proteins | sample YL17G07_0_MG_FD_204540 | JGI IMG/M metagenome (GOLD analysis project Ga0315281, IMG submission 204540) | Sediment microbial communities from Yellowstone Lake, YNP, Wyoming, USA - YL17G07_0 | ecosystem: Environmental > Aquatic > Freshwater > Lake > Sediment | place: USA: Wyoming | collected...
GACAACGAGCCGATAGGCATCATCCGCCTCTCGGAGATGCTCGCGTTCCCTCAGCACAAGGTGCGGTACTCGCTCAGGATACTTGAGCAGGAAGGGTTGATCGAACCGTCACCGGACGGAGCGATAACGACCGCGAAGCTGCAGGATTTCTTGGACAACCTAAAGAAAAGCCTGGAGGCTCTGAACGCAACGGTCCAGGAGCTCCGGGAGCAGCTGGAGTAGGCAGAAATCCAGTGCTCCAAAAGTCTTATCTAATGGCGTTCGATAAGGAGATTTCGCACCGCGCCGTCGTAGCTCAGTTGGCAGGACACTAGATGATGTCTATTGTCCCGACAGAGAGCTTCCGGCTGTTAACCGGAAGGTCATCGGTTCGAGTCCGATCGACGGCGCCATTCTCCTTCGTGATTTTGGAAACCGTTAATTAGAAGTGTCCTGTTAGTCATTCTCCGCCAGTCCCAGGGGCCCGTAGCTTAGACCGGTGGAGCGATTGGCTCATAACCAGTTGGTCGTCGGTTCAAATCCGACCGGGCCCACTTCCTACTTGCTTTTCAGAAAGAGTCTTATCCAGCAAACATATTTGGATATTAGGAAGATTAGAAAATGATTACGCTCTGGCTCACATTGGCGCTTCTGGCCATATTCTTCTACGGCGTCTCGATGGTCGCGCAGAAGGTCGCGCTCAATAACATGCCGGCGCCGCAGATGATTTTTCTGTCTCTCATATTCTGGGTCCCGCTCTACACGATTTGCCTCGTCCCGTTCTTTTTGGATGGAACTATCTGGTCGATCGAGCCATTGATGCTGGTCTACGCATTGCTTGCAACATCGTTCGGACAGATAGGCTACTACACATATGTGGAAGCGGCGGAGAGGGGGCCGGTTTCGATCGTAGGCAGCGTGACCGCGGCCTACCCGATCATGGTGATTGCTTTTGCGATCCTCATACTTGGAGAAATTGCAGAAATTACGATGCTCCAGCTCGCGGGCGCATTGCTGGTGACTTGTTCGATAATAATGCTCTCTTTCTTCCACGGAGGACGGCAGGAGAAGGCGCCCGTTGGCAGACGATATTACTTCCTGTGCATTGTCACGGTGTTCATCTGGGGGCTGTGGGCGATCTTCACAAAACTCACGCTGGATTCTTTAGATCCGTTCCTTTTCATCGGCATCTACGCGTTGATCATCCCTCCAGTGACCTTCGGCTACTACAGGTTCAAGAAGGTCAAAGTCAGGGACGCCGTCCCGAAATGGTCGCGCGCTCTGAAGATAGCAATAGCGTCGAGCATCGTCGGCAACATTGCGTTCTTCGCTGAGATTGTCGCAATCTCGCAGGGCCCTGCGTCGATCGTTTTCCCGCTGGTGGCTTCCAGTCCGCTGGTCGTCGTCTTACTGGCATACGGCTTCCTCAAGGAAAGACTCACGAGAAGAGAGTGGGTACTGGTTGCAGTTGTACTAGCTGGCATAATAATGGTGTCGACTGCCTGAGCCAGGTAATGTTTATTTCTTCCTGTTCGGCAAAGGACAGGTTGCTTTGTCGCCGAGTCTTGTCCGCGTGTAGTAAGGGTCTGCGAGATCCTCGAATGCGGACAATGCGGCCACTGCGCCCCCGTGAACTGCGGATACGATTTGGAGAATCCCGCCAACAAGATCGCCAGCAGCATATACGAAGGGCATATTGGTTCGATAGTTCTGGTCAACTTTGACCCAACCTTGCGCGTCCATCTCCAAGCAAAGGGATTTTGCAAGTGCGGAGCCTGGGACGGTTCCGACCGCAACGAATATCCCGTCGACATCCATTTTTTCTTTCTTGCCGGTCAGCTGGTCCAATAGTTCGACGGCAGTCACTGCATTCCCATCGCCGATTATCTTCTCAAGGATTGTGTTTAGCTTGATCTTCAGCTTCTTTTCGTTCGCAGTGTCTTGCAGATGCTGGTCGGCGCGAAGAGCGTCCCGCCTGTGGACGAGGGTCACGTCGCATCCGATCGATAGCAGATAGAGCGCTTCTGTCAGCGCGGTGTTGCCGCCGCCTATGACGGCGACCTTCTTCTTTCTGAAGAAAAATCCATCGCAGGTCGCGCAGTAGCTGACCCCTTTGCCGTAATATTCCTCCTCGCCAGGAACGAGGAGCTTCTTGTGAGAAGCGCCGGTCACGAGAATGATTCCCCTGGAAGTCAGCTGCCCTGAAGATGTGGTGATCTTGAACTCCTCGCCCTTGGGTTCGATGCCGATGACCTCGACGCCTTCGATTATCTGGACATATTCACGGGCGTGCGCGGCCATCGTCTCCATGAGCTTCATTCCCTCTATCCGGGGGAACCCCGGATAGTTCTCTATCCAGGGGCTCAGCATGACCTGCCCGCCTGCAACCCCTTTCTCCAATATGAAGCACTTCAGCCCTGCCCTGGCTCCGTAGATGCCGGCGGCTAGACCCGCTGGTCCAGCGCCGATTATTACGATATCGCACGCGCCGTCCTTAATTGGATTATCGCAGACCTTCCTTCGTCCCGTCATCCGCCCAGGAATTACCCAAGGAGATACGAATAACCTTTGCTCATCGCATGCGGATAAATGTTATATGATTAACCAATCATTGGCCGAAGTGAGCCCTTGAGGAGGTCGGCCATAGAGGTGAGATCTTGATTGAAATCTGGCTGCTCTTTTGTCTAGGGACCATCCTCTGTTACGGGACGGCACAGCAGTTCTCCAAGAAAGGGGTCCAGCTGATCGGTTCTTACCAGACCGGGATCATGTACACAATCGCCTCCGTCGGCATCCAGACGACCTACTGGCTGCTTCTGCCGGATGACAAGGCGAATGATCTCGACGGCATCCTGATTGCCATCTTCGCAGGGATCATGGGGGCGTGGGGATTCGTCTTCTACATCTTCGCGTTGAAGAGCGGGAAGGTCTCGCTTGTCTCTGTGATAACGGCCGGATACCCGGCGGTCTCGGTGGTTTTGGCAATTACTCTTATCGGCGATGTCCTCACAATTCCACAGTCGATCGGAATCCTGCTAGTCATCATGGCGATAATCTGCATCTCGCTCCCGACGAAAGCGGACAGGGCGGAAAGAAGGGGCAACGAGAACGGGCCAAAGAAATCTAGGCGCTGGCTCATGTGGGCGGTATTGTCCCTGATATTCTGGGGGATCTGGGCGATTCCTTCGCAAGTTGCGATGCGGCAGATCGGGGAGAGCGATTACATCTTCATTGACGGACTCACAATGGTGTTGACATGGGTTCCGCTTTGGCTATATTTCGAGAGAGGGAAGATGAACAGGGATGTCAGGAAGCTATCGTTCTCTGGGACAGCGGGGATTCTCGCTTCGATCGGGACGGTCAGCCTGTTCTTGGCAATTAGCAATGGACAGGTGGCCGTTGTAACCCCGACTACCTCAATATACCCCCTATTCACCGTGCTTTTAGCGAGATTTGCTCTGAAGGAAAAACTTGATTATCTGCAATACGGAGCTATCGCGGCAGGCGTCCTGGGAATCGTTCTCCTTGCAATGTGAGCAAGGTCACTTCCTTGATGAGGACATTCCGCTGAAGACGTCAGAGATGGATCTCAGAAGAGTGTGCTTTGGGACATCGTTCAGGTCCAGGTTTTCCATCCTCCTGATCCTAAATCCGATCGGCGGGTGAGGGTCGAATGCCAGCCAGTCACCGAAACTTGTCTCTTGTCCTTCGATGAAACTACTATCGAGTAGCAAACGCTTGAAGCCTATCTTCTTCAGAGAGTTGGCCATTGTCTGTGGATCGCGTAAGATGTATGCCGCCTCGAGATCGGCTCTTGCTTCTAGGAATTTTCCGAAGAAGAATATCAGCCAGAATATGAACATCAGGTAGATCATCACGAAGATAAACGGTAAAGTGACCATATACGGTAGGAACACATAGACCCTGAGCAGATACTCTGAGACAATAAATGAGAAGAGAATCGCCGGGTCGCCGAATCTCAGGTGGCTCAACTCATGACCCACAACCAATTCAATTTCCTTTTCTTCGAGTTGAACCAGAAGACCGAATGTAATTAGCATGGTAGCCAGTCTCTTTGAGAATCCCGTCGCCGCGGCATTAGGTTTCGGATTCTTGGTCACCACAATCGCGGGGATTGGCATTTCAAAACGCTTCGCCGCACGTTTGACGATTTCGTAGATGTTGATCCTTTTAACAACTACTTGCTCTGGAACAGCTGGTATCCCTGCTTCCGTGAAGAATGCGGCAACCTCAGCGTGATTCATATATCGCTTTTCGTAGGTCATTTTTTCGTACAATCTGCGTTTAAGTGTAGACAGGGAGCCTTCACGGTCTTTGAAGAAGGTCGGAACAGTATTGCCGTCTAGCTTGCATTCGATTATGACAACGTCGGTGTTCTTCTCTGTGATTCTCCAGTCACTGCGAATTGCGAGAATCTTTCCGGCACTGAGCACGATGGATAGGAGCACGGCTATCATGACGAAGGGGGCGATCGAGCCAAGCCCCATGCCCTGCAACAGCAACAAGAGCAGAACGCCGAGAATGATCGATAGCAGGAAGATGTTCAGCATATTTCCGCGGAAGAGCTTCTCGAAAATGCTGCTCCTACCGCCGAGTTTGGATGTCGCCTCCGATCCGGGGACGAACGCCATGTAGATGGTGTCCTTCCTGATTGCTTCCTCGAAAATCTGGAGGCTCAGGAGCAGATAGTCCTCCAGGCGCTTGTTGAAATCCTCGTTCTTCCCGGAAAAGGAAAAGATGTCGATTGCCAGCGGCGATTCGAGTTTTATGCGTACCGTGGCGGAATAACTCTCCTGGGGCCAGACGGTATTGAAAATCAGGAATTTTCCGTGTTCCCCGGCGATCTGATGAAAATCTCCGGCTGCGATTGATCCGAACCTTCCGGAACTGGAATTTTCAGTCAGGAATTTCGGGAACGAGATGAGGCTCCCCTTAGCGATCTCCGTCGAGAGCGTGAAGCCATGGACAGGGACGCCGAGGTTGAGGGGCGAACGACGATTACTTTCCATATGCAAATCAGCAATTGTACAAGCACTATCTATAACATGATGTCGAGGCTCGGTGACATCATTCTTCTCCGAGACGAAAGGATTGAATATCGAGCAAATAATCCGAGATGCTGGGTAAGGAAGGCGCTGAGACATGGGCATCGAAATCGATGAGGACATGATCGAGAAGGTCGCGCGCATCAGCAGGATCCGCCTGACGCCTGAGGAAGAGGAGCGACTTCTTTCTGATTTCAAGGAGATACTCTCGGCGTTTTCAATGCTGGATGAGGCAGTGCCGGATTGCGAGCCGGCTTTCCATCCGATCGAAATAAGGAACTACGTCAGGGAGGACGAACCTGAGACGAAGATCCCCCCGGATGAGATCATCGAGAACATGGACACTCACCAGCGATTCATAAAAGGACCGAGGATGCAATGATAATCTCCGGAGCGACCCACTACGTCTCCGCCGCGAAGGAGGGAGTCCTCGATCCAAAGGCCTATCTTTCCAGCCTCATGAGGAAGCTTGAGCCGCACGCGAGGAGCCTGAACCTCTTCTCGAAGATCAATGAGAAGCTTGAGGCGGGGAAGGGGGGCGCTCTCTACGGTCTGCCGTTCAGCGTCAAGGACAATATCTGCGTGAGAGGATTCCCGACCCGCGCTGGCTCGAAGATACTTGAAGGATATGAGCCGCCGTTCGATGCCACCGTCGTCGAAAGGATGAAAGCGGCCGGAGGGTCGTTCATCGGGACGACGAATATGGACGAGTTCGGCTTCGGGACATTCAGCACCAACTGCGCCTTCGGAGCGCCAAGGAACCCGTTCGATGACTCGCGGAGCTGCGGCGGTTCGAGCGGCGGAGCGGCCGGGACGACCGCAATACTGAGTCATCACGTCGCCCTTTCGGAGTCAACTGGGGGATCGATCTCCTGCCCCGCGTCATTCTGCGGCGTCGTAGGCCTTACCCCCACATACGGCAGAGTGTCGAGATACGGCTTGATCGACTACGCGAACTCGCTTGACAAGATTGGATTGATTGCGAGGTCTATCGACGACGTCGCAATCGCACTGCCGATAATCGCCGGAAAGGATGAGAGAGACTCGACCAGCATGGCCCAGCCGGAACTATCAATCTCCAACGAATTGATCGAAAGCATAGCGGTTCCCGAAGAGCTCATCTCGGCGATACATGACAAGAGGATAATCGATATGTTCTCAGCTTCTTTGAAGAAGCTCGAGGAAGCTGGAGTCGAGGTTGCAAAAGTCAACATGCCGAGCCTGCGGTACTCGATCCCGGCCTATTACATCCTGGCTTGCGCTGAGGCTTCGACCAACCTCGCCAAGTTCTGCGGGATGAGATACGGGGCGGCATGGAACGCTTACGACAAGATGTACAACGAATTCTTCACCGAGGTCAGGACCGCCTCCTTCGGAGTCGAGGCAAAGAGGAGGCTGATGCTCGGGACTTTCGCAAGGATGGCCGGATACCGGGACCAGTATTACATGAAGGCTCTGAAGATTCGTCAGAAGATCGTTGAGGAGTTCAAGGGCGTCCTAAAGGGTTTCGACATCATCGCGACGCCGACGATGCCACTCCTGCCGCCTTTGTTCGAAAAGATAACCGAGATGACTCCGGCGACGGTGTACGCGCTGGACTTCCTGACGGTCCCGCCGAACCTCGCCGGGATACCTCAAGTCTCGATGCCGATGGGGTACCTGGATAATCTTCCGGTCGGCATACATTTCATGGCCGATCATTGGGATGAATCCAAGTTGATCTCTGTCGGAAGGATGTGGGAGCACCAGATGGAATACCGGTTCCCCATGAACCTGGAGGGATCGCCATGACGATGATCGGTCTGGAGATCCATGTCCAGCTGCCGACGAGGAGCAAGATGTTCTGCTCCTGCCCGAACGCCGTCTCGGAGGACCCGAACTCGACGGTATGCCCCACATGCCTGGGGATGCCAGGCTCGAAGCCGACTGTGAACAAGAAGGCGATCGAACTCGCCGCGATCGCCGCGAGGACTCTCCATTGCGAGCTGCTCGACAAGACCTGGTTCTCGAGGAAGACCTACTTCTACCCGGACCTGTCGAAGAACTTCCAGATCACGCAGTTCGAATCGCCCATCGGAACGGAGGGATACCTGGACATATCGGGGAGGAGGGTTGGAATATACAGGATCCATTTGGAGGAGGACCCCGCCAGATCAGTGCACGACCTGGCTCCAGAGCAGGAATTCTCGCTGCTCGACTACAACAGAAGCGGCGTACCGCTCATCGAGATAGTCACCAAGCCGGACATGGACGACCCTGCCCAGGCCAGGGAGTTCCTCAGGACCTTGCTCGACGAGCTTCGTTACGTCGGCGTCGTGGTCGAGGGAGAGGATCTCAAGATCCGCGCGGACGCTAACATCTCGATCAAGGGGGGCGAGAGGGTCGAGATCAAGAACGTCACCGGGCTGAGGAACCTCGAGCGGGCTCTGGAATTCGAGCACCGCCGCCAGGAGAAGCTTTCCAAGGCGAGGATGAGCGTCAAGAGAGAGACTAGGAGCTTCGACGAGGAGAAAGGCGTGACCGTGGCCAGCAGGGAGAAGGAGGAGGAGCAGGACTACGGATACATTTTCGAACCTGATCTGCCGGTATTCGATCTGAAGGAGCTTGCGGGCATGATGGAATTCCCGCCGACAGCCTCCGAGAAAGCGGTTGAACTTGAAAGGAAATTCAAAATTCCAATCAATGAAGTGAAATCGCTATTGCTGAGTTCGAAGCCTATCGGGGAGCTCTTCGAAGACATGGCGGCGAGGATCGCTCCCTCTCGCCTGATCCGCTGGCTGAACAGCACGGTGAAGGCGGAGCATTACAAGCACCCTGATGTGGAATTGAAGAAGGTCGCTCCCGAGATCGAGAGGGTAATCGCGGCGGAGGCGGCTGGAAAAGTCTCCGACGGCGTAGTAAAATCGGCGATCAAGAGGATATTCGAGACGGGAGGAGCCGGAGAGCTCGTCGAGCTGGATGAATCGGAAAGCGAGCTCGAAGAGATTGTCTCAAGGATACTATCCGAGGAGCCTGCCCTGAAGAAGGAGATCGAGAGCCAACCGAAGGCTATCAACTTCCTTGTCGGTCAGATAATCAAGGAGACGAAGGGACGGTACGATGCGCGCAGGATCGCGGAAGTGATCAGAAGCAAGATCGATTCGAAGTGAGGCGCTCACACTTCGTCGCGCAGGCGCTTCACGAAATAGATGATATCGGTGGCCGGCACATAACCAAGCTTTTCGAACAGCTGGTGGCTCGGCTTGTTCTCTTCCTCTATATGGGCCGCGAAAATCTCGATGCCCATCTTCCTGAGCCTATTCTCCGCCTCCTTGATCAACCCGGAGGCGATCCCCTGATCGCGGAATTTCGGAAGGACCGCGAGCCGGTTCATCCATCCCTTTCGTCCGTCGTTGCTGACGACGATCACCCCCCGCAGGAGTCCTCCCTTGACGTCCCCCAGAATGAAGACCGTCCCAGATGCCACCTGCTTCCGAAGGTTGTCCGGCCTGTCCCGCCCTTTGAGCTTGGCGGGCATTCCGGCCTGAGCCCAGATATCGACTATCCTCCTGTAGTCCTTCAGACTGAGTTCATAGATTGTCATGTGATCGTAACATGGGGAAAAAGGCGCTGGACCGATATATTCCTGTCTGTGCTCACATGACCGGGGGCAATCCAGGGGGCGTCAAATCCAATCCTTCAGGAGGGTTCGTCTTCCATCTCCACTTGAGAAGAAGTATCGAGACGACGATCCCTATGACGACGACGAGCAGGGTGACGATGATCCAGATCGCATCGATCGGCGGCTCTGCCACCACCGTGGCTGAAGCTTTGAAGTCGACTCCCACCAAGGTCGTCAGTCCGACGGAATTTGTAACCCGCACGATGATGTAATGATCCCCGTCCGCAAGACCGGTCATCGTTATGGTCGTCCGGTTCAGACCGGTCGACGAGGAAACGTTCTCGAAGTCGGCGGCATCCAGGCTGAACTCCACACTTGCTATCGAGGACAGATCGTCGATCGATATGCAGACTATGCTTGCGTGGCCGGGGCTGACCTTGGACCCGTTCTTGAATGTGGTGTCGTCGGGGAGAAGGAGAGTCACGACCGGGGGGGAACCGTCAATCGGGACCAGCGCTGTCGCATTATCGATCTGCCCTATCAAGTTCTTGACTTCGAGTCTGACCCGAAAGATGCCGGGGGATGTGTATTGATGTTCGGCAGTGTAGTTGCCAAGCCAGGATGTATCGAAGGTCCCATCATTCTGCCAATCCCATCGGAAGGACAGATCCAAAAAATTACCTCCTGGGTTCGATGAGGAGGACGCATTGAATCTGATGATGGAGGATGTGTTGCCGACTGCCGGCTCGAAGGCGAAATCCGCAATGGGGGACGCGGCGGCGGCATTGCTCGAAAAGACGGTCGTGAAAAGTGTGAGAAACAGCAATAGTGCCGCGACAACGGCACAATTCAATTTCGACTCAGTGGATGACAGGGTCTTCATCCCTCACTTCTTCTCTTGATCCTCTTCGGAAGCCAAGGAAAGGATCTGCAATTCCCTGAGCTGCGCCTCGCTGACGGGGCTCGGCGAACCATCGACCAGCGACTGGAATTTCTTGTTCTTCGGGAAGGCGATTGTGTCTTTTATCGAATCCAACCCGAGGAGGCTGGCCACCAGCCTGTCGAAACCGAACGCGAGGCCGCCGTGCGGCGGCGCGCCGTACCTGAGAGCCTTCAGCAGGAATCCGAATTTCTGCTCGGCTTCGGCCTCGCCGACACCCAATATCTCAAGCACCTTCGCCTGAACGTCCGGCCTATGGATACGGATGGATCCGCCCCCGATCTCGATCCCGTTAAGGACGACGTCGTATGCCCTGGCCTTCACCTCTGCGGGAAGCATGTCCAGATACTCGACGGTCTGCTCCTTCGGGCTGGTGAAAGGATGGTGCTTCGCCTGGGGGCGGGCACCCGGGGACGGAATATCGAACAGCGGGAAATCAACTATCCAGAGGAATTCGTCCTTGTCCTCCGGGATCAGGCCCATCTCGGCGCCGAGCTTCTCCCTCAGCCTTCCAGACATATCAGAAGCGCGCGCCGGTTCGTCTGCAATGAACAGCAGGAGATCGCCGTCCTCCCCGCCCATCGCCTTCACGAGGGCGCTCTGGACGTCGTCGTCGAAGTACTTCACGATATTGGACTCTGTCTTGCCACCGACGACCTTCATCCAAGTGAGACCTTTCGCGCCCTGGTCTTTGGTCCATTGGATCAGTCTATCGATCCAGTTCCGACCGAACCTGCGCTGGTCCTCCGGTTTTTCTGAGTCGATATTCAGGATCTGCTTCGCGTTGATGCACTTGACCCGGCCTTCCTTCTTGATGACCGACAGGAAGACCGCGTATTGAGAGCGCTCGCAGACCTCGGTGACGTCCGTGATCTCCAGACCGAAGCGCGTGTCGGGAGAATCCGTGCCGTACCTCTCCATCGCGGCGTCATAGGACAACCGCGGGAAGGGCGCCTTGATGTCCTGGCCCTTGATCTTCAACCAGAGCTCGACGAGCATCTCTTCGACGAGTCTCATGATGTCGTCTTCCTCGATGAAGGACATCTCGACGTCGATCTGCGTGAACTCGGGCTGCCTGTCCGCCCTCGCGTCCTCGTCCCTGAAGCATTTTGCAATCTGGAAGTAGCGGTCGACGGAGCCCATCATTAGCAGCTGCTTGTAGAGCTGCGGGCTCTGCGGAAGAGCATAGAATTCGCCAGGATGAATCCGACTGGGCACGAGGAAGTCCCTCGCCCCCTCGGGCGTGCTCCTGACGAGGTTCGGCGTCTCGACTTCAAGGAAACCTTTCTTCCAGAAGAAGTTGCGGACGATGCCCGCCGCCTTGTTCCTGATGACGAGGTTGTTCATCAGCTTCTGCCGCCTCATGTCGAGGAACCTGTACTCCATTCTGAGGTCCTCGTTCGCGAGCAGCGCCTCCTTCTGCTCGATTATCTCGAATGGCGGGACATCCGAAGGGCTGAGCACATCCGCTTCCGAGACAAGGATCTCGACCATGCCAGTCGGATTCCTCGGGTCCGCGGTGCCTTCGACCCTCTTCCTCACAGTACCCTCCACCCGGAGCACGTACTCTCGACCGAGAGAATTGATGATCTTTGTGATCCTGTCCCGCATGGACGAATCGATCGAGTTTGGATCGAACACGACTTGGGAGGTGCCGTATCTGTCCGCTAGATCGATGAAAAGGACGCCTCCGTGATCCCTTATGAGTCTGACCCAGCCTGCTAAGACGACTTTCTGGCCGACGTGCGAACCGTTTATCTCGCCGCAGGTGTGGGTCCTCATCATGTTATCTGCACGACCTTGCTGAATGCTGTATCTGACAGCGCATCACTCTGATAGGCAGTAGAGTTATGTAACTTTTGCTCGCGCGTTCAGCTGCAACTGAATTCCGACGTTATGATATCTAGTATAGACTGTCTAACGACTTTGAAGGCGAGATTGACTTTCGCCTTGTCGGTTCCTCCGCCCTGCGCGAAGTTCTTCTTGCCTCCGCCACGGCCGTTCATCATGTCGAGACCTTTCTTCAGAAGCGCAGGACAGTCAAGCCGGATCTTCTCGTTGCATGCTACGATCATGAACGCATTGTCGGAGACATCGCATAGGAGGATGACCGCTCCGTCCTGCCTGATGAGCTTCGATGAGACGTCGTTCATCGTCTTTCTGTCGGCGCCGGATAGTATCGCAGAAAAGACCGAGAAGTTGCAGACTTTCTCGGGCTGCAGCGCCTCCAGCTGCGCCTGGCTCGCTGTTCTTAGCTTCTCGGAAAGGGATTCGACCTTATCCTTGAGATTGCTCACGGTCGGCTCGACGTGGCTTGTCGCGCATCCGAGAATATCTGCGGTGGAAAGAGTGGAGATTGCAAGATCACTCGCCGATTGAAGAGCCTTGAATCCGACCTCGAATTGAACGCTCCAGTCGGAGGCCTGCCGGCCTGAGACCATCTTGACGATGGACAATCCGCAGATCTCTCCGGTGCGCCTGACGTGCACACCTCCGCAGGCAGCCGCGTCGAAGCCACCGATTCGGACAATGCGCACCTTGTCGCCCGCAATCCGGTCCGCTTTGATCCTCACGTCGGCCAAGTCCGGAGAATCCTTTGGAACTTCCTGGATCAGGACTTCCAGATCCGAGGCGATGACCGTGTTCGCCTTTGCGAGAGCCCTCCTGAGCTCGTCCCATGAAATCCTCCCGTTGAAGAGAAGCACCTTCTTGTCGATCCCGATGTCGACCTTGCCGACGCCGATCTCGGGGTTCTGTTCCTGCATCGCGTGGAAAAGGATGTGCTGCCCGCTGTGCCCCCTCATGAGCTCGTAACGGCGGCTCCAATCCAGAGCGCATCTGACCTTCTGGCCTTTACTGAAGGATGCTCCAAGAATGGTATGGAATATCTCTTCCCCGTCCTTTCCGACCTCGGTGACGCTTTTCCCGTCGATAGTCCCGAGGTCGGCGGCCTGGCCTCCCCCTCCTGGATAAAAAGCTGTCCTGTCCAGGAATATGCGGTCGCCTTTGATGTCGATTATCGTCGCGTCGAATTCTTTGATGTATTGATCGGCGTAGTAGAGCTTTTCAACCATGAACATCACTTATCTGGCTGCGAACGCGTCGATCCCGAGGTACTTCGCCCGCCTGCCGAGGTCGTCCTCGATCCTGAGCAGCTGGTTGTACTTCGCGGTCCGCTCGCCCCTGCACGGCGCCCCTGTCTTGATCTGCCCGGCCTCCGTCCCGACAGCGATGTCGGCGATGGTGGCGTCCTCGGTCTCGCCAGAGCGATGGGAGACGACGCACGTGTAACTCGAATCGCGGGCGAGCTTCATGGTTTCGAGGGTCTCGGTGAGGGTCCCTATTTGATTGACTTTGATCAGGACCGAGTTCGCGATCCCTTTCTTGATCCCTTCGGCGAGGATAGCTTTGTTGGTCACAAAGATATCGTCGCCCACCAGCTGGACGGAGTCTCCGATCGCCTCAGTCACCATCCTCCATCCCTCCCAGTCCGCCTCGGACATCGGGTCCTCGATGGATACAATCGGGTAGTCTTCACAGAGCCGCGCGTAGAAATCGACGGTCTGCTCTTTCGTAAGCGCAGTCCGCTTCCCTGCCCGGATCGAGTACTTCCCGTTCTCGAACAGTTCGCTCGATGCGACGTCGAGAGCGAGCGAGATGTCTTTTCCAGGAGCATAGCCGGCCTCCTCGATGGCCGTCATTATGAGGCGAACAGCTTCTTCGTTGTCCTTGAGGTCTGGCGCGAAGCCTCCCTCGTCGCCGACGCCAGTTGAGAGGTTCCTCCGCTTGAGCACTTTCTTCAGCGAATGATATGTCTCGACGCCGATGCGGAGGCTCTCGGAGAATGTCGGCCCTAGCGGCGCAATCATGAATTCCTGGATGTCGACGTTATTGTCGGCATGGACCCCACCGTTCAGTATGTTCATCAGAGGAACTGGAAGCACGCAGGAGCGGAATTGAAGATGCCTGTACAGGGGACGCTCCTCGTAGTTCGCCGCCGCCTTCGCGACGGCGAGGGACACTCCCAGGATAGCGTTCGCCCCGAGGCTGCTCTTGTTCTGGGTTCCATCCAGCTCGATCATCTCGTAGTCGATCGCCTTCTGATCCATGGCGTCGAGGCCGACGAGCATCGGCGCGATGTACTGTCTCACGTTCCTCACTGCCTTCGAGACGCCTTTGCCCAGATACCGCGTCTTGCTGCCATCCCTCAGTTCGAGAGCTTCGCGCGTGCCGGTGGATGCCCCCGAGGGGACTGCGGCGCGGCCGACATCTCCGCTGTTGAGAATCACGTCAACTTCGACAGTGGGGTTGCCCCTCGAATCCAGTATCTCGCGGGCCAGTATCTTGGCGATCGTGCTGCTCATTTGAAAGACCAGACCAACATGGAAGAATGTGGATTAAACCTTACTTGAGAATCTCTCCCGTTCTCATATACCAGATATAGAAATCCAGTATCCCGAGAGGCGTTTTGAGCTTGGCAGAGAGCTTCTCAAGCGTCTTCTCCATTTCAAGATAGCGCTTCGGAGTGATAGTCTTGGGAATCTCCTGGATGAGTGCGTATTCTTGCATTATCCTGAGAATATGCCGGTCGAGGATGGCGACGTCGTAGTGCCCGGTGTTGCGCAGGAAGTGGCTCGCCTCTTTGTATCCGAGCCCGAGGACATTCTCGACCAGCCATTCCCTTGCGAGCCGGTCGTCCCCCTGCGCCTCGATCACAGCGCGGAGCTTCGGGAGTTTGCGTGCTTTGCAGATGTAGTCGGCGCGCGGCCTCGCGAACCTGTGACCGTGGTCTGCCAGCACCTGCTCGACCTTTGCTTGCGGGAGAGAGAGGCAGCCGTCGCCCAGGGTCTTCTGGATCGAGATCCCGCCTCGCGCGGTCCAATTGGCGGTCATCAGGCAGAAGCACAGTTCGGAGAACCAGTCCTCGTCCCTTCCCTTCTCGCGCAGTCTGTCGAATTCAGCCACCCTGGCATCCACCTTGGAATGGACATCGGGGTCCGACATGACCTCCCGGACCTTCTTCGCGAGCTGTTCGAGGTTGTCAACCAAATTGAATCCCTTGTTTGGTTCTGTAACATAATCGGGTGACGACTCTTAAGCTATCGCCCGCATGCCACTCGTTCCATTCGGCTCCGGCCGTACGGCCTTGTTAGGGCCGCAGAGGACCATCACGACGTCATGCTGGAACGCGCCGGGGTCGAACCGTAGACCCCCTGCCGCCTTCTTCGAGGCGGCTGATTGCAGCAGGTTGATGCTGGCGTTGATGTGCCGGTCGATACGCCAGCCGCATCCGCAGACGAACTCAGCGCCCTTTCGGGAATCCTGTATCCTCCCACACACCGGGCACTTCCTGCTGCTGTATCGTGGATCGACCTTGGCCACGGGTATGCCGCGCCAGGCGGCCTTGTACTCGATGATCTGGTGAAGCTTCCTCCTCGGCCAGATGCTTATTCGGCGGTTGAGCTTCTTGTCCTTTCGAGGCTTTACTCCGGTCAAATCCTCGAGGACGATCATCGATCTTCGCTCCTCGGCGAACGACAATACGGCGTTCGCGACCTCATGCATCCGATGATCGATCCGATGATGCTCCCTCAACCCTTCACGCGCGCACAGCCTCTTCGCCGTGCGCCTGTCGTGCGACTTCTTCTTCTGAAGTCTCCTTCGTCTATCGTGATGCACGCTCTGTATCACCGAGACCTCAGGGAACTCCGCTCTGACGACTGCTTCTATCCGATCCTCCTTCGCCAGCACCCCGTCGAAACTGCGCTCGTTCGTGTCGAGCGAAAGAACAGAGGCAGGGGCATATGGTTTGGGAGCTTGCTTCCGAATCGTCACGATGACCCTGTCCGGTAGCAGCGTCAGAGAGCCGAGAGAAAGCGATTCGTCGTCGAGATACCTCCGGTGGTAGTCGCTGACAATCAATCCGAGCTGGATGTGAAGCCCCGCCCTGATCGGAAGATCTATGATTCCATTGACCTTATCGAGTTTGTACGCCTGGTTCTCCGTCTTCATGAACAGCTTTCTGACATACGGAACTGCCTCCGTGATGCCTTTCCTGTGTCTCCTTCGCCGATTCTTCAATATACTACCGGCGACCTCGAACGCACAGACGAGGTGCTGGGCGTACATCCCCGGATGCTCCTTCCTGAAGTCCTTGTATGCCAGCTTGGTCAACGCAAACCTCGACGTCACGTTCGAATGGACCCCGAGGCGTATCGCGTTGTTCACGGCGAGGCGGAAATCTTCCATCAGGAACTTCGCATCGTTCGGGAGGGGATCTTTGAGACGAAAGACCAGCGAGCGGACTAACATCCTATACTGATATGTGAGTTTGATATTCTCAGTGCGTGCTACATGTAATCATCCGAATTGTTGCAGAACCCTTTCATTCTAAGAAGGTATTTCTAAAAGTGCAACGATGCTGGAAACATTGGGAGGTTTAGAATGACCAAGAAGACCTCGACAAAGATCGGCCAGTACCGTGAATACGAATCGATGACGAAGAAATCGAAGAAGATTTACGAAGTGGCGGAAAAGTATCTGCCGAGAGGGGTCGAGAGCAATTTCAGGATCGTCGATCCCTATCCGTTCTACATAACCCGCGGGCAAGGGTCGAGGATCTGGGACGTCGACGGCAACGAGTTCATCGACTTCCTGATGAGCCAGGGGGTCCTGCTGTTAGGCCACAACAGGCGCGAGATAAGGGAAGCGGTGGCGAAGCAGATTCAAAACGGGATGACTTTCGCGCTCCCGACGGAGCTCGTCGTGAATGCCGCGAAGCTCATCTGCGAGATGATGCCGAACATCAAGATGGTCAGGTTCGCCAACAGCGGCACCGAGGCGACGATGCATGCGATACGCGTCGCGAGAGGATTCACCGGAAAGGACAAAATCGCGAAATCGGAAGGAGGGTACCACGGCGTCCAGGATCACACTCTATGGTCGTTCTGGGCGCCGGAACAATACATGGGAGACGCTAAAGCTCCGAACACTTTCAGCTTCTCGAATGGCATCCCGAAGGCGTTCCAGGATCTCCTTGTGACGATCCCGTTCAACGATCTGGAAGCGACAGAGCAGATACTCAGGAAGAACGCGAAGGATCTGGCGGCGGTCATTATCGAGCCCGTATTGGGGAATGCCGGCTGCCTGCTCCCGCGGGACAACTATCTGAAAGAGGTCGAGAAGATCTGCCACGAGAATGAGATGCTAATGATACTGGATGAGGTCGTCACTGGGTTCAGGCTCGGTCCCGGCGGAGCGCAGAAGGTCTACGACCTCAAGCCCGACATGACATGCCTCGGAAAGGCGCTGGGAGGAGGCATGTCGGTCGCCGCGTTCGGCGGCAGGCGGGATATAATGGAGACTCTGATCCCCGATCAGAACAAGTGGCCGATGAGCACCTTCCACGGAGGGACATACAACGGGCATCCGGCCGGGATGGCGGCATCCATCGCGGCGCTGAAGATCTACAAGGAAGGTAAGTTCTACGCGAAGCTGGACAGGCTCTCAAATGAATTCTACGATGGGTTGGGGGAGATCACCGCGGACGCCGGATTCAAATCGAAAGTCCACCACATCTCCTCGATGGGGTTCATCTACTTCTGGGACAAGGAAGTCAGAGTCGTCCGAGAAACTCTGAAAGCCAATTGGGACCTTGTGTTCAAATGGGCGTTGGAAGGAGTGAAGAGAGGGGTCCTCTTCGGGCATCCGAAAGGGGAGAAGTTGTTCCTTTCGGCGGCTCATACCAAGGAGGACATCAATCTCTCGCTCGAAATCGCAAAGGATTGCTTTGAATCCCTGGCCAAGACGGCGAAATGAGCCAGGACCGATCTTTGCGGGGATGATGCGAAACCGAAGAAAATTCGGAATTTTGCATCATTCTCGATAATTTGCATCCCCCGGAATCAGATTCCGATGTCAATTCGAGCGAACATCGCCGGGTGAGCGCACATTCTTCTTAATTCCGCATGATTGATAATTACATCTGAATTGAAAGAGATTCAAAAAAACCCAGATATAATCGATTAAATACAGAAAATATTTAAGTGAATTTCCTAAAATTACGATAGAAAATAGGATGATAAAGGATATAAAGAATCGAAGCATGGGCCTTGATATAATCGCCAAAAGGTGATTAGTAAATGGCAGAACAACTGAATCCGTATCAGATCGCAATCGAGCAGCTGGAGAATGTCGCCAAGGTCATCAACCTTGACAAGGGCGTTCTTGAGATGCTCAAGGTACCGCAGAGAGTGACAACGGTCCAAGTGCCGGTCAAGATGGACAATGGGGACGTCAAGGTCTTCATCGGACACAGATCGCAGCACTGCAACGCGCTCGGACCCTGGAAGGGAGGTATCAGATACCACCCAGGCGTCACGCTGGACGAGGTAAAGGCACTCTCGATGTGGATGACATGGAAATGCGCAGTCGTGGGAATCCCGCTCGGCGGCGGAAAGGGCGGCATCACATGCGACCCGAAGAAGATGTCCCAGGCTGAGCTCGAGAGGATGACGAGGAGATACGCGTTCGCAATCGCGCACATCATCGGCCCGGAGAGCGACATACCCGCGCCGGATGTCTACACCAACCCGCAGACGATGGCCTGGATAATGGACACGTACAGCATCGTCAGGGGATACACGACAATGGGAGTCGTCACCGGGAAGCCGCTCGCTCTGGGCGGTTCGAAGGGGAGGAACGAGGCGACTGGACGCGGCGTTCAGATCATCGCTTGCGAGGCGCTGAAGTTCAACAAGATGCCGATCAAGGGAGCGACCGTCTCTGTTCAGGGATTCGGTAACGTCGGCGCGATCGGTGCCCGGCTCATGCAAGAGCAGGGGATGAAGATCGTCGCTGTCTCGGACTCGAAGGGCGGCATATACAACCCGAAGGGTCTGGACATACCCGCTGTCGAGAAGTGGAAGGCGGAGACCGGGATGGTCAAGGACTTCAAGGGCTGCGAGAACATTACGAACGACGAAATCTTGGAACTCAAGGTCGACGTGCTCTCGCCCAGCGGGCTTGAGAACGCGATCACGAAGAAGAACGTCGACAAGATCAAAGCCAAGATCACCTCGGAAGGCGCGAACGGCCCGACGACGCCCGATGCGGATGAGGTTCTCTACAACAATGGAGTGTTCGTCTGTCCTGATGTGCTCGCCAACGCCGGCGGAGTGACCGTCTCGTACTTCGAGTGGGTCCAGGGACTTCAGAACTACTTCTGGTCAGAAGAGGACGTCAACAAGCAGCTGACGAACATCATGGTCGGCGCGTTCAACAACGTCATGGGAATGGCCAAGAAGTACAAGGTCAACAACAGGAAGGCCGCCTACTGCCTTGCAGTCAACAGAGTCGCTGAGGCGATCAAGCTCAGGGGCCTGTTCCCGTAGATTGGCTTTGAGACGATCTGAAAAGCAAACCCCTTCCCTTTCATCTTTTCATTCAATTTCATGGGGGCACCATGTCCCTTTTTATCGCACATATGAGCTAGACCTGCCCGTGTCGAAGTTCCATGTCAAGGACGAGCAGCTGCTGAAGCTCCTCAGCGACCTCAACATAGAGGAGCCCACGGAGATTCAGAAGAGCGCGATCCCTGAGATCCTCAAGGGCAGCCACACGCTCGTCATCGCACCGACTGGGATAGGCAAGACCGAGGCGGCGATGCTGCCGATCATCGAGAAGATAATAATGGAGAAACCGAAGGGGATCGCATGCCTGTACATCACTCCGCTGAGAGCGCTCAACAGGGACATGATGAAGAGGCTTCTCGAGTTCGGGAAGCGCTTGGACATATCGATCGGGGTAAGGCACGGCGACACGTCGCAGTCCGAGAGGATGAAGCAGTCGAAATCGCCCCCGCAGATACTGATCACGACGCCGGAGACTTTCCAGATACTGTTCCTCGGGTCGAGGCTGAGGACTCATCTCAAGCACGTGAAATGGGTCGTCGTCGACGAGATTCACGAGCTGGCGGAAGACGAGCGCGGAGCGCAGTTGGCCGTGGGGCTGGAGAGGCTCGTGAAGAGCGCGGGAGAATTCCAAAGGATCGGGTTGTCAGCGACTGTCGGGGATCCTGAGATCATTTCGAGATTTCTCGGCGGAGTGGGCAGAGAAGTCAAGATCGTGAAGGTGAGCACGGCGAAGGAGATCGATCTCGTCGTTGAGAGCCCGATTCCAGGAAAGGAGGACGGCCAGCAGGCGATAGTTCTCCACACCGACGAGAAGCACATAGCGTGCATGAGGCGTGCAAGAGAGCTGGTCGAGCAGCACAGATCGACCTTGTTCTTTGTCAACACGAGAGACACCGCAGAAGCCCTCGGCGTCCGATATCACATCTGGGACGAGGGATTCAAGATCGGCGTCCACCACGGCTCCTTATCCAAAGAAGTCAGGGTGAAGATGGAGGAGGAATTCAAGGGCGAGCAGCTGAAGGCGCTGATCTGCACCTCCTCGCTCGAGCTCGGCATCGATATCGGCTCTGCGGATTTCACGATCCAATTCAATTCGCCGAGGCAGGTCACCCGGATCATCCAGAGGGTCGGAAGGTCTGGGCACAGGATAGGAAAGAAGTCCGTCGGCAGGATCCTCGCGACGGAATTCTCAGAGATTGCCGAGAGCGCTGTCATCTGCAGGAAGGCGATGAAGGGAGAGCTCGAGCACATGGCGATCAGGAAGAACCCGCTCTCGGTCCTCGCCAACCAGCTAGCCGCCATGTGCATGACCTCCGGGCAGCTGGATGAGAACGAAGCGTTCGCGATAATCAGAAAATCGTATCCTTTTGCGGAGCTGACGAAGGAGGAATTCGATCGAACGATTTCCACCCTTATCGAGACGAGGATGATGAGCGTCGAGGGGACGCGACTGAGAAAGAATTCCAGGACAATGAGATACTTCTACGACAACATATCGATGATCCCCGATGAGAAGACCTACAAGATAAGGGAGATTTCTACGAGGGGGATCATCGGCA
>Ga0315281_10004353_pt1 | contig 20552 bp, 17 predicted proteins | sample YL17G07_0_MG_FD_204540 | JGI IMG/M metagenome (GOLD analysis project Ga0315281, IMG submission 204540) | Sediment microbial communities from Yellowstone Lake, YNP, Wyoming, USA - YL17G07_0 | ecosystem: Environmental > Aquatic > Freshwater > Lake > Sediment | place: USA: Wyoming | collected...
AACGAACTACTGCAAGTGACGGAGGGCCACGACGAACTGGTGCCGGAAGGGCACGGCTGGAAACTGCGCTTCGTGGCGCGGGAGCGGCATCCGGAATGGCTGCTGACGGCCATCGCCCGCTCGGCGGCGGAAATCGTATCCGAAGGGCCGGCGGCGCTGCGGAAGTGCGCGAATCCGGCGTGCCCGCTGCTGTTCTACGACGATTCACGGAACGGGCGCAGGCGGTGGTGCTCGATGGCGACTTGCGGAAACCGCAGCAAGGTAGCGGCGTTTGCAAAGAGGACGAGTAAGCGCGGCGGAAGCCGCTAACCGCTATTCCTTCATTTGCTGCGAATAGCCAACCGGATTCATTTTACATACCGGGGAGTTTGGCCCTTGGCCCAGGGGTCGTAGGTGTGCGCAAAAACGAGGCGGTCGGCCATCGGCGGATGGCTATAGAGCCAGAAGGTGATGAAATCGGGGGGATTGGGGTCGGAAAGGTCCACTTCACCGAGCACCTGAAAGGCGTGAGCGGCCACTTCGGCGGAGTCCGGCACCAGGCCATGAGTGACTTCGAGGCCGTAGATGTCGGCATGGGCTTCCTGCATGCGGCTGAAACCGTTGAAGACGGGAGAAGCGAAGAACAGAATGACGGAGAGAACGCCGAGCATGACCGGCAGCGCGGCCCAGTCATCGTCGCCGCGAACTTTCCATAAGATGCCCCAGCCGTCGAGAGCCCAATGCAGGCCGCGGAACGCCAAGTAGAAGGCGCCCAGGAGCATGGCGGCGGCAAAGAGAAAGCCGTCGCGCACATGATTGAGGACGTAATGGCCCATTTCGTGGCCGAAGACGAACAGGGTTTCGTTGCTGCTGGTTTTTTGAATGGTGGTGTCCCAGACGACGACGCGTTTGGATGCGCCGAAACCGGTGACATAGGCGTTGATGGCATTGCTCTTCAGGCTGGCCTGCATTAGAAACAATTTTTCGCGGGGAATCTCCAGGCCTGCGCGATGGACCACTTTCTCGATGGCCGTCACCAGTTCGGGGTGCCGGGAATCGAGCGGCTCGAATTTGTTGAAGAGCGGGTCAATCACCCAGGGGCTGATAAAAAAAGCGGCCAGAGCGACGGGCAGCGCGGCCATCCAGAAATAGAGCCAGCAGCGGCGCGGACTGCGGCGGATCACCGCGAAGAGAATCAGCACCAGGAGAAAGCCGAAGAGAATTCCAATCATCTCGCCCTTGCTCCAGTCCCACAGCCAGGAGCCCCAGCCTTGCACGGAAAGTTCATAGCGCAGCGACAGGGAGTGGCGATAAGCGGCGAGGGGCAGGTCCAGGACGTCCAGGGTCAGAAAGAGGAGCGGAACAAAGAGGGTCGCCTGCAGAAGCCGCCGGTCGGAGAAACGCTCGGCGAGGTTGCGGAACTGCGCGGCCACGCCGAGGCGCAGGACGAGCAGGAGAATGAGCAGGCCGTAGAAAAAAGAAACAAAGTAGAGCGTGTACTGGGAACGGGAAAAGGCCACGGCCTTTTCGTAGCGGTCATGGGAGAGGGTGTATTGCTCGGTCTTAGGGGCATTTTCCGGTTGCGCCGGAGCCGGGGCGGCTTGCGGCGCCGGGGATGGGGCGGAGAGAGCGGGAGCGCCCGCCAGAAAGAGCGCCAGGAAAGCGGCAAGTAGAAAGCGTTTTCCGATCATGACCCCTCCGGAACGATACGGGCGGAAGTATGCACCGGGTGGAGGTGCGGTGCAAGAGTGCCCGCGGGAAGAGGGGAAAGCGGGGGTGCATTCCTTGCAACACGGAGCCGCAAGGCAATTGCGGGGGTGAGCGGGGCGGCGTATTCTTTTCTGGAGCCCAGCGAGAGAGGCCCGCATGAACAAGACAACCTGGAAAAACCATTCTAATGTTACCGGAAGGGCCGCGAGCAAGGTTCTGGCTGTGCTGGCCGCCGCATTCCTGCTGTTGCTGGCGGGAGAGATGGCGGTGCAGGCCGCGCAGCAGGAGCCCACGCAATCGGTGGCGGAGGCGGCGCGCAAGGCGCGCGCGCAGAAGAAGTCCGCCAAACCGGTGAAAACCATCGACGACGATACGATTCGCAAGCGCCCGGCCGAACAGCCCGCGGACGACAACGGCACCACGACCAGGGATTTGACGCCCGCGAACGACAAGCCTCCGGCGGACAAGGCCGGAGACGCGGAAGCAGCGGCGCAAAAGACGGCGGACCTGAAGGAAAAGATCGCCAAGGAAGAAGCCGACCTGAAGAGCGCCAAAGAACAACTGGCCAACGCGCAGAAAGACGCCGATCTGGCGCAGCGCGACTACAACCTGCAAAAGGAACAGTTTTATTCGAAGGCCGATGCCAGCCGGGACACGGCGGGCAAGGCGCAACTGGACAACCTGCAGGCACAAGTGACCGCGCGGCAGCAAAACGCCGAGCGCCTGAAGGCCAAGATCGTCGTGATCGAGGATCTTCTGCGGCAACACAAAGCCGCGGCCGGCGTGAAATAGAGCGGGCCCCGGAGCCCGGTCTTAACGCGGCTCCAGCACCAGGGGCAATCCGTTTTTGGGATTGCCGATGATGACCACCTTGGTGTTCGGGCTCATGGCCAGTTTTTCCGTGGCTTCAATTCCCTTCCATTCCAGCAGTTGCGTGCTGATGCCCTGGGCCACGATGCGCTGAAAATCGGCGATGCCCTGGGCTTCGATGCGCTTGCGCTCGGCTTCCTGCTTTTCCTTCTGCAGGATGAAGCTCATGCGCAGGGCGTCCTGTTCGGCCTGCTGCTTGGCTTCGATGGAGGATTTGAGCATGGCCGGAAGCTGCACGTCGCGCAGGAGAACATTTTCAACGATGACGCCGCGCAGGGCCAGCTGGGCTGTCAATTCATCCTGAATCTGCTTTTGCACGAGTTCGCGCGCGTTGGTATAGAGCGCATTGGCCGAATGAGCGGAAGTCGACGAGCGAATTGCCGCCCGCAGCGTCGGTTCGACGATCTTCAAGGCGTAATCATTGCCCACCTTCTGGAATACTTCCGCCGCCTTGATCCCGTCCAGCCGGAACAGCAACGAAGTGTCCAGGGAGAGGATCAGTCCTTCATTCGAGGGCACGTTGGCGCTTTCCTTCAGGGACTGCGTCTGCACCGAAAGTTTCTCGACGGACTTCAGGGGATTGACGAGGTGAATGCCTTCGGCAAGCACTTCCCCGGTCACGCGGCCAAACAAAGTGAGCACACCGACGTTGCCGGTGGGAATCGAAGTCACCGAGGACATCAGCAGAAGGAAAGCGATGATTCCCGCGATGATGTAGAGGATCTTGGAACGCAATTTTTCAAAACCGGGGAGTTCGGAGCTGAAGTCATATTTGGGACCATTGGGATTGGGCATGGTTAACTCTCCTTGGCACGGACTGGATTCTTCCGCGGCGCTTGCGCGCATGCTCCTTACTGTACTCCATGTGGCGGAGACTCCGGAGAGTTTCGGGGAATGCAGGGGAGGGGGGGTGCAAGAGCACCACAATATCTAGTATGGTTCCTGCTTGACACCACAGGTGCCGTGCGCCACAATCCCCCCGTCGCGCCGGAACGAATTCGAGCCAAGCGCAGCACCGGCGCCCAGGGAGACCTCCTTGCAATATCTGCCCGGCTGGACCGTCCAATGCATCAATCCGCAATGCCAGGCGCGCGGGCAATGGCTGCGCGCGGTGCTGGCCGGACCCTTCGGGAGCGACCGCTGCTGCAATTGCGGGGAGCACCTGCGCAATGTGCCGCCGCCGCTGGGGCCGCAGCTGCGCATGAGGCCGCGCGCGCTCACCTCGCGGCAGCCGCTGCGTCCGCGCCCGCGCTAAACCGTCCCTGACGATCCTTTTTCAGACAAAAAAATAAGCCGGAGCGGGCGCTCCGGCTGGTCCTGCGCGGCAAAAAAAAGCAACGTCAGCCTCCGCTCAGACCCTTCTCGCGAAGTTCCTCGTCGCTCATCCACACATCGGGAAAATTAGCCGAACCCAGGCGCAGGATGTCCTCCAGCGCGCCGCGCACTTCCGCGCGGTGAAAATCCAGGCCGATGCGGTCGAGCGTTTCGATAAGTGCTTGCGCGCCTTCCACCAGGACCGGAGTGGGCCCCAGGCCGCTGGAATCCAAACGGTGAAAAATGACGGTATAAACGGCACTGGTGGAGACGCCGTGGCGCTGCACATGGAGGAAGCCACGCACTTTTGGAGTGAGCGTGGCCGCCGTATGGCTGGCGGCGGTGCGAGCGGCTGTTCCCTTCATCTACAAACCTCCTAGCTGCAGCCGGACGTGCTGCCGCAGTTTTCGCATTTATAGCAAGCCCCGTTGGGAATCATGAGCATGCCGCATTCGGAGCAGGTGGGAGCGCCTTCATGGGTGTTGCGCGGGGCGTTGGCCTGTGTGGAGGAGCTTGCCGAAGACAGGGGCATGGCCGGCAGAGGCCGGTGCGCCGGAGCCGCCATGGCGGAGTTCTCCGCCGGGGCAGCGCCGTTCAGCTTCAGGTAGTCGGAGGAAAGGAAGCGGCCGCCGAGCCAGCGCGCGAGATAGTCCAGCACGGAGCTGACGAAGCGGATATTGGGATTGGCGGTGATGCCCGATGGCTCGAAGCGCGTGTTGACGAGCTTGTCCACGAGCACCTTGAGCGGCACGCCGTGCTGCAAGCCGATCGAGAGCGTGAGGGCCAGGCCGTCCATGACGCCCGAGAGCGTGGAACCTTCCTTGGCCATCTTGATGAAGACTTCGCCGGGGCGGCCGTCTTCGTACATGCCCACGGTGATGTAGCCTTCGTGTCCGCCCACGGAAAACTTGTGGGTGATGGAGGAGCGCTCGGGGGGCAGCTTTTCGCGCTGTGCGCGGGCGAAGAGTTCGCGCTGCTCCGGTTCGGGAGCGGCGGCTTTTTTCTCTTCTTTCTTTCCGGCGGCGGAGAGCGGCTGCGCGCCCTTGCTGCTGTCGCGGTAGATGGCCACGGCCTTCAGGCCCATCTTCCAGGACTGCATGTAGGCTTGGGAAATGTCCTCCACGGTGGATTCCGCGGGCATATTGATGGTCTTGCTGATGGCCCCGGAGAGGAAGGGCTGTGTGGCGGCCATCATGCGCACGTGGCCGGACCAGGCGATCGAGCGCCCGCCGCCCGGAGGCGTCAGCGAGCAATCGAAGACCGGGAGGTGTTCGTCCTTGAGATGCGGAGCGCCTTCGATGGTGCCGGCATTGTCGATGTGCGTGACGATTTCGCTCATCTGCTCGGCGCTATAGCCCAGGTTCATGAGCGCCTGCGGCACGGTGTTATTGATGATCTTGATGACGCCGCCGCCGACCAGCTTCTTGTGCTTGACCAGCGCCAGGTCCGGCTCGATGCCGGTGGTGTCGCAATCCATCATGAAGCCGATGGTTCCGGTGGGCGCCAGCACGGTGACCTGAGAGTTCTTGAAGCCGGACTTTTCGCCCTGCACGAGAGCGGTGTCCCAGGAGTTCTGCGCCGCCAACATGAGGTGCGGCTGCACGTTTTCCGGGCGAATGCCGCGCATGGAGTCGCGGTGCATGCGGATGACGTCGAGCATGGGCTCGCGGTTTTCGGCATAGCCCTCGAAGGGGCCCATGCGATCGGCCACGCGCGCGGACTGCGCATACGCTTCGCCGCACATCAGTGCGGTGACGGCGGCGGCCATGTCCCGGCCCTTATCGGAGTCATAGGGCAGCGCCAGGGACATCAGCAGGGCGCCGAGATTGGCGTAGCCCAGTCCCAGCGGGCGGAAGCGGTGCGAGTTCTCGCTGATCTTGGGGGTGGGATAGCTGGCGTTATCCACCATGATTTCCTGCGCGGTGATGGTGATGTCCACGGCCTGCTGGAAAGCGTCGGTGTCGAACTGTCCGTTGGGCCCGAGATACTTCATCAGGTTCAGGGAGGCCAGGTTGCAGGCCGTGTCGTCCAGGAACATGTATTCGGAGCAGGGGTTGGAGGCGTTGATGCGCGCGGTGTTGCTGCACGTGTGCCAGCGGTTGACGGTGGTGTCGTACTGCATGCCGGGGTCGCCGCACTGCCAGGTCGATTCGCAGATCTTGTGCATCAGGTCGCGCGCGCGCAGCTTCTGCACCGGCTGGCCGTCGGCCACGTTCTTGGTCCACCAGTCGCGGTCTTCCTCGACGGCCTGCATGAAGTCGTCGGTGACGCGCACGGAGTGGTTGGCGTTCTGGAAGAAGACGGAGCTGTAGGCGTCGCCGTCGATGGCCGAGCTGTAGCCCTGCTCCATGAGCACGTAAGCCTTGCGCTCTTCGGACATTTTGCACTCGATGAATTCCACGATGTCCGGATGGTCCACATTGAGGATGACCATCTTGGCGGCGCGGCGCGTCTTCCCGCCGCTCTTGATGACCCCGGCGAAGGCGTCAAAGCCCTTCATGAAGCTGACCGGGCCGGAGGCGATGCCGCCACCGGAGAGAGTTTCCTTACTGCCGCGTAGCGTCGAGAAGTTGGTGCCCGTGCCGGAGCCCCACTTGAACAGCATGCCTTCCGTCTTGGCCAGGTTCATGATGGATTCCATGCTGTCCTGGACGGAATTGATGAAGCAGGCGGAGCACTGGGGCTTGGCCTGCACGCCGACGTTGAACCACACCGGGGAATTGAAGGCCATTTTCTGCTCGACCAGCAGGTGGCAGAGTTCGTCGCGGAAGGCGTCGCGCGAAGCGCCATCGGCAAAATAGCCGCCCTCTTCGCCCCAGTGCACGATGGTGTCCACGACGCGCGCGATCAACTGGCGCACGGAGGTCTCCCGCTCGCTCGAGCCGGGCTTGCCGTGAAAATACTTGCTGGCCACGATGTTGGTGGCCGTCTGCGACCAGGACTTGGGCACTTCCACGTTGTCCTGGCGGAAGATGGAGACGCCCTTTTCGTTGCCGATGAGCGCGGTGCGCAGCTCCCATTCGACGGCGTCGAAGGGAGATTGCTTGCCGTCCGTGAAGAAGCGCCGGAACGTCATTCCGGTCTGCGCCGCCGATTTCTTTCCCGATTGCGGGGTCATTTCCGTCTCCGTCGCCTTGCCATTCAAAGCCTGTTTCGCCGTCGCCATTTCTTCCTCCGCCTATCGGGGCTCCACCCCAGCGGGGGAGGGCACCTGGTTCAGTCTACTCTTCCCTGCTCTGTGCAAAATTCCCGCGCGGTGGAAAACCCCCGCGCACTTCTCAAAAGGTTGTTCGGGCGCTCTGGAATGCCAGTAAAGAGCCCGAAAATAGAATGCCCGGCCCCTGACCGGATTTCCACAGGCGGCCTTTGTGCTCCGGTTCACGCCGCAACGTTCAGCGTGAGACGGTTGGTTCCCCATCGGTTGTTGGCATTAAAACCCGGGCTGGCATCGTGGCTTCAACCGGACCTTTTAAACTCCCCTCGACTGGATCCGACTGGCGCTACCACGTTCCCCCGAATCTGGAAGCGCAGTATCTGCGCCCGCGCGAGCGGTGTCAAGAGGAAATCGCAAAGTGTTGTTATCTTTTTGAGCGCATGTCTACCTGTAGTGGTGCCGTTTCGCACTGGAACAGTCCGAACTTTCTCTCGTTTTCCCACGCCGGCGCTTGTTGGCCGTGAAATAATGATTGCGGCCATGTCTTTCTTTCGCTTCTTCGCCGCAACTTTTTTGCTCTTCTGCTTGCCCGCGGAACTCTCCATTTGCGCCGCGCAAAACGGTGCACGACCGGCCCATGCGGAATTGCCGCCGGTTGCGGAGGCGAGACACGCCCCGGCCCAGCGCCTGGATCTGCCGGGGATCGGCAATGCGGGGCGCGTCAGCGAGTTTCTCTACCGCGGAGCGCAGCCGCGGGAAAACGGATACACGCAATTGCGGCAACTGGGCATTGCCGTCGTCGTGGATCTGCACAACCGCGGGGAAAACCAGCAACGCGAGCGGCAAGCCGTGGAAGCAAACGGCATGCGCTACATCGGTATGCCGGTCTCGGGGACGACCGGGCCCAGCGACGAACAGATCGCCGCGTTTCTGGCGCTGCTGCGGGAGAATGCCGGACGCAAACTCTTCGTGCATTGCCTGCATGGAGCGGATCGCACCGGCGTGATGATCGCCGCTTATCGCATGTCCGCGGAAGGATGGACGGCGGCGCAGGCGCTTGCGGAGATGCGCGCCTATCATTTTCATCGCCTCTGGCTTCCGGCGATGCGCCGCACGGTGCGGGAGTTTCCGCAACGATACGCCAGCAACCCGGTATTCCTTCCTTTGCACCGGCCCGCCCCGGAAGGTCAACGCGGCCCCGCCGGAGGGCAGGGTTCGGCGCCGCAGCCGCTTTAGTGCCCAAGTGCGCACGTTTGCGAAGATAAGACCTGTAACCCTGCGGCGGCGAACTCTATACTTTTATGCGCGGGTAGATCCCGGAAGGAATTGCCTCCATGCGCGTGGGACGCTACGAAATTCTGGACATCTTGGGCGAAGGAGCATCGGGCAAAGTGGCGCGCGCGCACGACCCGGTCATCGATCGCATCGTGGCCATCAAGCTGCTCTCCCAGGAGTTCGCCAAGCCGGCCAAGCGCCAGCAATTTTTGAACGAAGCGCGCATCAACGGCCAGCTTTCCCACCCCGGCATCGTGGCCCTGCACGACGCGGGGATTGACGAAGCCTCCTCCACCCCCTATCTGGTGATGGAATTTATCGAAGGGCATCCGCTGGACCGACTGTTGAGCAAGGGGTCGCTGCACTTCAGCAAGGCCTGCTCCTATATCGGGCAGGCGGCCAACGCGCTGGGTATGGCCCACCGCAAAGGGGTCATTCACGGCGACCTGAAACCCTCGAATCTATTGATCACCGAAGGCGGCAGCGTGAAGGTGACCGACTTCGGCATGGCCCGGCTGGCCAGCCGCGAGGTGCTCGAAGATCCCATGCGCGGCAAGCCGGCCTATTGGTGCCCGGAGCAGATCGTGGCCCGGCCGCAGGATGCGCGTTCGGATTTTTTTTCGCTGGGAACGATTTTATTTGAAGCGGTCACGGGAAAGCTGCCGTTTCAGGGCGAGACCCTGCAGGCCATTTGCGGGCAGATTCTTTCCTCGCCGGCGCCACAGGCCACCAATCTCAATCCCTCGCTGCCGCCCGCGCTGGACATGGTCATTCTGCAATGCCTTTCTAAAAATCCGGCGCAGCGCTATGCCACCGGCGAGGCCCTGGCCGACGATCTTTTTCCTCTGGCGCGGCGCAAACCCGCCGGACCGGCGGCGGCCCTGCCCGGAGGCGCTCCCCGGCGCGCGCGCACGACCTGAGGGGAAACGGCATTTCGCCAGGGAACTGCCCGGCACGCACGGAAACTATGTACTGATATGCACACATACGGAGGGAGATAGTACGAAAGTACTTCCTGGCTGGTACGAAGGGGGGATTTTCGCCGGGAATTTCCGCAGGCAGACTGGCCTGTGCCAGGCTTAGGGCAATTTCATCTCTATGAATAACGGGCGTTACGAGATTCTCGAAACGATCGGAACGGGTGCCTCCGGACGAGTGGTGAAGGCCCGCGACACGCTAATCGGCCGCACCGTGGCCCTGAAGACCCTGCTCTGCGAATTCAGCACCAAGGAATCCAGCGAAAAATTTCTAAACGAAGCGCGCATCGTCGGACAGTTGAATGATTCCTCGATCGTGAGCCTGTTCGACGTGGGGATTGAAGAGCACGGCCAGCCCTATCTGGTGATGGAATACGTGCCCGGAAGCACGCTGGCCAAAATCCTGGAAAAAGAGCCGGTGCCCCTGCAGCGGGCCTGTCTGTGGGCCGCGCATCTGGCGCGGGCGCTGGGGCGGGCGCATGCCGCGGGAATCATTCACGGGGACGTGAAACCGGCCAACATCCTGGTCAACGAAGACGGGCAGATCAAGCTGGGGGATTTCGGCATTGCGCGGTTCATTACGCAATTGTCCTACTCGGGGAGCATCGTCGGCACGCCGGCGTATCTCTCTCCGGAACAGATCGAAGGAAAGAAGCAGGACGCGCGGTCGGATATTTTTTCATTGGGCGTACTGCTCTATGAGATGACCACGGGGGAGCGGCCGTTCGAGGGGAGTTCGCTCGCGGCAATCTGCGCGCAGATCCTGGCGGCGCGGCCCCTGGCGCCCGCGCGGCTGAATCCCGCGATTCCCGCGGATGTCGAGCGCATCATTCTGCGCTGCCTGGCGAAAGACCCCGCCGATCGCTTCCCGTCCGCGGATGAACTGGCCGCGGAGCTATATCCCATCGCGCGGCGCGAACCCCAGGCTCCCTCGCGCTTGCGCCGGCTCTGGAACAGCCATCCCGCGCTGCGCCTTGCCGCGTGGTCGTGCGCAACCGTGGGCCTGCTGGCCCTGGCGGCGATTCCGGCCGTGAAAAATGTCCGCCGCCGCATGATCATCCCGCCCGCGCCGAAGTTTGTTTCCGCCGCGCCGCGGCCCCCCAAGGATCTCTATGGCCGCGCGCAACCCCTTCCCGGGCCGGATGGAGCCATCACCAAGGATCGCAGCCACTCCGCGGAGAAGGCGCCGGACGCGCTTGCGCATCGGGCGGTGAAGAATCCCGCGGCAAAGCAGCGGCTGGCCAGCGTGTACATCGAGATTTCCGGCAGCGCCGTCGATGAGGAAGAGACGCTGGCGGTCTTTGCCGACCGCGGCATGCTCTACAGCGCGACGATTTCGCCCAAAGCACAGGGCAAACCCATCCATTTGCGGCGGCAGCTGCCGCCGGGCAGCCATCAGCTGCGCGTGGCGCTTTATCACGCCGATAAAAGCCTGCATCTCGAACAAGAGGGTCTTGCGGAAATCGTGGCCGGAAAAAAGAACCGCCTGCGCATTCAGATCGCGCGCCATTCCAAGTTCATGCACAAAGCCGATCCCGTCCTGCAAGTGACCTGGCCCGCCGCGCCGCCCTCTTCGGACGCTTCCGCGCACCATGGCGCCGTGCACTCGGCGATGAAGTAGCCGCCGCGCGGCACACCAGTAACAATTTCTAAAAAAAAAAGAAAAAAGTTATTCGTGGCGCAGCGCCTCGATGGGATCGAGCTTGGCCGCTTTCATGGCCGGCCACACGCCGAAGATCAGTCCGATGGAGACGCTGACGAACAGACCCAGCGCGGTGGCCCATAGCGGCACGGTGGCGTTCCAGCTGGTGGCCAGACGAATCAGCAGAATCAGGCCGTTGACCAGCACCAATGCAATCACCCCGCCGGCCCCGGTCAGGGTCATGGCCTCCAGAAGAAACTGCACGGTAATGTCCCCGCGCTTGGCCCCGATGGCCTTGCGCACTCCGATTTCGCGGGTGCGCTCGGTGACGCTCACCAGCATGATGTTCATCACGCCCACGCCGCCAATCAGCAGGCCGACGGAAGAGAGCACCACGGTGGCCAGGGCCACCTTGCCGATGATGCTGTGGAACTCCTCCACCTGCTGCTGCGCGGTCTGGATGGAAAACGTGTCCGGCTTGTCGTAGGGCACATTGCGGCGGCGGCGCAGGACGTCGCGCACCTGATCCACGGCCTGCTCCAGCTTGTCTTTTTCCGCCTGGATGCGGATAGCGTTTTCATACGCCCCGGGATAGATTTTCCGGAACGTGTTGTAGGGGATGAGCACGCGGCGGTCTTCGTCGCCCATGCCCATTCCGCCTTTTGGTTTTTCGACGACGCCAATAACCGTGAACGAGGAGCCGTCAATCTGCACTTCCTTGCCGACGGGGGAGCCCAGCGGAAAAAGCACCGGAGCCACGTTCTCCCCAAGCATGACCACCTTTTCCCGGTGCAGGTCGTCGCCTTCGCTGATAAACCGCCCATCGAGCGCCGTCGCATTGGCATACACCTGCCCGAAATTGGCCTGCACCCCGCGAAAATCAATGCCCGTGACCGTCCCGCTCTTGGTGTGGACCGAATGCGCCTGCTCCCACCACATGGTCCATACGGTTACGTTGCGAACCGCCGGGCAATCCTCGCGCAGGGCCTGGCCGTCTTCGATGGTGAGGGGCTTGCGCTCGCGTTCTTCCTTGGGGCGGTGGTGACCGCCACCGGGACCCATGTCGAAGCGGGAGATAAAAGCGGTATCGGCGCCGTATTGCTTGATCTGTTCCTGCACGGAATCATCGAAGCCGGCAATGAGGCCGGCCACCAGCATGATGACGCTCACGCCGAGGACCACGCCCATGACCGTGAGCAGGCTGCGCAGTTTGTGCGTGCGCAGCGTGTCGAAAGCCTGCTTCAGATTTTCCGCGTGTGCCTGTGCCATGTTCTTTCTCCGCCGGCCCGCCCGAGGATCCGGCTGAACTTTATCCTTCCGCGCGCAGCGCCTCGATAGGGTCCAGACGGGCCGCGCGGGTCGCCGGGTAGATTCCGAAAAAAAGTCCCACGCCGGTGGAAAGCACGAGGGACAGGACGATGGCGCTCATCGGCGTGCGGATGGGAATGTCCGTGGCCGAGCGGGCCATCGCGCACACGGCCAGGGAGAGGGCAATGCCCAGAAGCCCGCCCACGGTGGCCAGGATGGCCGATTCCGCCAGGAACTGCATGACAATGTGTTTTCTGCGCGCGCCCAGGGAGCGCCGCAGGCCGATCTCGCGCGTTCGCTCGGTGACGCTGGCCAGCATGATGTTCATGATCACCACGCCGCCCACCACCAGAAAAACGGCGGTGAGGCCCACGGCCAGATTGGCCAAGCTGCCGGTCAGCGAATTCCACAGTTGGGTGATGGAGGCCGAGCCGACGATGCCGAAGCTGTCCGGAGCATTCCAGCTCGTATGGCGCAGGGCGCGCATCAGCATTCGGGCTTCGTCCTCGGTGGCCTGCATGGTCTCGGCGGTTTGCGCCTGCACAAACAGACCCATGCTTTGCCGCGGCGTATGCCATTCCTTGCGGAAGGTTCCCAGGGGAATCAGCAGGAAATTATCCTGCGTCTGCCCAAATACGCTTCCGATGGCCACAGCCACGCCGATCACCTGATAACTGTGCGAGCCCGCGCGGATGATTTTTCCGATAGGATCCACGGTCGGAAAAAACTTTCGCCGGACGTCTTCCCCGATGAAGCAGACCGGAGCGCGGTGGGATTCGTCCGTGGCGGTCAGGAAGCGCCCGGAGGCCACATCCACCTTGCGCACGTCGGTGTAGTTGGGCGTGACCCCCATGATGGTGGCGTCCTCGAGCAGTTCGCTGCCGAAGCGCACGTCGCTTTCGGAGTTTTCGACGGCGGCCACCTGAATAATGGTGCGCATGTTCTCGCGCAGGTAGTCGTACTCCTCGTAGCTCACCGGCGGACGCTTCTGCGCTTTGATGAAATCATCCATGCTGGTGATGATGCCGAAGCGGTTCACCACCAGGACGTTGGCGCCCAGGTTGCCCACCCGTTCGGCCACGTAACTGTCCAGCCCCGCCACCACGCTCATCACCGCCACCAGCGTGGTCACCGCCAGAATCACGCCGATGAGCGTCAGCAGGCTGCGCAGCTTGTGCGCGCGCAGGGCGTCCAGGGCGATGCGCAGGGTCTCAAAGTGCGCCGTTCCCGCCGCTCGCCAGCGTCTCCACCGGGCGGACCATCCGCGGGCCGCTCCCGCGGCAGACCCCGCCGGGCCCAGTCTTTCGATGTGCGCAATGGACAAGAACACCCCTTCCTTTAAGGTAAGACGAATATGGACCCTGCTTCGTTCCCTTTCAATTGTTCCGTGGCCCCCTTTCCTTAGACGCAGCAACCCATCCTTTTCTTTCAGCGAAGGCGGGTGTAGTCTGACCCCCTGTCTTGGATCCGTCCGGCAAGGGAAAACGGCTGGGATGGGGACAAGCAAAGAATGGAAGACAGATCGGGAGGAAAAGAGATGAAGCGTATCTTGTTTATGTTTCTAGCGGTTACAGCGATTGCTCTGGCTCCGGCCCAGGCCCAGCACGACCCCCCGGCGACGGCGCAAGCGGCTCCAGCCGCGGCAGCGGCGGCGGGCGGAGCCAAGGCTGAATTCCTGGGACAGGTGGCGGAGTATGAAAAGAAGTTCATTGCCCTCGCCGAAGCCGTTCCCGCGGAGAAGTACACGGCGCATCCGAGCGAAGGAGTGCGCGCGGTCGGCGAAGTCTACGCGCACGTGGCGGCGGGCAATTACATGTTCCTGCACATCCTGGGAGTCGCGGCGCCCGCCGACGTGGACCCCAAGGCCATTTCCGCACTGGGAGCGGACAAGGCCAAGACGGTGCAGGCCCTGAAGGATTCTTTCGCCTTTCTGCGTAAATCGGTGGAAGCACTGGACGACGCCAGCATGGACACCCCGGCCGAATTTTTCGGGACCAAGACCACGCGGCGCGGCGTCTTCTTCCATATCGTCGGCCATCTCGGCGAACACCTCGGCCAGACCATCGCCAACGCGCGGTCGATCGGCGTGGTGCCGCCCTGGACCGCCGAACGCATGAAGAAGCAGGCGGAGAAGAAGGACGAAAAACCGCAGCCGTAAGCGAACCCGCAGCCGGCAATGCACGGCGCATGGTCCTTCCACGCAACCTCTGGCGGAAGGACCATGCAACAATTCGCGGCAGCGCGGAATCCAACTCCACGGCGGCCGGCAAAGCGGTCCCCCGGTGAACTCGGCATTGCCCATGACTCTTCCCAGGATGATGAAATTCCCCACTCTGCTGGCGGCGCTCGCCGGCACTTTGCTTCTGGCAGGCCCGCTCGCGGCCCAGCAGGCGCTGCCGCAGGAGCCTCTGCCGGAGTCCGAGAAAAAAGCGCTGCTCGATCGCGCGCTGGCCAACGAAAAGAAAAACGAATTGGCCCAGGATTTCTTCGAGCGCATCGAGCGCCGCGAAATTCTCGACTCCGCCGGTAACCCCCAGCCCGCGAAAATCACCACCGTGCGGGCCATCCCGGCGGGAACAGGCGTGGCCCGCCTGCCCGTGGGGCCGGACGGCGCTCCCGCAGACCCCGCCGCCTTCCGGGAGTCGCTGCGCAAACTCTGCAAGACGCTCGAATGGGCCGCCGCGGACGGACCGGCGCAGCGCGAGGCCTACGCCAAGGTAACGCGCAAGCACAACGACCGCATCGCCCTGATCGACTCCACCGCCAACGCTTTCCTCTATACGCTGGACTCGCGCGAACGGCGCGGCGGGCGCGTGGTCTCCAAGGTCCGCTTCGACCCCAATCCGGCGTTCAAACCCACCTCCCGGGCCACCTCCTATTTTCCAAAAGTCAGCGGCTTCCTCTGGATAGACGAAGCCAGCGCCCAGATCCTGCGCATCGAAGGCCGCCTCATCGAGGACATTCCCATCGTAATTTTCCTCGCCAAAATTTATAAGGGAACGCGCTTTGTGCAGGAGCGCGTCGAGGCCGGGCCGGGCGTCTGGCTGCCTTCGCTGACCGAGTACGACTACTCCGGACGAAAACTTTTCTCCCCGTTCGCCGTCCACGAGCGCACCATCGCCAGCCACTACCGCCGCATCGGGCCGCCGGACAAGGCTCTCGAGATGATCCGCGCGGAGATTGGCGCTGCGTCCGCCGCGCAAGCCACTCAGCGATAAAACCGTCGTCCGCTGCTCCGCCATTCGGGATGTGCGATAATCCTTCGCATGAACCGCCGCATCGCGCTGCTTTCCACCGGCCATCTATGGACCGACTTCTGCCAGGGCGCGGTCCCCGCTCTGCTGCCCTTCTTCGTCAGCGGCCTGCATATTTCCCTGGCCGCCGCCGGCGGCCTGATCTTCGCCGCCAATATCAGCTCCTCCCTGCTCCAGCCCGCCTTCGGTCATCTGGCCGACCGCCGCTCCGCTCCGTGGCTAATGCCCGCGGGCCTGGCGCTCTCCGCAGGCTGCATCGCCATCTCCGGCTTCTTGACCCACTACGGCATACTCTTCGCCGCGCTCACCCTCGCGGGCATCGGCACGGCAGCGTTTCATCCCGAAGCCGTGCGCTTCGTCAATCTCGCCGCGCGCCAGGAAAAGAGCAGCCCCACCGCGGCCATGAGCCTCTTTGCCGTGGGCGGAAATATCGGCTTCGCCCTGGGACCCATGGTGGCCACCGCGCTGGTGGTGGCCTGGGGACTGCACGGTGCGGCCGGTCTGGTCCTGCTGCCCTTCGCCGGGGCGGCCGCGCTGATCCTCTTCCTTCCCGATTTCGCCGCGCTCACCCGCTTCCATGACAACGACCATGCCGGGCGCGCCGCCGCCGCGGGCCAGGACCAGTGGGGGCCCTTCGCGCGGCTGACCGGCGCGGTCATGATCCGCTCCGTGCTGTTCTTCGGCTTCAACACCTTTGTCCCGCTCTATTGGCTGCGCGTGTTGCACGCCGGCAACACCGGCGCCGGCCTGGCTCTTTCCCTCTTTCTCGCCGCCGGCGCCGCAGGCACGATACTGGGCGGATGGATGGCCCCGTGGTTTGGAAGGCGCCGCGTGCTGGTGTGGTCCTTCGCGCTGCTGGGCCCGCTGATCGTCCTGCTGCTGCTCGCGCAGCAATCCTGGCTGGCGCTGCTCCTACTCATTCCCGTGGGCGTGGTGGCGTTCGCTCCCTTCAGCGTCATGGTCGTCCTCGGCCACGAATACCTTCCCGCACGGGTGGGCACTTCCTCCGGAGTCACTTTCGGCCTGGCCGTCACCGTGGGCGGAGTCTTCGCGCCCCTGCTGGGCAAATTTGCTGACCACCACGGATTGCCCGCCATGTTTCTGATCTTGGCGGCGCTGCCGCTCTTTGCCTGGCTGCTCTCGGTTTCCCTGCCGTCCCATTCCTCGCCCACGAAAGAGCAAGCTCAGCCCGCCTCCGCGGCATCCTGACAACTTCGGCGCGGCTGATACGCGCGCTATGGTATGAAAGAGCTATTTCGTCTCAAGAACACTTTTCCGCCTTCCTTATTGCTCCCCTTTGGTCTCGTTCTATACTGGGCCTACCCCCGGGTACGGCTCGACAAGCAGTTGCACAGGAGACTTCCATGAAAAGGATCGCAGCAGGAATTGCGGTGGCCATGCTGGTCATGCTCACCGGCGCGGGCACATTGCTGGTTGCCGGAGCGGGCGAGCCGCAGACTACGGTCCAAGCCCGTGCGGCGGCGGATACGCCCCTGATCGCGTTTGTGAAGAAGGTGCTCGCCGCGGCGCCCGGCGAGTTCATAGCGCTGAAGGGCAAAGAAGATACGACCCTCGGGGAAAAAGATCACGACATGTTCAAAGGCACGCTGGCTCCGGCCGCCGATTCCGAATGCATGTTGTACACACGGCGCGGGGACAACATGGAAAATCCTCCGCTCTACTCCTGCAATCTGGGGCCGGCGCAAACGATGCAAAATGCCAAGCTGCTGTACGAAAAGACCGCGGCGGAATTGCGCGCCGCGTTTCCCGAGTGGAAATTCAAGGAGGAGAAAACCGGCAACGAAGCGAAGCGAAAAGTAAGCTGGAAATTGACCACCCAGCAGCCCGGTTTCAGCCTGGAACTCGATCTGGACCAATGGACCGATTTCGACAACCTGGTCAACGAATTGAGAAAGGAAGCGAAGACCACCGCCAAGCCGGATGTGAATGTCGGTCTCAGAGTGACCGACGCGCTCCCGGAAAAGGAAAAACCCAAAACGGCCGCGGCGCAGGAGATGACCGCCAACCTGCCACTGTGCAAATTCATCGAGAAGGTGCGCGCGGCGCGGCAGAAGGATTACGCGGCGCTGCGTTCGGTCAAGCCAGCGGAAGCCTCCGCGGTCATCGTAGGCACGCTGCGGCCGGATGCGCTCTCCACCTGCAAGGTGTATCCGCCAAAATCGGCGGGCAACAATAAGGCGTTTTATCTCTGCGAACTGCGCAGGGCAAAGACGATGGAGGAGATCAAGCCGGAGTATGAACGCGTGAAGTCCGAGCTGCAGGCCTGCTATTCCAACCTGAAGTTTGACGAGAGTATCAACGACAGCGAGGGTGGCCGCGCCGACACCTGGTTTTATTCGGGAAAGGATGCGCTCTACCAGCTTACGGTCGAAGCCAGCGACGAAGGTTATATGCTGAAAACCGATCCGGAAAAGGTGGACGCCAAGACCAAACAGGCGCCCGTGTCGCTGGTCCTGCAAATTCAGTTCCTGCAGTAACGCACGGCAAGCAGCGAATCGAGGAGGAAATGATGCGAAAGTGGATGCTCATGACGGCAATTCTGGCGGTCGGAACAGTAACAATGGCGCAGCAGACCGCGGCGCCGGCGGCGGATTCGCCGTTCCTTGCGTTCATGAAAAAGGTGCTCGCCGCGGCTCCCGAGGAGTTTGCCGCGCTGAAGGGCGAAGAAGATACGACCATCAGCAAAGAGCATACTTCGTTCCAGGGGACCTTGATCCCGGAGGCCGATTCCAAGTGCATGTTGCACACGCGGCGCGGCGAGGAACTGCAGGGTCCTCCGCTCTACGCCTGCCAACTGCACCCGCCGCAAACGTTCGACGATGCCAAGCTGGTGTACGAAAAGGCCGCGGCGGAATTGCGCGCCGCGTTTCCCAATTGGAAGATTGAGGAAAAAAAGACGGGAGACGAATCCAAGCGCCAGGAAAGCTGGACGCTGACCGCCAAGCAGCCCGGCTTCACCGTGCTCCTGAACCTCTACGATTGGGGAAATCTTTCCGATGCGCTCAGCGGAAAACCCTCCGGCAAGCCCGGCGTGATTGTCTCTCTCGATGTGACCGATACGGCGCGGGAAAAAGAAAAGCCCAAGACGCCGGCGGCCCGGGAAATGACCGCCAGCCTGTCCATCTGCAAATTCATCGAAAAGGTGCGCGCGGCCAACAAGGACAATTTCGCGGCCCTCCGCTCGCCGAAGCCCGTGGAAGCCTCGGGCGCCTACACGGGCACGCTGCGCCCGGATGCGCAAGCCAAGTGCCAGGCCTTCCCCGGCGCCCAGGGCACCGGCAACGGCCGATATTACACCTGCGATTTGCGCCGGACGGAAACGCTGGCGGAACTCCAGCCAGAGTATGACCGCCTGAAGACCGAGTTGCAGGCGTGCTATTCCAACCTGCGATTCAAAGAGGAAATAAGAGACAAGGATAAAAATCCGGATGACAGCATGTATTTCACCGGCTCCTATCTCACCGGAAAAAATACGCTATGGGAAATCGCTCTCCATGCCCGGGATGATGCCTCCACCGTGAAAGCCGCCGCGGAAAAAACGGGCGCGGATCCCAAGCTCGCTCCCAACGTGCTAATCCTGTCGGTCACGATTCTGCAGTAGCTATCCATGGAGTTCAAGAGATGAACCGGCAAAAAGCAAAAGGAGAAAACGTGATGAGGAAGAATATGGCAGGGATCGCGGCGGTCCTTTTGGGCGTGCTCGCCGGCGCGGGCACATTGCTCTGCGCCAGCACGGGCGCGCCGCAGACGGCGGCCAAAACTGCCCCGGCGGCGGACACGCCGTTTGCCGCGTTTGTGAAGAAGGTGGTAGCGGGGGCGCCGGGGAACCTCGCCAGTTTGAAGGGCGCGGAAACCGAAGACGGCAAGAAGCATCACGACGAGTATCAAGGCACGGTGACGCCGGACGCCGATACCCCGTGCAGATTGAGCACGCAACACATGCGGGACGGCCGAGAAGTCCCGTGGCTGTATGATTGCAATTTAGGGCCACGGCGAAGCTTCGAGGAGGCCAAGCCAGTGTACGAAAAGGCCGCCGCCGAACTGCGTGCAAGCTTTCCGCAGTGGAAGTTCGAGGAAAGCAGGCTAGGCGACGAAGCGAAACGGACCGAACTTTGGGATTTGCACGCCGAGCGGCCCGGATTCACATTGCGACTCGAGATGAGAGACCACGGCGCGATGGAGGAGTGGACTTCCGGCCAGGCTTCCGGCAAGCCCGGCGTGGTCGTGGAGTTCAGCGTGTCCCCCAATAAGGGGGAACACAAGAAGACGGTAACTTTACCACGGAAGACAGCTGCCCTGGCGCAAGCGGAGGCCAAGCCGGCGATTTACACCTTCATCGAAAAGGTTCTGGCGGCCAAGGCGGATGGATATGCGACGCTGCGCGGACCGTCGGACAACGAAACGATGGAAATGTTCAAGGGGAAGCTTGCTCCGGATAACCGGTCCACTTGCAGCATTCTGGCCATGATGCCAAAAGTGTACAGTTGCGAACTAGGCAAAGCAAAAAGCATTGCGGAGATCAAGACGGAGTACGAACAGGTAAAAGCCTGGTTGCAGGCTTCCTATCCGGACATCGAGTTCAAGGAAGAAATGACGGGGAGCGCCGATTGGGATAGCGAACGATGGGCGGTTTCGGGACACAACGACCGCGTTTCGCTGGTGCTCAGGGCGACTGATAACTTCTCCACGGTGCGGTACATGCCGGAGGAGCAGAAGAAAACACCCGTGGAACTAGGCCTGTCCATCAGGGCCATCCCCTGAGATGCGGTCAGAAGAAAGCGCTATGGCAGCCAGTCTCGCGCTCGGATGCTGCGCACCTGTCCGGGCAGTCAGGTTCTCAGCACAGCACAGTCGAAATTCGGCTGCAATCGCGGCTCCCCAAGACAGCTACAATAAACACATCGAGCAACAAAGGAGCCCGCCGCCATGCATCCGAGACTTTTCCGCTTCGCACGCCACGCCATTCTTCTCCTGACCGTGGGAGGTTCGCTCGCCGTCCTTTGCGGCTCAGGGAACCCCGTTCTGGCGCAGTCGCGGCGCCAGGAACG
>Ga0315281_10004354_pt1 | contig 20550 bp, 14 predicted proteins | sample YL17G07_0_MG_FD_204540 | JGI IMG/M metagenome (GOLD analysis project Ga0315281, IMG submission 204540) | Sediment microbial communities from Yellowstone Lake, YNP, Wyoming, USA - YL17G07_0 | ecosystem: Environmental > Aquatic > Freshwater > Lake > Sediment | place: USA: Wyoming | collected...
GCCCATGTCGATGTAATAATTGGAATCGTCGCCATTGTCGGCCGTCGCCACAAAGTCGGTCGATGCTATGGTGCTCGTGGAATGGTTTTGATTGTTGACCTGAAGGTAACCGTCTACGGTTCCGCCGAACTGGGCCACCGAGTTGCCTACGATTGGGAATTGGCCAACGCCCACGCGGAGCGACTGGTCCACCACCATGTTGTGCGAGGTGGCATAACCCAGAATCGATTCGGCAACATTGATGAATGTCGAAGATACGGTACCGTACGTAACCAGATTACCGCCCGTGGCGTTAGAAAATGTCAGATTATTGATATTGGTGTTTTGCATGACCACCAGACGGGTGAATGTGGCTTCTTCGACGGATATATGGTTGAACTTTGCGGAGCCGGCGTAAATATTTGTACTGGTAGTGTAAGTGCCCGAGGCATATTGCCAGGTGATGTTCTGCGAGTTCAAAGTCTGAGTGGTTAAATAATCGATTTTCGCCGCGGGCAGGAATAGATACGAACCGGTGGCATAAGTAAACGACATTGCCTGGAAAGACGAACTTGCCGTAACCGTCAAATGCGCAGCATTCGTAATATCGCCGTTGCCCATGTTTAAACCGGTCAAATATCCATAACCCGCATTGTTTACGCGTATAACGCCATTCAGCAACAAATCTCCCTTCACGATATCCAGGTCCGCTTTGCCCGCGTAAATATTGTTGATGATGACTTTGTTATTGCCTGTGCCGTTGGCGTACAACTGCAAGTTGCTGTTCTCGTTCGAACTAAAAGTCAATGCTCCGGCAGCGTTAAAACCGGTAGCCGACAGATGGTAATACTGCCCCGTCGCACCGCCTTGAAGACCGGAAAGATCGTTGTGGTCAGTAACGCTTCCGCCGCCGCCCGCAATGTCACCCCCTCCATGATCGAGAATCACGGGTCGAAGATCCCGTATTTCAAGAATCGTATCAGCGCCCTGTTCAAAGACAATCTCGCCGATCAGGAAGGCGTGTTCCTCGTTGGCGAATCCCGGAGGCAAAATACCTGGAGGGCCTGCGGCAATGGCGCTCGCGTAATCCGTGTACGATGAGCGGCCATAAATCAAATCCAAACGGTCTTCCGGGCTCTCGTGGCGATATACCCAATACACGCCGTATTCGCCGATACCCAACGGAGCCAACGTGCCCGAGCCGTCGTCATAACTTAAGTTGTCCCACTGCGTCTGCCCATAAAGGTAATTAAACCCTCCGGATCCGTTCGCATGGTCCATAACAAAGGTGTCGCCATTCGACGAGTCGAAGACAGCCGAAACTTTTTTGATAAGCTTGTACCATTCAGTGCAGGGACTGACGTATATTTGGCGCGTGCCGGTAGCGGATATCAGACAGCCGTCACTGATCACGCTCCAGGTATTGACCTCAAGAAAATCCGTTAAGTTCTTCCGCAAATCCCTGGCCCTGATGCGTTCATCGTGCAGACCTATCAACCCGTGTCCCGGATTGAAAACTTTTCCGAGAATGACATATCTTGAATCGTCTGACAAATCGGTGCTCGTGACGACTACCCCCGGGCTTCCGCCGTTATAACCCGCGAAGACGTATTTCCATGTATTGAACGGCATTACGTTGCCGCTGGAAGTGGCCCATTCGACAAGCAACGCGTCGGCAGACGTCTCGTCCGCGTCTTTCCTCATGAACCCATGTCCGCTCGCTACTTCGAAGGTGCCGCTGGCCGTTTGCGCGAGTTCGCCCCCATCGATCACCGAATTGGACTGTATCAAATTCAAAGCGTATTGCACAGAATAAGGAAGGCTGCCGTCGCTGTTCATAGCTACTTTTGACCCCTGAAGAGTTCCAGTCACGCTACCGAAACCCGACAAATTCAAGGTCACGCCGGAATTGCCCAACACGCCGGAATTGATGGACGTGGCCGAAACATTGCCGGCGGCACCGACGGTAATCGTGTCCGTAACCATGGAATCAGTAATGCTGTCGTTGGGCAAGCTGACGCTGCCGAACACGGACAGGTTTTGTGTCATGACCGTACCGGACGCGTTGACATCCAAGCCGTAAAAACGTTTCCAACGGTTGGTTGTGCCGCCTAACGAATATGCATTGTCAGTCATGGGCGACCAATCCGAATTCACATAACCCAACAATGCGAAGTTCGTGCCCGTAGCGTTGACAAAAAGGGCTTTGGACATGGAAACCGTACCGTTGGTCGCGATCGACATTCTTTCCGCGCCGCCATGCTGCGCGACCGCGAAACGGCCGTCCGCGCCTTGAGACAAATCCCAGGTGGACGTGCCGATATGCGTGGACGAAGCCCAAATGTCCTTCCAGTGGTAAGCAGACGAACCCAAGTCATAAGCGAGATTGGCGCCGGGCATGAAATTGCCGGTCGACGTCCCGCCCGCGAACTGGATAGGCAAAGTCGTAGTGCGTCCCTTGATCGTGACTTGTTGGAGAGTCGGGACGGAAGTCGTGACTGCCTGGCCATTAATGGTCAGGTTGGTCGTGGACACCGTATTGGCGACAATTATATTACCTGTTACTTTGCCGGACGCGTACAGATTGGTCGAAGTGACGTTTGTTGCAAAAACTCCCTTCCAACGTTTGCTCGCTGAACCGAGTGAATACGTGTTATCAAAACGCGGAGTGAGATCTGAATTGACGTAACCGAGCAATGCCATGTTTGTGCCCGTGGCATTCATGTACAAAAATTTGCTGGTCGAAGCGGTGTTTGAAACCCAAAGGTTGCCGCTGATCGTCTCGTTGGTCGAAGAGACGCTGCTCAGCGACGAATGTTCCGCAACGTTCATGCTGCCAGCGACCACGATGTTTCCTTGTCTATTGACATAGAAAACATCTGAAATGCCGTTGGACAAGCGCAGAAGATAATCGAAAGCATTGGAAAGTCCTTTGGATTCGACGTAAAGGGCCGTTCGAGTTGCGGCGGCGGAATCTGTAGAGCCTTGGTTAAGCGCAAACAAATTTCCTCCGGCATTGGAAACGGTGTGCGAAGCGTACTGGCCCTGGAGCTGTTCGGCCTCAAAAGCATAAGGAACAGCGGTCAGGCGTTTGCGCGGCGACATTTCCGTATCCGTTGCCACGGCCACGCCCAAATAGATAGTGTCGCTGTTCCAATTGATATTAAGCGGAGTTTGACCGTTTGACGTGTCGCCAAGCTGAACGGCGAACAAGCCGTTTTTTATCTGAACCGGTACGCTGACTGCCGGACCTGTCGGTAAGCCGTTTGTCGTCGACGCCGCCCAAACGTATGAACCGCCGCTGGACTGACTGTATAGTTTGAATGTTATTTGGTATATGCCATCCGCAACATTGAAACCCGAGGGACTCATGAGTCTGCCTTGGTAGTTAACAGAGCGATTAATTCCTGCATTCGCCGCAAAGGTCGCGCCTGTGCCAAGTGCCGCCACTCCGCACACAGAAGCGACCACTGCGATGAATTTGATAACAACAAAACCCCAAGTTCTTTTGGGTTTATCCGTATTCTTGTGTACACGACGGAAGTTTTGGCGGTTATCAGTCGATTTCACAAACATCTGTCAGTTATCGAAATTCGCTCTTTCGAGTAACCGGCAAACAAATATATTTTAAGGTCCGCAATGGCAGACGGAGCGTCGTCATCCACTCCCGCATGAGGCTTCAAAACAATTGCGCTTATGGCGGTAAAGCGCTGTTTTTTTCTCATTATGGGCAAATACAAAAAGCCGCGTGCATTGCCAACTAATCGCATGCGGCCCAACGATATTCTTACTCAGGCATGGAGTGTAAGAAGCTCGTTTGCAACTTCACAATTTCGGTGAGCTGCGTATTCTTGCATTTAGTTTGATTTAACCGCCGTATTTTCGGCGGTTGCACACTGACGTTTTTGTGTTGGAAAGTACGATATTTGAAGCTATCTCCAGTATATAATAGCTGACTCGTTTATGATACGAGGCTTGTTTATTATCTGTATTAAGCGATAACTACGCTTCATTGATGTAAGTGTTGCCTGTGAATAACCTGTATAAATGCCGCCAATGATCAAAAAAATCCCCGTGCATACACACGGGGATTTTTAAAATTATTTTTACAATTATTTGAAGTCCGTGCCCACGATGATCGCCACATCGCCGCTCAAACCCTTCTCAGCTGACGGTGCTGACACGACTTCGGCGTTCAGAACCGTCTGCAAAGCCTGCAACGTCGCAGTCAAAGGCTTGTCGCTAAGCTTGACGATGATTGTTTTGGCATATGTCTTATCCTTGGCATCGCCCATGGTTGCAACCTTGATCTGATTTTGCGCTAATACAGCTGACAATTTTTTAGCCATGCCAGGGGTCGCCGTGCCATTCAAGACCTGAATCTTTGCATTTTCTGATAAAACCGTGGTCTGCTGCTGATCTGACGTCGGTTGCGGAGGCTGATTGCCGACCGTTTGATTGGCCGCTTGCTGGCTGGCATTCAACAGCGCAATGGGCATGACTGACAGAAGTTTGTCCATTCTTGTGCTGTATAAAACGGCTTTATCCGACCAAACCAACAAACGATCGCCGTTTTCCGCATCCTGGTAGAACAAAGGATTGTTTTGTCTTAAAAGATTAGCGTCCTGAACAGTGGCCACGGTTGGCTCTTCATCGGCCTTAATTACGATAAGATCTGAAATACGCTTAATCAGACCCTGAATATCATCCTTTTGCAAAGGCGCGTTAGATGAAACTTTGCGCCAATTTTCGCCACGTTGACCCATTCGTCCGTTGTATTTAAATTGCTGGACAATGGCCAATGCTCCTGCCGCTACTACTACGATTAGGATGATAAAGACGAATAAACGCCCTTTCATTGGCTTTCCTTTGGCTGATGCCGCGGGTGCCATGACTGGCTTGGATGATACTGGCTGTATCGTTTTTTGCTTTTTTATCATAGTTTAACGACGCTCACTATGCCCTTAATTAGATTGAAAGGCATAAAAAATATAGTTTCAATAATGTTCCCAGTATATCACAGTTTAATATGCAAATTTATCTTACCTGTGCACAAATACTCAATCGCACGATGCAAACGATTCATCAAGCCAGCCCTGAGTTGAGTCGAAGGGTTCATCACGTCTGACGTGATCGTCTTGATGGACTATCTGGTTCTTTTGCCATTCAAGATAAAAAAACGGCAGTCGATTTTATAAAGACTGCCGCTCGCCCATTGGCGATTTGTATTTCTTTTGTTATACCCACCACAATTAATTATATAGCATTTTGTGTTTTTGAATATTTTGTTTAATCTTAGGCAATCAATTCGATTCCATGTATGTGAATAACTTGTTATAAACTATAGTTGAAGTCCAAAATCACAATTAATCCACAGACTATATTTTAGCGAAATATTTGATTCGTGAAATGCTAGAAACAATGCATCATGCCTTTTGTCAAAACTCTAACATCAAATATTTAAAAACTTCTTAGTGAAAAAATTATACAGCTACTACCAGATGACAAATAACCTTCACTCATGTCATTAAATATCCATGCTACGACCAGGCACTTTGATATAGATGACCTGCAATGGGTCTGAAGGATCAACTTGCAGTTTCCAAACTCAAAAACCCACTCTTTGCCAAATACTCTAAAACCTCAAATCTTACTATCCGTAATAAACTGTCAATGCTTTGCCAAAATCATAAAAGGATTATATTTGTCAAAACCACTTAATCTTTGTATGGCTGGCTAAACACCTTCAAGCAAGGATGGATTGATTATTGACGGCAACTTAATTAGCCGCCCAGTTGCATAACTCATTGAAAACGCATGATTAGCATTCCATCAAATAATTCAATGACTTGAACTATATCGACCCAGAGGTCGATCCATGGCTTCGGAGTTTGATGCAAACACGGAAACGATAAGTTCAAGAAGCATAGCCTTCAACCAATCGATGACAACCGTCCATCAATTACAAACGATCTGCCGTTAGACGATCACTCAAACCGTCGACGCTCCGCTACTCTGATCCGGGACCAATTCGAGAACTGCCAGCGACTGACGACTTCCTAAAAAGTCAGTGCCCCAAACCCATTGCATCCGATCTGACAAGCTAAAGCGAAAAGCATCACCTGCCAGGACAAAATCGAGCTCAGCCCGACAATCGAGCTCAGCTCGAAGAAATAAAACCGCCCCGACGTGATGTCGGGGCGGTGGGGTTCAACGCTGTTTTGGCGTTGATTTTTGTTTCGTCGAGCTGAGCTCGATTTTGGTCTTTCCGTGAGGAAATGGGTTTTGTTTTTGATGTTCGCCGTTTTGTTTTTTGTGGGTGGTGGGTTTAGAAGGTGCACCGGCGAATATCTATTTGAACCCATAGTCATTGTACCCATATTTGATACAAACTAAAAATCTGCGCTGTATACAACAAAGAATCAAGTATTTCACATGTGTGGATAATATGCGCGGTACTTGTGCTTTTGTACAAATTTGATGGATATCAGGTCAAACGATCGGTAGAACTCAAACGACCAATCGCAAGATTCCAGGACCCTCAAGTTGCGTTTCTCAAGTCCAAAAAACCGTAGCGACCGAATAAGCGGGAAGACAAAAACAGTAAATTTTTCATCCAAATATTCTTGCACTTTTGACCTCGTTCGGATCACAACCGCATCAATTTCAAACGACGACGTTATTCATCACTGACCGTCTTCAACCAGGCGACTTTGGAGATCGCCGACTCCTCGTGATCCAAGTCTTTGGTTCGAATCTCTAGATCAAGTCCGGGATCCAATCACGACTTCCGGTCTGGACAAATTATCGAACAGACTTCGACTCCCCTAACATCCCCTTGCTAAGGGGAGGAACTGAACCCCTCCTAACCTCCCCTTGCTAAGGGGAGGAACTGAAAAAACCCGCGATTGGACGCGGGCTTTGACTTTGTTTGTTGGAGAGCTTTACTGGTTTAAACCTAGGGAGAGGCCTGTAGCGGCCCACGAGGCCGAATGGCTATCGAAGAGGGCGTACTCCACGCTCAGGATGGCTACCAGGGCAATTAAAAGCAGGTACCAGTGGGTTAGATGTTCAAGCCAATACGATAAATCCCGTTCGATCGGTGCCATTTCAGCATCTATGCGTGCCTTGTGCTGTTTGAATTTGGATAATCTTGCCGACATGCAGCTAATTATACCACAAACCGATAAAATAACCGCATAAATCACCGGATAACCAAATCACCAAAGGAATAACTAAATAAACAAAATATAAATCAATAATCAAAGCTTGCATTTGGTGATTTGGTTATTTGGTTATTCGGTGATTCGGTGATTTAACCTATGTTATGAGGTTTCTTGTTTAGTTGGCTTCGTGGGTGTTTAATAGTGCGACATGGAATTGGAGTTTACACCGCAATTCGACCAGGCCTTGCAAAGAATGGAGAACGGCAAGGCCTTTGTTTTCGTAACGGGTCGCGCAGGAACCGGAAAAAGCACTTTACTCAGGCATTTTTCAACGACGACCAAGCTTTCTGCTCCGGTTTTGGCGCCGACAGGCGTAGCCGCGCTGAACGTTGACGGGGAAACTATCCATCGCTTTTTCAAGATTCCTCCGGCAGTCACACCAGATATTGCCCGGAGAGAAGCTATGGAAAGAAAAAATGCAGGCATGTACAGGAAGATAAATACGCTGGTCATAGACGAAATTTCCATGGTTCGCGCGGATTTGCTGGACAGCGTGGATGCTTTTATGAAAGCTGTTAGACACAACAGCCTGCCGTTTGGCGGAGCCAGAGTCATCGGCATCGGCGATCTGTACCAACTGCCGCCGGTTTTAAGGCCGGACGAAGCCGTCGACTTTAAACGATTTTATGAGACACCGTATTTCTTTTCTTCCAAAGTTTACGCTACATTGAAGCAATACGGGCTGATTGACTTTGTAGAATTGGAAAAAGTTTACCGTCAAAAAGACCAAAAGTTCATCCATTTACTGAACGCGATCCGCAATCGCACCACCACGCCAGCCGATTTGCAGACGTTAAACGCACGGTTGACGCGCGAAATGCTGCCGCCTGACGCCATAGTTCTCACGCCCACGAATGCGGCGGCTGACTGTATAAACCAGACTCGCATGAGAGCTCTAAATTGCGATACACGGAACTTTGAAGGCTCAATCCAGGGAAAATTCAGCGAACGCGACTTGCCGACCGATGAAGTTTTAGAGATGAAAGAAGGCGCCCGGGTAATGTGCGTGGCCAATGACCAGGCCGGGAGGTTCGTTAACGGCAGCTTAGGCTGGGTCAGGTATCTGGATCCGGAAGAAGGAACGGCCACGGTTGAACTGGATGGGACTAACAAGCTGATCACGATCGAACCGTACACTTGGACGCTTTTTCGCACAAAATACGTAAAAAAGACCGACAGCCTGGACCGACAGCAGATCGGCAGCTTCAAACAACTACCTCTACGACTCGCTTGGGCCGTAACCATCCATAAAAGTCAGGGAAAAACTTTCGATAAAGTTGCGCTTGATCTGGGAAATGGCGCATTTGCTGCGGGACAGGTCTACGTCGCATTAAGCCGCTGCACTTCGCTGCAGGGTTTGTATTTGGTAAAGCCGGTGACTTTGCAACAAATCAAGCTGGACATGTGTATCGTCAAATATCTTGATACGCGAAATAACATGATCGCAACCCCGTCTCCGGAAGACGCCGTTTATGTGAAAGACGAACAATAACTCCCTTTCCGGCATCGCGATCCCATCCTTTCCGTCATTGCGAGTGAATACGTGGCAATCTCACCTCTCACCAACCCCATGACATGCTTCGTTGGGTTGGAGGGTTCTTCGGTTTTGATTCCTCTGTCTCCCTCCATAGGCGGGCAGGCGTCAGACTCGACATCTCCCTTGCGAAAGGGAGACTCCTGAAACCAAAAAGACTTTTTATCGGAAGTCTCTTCCCCCCCGACGGGAGGGAAGAGATTTAGAGATGAGGTGACCTTGCCGATCAACGTGCAGCGACTAAAAAACCCGACCTTACGATCGAGTTGTGAGCAACAGATTCATCCCGGATACGGCTGCCCTATCTCCTCGCCGAGCTGGCGGAGGAAAATATGCATGTACTTTTCGCGCTGCTTGGCCAACTCGCGCGCCGGTTGGGTATTCAACCGTTCGTAGACCTGGAAAAGGCGGCTGAAGAACAGGTCAACGGCGAAGAGCTTGGGATTGGGCTTTCTGATCTCGCAGAACGGATCCTGCGGCTGGTAAAAAGCGCGGTTGATTTTGCCCGACGAAGCGAATGTGCGCATGATGGCAATCACGCCTACCGATTCGAGCGCGTCCGCATCCTGCAGGACGGCTGATTCGTCGGACGTTGGTTTGTTGCCGTTGGTGAACGAACATTCGCTGATGCAACGCGCGACTTCCGCGATCTTTTCCTGCGGATAATCTGCGATGCCCTCGAGAATGATTCGAGCCGCTTCGGCTGACAGCCGCGGCGACTCCCTGGCCTGCGGACTGCACTTGGGCAGATTTACCAGATCATGGAACAGCGCGGCAGGAATCATAATCTCCATATCGGCCGGCCAGGAGCGTACGATGCGCTTCGTGTTGCCGAGGACGCGCAATGAATGCGACAGGTCGTGCGACGGATCGTCCTTGGGCAGACGTTCCTCGGCGATTTGCTTGAGTTTTTCGGTTGTAGTAAAGGTGCATGTCCGGAATAGTGACATAAATTAGCCAAAATGTCAACCCCTACCGCTTTTCGCACTCGACTTTCATATTGCCTGGCACTATCATGTTTAAAGGCCGCTCTTTGACAGACGATAGGAGGATGCCATGGCCAAAGAAGACCAATTTGCCAGGGTCATGACTTCGAGCATGGACGCATGCCCAAACACCAGCGGCCGCTACATCGGATTCACCAGTTCTTTTCCGACAGAAACCGCGCCGCGCCATTCATCTTGTTACTCACTCATGCAGCTAGCCGCTCATGTCGGCGTTTTGCCCAAGACGAAAACCGATAACGAGGCGAATTCTATCGACGAATTACGCCGCGAGATCGGCATGATCGCGCACGACTTTAACAATATATTAACCGTGCAAGTGGGCACGATCGAGCTGCTTACGCCTGAAACTTCCGGGCACGCTAACGAGCATGCGCTGGCCCAACTGCGCAATGCATCGGAACGCCTGACCGCGCTCAGCTACAAACTGATGCAGCTGTCATGCCAGGAAAAGTCCGCGCTCACCTGGATAGACGTTACGGACACGCTGCTAAAAACTGCGGATTTCTGTCTTCTTGATTCGGATATTCGGTACAAACTTCGCATAAACGGACCATGGCCCATACGCATGGATCCCGTGGAACTGAACCGCATTGTCCAAAACCTGGTCATGAATGCGCGCCAGGCCATGCCGAGCGGCGGCACGCTCACCATCCTGACGCTGAACGTGCTGGATGCGGAAAAAGCCTGGTTGGAAATCTACATCCGCGACCAGGGCTGCGGCATACCGGAACAGGATCTGGACCACATCTTCGACGCGCACTATACGACCAAGCCCCACGGCCACGGTCTGGGACTCGCTTACGTAAAAAGCGCAGTCCGGCGCTTTGGCGGAACTATCACCGTAACTTCGCTGGTCGGCTTGGGAACCGAATTCGTCCTGCGCTTCCCCGCCCTGCCCCACGACTTCTAACGCCTTGCTTCAAGGCGTTTTTCTTATCCTAAATATTCCTTGATCATTTTGTACATGCTGTCGTAAACCGCAGGGGAAATTTTTTGCGTGAAATTTTCATGCCGGCCGTCTTTTGAGTTGGTTCCCGGATCGAGAATGAGATATTTTTCCTGAAACTCGTAAAAGCTGGCTTGCGTGCCGTCTTCTTTGGTCGCGGCGGCCAGAAAAGTTTTGAACGCGAGGATCATGTCGCCTTTGTTTTGCATCAGCCACAGTTCCACGCCGATGCCGCCCAAGCCTCCGTCAAGTTTTTTATAAGCATGCGCTTCTTTTAAAACTTCTTTGGTCAAAGCAATGTTGGCCAGCACGCGCTCGTAAGTCTGACGGTCGTAATTTTTGCGCACGAACTTGAGTTTTTCCGCCACCGCGTCATGCGAGGCGTAGGTGTGCAATTCTGATTTGGAGATGAAAGTAAAATCGATCTCTATGCCCGGCTGGCCGGCGACCGTCGCATCCACCAATCGCACTTGGTCGGGTCCTTCGCCGGCCGGATTCTGCACGGCTCCCGTCTCGGCAAACGCCTGACGCAACGTCCTTCGCAGTTCGTCTACTCTGGACATCTGGTTGGGATCCAAACGCACGATATAATCAAAATCCACGCTGCCCGGCACATTGGTGAAACGGCGAGACGATCCGCTTTCTTCGAGTTTAACGCCGTCAATGCGGTCTTCGGCCGGGTCGAACATGCGGAAACCCGGAATGCTTTCGACGATCTTGCCTACCATGCGGTTGATGGCTTTAGCCGCGGCTTTGACACGATCGTGCTCTTTCAATTTTTTGCCCGCCACTTCCGCGAGGCGTTCTTCATGACCAGCCGGACCGAATTCACGGCTCAATTCGAATTGCGGTCCGCCGAAACGCGTCAGGCCGGCAAAGACCTGACGCCGCATCCGATCATAATCTTCGGGCTTAAAAATAATTTTTCCACTCGAGTCCAAGACCGGAATATAAACTCCTTGTTTGACGATTTCCAGCAAGAAATCATTTTTGTTTTGCGGATTTTTTAAAACCACATAATCGATTTCCGTGGACGGAAAACCGGTTCGTATGCCCCAATGGCTTTCGCCGTGCACGGGCGTGGCAAATAATTCCAGCTTATAGTCTCCGCCCGGACGAACGCGCGGCGTCTGTTGGTCGGTTGCGCGGATTTGGCCGCGGTCCCTGACCGCGATCAACATATCGCCATAGCTGTACGCCAATGACGTCTTGATGGCACTTTGAAAATCAAGCGCTTCGTCCTCTGGCATGACGCGGCTCATATCCGTGTCCAAAGGCGTCATGTCAGAACCAGAAGACGAACCCAGATATTCCTGGGCCACGGATCCGTTTTGCAAATAATTAACAAAATATTGTGAATCCACGCCTTTAAGCAAATCCCCGGGTTTTAATTCGCAACTCCCATCACCGACTTTTCTGGCGTATTCACGTCCGCGCTTATCAGCTCCTCGCCTGGCGCCTTTCATAACCTCCAGCGCCTGACCGACCGTATCGTAACCCAACGGCTTAAGGAACATTTCGGCCACTCGTTGGGCCATGGACTGTCCTTTTCTTAATTTCAACGACTTGGCGAGATTAGTGCAAATCTCCAAACGTTCTTCGTCAGTCAAAACCTGTTTGCCTTTGAAAGAATCCGCTTCATCCTCAGCGATTCGTCCCAATTGCGATTGCTCATGCATCACCGCCAGCTTGCGGATCAACTTGTCAAACTTTATCTTGTCAGCCTCGGTCATCTCGGCAACCTGCACTTTTGGCACCTGTGCCCAAACCATGCCCTGCTCAGATGCGGGCGGCTCTTCGGTCACCTGAATGCCGTTTAACAACGGATTGTTCAATGCTTCCAGATACTCCTCGAACGATCTGTTGCCCGATCTGAGATGAATTTGCATTAAATCCTGTAAAATCAAAGCCGGCCTCTCGCGACTGCGTGCATGCCGCAGGTCCGGGCTGCAATACTCGGCCGAGCACTTTTCATCCAGCTTCTTTTTCGGATGCAAAATCTCGAATACTCTGAAAGTCTTGCCCACCATGGGCAAGTTGTTGTAAATGAAAACTTTTTCTATTTGTTCCAAAGCGGCCAACGGATCCTCAGCCTCCAAAAGCTGGCCCATCAGTTCCCTGCCCACGTGTTTCATCTCCTGCGAAGGGGTTTCGTTCAACCTGATGACAATGCTTAAATACCGGTCGAATTTTTCTTCGTCATACGACAACATCTCGTGCATTTTTGCCATGGGTATCAACTGCCAGTGCGGTTTCATTTTTTCCACACGTTTAACGACCGATTCAACACGCCGCTCAACCGCCGTTTCCAACAGCTCCAACTTGAGGTCAATGGGCAGCACTTCGATGATGGCTTTTATTTCCGCTAAACGATTGCAATAACGATTGAACCTGTCCTGATCGGCCGTATCCAGAATTTCCTCCTTCTTATCGCCAGGCAAATACGGCAAATATTCGTCAAGCGCAACTAAACGGTCAGAATATTTTTCAAAGGACCCATCATCGGCATTTTTCAACAACTCTATCATTTTATTTTCTGAAACATGCCGGCGGTAACCCCCGATCGCGGTAAAACGAACGATATATTTTTCAAAAGACCGGTCATCGGCATTTTCCAGCAATTCCAATATTTTATCACTCGGATTAAAGCGCATTATGCCTGAAATTTTACTGAGGCGGTCGAGAAATGCGGTAAATTCCTGCTCAGTGCCAAGTAAAAATTTACCCCTGACATTTTTTATATCCTTGTAACGGGACGTTCCAATCCGCGCCTGTTCCAACATCTCCAGCCTGGATTTAAATATCTCCAGAAGTTTAAGCGGTTTGTCGCCCATGACAATTCCTACGACTGCCCTGTCTATCAAGCCTTGAGCCGCATGACGTTCAGCTCTCATTTTATCGAGCTCATCGATCACCTGATTGGCTGAGGCTGTCTTTTCTTCATCCGGTGCCAACAGATATGCCAGTTCTCCTGATGCAGACTTTAGATTCTGCTTGACGCATTCAAACCAGGACTTGTCGTACAACGACTGTTTGAAATAGCTTTCTACCGCATCCTGCTGCTGCTCCGAAGTCATGGCGATTTCCCGAGCCGACACGATTATGTCGTACGGCTTCTCGTCTATCAACTGTTTTAATAACTGCTCGCGCTCATCCTCGGATTTATGAAAAATTCCTTTGTTCCTTTCCGCGACCAAGGCCACGGGATTCTTTTTAGACAGTTCCGATGACAAAGTCTCGCCGTTAGTTGCGAATTTTTCCGAAACGAACTTGTAACTTTCCGGAGTCAACGTCAGATACTGCATTTTTTCCAAAAGCGCGACCTTGGTCCAAACCCCATGAGCTCCTTCAAGTGAGGATTTTAGCACGCGTAACTTCTCCTCATCCGGAAGCTTGTCGTACAAATCCTTCAAACGCGCGATGCTGTAAATAATGCTTCTCGGTTGATGTTCCAGATAAGATTCCATGAGCAAAGGGGCGAGCGCATCGCCCGTCTTTTCGTCAAATCCGCCGAAGTCGAACATGGCGATAAAATCCTTTTTCCCCCGCGCTTCGAGCCCGCGTACAACCTGCAACCTCTCATCGCTGGACCATTGATCGCTCCCCCAACGATTTACGTTTGCGGCTTCGGCCAAAGCTTCGGGCGCGTCGGCCAGACGTTTCATAAGTTCGGTTTTGGTTTGTTCCCAATCAGCCCCGGGCCCGATGTCTGCCAAGGTTTTTTTATAGAGCAACGAAGCCAGCTCCGCTGCGCCTGGCGTGCCCTGGGACATGGAGCCTACAAACTCGACGCCCGAACCCTTGTTTATTTCAGTCGCACCATAACTGATGATTTTTTCCTTCAACTGGTATTCCAAAGACATTTTGGGGAATGCGTCCAATTTTCTGATCGCGTCAAAAAACTCAAAGGCCGGCTTGAATCGGCCGGAAGAAAGCAGCTCTAAAAAATGTTTTTCATTTTCGTGCCTAGCCTGCCAATCCAGCCTGGATATGAGCTTTTCATTGGTCTCGAACGTATGCGATAAATCCCGCTGCAACTGGTCCATGACGCGGCCGATGTCTTCGAGCTTGCTTTTCAACTTAGCCACCGCGCCTTTATCCGCGCCTGCGAGTTTGGCCTGCAAAACCTCGGCCTTGGCCCGGGCGTATTTAACGACCGTCTCGGCCATTTCGCGCTTGAGCCTCTTGGCCGACTCAAGCAGACCGGCGCTTTCCTGCACCGGTCGCGTATTCTCGGCTTTTCTCGCTGTAGCTGATATCGATTCTGGAGTTTTCTGCATAAATTGATATTGATGCAATCTGACGCAAAGTATACACTATGCTTGATTTTATGAGTACGCGGGCCGTGGTCACCAACCCCTTCATTGATACGGAGAATGATGAAGTGTTGAAGTTGGAAAATCGCCTGCACGAAGTCAATCAAGAAATCGACGACGTAAGAAAGACGGCAGCTGAGTTGATGGCAGAGAATGAGGCTGAGGAATTGAGAAAAAAAATACAACAAAACTAATGGCCGACCAAGTTTAACAAGCCGCCGCAAAGGCGGTTTTTTTGCGCCATGCCGGCTTGACACGCCGGCAAATATTTGTTCAACTACACTCAATCTTCGACGGACAAGGAGCAGACCGATGTACCAATTTGCCCTTTCAACGGCCAAGCATCTGAACACGATTTTTCCGCCTGAAATCGAGTTGGAAACGATCGTCAAAAAGTCGCTGGTGCCAAACATCAGACAGACGCCATATGACGCAAAAGTCGTCAAAAGGACGTTTGACCAGATGTGCCATGTGGCCAAACAACCGCTGGCATTGGTTGATAACAACTGGGGATACGGCAACAAACCGTCGCTCGAGGCAGCCTCCTTCCTGGTGGCGCTGGTCATGAGCATTCATGGCTGCAGCATCGAGCAAGCCAAGACCGATCCGAATTGCTTCCTGGAAATATCCCTGCTGCTTGGCCAAATGCTCGCCGGCCTGGGCGGCGCGAATCTGATTCAATCCGGTCAGGCTCATCTCGCCATGCGTGACTTTTTCAGAAAAATGCAGGGCTAAGCGTCCTAAACATCCCGAGCCTCGGGATTTTTTCATTATCAACTCCCTTGACAGTTTCCTCATTCTCGTCTAACGTAACTTCCATCTTGGGTTGATTACAGGGCAAAGCGGGAGGCAACGGTCACTCCAATCTGGGAGAAATTTCTTCTCCTGAAGGAAAGACAGGCCCGTGGCAAATCGTAGTAGGCAAGCACAACCCAAGATGTCGCCCGCACAAGCCCTGGCGCTGGCCAAGACACTGGCCAAAATGGGCCGTATCAAGTACGCCAAAAGAACGAAAACACAAACCCTGGAACCGTACATATACCGCATTCTGGACGCCATGCAAGTCAGGCGCGCGCTGATCACGGACATGAGCCTGATCGGCCACTGCCTGCCGCGCGGGCTCGTCAAAGTCACGAAAAACCGCGACGAGCTCACGTCCGAAGACGTCCAGGAAGAGTGCCGGTACCTCGCGAACGTCCTGGGCGTGGACGTTGCCCCGAGCGACACGTTCGTGGCCGTGGCCGACAGGATGCGCCAACGCGAGAATCACTGACACTCGACGCAAAACTCAAGCGACCAAGATGGTCGCTTTTTCATATCAAAAAACCTCTGGTATGGAGGTTTTTTCATTTCTTACCAAACTCGACTATATGCGGTTTAAAAAACGCTTTAATGCTGGCCACCTCATCCTCTTTCTTGCGCGCATCGCTTGATGCCACATCTTTTGCGAATTGATAAAGAACCATATCGGGAAACTGCAGCCATTTCCCGTTTTTGTATAAAAAATAAAACAATGTCATGACCGCCACGCGCTTGTTGCCGTTCTTGAATGGATGGCTTTTGATCATCAAGTAAAACAATATGGACATTTTATCCAACAGCGTGGGATACAGCTCCCGTTTGTCATATGTTTGCTGCGGAGTCGAGAGGCAACTTTCGAGCCTGTCGGCGTAACGCGATGTGAACGGCGGTATAGGTTCGTCCCCTTCCATCATTTGCCGCGCCAACTCATGCGCCACAAATTCGACCTCGGCCAGAGTCAGGTATTCCATAATCATTCGCGAGCCAGGGCACGAAAAGCATCGCCGTATTCAAGCAACGCCCGCGTAACCGCTTTTCGGATATCTGCTTTCTCATCCTCCGGCAAACCGCCGAGCAAATGGTGCGGCAAATACTCTGCGGATACGACAAACGACCCGCCGATCATGTCGGCTTTGAGCTTGCCTGACTTTATCCATCTAAAAACCGTCACCCGGCTTATTCCGAGCAGGTCAGACACTTCTTTTACCGTGTAAATCTTCTTTGTTGCATTCATAAAAGATAATGTAACATATGTTGCGTCATGTGTCAATGTATGCAACATAACACAAAACCTCCGATATGGAGGTTCTTCTGGTTCATCTACAAACTACTCTGCTAAAAATTCATCTAACGTATTTGCTCACCATGTTTTTTCAAACTTTCAATATATAGATTGATGGCCTCCATAACCATTTTCTGAGCCTGCGGCAGCGTCTTGCCATAACTAACACACCCGGGAAGACTGGGTACGACGGCCGTAAAACCGCCCTCCGGTTCTGGGTGAAACATGACATTGTAGACGAGTTTCATATATAGCTATGTTAATAAAGAAACATGTACCTGTGAAGGTGCAGTAGAAAATTACAAACCTCCGATATGGAGGTTTATTACTTAGTCAGAACGCTTCGAATCCCACATAGAAATCAAGGTTGTCCGTCTACGATCATTCGTGCCGTTATGCGCGTAACTTGACTGAAAGCCCACGATTCTGATGGAATGAACAAATGCAAATCTTTTTGGATGAATCCGGGAATCTGGGGAGGCAGGGACGGTATTTCGTGATCGCCTGTCTAATCCCGCATCAATCCAATCGAATAAAGAACATTGTTAAAAGGTGTCGCGTTTCTTTCGGTGAAAGTCGGCCATTGTCTGAGCTGAAAGCTTATAATATGACGTTTGAGCAAAGACAGTATTTTTTGAATAGGTTGAACTCGGCGAAGGATTTTTTGTTCGCGTAAATAGTCGCGGATAAACAGTATTTAAGGACCGGGCTTCCCGATGCTGTTTGTTTCAATTATTTAACGGGACATTTACTCAGGCCGATCATAGAAAGAGCGTCGGAGGATATCGAGATTATCTGTGACAACCGCAACATAGCGGTCGCATCGGGCCGTTCGCTTCAAGAATATATCCAGGTTAAGGCCGCTTTTGACTGGGGTTATGAACATCGGCTTTCGTTGCGCTATATGGATTCGTCCGCATGCAACCATCTGCAATGCGCAGACGTGATTGCCAATACGGTTTATGGCCGTTACGCTCTATGTAAATCGCATTGCTACGGCATTATCGAGCCCTGCAGGATGCATGGCATCCGTTTCCCGCGCCAAAAATTCGGCACACAAGAGATATCAACAGGACATTGACAAAAAGAGGAAAGGGCGCTATATTTTAAATGACGTTAATCTTGCGTGGAGCCCTAGTGGTAAGTGTCGTTTTTCCGGCACCGAAACGCGAGTAGTCGAAAACGCCCCTGCGGGGGTGTTTTGCATAATTGAAAAAACCTGCTTTTGGCAGGTTTTTTCATTAGTCCGGCAACGGGCTACTCTTCCAGGATCCGCCTTTGCTCGAAGCTACGACGGACTCGGCCGGGTTGGGTCCAAGTACCATCCACCTCCGCTAAAGCTACGGCGGACAGGTCGCTGCTAAGCTCCTCCCGCTCTCCGCACCATGAATGCTACATTTTCACTCATATTGATGGGAATGAGGCGTACATCAGGATGCGATCTTTTCCAAACCCGGAACACTTCGTCCGCGAATGCCTGGCCCACGGTCTCGACTTTCTGGAAGTCTAGCTCAACTTCCTCAAAATGCTCAAGATTGACCAATACGCGCTTGGCTTCGGAACGGGATAAAAAAGTATCGTTTCGCTCGTACAGCTTAATCAACACGCGCGTTTTGGAAAATGACGAACCCGTATCATCCATGACGGTAAAAGCCTTAAAAACGCCGTCCAATGTTCGCTGCGACCTGAGGCCGATTGTGAAAGTTATGAGCGTACCCTGAAGGACAGGCTTCCGATCAGCGATAAACACATCTGAGACCAGGTTCGTAACCGTGAGTTTTTTTTCAAAACTTTCCGCCACAAACGTATCGGCAGATTTTGACGTGAAGAATACGCCCTCGCCCGAATGCCTTTCCGGCATGGTCGTCACTTTGCCTTTCAGCAGATCCTCGATGGCCGCCATGGTATTCGACAGACGGCGGGTCTTGCGCACGTTGTTAAAGATGCCGATGCCGAAGTCGCGCACGGTGAATACGATGGCCGTGTCCGAGCGCCTGCATCCGACCAGGATCTCTTCGGACCCCGAATGGTCGATGGCATTATTCAACATTTCCGTGAACGCGAACTGGACTAATTTCCGGACGTTTTCCGATACGCCCATGAAGATACCCGTACTGCGCTCTATGCGCTCGAAAACCAAACTCTCATCCAGTCCGACATTCGTGAGTTTGAACGAGATTTTTCTGATAGTTGAACGCGCAGCTTCGGCGCTTTGCTTGTCATCAGCCAAAACATAATGGGCTTGCCGCGTATTTCCGATAACCTGCACTCTGCCCTCTTCCCTAAGTTCCTGAAGCACGCGATGAGTAAAGGCACGGCTCACGCCCAAATGCCAGCTAAGCTCCGTGGCCGTAACAATGCGTTTTTCTTTGATAAAGGCGAGAGCCTTGTCTTTAGTTGACATATTGGTTGACAAACTTTACTATAACCTATTTTAAAAAGTTTGTCAACCAATTGTCACCTATCGGCTCAGGTTATACAAAAAATCGCCTGTTGGGCGATTTGTTGTTTAGTCCGGCAGCGGGCTACTCTTCCAGGACCGGGTTGGGTCCAAGTACCATCGCTGCTAAAGGGCTTAACTTCTGTGTTCGGAATGGGAACAGGTGTGACCCCTTTGCTTGAGCCACCGGCCCCACTTAGTAACTAAGTTACTCGGTAAGGTCAGTTGCACAAACAATTAAGAATGAAGAATTAATAATTAAGAATGGATGTATCACTGCGGGATTTTATTTTATAAATTCCGGAGGCTACCTGCATTCTTCATTCTTCATTTTTAATTCTTAATTCTGTATTTCACAAAGATCCTTCGTACAAGGCAGAAACCTTTACTTGCGTAGTATGCGTGTACTCCTAGCCATCCCGATATTTGTCATCGGAAGGCCGAAGCATCGGGCTATTAGTACGACTCTGCTGAATCCCTTGCGGGACTTACACATATCGCCTATCAACCTCCTAGTCTCGGAGGGCCCTTTGAATTCTAATCTTGGAGACGGCTTCACGCTTAGATGCTTTCAGCGTTTATCCGTGCCGAACGTAGCTACCCGGCGGTGCCCCTGGTGGGACAGCCGGCGCACTAGAGGTTCGTAAATCTCGGTCCTCTCGTACTAGAGATTTGCCTCCTCAAAATTCCACGCGCGTAGTAGACAGGAGACCGAACTGTCTCACGACGTTCTGAACCCAGCTCGCGTACCGCTTTAATTGGCGAACAGCCAAACCCTTGGGACCTTCTACAGCCCCAGGATGCGATGAGCCGACATCGAGGTGCCAAACCGCGCCGTCGCTGTGGACGCTTGGGCGCGATCAGCCTGTTATCCCCGGAGTAGCTTTTATCCGTTGAGCTTCCGCCGTCCGATATCGTACGGTCGGATCACTATGTCCTGCTTTCGCATCTGCTCGACTTGTTGGTCTCGCAGTTAAGCCAGCTTGTCCCATTGCGGAACCGGTGCGATTTCCATCCGC
>Ga0315281_10004356_pt1 | contig 20546 bp, 23 predicted proteins | sample YL17G07_0_MG_FD_204540 | JGI IMG/M metagenome (GOLD analysis project Ga0315281, IMG submission 204540) | Sediment microbial communities from Yellowstone Lake, YNP, Wyoming, USA - YL17G07_0 | ecosystem: Environmental > Aquatic > Freshwater > Lake > Sediment | place: USA: Wyoming | collected...
CAGGTGTACGCCGTCTGGCGCGCCACGCCCACCGCGTGCGCAGCCTGCGCCGGTGTCTTGCCCGCCAAGAGCATCCGTCCTGCGCGCAAGCGCCGCCGCACCGTCTCGTCCAATCGCTTCGTCACCATGCATTCCACCCAATACTTGCCAAGTATCGGTATAACGCATGAGGGCGTCAGCGGTTGTCATGAATTACGGAAATATCAATAAGCACGACCCAGATCAGCAGCCTCACCACCAACGACATGGTGGCCTTCACCACCGACCAGGTGGCGGCGCTGACCACGGCACAAATCGTTTCATTGACCACATCGCAAATCGTGGCCATGGAAACGGCTGACGTTGCAGCCCTGACCACGGCGCAGATCCATGCCCTGGAAACCGCCGACATCGCGGCCATGACCACGAGCCAGATCAACGCCCTGGTGAGCATGACGCCCATCGTGCTGGACTTGGACGGTGACGGTGTGCAAACCACCGCTGCAGCCCACGGCGTGCAGTTCGACCTGGGCGGCACCGGTGTCAGTCACCAGGTGGGCTGGCTGGGCGGCAAGGACGGTCTGTTGGTGATGGACCGCAATGGCGACGGCAGCATCAACGACCGGCGGGAGCTCTTCAGTGCCGCCACCGTGCTGGCCAACGGCCAGCGCGCAGGCAACGGCTACAACGCGATGGCGGCGGAGGACAGCAATCACGACGGCAAACTGAGCGCCGCCGACACCCACTTCAAGGATTTGAAGGTGTGGGTGGACGCCAATCACGATGGCAAGACCGACGCCGGCGAGTTGCGCGGCCTGCTCGAAGCGGGTGTGATCGAACTCGATCTCACCGCCGCGCTGGGCAATGAAGTGAACAACGGCAACCTGCTGGGCCTGGTGTCGAGCTACAAGGGCGCAGACGGCAACAGCCACGCCGTGGCCGACGTTTGGTTCACCAAAGCGCAGGCCGCCGAGCCACCGCAACTCGGTGATCTGCTGGCAGGGCCAAGCGCAGATCTGCTGGCTGGCGGCAGAGATGACGACAGGACGAACAACGCAAGGGCCGACGCCGGGCCACCCTTGATGCAGCGCGCGTCACTCGACGACGATCTGCGCAACAGCCACCTGCTGCTGTAGCGCCAAGCGGCAGCATCAAGGCCCGAACAGAACCGCCTCGGCGGCCCTGTTCAGGCCTTTTTCATAGGATACGGCGCCTACAGTGGCCGCATGGACGAACGCGCCCCTCCCGCCATCCACCTGCACCTTATCGCCTATTCGGCGGAGACCCGCAGCGCTATCGGCCCGGGCTGGGCGCTACTGGACAACCTGGCCAATCCGCGGCCAGACTGGTACGAGTATTGGCCGCTGCGCCAGCATCTGCTGACACAGCCGCTGGACGAAGACGCCTTCTACGGATTCTTCTCGCCCAAGTTCAGCCACAAGACCGGCCTGGACCACGCGCAGACGCGTGACTTTGTCGCCGCCCACGCAGCCCAGGCCGACGTGCTGCTGTTCTCACCGCAGCCCGACATGGGTGCGTTCTTCCTCAACGTCTTCGAGCAGGGCGAAACTTTCGACCCCGGGCTGATCGACGCCTACGGGGCGTTTCTGCAATCCATCGGGCGAGCCGCACCGCTGCGCCAGATGGTGATGGATACGCGGCAGGTCTGCTTCTCGAACTACTTCGTCGCCCGGCCCGCATTCTGGCGTGAGTGGCTGGCGCTCAATGAAGCGCTGTTCGCGGTGTGCGAGGGGCCCGACACGCCCTTGCAGCGCGCCCTCACGCACGCCACAACCTACACCGGTTCGGGCGGTGGCGTACAGCGCAAGGTATTCCTGCAAGAACGTGCCGCTTCACTGCTGCTGGCCACGCAACCAGGCTGGCGCAGCGTGCCGCACGACCCGTTTGGCATGGGCTGGTCGATGTCACGGTTTCGTGAATACCCGCAAGACGCATACATCAGCGACGCGCTCAAGCGCGCGTTTCGTGACACCGGTTGGCCGCACTACATGCAGGTCTTCGCACAGGTCCGCCAGCGTTTCATCCAGCCGGTGAAACAAGCCGCATGATTGCAGCCTGCTGGTCCTGTGATGGCAATGTGAAGGTGACCTGCGCGCTGCTCGCCGGCTATCAGGCCAGCGCGACCGGCGCCGCACCGAGGCTGCGCAAACCCGTGTGCGGCAGGCGACACGGTGCTGCCCACGGCGGCAGGCTGCAAAACACCACACGCCCGGCCGCCAGCGCCACGACGAGCGCATAGGACTCGCACCCCACCACCCAGCGTGCGGCTGACAGGGCTTGCGCCGAGGTGGCGCTGGTGCCCAGTTGCACTTCCGGGTGCAGAGCCAACCAGTGCGCGTACTTGCCTGGTTCGTCCGAAGGATGGGGGCGCAGCCGGATCGGCAGAGCGGCCGGGATTCCCGCCGCCACACGCTGCTGCATGAACCAATCCAGCGCCTGCCATTCACCCGCCACGCCACGGCCCCAGTCATTGCGCATGGGCTCCATCACGTAGAGCAGGGCCTGCTGTTGTTCGCGATGTCGTGCGCACAGGGGCGGCACGGCCTGCACTTGCTCGGCCAGGTAGAGGTTATCCAGACAGCGCAAGCGCGGGGCGGGGAAGTGCTGGCGCGCCAGCGCCAGCGCGTTGTCGTCGGCGACCCAGAATTCGTCGGGCCACTGCAGCAGCCCGTGCCGCACGAATCGATCCGGGTAGTTGACCCAGTGGTCAAGCACCGCCGCCGAGCGCACGCCCAGCACCGCCGCCCGCACACGCGCGTCGTGCTCCAGGCTGGTGGCCCAACTCGTACCGCTGATCAGCAGCTGTGCGCCGTGCAGCGCCTGATCCGGGCCGCTGCACAAGGGCACCGCGCCAAAGCGCGCCCGCCGCAGCCGTTCGGCCGGGCCATGCATCACGGCGCGCAGGTGCAAGCCGCTGTGCGCCGCATGCGCCAGCCAAGGCAGGATGACGTTGCACGCCCCGGCGTCGTGGCACACCACGGCCAGTCGTGTGGGCAGTTCAGGCAGGCCGCTCATATCAGCCTTGCGGGCCCTTCACAAAGCGCGCGAAGTAGACGACGTCGACGGGTTGTGCGTCCACCACTTCTTGCGCCACACGCACCGCTTCAGCGACAGAGCCCGCACGCTGGGCAATCTTCAGCATGCCCTGGTTCCTGGCCAACGTGCCGCATGTCAGCTTGCGCAGCCCCGGTTGCGTGGCCAGCTAGTCGGCCAGCAGACTGAAGGCCTCCAGGCCCAGTCCCTGTCCCCACACGCCGCGCTGCCCCATGAGGATGCCGATATCGGCCGTGCCGTGATGCAGGTTGCGGTACGCGGTCAGGGTCCCGACGGCTGCATCGATGAGCACCAGACGCACGCTCACATACAGGTTGGCGCTGCCCTCGAAGCCAGCCCAATAGCGCAGGCTGCTGTCCAGGGTGTGGTGCACAAAACGCTGATTCGAATGGCGCACGACCTCGGTGTCGTTGAGCCAGTCGAGGTGGGTGTCGGTGATGTCCGCCGCCTGCATGGCGGGCAGCCCCACGCGAAGCTGGCTCCACACCTTTCGGAAGGCATCCACGATCTGCGTCACCTCGGGTGCGCCGGGTGCGAACTGGCCCATCGCCAGGCCCATGAAACTGCGGCTGTGCAGGTCTTCGGCCACGGGGCACAGACCGGGGCCGTAAGTCACGCCGCTGTCGCCCCGCGCGCTGCCCTTCCACGGGAAGCCACCGGTGCCATACGCAATGCGATGGCGAAACACCGGCAGCAGGTGCAGGTTCTAGTAGTTGCCCACAAGGCCAGGCACACCCTCGGCGCGCAGAGCCTGCAACAGTTGCTCCCGTCCCAAGCCCAGGCGGGCGGTGTCAGTATTTTCCAATTCGGGTATGAGCCTGAAGCGAGACCGGATGTGAAGCTGATCGGCCAGCGGGTTGACCGGTTAAAGGCGTGAGTCTATCGATCCGGCGGGCTTGGTCTGTTTTCTCATATTCGAGGCCCCTGCCAGGCCGCGCCGGAGGCGACCCCCGATCATGCATGTACTCATACTTGATCCTGATCGCGAGCGCCGTGTTTGGCTGTTGAGGTATCCGAGTAGCTAACGCGTTATGTGTGGAGACATGTGTGTTGCCTCGCCTTGCTTCAACCTTGACTCGCCGCGCGCTGCTTTGGCTTGTTGAATACATCGAACAGCGCTGCCTTGGCCCGTTGCATTGCCTGCGCGGCGGCAAGGTCTGTGTGTGCCTCGGCCCGAGTTTGTAGATCCTTCAGCGTCACGCCCTGTCTGAGTTCAGCCAGCCTCTTCTCGCATAGCTGTGCCAGGCACTCCAGAGGGGTCTTCACATCGTCGTGGCGGTAGTGTTTGACGACCTTGCCTTTGGGGCTGATCGTCTCGCTGGCAAACATGCACGGTCGGTGCAAGTTCAGCCACGGATTGAACACCTCTTGGTAGAACGCGTTGATCGGTCGGGCGTACTTCTGCGGGATGTGGCTGTAGCCCATGTGCTTGCGCACGACACTGGCGTTTTTGCTCTCTGCCAGAGCGTTGTCGTTGCTGTGGCGCGAGCGCGATTTGGTCTGCTCGACAAGCAACTTCTCCAGCAGCTTGGCCACCCGCCCGTTGATGTACTCCGAGCCATTGTCCGAGTGAAACCCTTTGATCTCGAATGGAAACTGCTCCATCACCAGGGCCAGCACGGGCAGCAGAAATGCCTCGCTGATGCCCTGCACGCAGGCCTGCACCTGCCATTGGCTGACCTCATCGACGCAGGTAATGTGGTAGACCCCCTTTGTAGTCAGCGACATTCATCTTGTCCGGTCGAACGACAACCATGATGGCCGGTGGTGAGGAGTCGAAGGCGGCGTAGCCGCCGTAGACGACGAGCCACCGGCGGCGCCGGATTGGTGGGGTTCAGCATGGCGGGCTCAGGTCTCAAGAAGAGGTCGGTCCCGTGCCAGGTACCCGAATCACCGATCAGCAGGTTTGCCTCTACATGAACAACCGCAAGAAGAAGTCCCAAGAAGTGGCCGCGGCCAAGGCCGGCATCAGCGAGCGCAGCGCGCGGCGCATCGACAGCGCGGCCGCCTTGCCCTCGCAGAGCCCGCGACGCTACTGGCGCTCGCGAGCCGATCCGTTCGTCGATGTCTGGGACACGCAGGTCGTGCCGCTGCTCAAGTGCGCACCCAAGCTGATGGGCATCACGCTGCTGCGCAAGCTGCAGGATGATCATCCCGAACGCTTTCCCGATGCGATGCTGCGCACCCTGCAGCGTCACGTGCGCCGCTGGCGCGCGCTGGAAGGGCCGCCCAAGGAAGTGTTCTTCCCGCAGGAACACGCGCCGGGCCACCGCGCCCTGTCTGACTTCACCGCCATGGGCAAGTTGTGCATCACGATCGCCGGCGCGGCGTTCGCCCATATCCTGTACCACTTCGTGCTGGCTTTCTCGCGTTGGGAGCATGTCGAAGTGGTTGAGGGCGGCGAGAGCTTCGAGGCCCTGTCCAAGGGGATGCAGAACGCCCTGTGGCAGGCCGGCGGCGCCCCAACTGAGCACCGCACCGACAGCCTGTCCGCGGCGTTCAAGAACCTGGCAGAAGAACACGACTTCACCGAGCGCTACACGGCACTGCTGGATCACTACGGCATGGCCGGCACACGCAACAACCGCGGCGTGAGCAACGAGAACGGCAGCGTCGAATCGTCGCACCGGTACCTGAAGGAGGCGATCGAGCAGGCGCTGCTGCTGCGCGGGCACCGCGATTTCACGGACCGCCCAGCCTACGAGGGCTTCGTGCGCGAGGTCGTGATGCGCCGCAACCGGCGCAATGCGGCGGCGTTTCGCATCGAGCGCGAACAGCTGCAGGACCTGCCGGTGCGGCGCACCACCGACTTCGTCGAGGAAGAGGCCCGCGTCACGCGCTGTGGCACCTTCACCGTGCGCGCCATCCTGTACAGCGCCCCCTCGCGCCTGATCGGCCACCGCCTGAAGGTGCGGCTATACAGTGATCGGCTGGATTGCTACCTGTCGGGCACGCTCGTGCTGACGTTGGCGCGCGGCACTCGATCGCCCAGCGGCGGACGCGCCCGGGTGATTGACTACCGGCACTTTATTGAGGCGCTCAAGCGCAAGCCCCTGGCGTTCAAGGGACTGGTGTTTCGCGACGCGTTGTTCCCGCGCGAGGCGTACCGCCGCACCTGGGAACAGCTTGAGCGGCGGCTCACGCAACGACAGGCCTGTCAAACCATCGTCGCGCTGCTTGAGATGGCCGCCTATGACGGCATTGAAGGGGTGCTGGCACAGCGGCTGGACGAGCTGCTGGTCGCCGGTGATCTGCCCGACGTGAAGCGGCTGCGGGAGGAATTCGCGCCTCGCAAGACCGAGGTGCCGCAGGTCATGGTGGAGATCCCGCCGGTGAGTCGCTATGACGCGTTATTGCCGAGTGGCCAAGACGACGAGCTCGAAGAGGTGGCCGCGTGAGCGCCGCGTCTGTTGATGCCGCGCGCAACGCTTTGATGCTCAGCGAGCTGCGACTGCCTACGATCGGGCGTCTGTGGCCGGAGCTGGCGCAGCGCTCGGACAAAGAGGGCTGGCCGGCGGGCCGCTTCCTCGGTGGCTTGCTCGAACATGAGCTGGCCGAGCGGGCCAAGCGGCGCACCGAGCGCCATCGCCTGGAGTCGCAGCTCGATGCGACCAAGACGCTGGCCAGCTTCGACTTTGCCGAAGTACCGATGCTGTCCAAGGCGCACGTCATGGCGCTGGCCAGTGGTGACGCCTGGCTGGACAAGGGCGCCACAGTCCTGATCTTCGGCCCGCCCGGGGTGGGCAAGAGTCACGTCGGCTGCGGCATCGGCCACGCGCTGATCGACGCCGGCTACCGGGTCCTGTACATGCGCACCAGCGAGCTAGTGCAACGCCTTCAGGCCGCCCGCCAGAGCCTGCAACTGCCCCAGGCGCTGACCAAGCTGGATCGCTACGACCTGCTCATCCTGGACGACATCTCGTACGTCCGCAAGGACCAGGCCGAGACCAGCGTGCTGTTCGAACTCATCGCCGAGCGCTACGAGCGGCGCAGCATCCTCATCACGGCCAACCAGCCGTTCTCAGGCTGGAGCAACGTGTTCCCCGACCCCGGCATGACGGTGGCCGCAATCGATCGCCTGGTTCACCACTCGACGATCTTCGAGCTGCACAAAGTCGAGAGCTACCGCGGCAAGGAGGCCGCTCGCAAACAGAAGCTTCAGCGCGAAAACGACAAGCCACAGCGCAAACGTCAATCATCCAGCGACAACGCCAACCCGCCCAAGGAGCCGCATCCATGACCTGGTAACCACCGTCAACTCAGCGACATTCATCCCCGTCCAACCGGCCAAGATGATTGTCGTTTTACCGGCCATCCTGATTGACGCTGTCCACCCTTTGCGCCGTCCAGGTCGCCTTGATGGACGGTGTCGATGCGCATGTATCCCGCGCGCCCATTGGGCCTTGGGGCCTTGCGCTGGCCGATGGAATTGCACACCGCCCGGGTGCTGGTGAACCTCACCCGCTGCGCCTGGTAGTCCGCCCGATTGCGCAGGTTGTACAGGTGCGACACCGAAAGCTGGGCCAGGCGTTATTGACATTTCCGTAAGTCATGACAACCGCTGACGCCCTCATGCGTTATACCGATACTTGGCAAGTATTGGGTGGAATGCATGGTGACGAAGCGATTGGACGAGACGGTGCGGCGGCGCTTGCGCGCGGGACGGATGCTCTTGGCGGGCAAGACACCGGCGCAGGCTGCGCACGCGGTGGGCGTGGCGCGCCAGACGGCGTACACCTGGAAGGCAGTGCTCGATGAGGGCGGCATCGACGCGCTGCGAGCCATGCCCGGGCGCGGTCGGCCGGCGCGACTGGACGAGCAGCAGTTGCAAGCCCTGGGCCGAATGCTCATGGACAAACCCACCGAGCATGGCTTTGGCACCGAGCTGTGGACGCTCAAGCGCGTGGGGGTGCTCATCGAGCGCCAGTACGGCGTCAAGTTCGGCCAGACCCAAATCTGGCGTATCCTGGGAGGGTTGGGGTTCTCGGTGCAAAAGCCCGAACGGCGCGCCATCGAGCGTGACGAAGACGCGGTGCAGACCTGGAAGCGCAAGACTTGGCCTGGGCTCAAAAAAAAGCCCGCCGCGAGGACCGACTGATCGTCTTCATCGACGAGTCGGGCCTGAGCGAGCGGCCCACGCGGGTGCGCACCTGGGCGCCCAAGGGAAAGACTCCCATCATCCAGTTCCACTTCAACTGGACGCACATCTCGGTCATTGCCGGGCTGTCGCGGACGAACTTCATGTTCCGGCTGCACGAGGGCAGCATCAAGAAGGAGCAGCACGTAGAGTTCCTCAAGGCGTTGCGTGTGCACTTGAAGCAGCCGCTGCTGATCATCTGGGACGGCCTGAAGGCGCACCGCAGCAAGCTGGTGCGCGAGTACCTCGACTCCACTGACGGAGAAATCCAGATGGCGTTCTTGCCGCCGTACTCGCCCGACCTGAATCCGGTGGAATACCTGTGGGCATGGCTCAAGCGCCATGCGCTGGCCAACTTCTGCCCCAACAACCTCAATGAACTCAATACCACCGCCCGAGGCAAGCTCAAGAGCGCTCAGCGGCGCCCTTCGATCATCGCCGCGTGCTGGGTTCAGGCTGGGCTGTGGTGATGTCACTATTTACGGAAAGCTCAATAGATCGCCTCGTTGCAGAGCTCGTCGCACTCCGAGTTCATCGCCTTCTCCACCGCGGCGAAGAAAGTGCTGCCCGACGCGATTGCCGGCGCTGCGGCTGCCGCCGGCGGCGCATCGCCATGGTCGACGAAGATGCGCTCGAACAGCGCTATCACATGCGAAACTCCACGGTCCGCGGAGTCGCGCAGGTTCGCACCGAGGTACTGGCCGAACGATTGTGCCGACGCGAAGATTTCGAAGCTCGGAAAGTACGACACATTGGGGTGGCCGCGTTCGACGTCGCCGCACACGGCGCGCAACACACTCTTGGAGTAGGTCGAAGCGACGATCACGCTGTGCTGCGTGTGCGTGGCCACCAGGTGCACCGGGCTTACGGTGAAAATCCAGGCGAGCCGCGGGTTCACCGCGCGCACGGTGTCGACGACCCAGTTCAGATCGGCGGCGATCGAGGGGTAGTCGAAGTTGATCGGCTTGTGCCGCAGCGGGTCGAATTCGCCCGCCGCCGTTCCCGGACACACCGGAAACACGGTCGCGGTCACTGCATCGATCCAGGCCTCCGTCAGGCCGAGCGTGAAGACGAAGACCTCGCATTCGAGCAGCAGCCGCTTGACGCAGTCCAGATGGTAGAGCCGGTCGGCCCGGGCTTCGGCGAGGCTTTGAAAACCACCCGGCCGCACATGCGGACGCAGCAGGTCGAACACCGCGCCGTTTGCTTGCGCAAAGGCTTCGATCGGCTCGCACAGACCGAGAGCCTGCTCGATCAGCTGGCGCACCACACTAGCGCGCCGCGAATTCGCGGTAGCCGTGCGCCTTGGCCTCTTCGGCGGTGAAGTAACTCGGCGCGTTTTCCGTGAAAAATGGAGTCAGCCCCAAGCCGGGAAGAAAGCGCAGCAGGTTCGACGCGAAGCAACTGCCGGCGGTGGCCAGCTTCGTGCCGGGATCGATCAGCTTGCGCGGGCCCGACTCGAACTCCACTTACAGCCAGGGCTTGTTGCTGACGCACCGGTTCCAGAACGCGCGGTCGGGCTGGCTGCGGTAAGGGTGCATCAAAGCGCACCCGGTTCGTGCAGCACAAGCTCTCCGAATCGATGGTTGGCGTGCGTCGCTTCCGTCCAGAACGGTTCGCGCAGGAAGCCGTCGGCGTGCGCCTCGCTTGGCGCCGTCAGCGCGCGAACGCCAACGCCGGCCAGGGCTTCAGTCAGCACCTGCACGTAGAGCATATAGACCTTGCGGCGCAACGCCGGCACGGCGAGGCCGAAGCGGGCGAAGTGCTGGGCAAAGATTTCGGGGTTCGAGCGCAACTGCGCTTCGTCGGCGATCGGCGGCGGCGGCGGCATCACGTGCACTACGTCCGACGCGGGGAACATCTTTTTCAGCACCTGGCAATACAGGATCGTCGGCTTGGCGCGCGCTTCGAGTTCGCGCCGCATCACGGAAAGCGGGATCACCTGGCGCGGCGCATCGCCTGCGGTGCAGGGCAGGTCAGACGCATCGAGGTAGAAGTCGAACGGAATCGGGTGCTCGACCATCGCAAAGATCGAGTGTTCATTGCCGTTCAGATACGACACCACCTGATCGGGAGCGCCGCCGAGCCGTGCGGCGCCGTCATCGAGTTCGTCGACAAAGGCCTTTGACAGCGCCAGTTGGCCCGATGCATGGACCTGAAACAGCGCCGGCGCGGCGCCACCGAGCAGGATGAAACGCATGCGTGCGCGCGATTTATCGATCGGCGGCGTGAGGTTGAAGTCGTAACGGCGAAACGCCATGCTGCGCCAGGCGAAGTCGCTCTCCTGGCGCACGTCGCTCGCGACGGCGTGATTCGCGGCGTCGTTGCGCTTTGCAGCGTCGATCAGCGCGATCAGGTGGCTGTTGCCGATGAACAGGATGTTCTTCATCTTGCCCTCACGGTGCGAAAGCGCTCCAGGCGTCCAGAAATTGTGCTTCGGCCGCGGGCGTGGCCCAGGCCAGTTCCGGCATCAGGGCGCAAAACGGCGCCATGTCGGCTTCGCGCGCGTAGCGCTGCGCGATCCGCGGGCACAGCGCCGCCAGGCAGGCCGCGCACTGCGCGCGGGTCAGCTTGCCCATGCGGCGCGCCGCGAGCGCGAGGCTCAGCCAGGCCAGGTGCGCCAGCTTCATCGGTCGGCCCATCGGGTCCGCCGAATTTTGCTGCGCACTGGTGCGGAAATAGCCGAGGTGGTCGTTGATGTAGGCCACCGGCGCGAGCAGGCTCGCATTGAGAAAGGTACCCACATCTTCGAGGCCGGCGTAGCCGATCGAGTCCAGGCGCGGATCGTCGATCGCCTCGGCCACCTCGGCGGCGAGCACGACGTTCGAAAACTCACCGAGCCAGTTCGCGCTGAGCGCGACGGTGGTCGCGAACAACACGTCGGCGTCGAGCGCGAGCATGCGCTTGTCGTGGGCGTTGATTGCCGCGGGCACCGGCGGGTCGCGAATCGGCTGGCCCGACTCGGTGGCGGTCCAGCGCCGGCTGATCGAGCATGAAATGCGCCCCAACTGGTGCGCGTGCAGATGGCGCTCATAGAACGCCGGGTAGATGATGTCGTCGTCGAGCAGAAAGTGGAACAACTCGGTCTGACGGTTCCACACCTTCAGCAGGTGCCGGAAGTTGTTGTAGCCGCCGCAACGCGGGCCGGCGATGGCAGAGACATTCAAGTCAGCGATCGTTGACTTCAAGGGCTCCGCCTCGAGCAAACGCACAAAGGCCTGGTCCGGGCTGTCGTCGGAAAAGACGATCGCCGCCGGCTTCACGGTCTGGTGCCGCAGGGAACTCAGCAGTTCGAACAGATACTTCGGTTTGTATGCCGGAACCAGGGTCGTGACTTGCATAAGCGGTGGCGCGGCGCGCGTCAGTAGCGGCAACTGCCGATCGCGTCGGCGACGGCCAAGACGTCGGCGCGCGTCAGGTAGGGCGCCATCGGCAGGCTGAGCACCTCACGCTGGAGTTGTTCGGCGATCGGCAGCGCCGGCCACTTCGAGCCGGCGTAAGCCTGTTGCAGGTGGCAGGCCGTCGGGTAGTGCACCGCGTGGCCGATGCCGCACTGGGTGAGGTGCGCCTGCAGCGCCTCGCGCTGGGTGCTGCGCACGACCATCAGGTGCCACGCCGGCTGGGACCCCGCCAACACGTCGGGCATGGTCAGCGGCAAACCACTCAGAGCCTGGGCGTATTCGACCGCGAGCCAGGCCCGGGCCGCATTCTCGCGGTCCAGGTGGCGCAGCTTCACGCGCAGCACCGCGGCCTGGATTTCATCGAGGCGCGAGTTGAACCCCGCGATCTCATGCCGGTACTTCACGCTCGAGCCATAGTTGCGCAGTTTGCGCAGGGTCGCCGCGAGTTGCTCGTCGCTCGTCGTGATCGCCCCCGCGTCGCCCAGCGCACCCAGGTTCTTGCCGGGGTAGAAGCTGAACCCCGCGGCGTCGCCGAGCGATCCCGCACGTTTGCCGTGGTAGCGCGCACCATGTGCCTGCGCTGCGTCTTCGATCACGCGCAGGCCATGGCGGCGCGCGATCGCATTCATCGGGTCCATGTCGGCCGGCTGACCGTACAGATGCACCGGCATGATGGCGCGCGTGCGTGGCGTGATCGCGGCCTCGATCCGGTTCGGGTCCAGGTTGTGGGTGCGCGGATCAGGTTCTACCGGAACCGGCGTCGCGCCGGCCTGGCTCACGGCGAGCCAGGTCGCGATGAACGTGTTGGACGGGACGATCACTTCATCGCCTGCGCCGATGCCGCAGGCGCGCAGGATCAGGTGCAGCGCGTCCATGCCGTTGGCGACGCCGATGCAGTGCGACGTGCCGCAATAGTCGGCGAACTCGCGCTCGAAGCTCTGCAGTTCCTGACCCAGGATGTACCAACCCGAATCGAGCACGCGCTCGATCGCCTCGTGAATCGCCGTGCGGTGGGGCGCGTTGACGCGCCCGAGTTCGAGGAATTCGACCATCAGCTCCACCTCGCGCGCATGAAGGTCGGATAGTCGCGGTAGTAGTCGGCCTCGTCGTACTTGGTCGAGGCGAGCACCATGCATACCGATCCGGAAGAAAAGTTGTCGAGTTCGCGCCAGATCATCGGGCACACGTACAAGCCGTTGTACGAGCGGCTCAGGTGCACGCGCTTCTTGTCCTGGCCGTCGTCGAGCAGCACGTCGAAACTGCCCGACATCGCGATGATGAACTGGTGCAGTTGCCGGTGCGCGTGGCCGCCACGCTCCGAACCGCCTGGAACGTCGTACAGGTAGTAGACGCGCTCGATCGCGAACGGCACATGTGTGTTGCCCTCGACGAACGTCAGGTTGCCACGCGGGTCGTGGATCTTGGGCAGGTCGAGGACTTGGCAGCTTTCGATGGTCATGATTGCGGGCCCGGCTTTGTGATCACTGTGGGCCAAACGCGCCGTCTGCATCGTCGGAATTGAGTCATTTCGGGGTTGCATTTGTCAGCGTTGCGTGGCGGCGGGCAGCGCTGCGCAGGCGAGAACGCAGTTCTCCGCGGCAATGTCGGGATAGCGTTCGCGCAGGCTCATGAACGCGTCGGGCATCGCGCTCGACCAGCTCTGTTCGATCTGCTGGTTCGACACCGGCTTGAGCCAGTAACCGCCGAAGATGTCGATCGCCAAACCGGCCTGGAGGAAGGCGCCGCGAAACGATTCGCGGTTGAACACGCGCCGATGCCCGTGGTGGATGTCCATTTCAGGCCTTGCATTTGCGCAGCAGGTCCACGGGCTGCTCCACATGCTCGAGCACGTCGCCGAGCACGATGTTGTCAAACCCGCGCTCCGGCTCAATCGTCTCGAACGGCGAGTGCACGACGCTGATGCCGGAGTGACGCCGCCACAGGTCGTCGCAAAAGCGCTTCGAGCCTTCAACCACGGTCAACCGGTAGCGGCCCGAGGCGACGAGCAGATCGGTCATCACGCCTTCGGCCGTGCCCATCTCGAGCACCGCGCCGCGCATCGAGGCTCATAACTTTGTGGCTTTCCTGGCGTACTGCCTGCAGGTCACGCTCAAGGCCAAGCTCAGGCGCTGGCCACAGGCATCACGCCGCGCGAGGTGATCGACAAGTTCAAGACGGTACAGATGGTGGAGGTTCAACTGCCCACCACCGATGGGCGCGAGTTGACGCTGTCACTGAGCGGACTCGTCGGTACCCAGTTGAGAAAGACGGGCTAGCCGAGGTCGTCCAACAGGCGGAAGTCGGCGGCGGCCGGCAGGATCAGGTCGGGGCCGTAGGGCCGTAGGCTCTTTTCGCTGAGAAATCCGCTGAGCACGGCGCAGGTCTTGATACCGAGCGCCTGGCCGACCTGGATGTCTTTGCCCGTGTCGCCGAGTATCCAGTCCTGCGGCCCTAGGCTGGACACGGACGCGATCAGCTCTTCCTTGCCTCGGCTTTGCTCCGTCACCATGACGCTGTCGAAATAGGGCAGCAGACCCAGGCGGTCGAGTTGATCGACGGCCGGCTGGAGGTGCTGGCGGGCCGTGCAGACGTGCAGCCTAGCCCGTTTGCTCAGCCTGTCCAGGGCCTCGTGCATGCAGGGAAAGTTCTTGTCGAGGGCGAGGAATTCGGGCGCCTCGATGCGTTCCAACCAGTCGGCTACGAAACGCTCGATGGCGGCCGCGTCGAAGCCAAACTCACTGGCCAAGATGTTTTCGTTGGAAACCTTGTCCTGCTTGAAGGCCCAATAGGATTCGTGGCTCAACTTTGACGCCGGCACCAGCTGCTGGAACAGGTGGTAGAGCCGCAGCCGCGAGTCGATCAACGTGCCGTCGAGGTCGAAGATCAGGTTCACCGCGGACCCGCGCTCAGCTGTTCAACATGGCGGAACTCAGCCTGCAGTCCGGTTGCGAAATCGCTTTCCTCGGGCAGCAGGTAGCGCTTGAGCTTGGCGTTGTCGAATACGACGTCGCGCGTGGCGCCCGAAAATTCGCGCCGCGCGATGCCGGTGTCGCGGCCGCCGATGGCGATCAGCTTCTCGAGGAGGTCGCGAATCGCGATCGGATTGCCGCCGACCACGTTGATGAGGCCCGGCTCCTCCTGCAACTCGACGGCCTTGAGAATGGTGGTCACCACGTCGTCGATATAGATAAAGCTGCGCAACTCCTTGCCTTCGCCCCACAGTTCAACGTCCTTGCCGGCCACGATGTGCTGGATCGCCTTGGGAAGGATCTTGGCGTATTTCTCTTCGCCGGGACCGTACACGTGGCCGATCCGCAGCACCTGGCTGGCGATGCCGCGCTCGGCCGCATGCAGGCTCACCATGCGCTCGCCGTAGAGCTTGGACAGGCCGTATAGCGAAGCCGGCACCGTGGGCGTGGCCTCGCTGATAGGGCCGTCGACGTTGGCGTACACGTCCAAGGTGCTGAGAAAGACGATCTTCTTCAGGTTGTTCCAGGGCAGGGCGAGAAGTTTTTCCGTGAACGTGATGTTACGGTTGCAGCCCGCGAGCTGGTTGGCCTCGAACCCGCTTTTCGGCGTGAAGGCACCGGCGTGGATCAGCACCTCGGCCCCTGCCACCAGGGCCAGCTCTGCCGGGCCCAGACCGAAAACGGGCGCGTCGCGGTAAACGATCTGGCTGCCCTCGGCCGGGTGCGAACTGAATGCCGTCACGCCGGCACCGTAGGCCGCGCGCGCGGCCTGCAGCAGGCGGGCCCCGATGAAGCCGGAGGTCCCCGTGACAATCATGTTCATGGGAACTGGATCTCCTGCGAGATTGCATCCTGGGTCATCAGGCGCGGCGCCACGTCCATGCCGCGCAGCCATAGCAGGCCGTTGCGCAGCGGATTGACCTTCTTCTCGAGCTGCGGGAATTCACCGTAGAGCGCGATGTCCTTGAAGATCTCGGGCAGATTCAGGCCGGCCTCCGTAAAGAACAGCACGGTCGTGAAGAAGCGCGAGATGTTGATCTCGGTGGGATTGGGCACGCCCTTCTTGTCGTAGGTCATGTCGACGCCGAAGATGCCGCGCGGCTTGGCGGAGACGGCCTTGACGGCGTCGATGGCGATGCGGGTGACCTCGTCGTTGTCGCAGGTGACGCCGACCTTGGTAACGCCCGTGACGCCGGAAACGCTGCGGTTGCCGTGGATCCAGCCGCGCCGCTCCCGCGACTGTGCGACGACGAGCTCGCCCTCGTACCAGATCGACAGCCAAGTGACGGTGTTGGGCGTGAGCATGCCGGCCGCGACGAAATCGCCCCAGCCCTTGTGGTGCTCGATCCAAGCCTTGGCCATGGAGAAGTCGGTTGTCGGGATCGCGCCCTTGCCGCCGCCGCCGATGGAGGAGGCGCGCAGCCAGATCTTGCCGTTCTCGTCGCCTAGCTTGGCGAAGGCGGCGCGCAGGTCCTCCTCGTTGTGAATCATCATGTTCTCTGGCACCGGCACGCCGGCCGCCTTGAACGCCAGATAGGTTTTGTATTTGTGCACGCAGGTGTCGACCACCTCGTGCTCCGGCATGAAGATCTTCGTGCCCGTGGCCGTGATCTCGTCGCGGATCAGGGACGCGTGGAAGATCTCCAGGTCGTTCTGGAAGTGGACGAGGTCCGGCTTTTCCGTGTTCAGGATCTGCAGCAGGCGCGCCTTGTACTCCGGCTTGTTGGCGTCAGGCACGTAGAACTTCTTGCTGGCGGCCGAAAGGACCAGATCCGTGGGCTCCGAGCCCATGCCGATCACGGTTTCCTGCTTGCGTCCGCGCAGGATGGAATTGATCACCCCTTCGGACGGGGCGCCTCCGGCGCCTCCGATCAGAATTTTCGACATCGACTACTCATGAGTTTAGGGAAGATACGTCCCACACACACATCACCCGAGCCGTCATGGCTGGGCTCGTACGTGCTTCACGCCACGAGTACACCGCAGGCAGCGACGTTGAAATGCGCGGAAATCAAAGGCTATTGCTTGCCAGTTCAAAACGTCAGTTCGGGGTCTGCGATGCGAAATGCTTTCACATTGCACCGCTATTGAGCGGACTCGCTGGGGCGCGTGCTGCCCACAATCGGCGCGACCCAGTCTGTCGATTCGATCGCATGAAAAAGCCGACTCCCAAGCACCGCGCTGCTGCCGCGAACCAGCCTCTGGGCTTGCCCAGCGAAAACGAGCGCAGCATGACGCTGGCGCGCTCGGGCGGCATGACACTCACCGAGTTGATGGGCTGCGCCGAGGGCTTGAGCCGATCCGGTCAACCCGCCGCCGCGGCAACACTCTACGAAACCTGGATCGCAAACACGGTCTCGCCGTTGCAGCATGTGGCGTGCTTCAACTGGGGCACGGTCCTTGGCACGCTCGGCCGCCACGCCGATGCCGAGCGCGCCTACCTGCGCGCGCTGGCGCTGAGTGCCGATTTTCTGCAGGCACGGCTGAACCTGGGGCACCAGCTCGAACACCTGGGTCGCGCCGGCGCTGCCCTGGAGCAATGGCAACTCGTGCGCGACGCCAAGGGTGCGGCCCTGGATCTGCGCCTGCATGCCCTCAACAACCTGGCGCGCCTGCATGAACAGGAGCGCTGCTACGACGAGGCCTTGGCCTGCATGCGCGCGAGCCTCGAACTGAAAGCTGCGCAGAGCGACGTCATCCAGCACTATGTGCACTTGCGCCAGAAGATGTGCGCCTGGCCGGTTTACGAGCCGGTCGGTGCGGTCACGCAAAACCAGCTGCTGCTCGGCACGTCGGCGCTGGCCATGCTCGGCGCGAGCGATGACCCGGCGCTGCAACTGTTGGCGGCGCAACGCTTCGTCCACGAGCGTGTGCCCAAGCCGCCGGCGCTGCCCTTGCACGCCGGCGCTGCGGCGCGCCAAGGCAAGATCAGAATCGGCTACCTGTCGGGCGACCTGCACATGCATGCGGTGGGCTTGCTCAGCGTCGAACTGTTCGAGCTGCACGATCGCGAGCGCTTCGAAGTGCACGCCTTCTCATGGAGCCGTGACGACGGCACGCCGCTGCGGCAGCGCCTGCGCGCCGCGATCGACCACTACCACCCGGTGGCGGCACTCGATGATGCGAGCGCGGCGCGCCTGATTGCCGAACAAGGCATCGACGTCCTCGTCGACCTGCAAGGCCTGACGAACGGCGCGCGTCCGGCCATCGTCGGCCATCGCGCTGCGCCGGTGCAGGTGAGCTATCTGGGCCTGCCCGGAACCTGCGCCCTGCCCGGGGTCGACTGGATCATTGCCGATCGCTTTGTGATGCCGCCGCAGCTGCTGCCCTACATGACGGAGCAGCCGATCTACCTGCCGCACTGCTATCAGGTGAGCGACCGCCAGCGCGAAGCGGCAGCGCTGCCCACGCGCGCCGAATACGGCCTGCCCGAAGACGCATTCGTCTTCTGCTCCTTCAACAACTCGTTCAAGTTCACGCCCGAACTGTTCAGCACCTGGATGCGCATCCTGCGCCAGGTTCGCGGCAGCGTGTTGTGGCTGCTCGCCGACAATCAATGGGCGCTGGCCAACCTGCAGCGTGAGGCCGATGCGCAAGGCATCGCCCGCGAGCGCCTGATCCTCGCGCCGCGCGTCGCACCGCCCGAGTACCTGGCGCGCTTCCAGCTCGCCGATCTGATGCTCGACACCTTCCCGTACAACGCCGGCACCACCGCCAACGACGCGCTGTGGATGGGCCTGCCGATCCTCACCTGCGCCGGCCGCAGCTACATCTCGCGCATGGCGGGCAGCCTGCTGCATGCGGTGGGCCTGCCCGACCTCGTCACCGAATCATTCGCCGACTACGAACGCCTGGGCGTGCAACTGGGGACGAACCCGCAGCGGGTCGCGTCGTACAAACGCTTCCTGGCCGAACATGGGCGCGGATCGCGTCTGTTCGATGTGCCTGGATTGGTGCGCGCCATCGAGAGTGAATTCGAGCGGCTGGCGCTGCAGCATCGGGCTCAGGAGCCGGGCATCCGGCGTGTGCCGGGATCGAGTGCGTCGCAGGGCTGATTCGTTGATATCGAGACGCAGTGCAAGGCAGGGCAACGCAGTGCAAAGCGACTGCCGTGTCACGCGCGGCATGTGGTTTCGCGCTTGAGATCGCGCTTCGCCTGCCACCCTGGGCGCTGCCAGCCACAGGGCCGAACGAGCGGCCCGACGTCGACGAGGTGACCTTTGCCGACGAGCAAAGCCAGGTGCACGCGCGCCGATGTTCAGGCGCCGATGAGCCTCATGCCGGCTGATCGCGCCGCGCCGGCGTCGAAGGTCATGGTGTCGGTGCAGCCTGCGCCGGCGGCGATGCGCTCGATCAGGCAATCGGCGAAATCCGCCCCACCTGTGCTGAACCGTCGCAGCGCCTGCATGACGACGTCGGCACGGTCCAGACGCAGCTCCTTGCTGCGCAACAAGCCGTCCAAGGCCTCGGACACCTGGGCACGACCAAGACCATAGCTGCCGGACAGCACCCACACCAGTTCGACTGTCGCGACCAGGGGCACGAAGCCGGGGTCTTCGCCGCTCAGGGCTTCTATCAGGCGTGTTGCCCGGGGCGACTGCTTCGGATCGTCCTGCATCATGTAGCGGACGAGCACGTTGGTGTCGAGCGCGATCATCGCGCGGCGGCACCCCGGCGCGCGATAGCCGCGTTCATCTGCTCGATGCTCACCCTGCGCTTGGGTTTGCCGAACATGCCCTTGAGGGACTGCACCGACCGGGTGGCCGGGATCACCTCGAATCGACCGGGCTCGACCTGGACGAACTCGACCCGATCCCCGGCCTCGACGTTCAACGCGCGCCGCACGTCGGCTGGAATCGTGATCTGGCCCTTGCTGGTGAGGGTGGCGGTGGACATTGTGGATGCTCCTGTTGCCTTACTGCATTGTAAGGCAAGTGCCAGATTTCGCTGAACCATGGAGCGGCGTGGGAACTCGCGGCTCAATCGGGCGTTGGGTGTGGATGCAACTCGGCGCCCTGTTGCCGATTGCCTGGGGTCACACCGCCCTGCGCCCGGACCCGGCGCTGCTCACTCCAACCAAGCCGATATTCCCAAGCCCAGCGATCGCAGCAGCGCCGACGCCTGCTGCCCGTCGTGCAGCGCATTGATGTAGTTCACGCGCAGGTTGTAGTGCTCGCCTTCGGCCGCCATCACGTCGAACAGCGAGCGCCTTGCGAGTTGTTGCCATTGCTGCAGCGTGAAGTTGCGCACCTGGTTGCTGTCGCGCACGATGGCGCTCGTCTGTCTGGCGCGGTCGAACGATGAGGCAGCCTGCTCGTGGACTTCGGCGATGCGCGACCTGCGTGCTTCGAGCGCGTCGATGCTCTGCAGGCGCGCTGCTTCGGCACGCTTTTGCGCTGCGGCAATGCCGTAGTCGGCGCCTGGGTTGAGGAGCGGCATGCTGAAACTGACGCCTGCCAGCAGCGCTGCCGGGTGGTTGTTGGCGACCGCCTTGGAGCCCGTGAGTAGCCAGTTGAGCTGCGGTTTTTGGCCGGCGACGAGGGCCTGCGAGTAGCTCTCGAGTGCCTTGGCTTGTGCCTGCAGCTGGATCGTTTCGTTCGCGCGTGCGGCGAGCGCCTGCATCTCAGCCAACGGTGGAACGTCGAGCAACAACGCCGTCATGCCTTCGCTGCTGGGCATGCCGTCGCCGATGAAACGCTTCAAGCGCGTCTCGGCCTGGCGCACCTGCGACACCGACAGCGATTGCGCGAGTTCGGCCTGTTGCAGCGTCTTGCGCGCTTGCACGAGTTCGCTGGTGCGGCCGCGATCGGCCTTGACGATCTGGTCCAACACCTCGACCAGGCACGCCATCTTGCGCGCGTATTGTTGGTAGACACGCACCTGCTGGCGGTGCCGGCTGCGCTCCAGCGCCAGCGAAACGGTCTGAAACGCGACTTGGTCCTGTGCCGTCAACTGCCCCAGGCGCGCGGCTTCCGACAGGCTCGT
>Ga0315281_10004358_pt1 | contig 20541 bp, 14 predicted proteins | sample YL17G07_0_MG_FD_204540 | JGI IMG/M metagenome (GOLD analysis project Ga0315281, IMG submission 204540) | Sediment microbial communities from Yellowstone Lake, YNP, Wyoming, USA - YL17G07_0 | ecosystem: Environmental > Aquatic > Freshwater > Lake > Sediment | place: USA: Wyoming | collected...
ACATTACATGAATCTCAGACATGAACTTGATAAAACCTTCGAAACCCTCGGCCTCGCCGCGTAAAATTGAGACTTCACAAGCGACAATTTGTTGTCGTTTGTTTTACCGTTAGAGGCTAATTACCTCATTGCCGGGGGTGGTCGGCAAACTGCGCGCACTGCCTCAGCTTCATTTCCTCACAAGAAAATTCGCAATGCGAGAAAACTCGGCAAAACCAAGATTCTCCGCCCGCAACTGCGCATCAATCCCCAATTTCTCAAAATCCGCTTCACCCAAATAACCGCGCAACGTATTGCGCAACGTCTTGCGCCGCTGCCCAAACGCAGCAGCAACCACTTCCGCAAATAATTTTTCATCGCGCACCAGTACTTCACTAGCGGGCAGCGGAATAATCCGCACAATGGCGGAGTCCACCTTGGGCGCGGGGCGGAACGATTCCGGCGGTACGTCGAGCAGCTTTTCCATGTGGAAGCGGTATTGCAGCATCACCGACAGCCTGCCGTATTCCGGCGTGGATGGCTCCGCCACCATGCGCTCAACCACTTCGTTTTGCAGCATGAAGTGCATGTCGCTGATGCGGTCTGCGTATCCGGCGAAGTGGAACAGCAGCGGCGAGGAGATGTTGTAGGGCAGGTTGCCCACCACGCGCAACGGTGCTGGCAGTTGCGCCAGATCGAACTTCAGCGCGTCACCTGCATGGATAATGAGCTTGTCTTTTGGGTAATCGTTTTCCAGGCGCGCGATGATGTCGCGATCTATCTCCACCACATGCAGGTGATTCAGTTTTTTCAGCAACGGGCGGGTCAGCGCACCCAGGCCGGGGCCGATTTCCACCATGTTGTCGGCGGGTTCTGGGCGGACGGCGGAAATAATGTCGGCGATGATTTGTTCGTCCACCAGAAAGTTTTGCCCAAATCTTTTTCTGGCTTTATGCACGATCTGTCTCAAAAAATTGCCGCTCCCGCGCAGGCGGGAGGCCAGTTTTGAATGGCTGGATTCCCGCCTGGCCGAAGGCCGGTTTACCCTGAGCTTGTCGAAGGGCGGGAATGACGAGTAGGGAAATTTTAGCTTGATGCATTTGCATCGCGCTCGTTATGCGCCATGTTCGCCGCCATCCGGATCGCTTCCAGCAAGCTGCCAACCTCGGCCTTGCCCGTGCCGGCCAGTTCCAGTGCCGTGCCGTGATCCACCGAGGTGCGGATGATGGGCAAGCCCAGCGTTACATTTACCCCGCGCCCGAAACTGGCGTGCTTCAACACCGGCAGCCCCTGATCGTGGTACATCGCCAGCACGCAGTCGCATTGCGCCAGACGCTGCGGCGTAAACAGGGTGTCGGCAGGCAGCGGCGCGCTGACATCCAAGCCCTGCGTGCGCAGCTTGTCCAGCACCGGGATCATGATGTCAATTTCCTCGCGCCCCAGATAGCCGCCTTCACCCGCATGGGGATTCAGGCCTGCCACCAGGATGCGCGGGCTGGCGATGCCAAAACGCAACGTGATGTCGTGCTGGATGATGCGCAATACGCTTTCCAGCAATGCGGGTGTGATCGCATCCGGCACTTCGCGCAGGGCCATGTGGGTCGTGGCCAGCGCCACGCGCAGGCCGCCGCCCGCCAGCATCATCACTACCTGGTTGGTTTGGGTTTGCTCGGCGAGGAATTCGGTATGTCCGGTGAAATGAATGCCCGCATCGTTGATGATGCCCTTGTGTATCGGCGCGGTGACCATGCCGCTGAACTCGCACAAGTGGCAGCCATGCAACGCGCGACTCAGCAGGTCGAGCACAGAGCGGCTGTTGGCGGGATTCAGTTTTCCGGCCTGTGCGGGCTGCGCCAATGGCACATGCAGCACGCGCAAATGGCCGGGCGGAAGAGGAACAATTTGCTGCGGGTCATAATCGTGCAATTGCACGCTCAGCCCGAGCAGCGCGGCGCGTTGTTGCAACAAGAGCTTGTCGGCCAATACCACCAGCGCTTGTTCATGTTCTTGTTGCGCCAGTTGCAAACATAAATCCGGGCCGATGCCGGCAGGTTCACCGGAGGTTATCGCCAACACCGGGACAGGTTGCGTCATCGGCTTAGTTTTTTTGCTCTAGGCGGTACTCGACATAAGCGCGGTCACGCAATTGCCGCTGCCAGTCCTGAAACGCTTCGTCGGACTTGAAGGTGCGTATCGCATTGCGCGCCTGCTGTTTTTTCTGCTCCACGCTCACGTCGGCGTTGCGGCGTTCCGACACCCGAATCAGGTGCCAGCCGAAACCCGATTGCACCGCGCCGCTCATCTGTCCGGGCTGCAGGGCATTCATCGCATCCTCAAATTCGGGCACCGTGTCGCCCGGTGAAATCCAGCCCAGATCGCCGCCCTGCGCGGCGCTGCCGTCTTCGGAAAAACGCTTGGCCTGCTCGGCGAAATCGGCGCCCATCTCAATTCGCTGCTTGATTTCCAGCAAGCGGCTCTTGGCCTCACTCTCCGGCACCAGCTCGCTAATCTTGATCAGGATGTGGCGCGCATGGGTCTGCGTGACCACCAGCGGAACATTCTTGCTGCGCTTCTCAACCAGCTTGAGGAGGTGAAAACCGTTCGGGCTGCGCAGTATCGGGCTGATCTCGCCGCGATGCATTTTTTGCAGCGCATCCAGGAACAAGACAGGGATACGGTCAGCCGGACGCCAACCGAGGTTGCCGCCCTGCAGGGCATCTTTGGCATCGGAAAATCCCGCCGCCACTTGCGCAAATTCCGCACCGCCATTTAATTGCGCCAGCGCTTGCTCGGCGCGCTGGCGGCTGGCACGTATTTTGTCAGCGCTGGCCTGCTCCGGCACCAGCACCAGAATGTGCGCCAACTGGTACTCCTCGCCCTTGTCCTGTTGCCTGGCCTGGGTAGCGAGGTAGTTCTCAATCTCGCTGTCGCTGATCACCAGCTTGCTGTCCACCTCGCGCTCGCGCAGGCGGGTGGCGATGATCTCGCTGCGGATTTCTTCACGGAATTTCTTGAAGTCCACGCCGTCCTGTTCCAGTTTGGCGCGGAACTCGGCCAACGAGGAAAATTTGTTCTCTTGGGCGATGCGTTGCAGCGTCTTGTCCAACTGCGTGTCGTCCACGCGCACACCGGTTTCCTTGGCGAACTGCGTTTGCAGCATGTCGGTGATCATGCGTTCAAGCATCTGTTTTTCCAGCGCTTCCAACGGGGGTAGCGGCGTGCCTTGTTTTTGCAGTTGGCGCACCACGATACCCATGCGGTCATCCAGTTCGTGGCGGGTGATCACATCATCGTTTACCACGGCGGCGATCTGGTCAATCGGCGTGACCTGTTTTTGCTGGTTGGCGGCATGGGCAGATACCGAACAGGCCAAACACAGCAGGAGCGCCTGCACTATCTTGTTACGCATCATATCCGGCTCTTTCAAAATTAGCGCAAGCCTTGCGCCGGCTTGTCGCGGGAGGGTTCGTTTGACTTGGCATACCCCGGAATGCTCTGGCGCAGCAGGGTCAGCGGATCCGGGCCGACCATTACCAGATCATTCAGCTCGAGCTGCACAAAAAAACCTGTGGCAACCTGTTGTGTCGCCGTAGCAAAACGCTGTGCCACCAGGCGCACCGTCCAGCATTTTTCATTATACTCAAGCCCGGTCAACGCCTCCAGAATACTGCTGTCCTGCAGGGAATAGTTCCAGCGCGCCACCGCATGCCACCGCCCTGACAGCGGCCACTGCGTAGACATATCTACCTGCTTGAGGCTGTTACGCGTAAAGCGGTAGCCAAGGTTGAGCACCTTGCCGCTTTCCGGCTGGTAGCGTGCCGCTACGTTGAGTTTTTCGCTTTGCGACTGGTTGGGATTGTACTGGAAGGTGCTGTCCAACGACCACGCGCGCGTTATATGGCCGGAAGCCGCAAGCAGAATGTCCGATTTGTTGGTGGTGTCCGTAGGCGCAACCAAATTGACCTGCGGCGTCTTCGCGCTGAAGCGCTGGCCGATGGCTACGCGCAGCCGCTCCGCGCCGCTGCCCGGTTCGAACAAGCGCGAGGTAAGCGCCAGCGTTATCTGGTTGGCATCGCCAACACGGTCGCTGCCGAAAAAACGATTCTCGGTAAATATCTGGGCAAAGCTGAAGTCGGCTTGGGCCGAATCGAAATTCGGCAGCAGGCTTTGGTCGCGGTAGGGGATGTAGACGTAGAACGCGCGCGGCTCCAGCGTTTGCACAAAATTCTGCCCGGACAAAGTCCAGTCGCGTTCCAGCGTCATGCCGCCGTCCAGGCTGAGAACCGGCAAGGTGCGCGACGTATTGGGCAGCGCCCCGGCATTGTTCGCACCCATCGTGTAATTGGTGTAGTGCAGACCGAGCTTGGGAGTCAGGTAAAACGCGGGCTCGGCAATCAGCGGGTAGCTCATGCTGGGATATAGCACCAGACGCTGCCCGTTAATTAAAGCAGGATGGCGAAAATCCACGAACTCCCCGGCGAGCGCCACATTCGCCTTGGATAGTGTGCGTTGTGCACCCAAACTGATTTGCGGCAACCGGTAATACGGCTCCACCACCGGTGCAGCCGGGTCCTGCAAGGTCTGAAAGCTCTGCGCCCGCGCTGCGGCATTCCACCAGCCGCCACCATAAGACAGTACACCCTCGCGCACCAGATTGGTCTGCGAGGTACCGATCACCGAATTGGATAAATCACGGAAATAGGCGTCATCGGAAACATCGTTGAGGTTGATTGAACCGCTCAGTCCATTGCCAAAGTTTTGCGCATGAGTTAAAGCCAGCCGCGAACGGGTACGGTTGGCAAGACGGTCGCCTGGCAACACATCCAGATGCGCTTCTCCGGAATAAGCCGGCTCCAGATAACGCAACTCGTTGTTGAGCAAGACGCCGCGCTTTGTCATCACGCGCGGCGCAAGCGTAGCATCGAGGTTGGGGGAAATGTTCCAGTAATAGGGCAGCGTCAGCTCGCTGCCGCCTTGCACCGTGCTACCGAACACCGGGCCGAGGAAACCCGACTTGCGCTGGTCGTTGAGCGCGAAATTCATCCACGGCGTATACAGGATGGGCACGCCCAGGAACTCCACGCGCGCATTGCGCGCCACCCCTATCTGGCTGTTGCGGTCGATCTCCAGTTCGCGCACTTGCAACAGCCAGTCATCCTTGTCCACAGGGCAGGTGGTATACGTGACATTGCGCAGAAGATAGTTTTGCCTGCCTTTTATATCCAGGGTATCGGCGTTGCCGCGCGCATGATTGTCACCGAAATAAAATACCGGCTGCGACATAACACCGATATTGGTATCCATATTGAGCTGGAGATGTGGGCTCTGGATCACGTTGCCGTCCTGCTCCACACGCACCGCACCATCGGCCAACACATCCCTGCTGTCCTGGAAGTACAGCAGGTGATCGGCGAATACCGCCTGCCCGCGCTTGCGCAACTCGACCTCGCCGATAGCCTCGACCTGGTTTCCCTTCTTGCCTTCCATCTGTTGCGCCGAAATGAAGACCGGCGTCTCACCCTGAGTTTTCGGCAAGCTCATGAAGGTGCGGTCCAGTTTGAGCATCTGCGCATCATCCTCGGCGCAAACCGCCGGAACAAAAGAACAGAGCAGGAGAAATGCGACGGGATTAAGGCGAAAGCGCATGGTGCGGAGTAAATAGATTAAGGTGCTAAAATCGCACAAATCCACGATTAAGGCAAACTTATGCAACGCCAGAAGCAGCTTACCGAATGGCTTAACGGCCAATTTCCTGGCAGTGTTTTCGATCTCGCACCAGCCTCTGCCGATGCCAGCTTCCGCCGCTACTTCCGCGCTACTTTTTCTGATCGCACACTTATCGTAATGGACGCCCCGCCGCAGCATGAGAACTGCCGCCCGTTCCTGCACATTGCCAAACTGTTTGAGGATGCCGGTACGCATGTCCCGCATGTGCATGCCCATGATTTGGAACAAGGCTTCCTGCTGCTGTCCAACCTTGGCAACACCACCTACCTGCAAGCACTCAATATCAACAATGCGCGCGAACTGTATGGCGCCGCCACGGATGCGCTGATTGCCATCCAGCTCGCCAGCCGCGAAAACGAATTGCCGCCATACGATGAAGCCTTGCTGCTGCGCGAGATGCGCCTGTTCCCGGAGTGGTACATAGCAAAACATTTGCGGTTTACGCTGGACGAGAAACAAAGCGCCACGCTGGAAACCATTTTCCAGCGCATCATCAAAAACAACCTGGCGCAGCCGCGCGTGTACGTGCACCGCGACTACCACTCACGCAACCTGATGTATATCGAACCCCCTCTCTCTAACTCTCTGAATGAAACAACTAGCCATTCGACTAAGCTGCCTACGACCGCAGCCAAGTCGCTGGTTATCCCGCAAGCGGGAGAAAGAACTAACGAGAAGTGGGGTAAGCAGGCAATCCGCGAAGCGGATGCTCGCAAAAACAATTTTCTATCCTCGCCCGGCATCCTCGATTTTCAGGACGCAGTGTACGGCCCGATCACCTACGACCTCGCATCGCTGTTCAAAGATGCCTACATCAAATGGGAAGAGGCGGAGACCATCGACTGGCTGATCCGCTATTGGGAAAATGCGCGCAAGGCCGGGCTGCCGGTGAACAGTGATTTTTCAGAGTTCTACCGCGATTACGAATGGATTGGCGTGCAGCGCCATCTCAAAGTGCTGGGCATTTTCGCGCGCCTGTCTCACCGCGACGGCAAGGACGGCTACCTGAAAGACCTGCCGCTGGTGATGTCGTATCTGCGCGCTGCCTGCGCGCGCTATATCGACCTCAAGCCGCTGCAGGTGCTGCTGGAAGAGCTGCATCCCGAGACAATACAGGAAGGTTATTCGTTTTGATGTATGTAATGTTTAACGTTGGACACAGCCTTTGGATAGTTCATCTTGATCGGACTAATATTTAGAGCAACTGACAGACTAAAGAGTGGGGGGGAAATGAATATGCATATGTTTTGGGTAGCGCTGCTAATTGGTATGGTGACTATGACTGCGGCTACGGCAGCGGAACAAAGCTCTCCCGCCTTGACTGCTGTTGCCGGATTTACCTACGACACAAACACATTCGTAATCTACAACGATTGCCTGGGCGTTTATCCCGGAGTCTCCTTACAGCTCCAAGAGGAAATCTGGAGTTTCGCGCCTCCTACACAAGGTAGAGTGACTCGTGTTATTCCGGCAAAAACGGCACTAGAAAAACTGGAGAAAATGGGCTTTAGAACGATAGCCAAGGATCCAGACCTTGCGGCGGAATTAGGTTGTGCCTTTCAGTTCAGGGCTGATTTGCCCTTGTCACTGGCGCAAGTGTCCCATGGACCGGAAGGCATTGGAGTAGGGCTTGCCATACGCAACCTTCCGGCAAAGGCATGGATTGCGCAAGGCGGTGGAAAATCCGTGCCAATGACATTGACAGACAATCCCTATGTGGCAACGGTGCGCCATCTAACCACCCCCGCCTGCCTTGCACCTGACTCTCTGGTGCGTATGCTCAAGTTCCCTGTACACGAGGGGCGAGAAATTATCCAACTGGACATCGGCAAGCTTAAATACTTGAGTCCAGAAGCAAGAAAACAAAAGATAGCGGCGGAGTTGCAAAGGGCCGAAAACTTGTATCAAAAATGGGCTTGGTCGGAATACAAACAAAAGGAACTCGCCGAACTGGAAAAGAAAGATTTTGTAGAGTCGGCTGAGATATGCCGCTTCTATCTGGATGGTTCACATATTCTTGGCGTAAAGAATTTTACGCGTCAGTTTGGTGATGAGAGCAATGGTTATGTGGATGAGTTTGATAGCAAAAGTTGGACGGATACTTTCGACGAGGCGATAGGTTTTGTCAGCCTGAACGAAGGGCAGGATTGGGATGTGCTACACGTGGATGTGGGTTTTGATGTAATCCATTATTCAATCGAACGTTCAGACGGGTCTATCGAGCATTTCAGCCAATCTTTGCGAATCGCCCATTGATCCCCCGTTATGAAGATTTTGCCTCCGCCCATCACAAACGCGACTTTGCCATGCGCGCCATGATCCTTGCCGCCGGGCGCGGCGAACGCATGCGCCCGCTCACCGATCACACGCCGAAACCCTTGCTGCAGGTGGGCGGCAAGCCGCTGATCGTGTGGCATATCGAAAGGCTGGCGTATGCTGGTATCACCGATCTGGTCATCAACCACGCCCACCTCGGCACACAGATTGAAAAAACCCTGGGTGACGGCAGCCGCTACGGCGTACGCATCCGCTATTCGCCGGAACACCCGCCCGCACTGGAGACAGCGGGGGGGATCGCCCATGCCATGCACCTGCTGGGCAGCCAACCGTTCGCGGTCATCAACGGCGACATCTACAGCGACTATGATTTCGCGCATCTGCCAGCACGCGCGGCGGCGCTCCAGACCAGCGGCGATGCCGCGCATCTGGTGCTGGCCAGCAACCCCGCCCACTATCCGAATGGCGATTTCGGATTGGCGAATGGTCGAGTAACAGCGTCCGCAATCCGCAATCCGCAATCCGCAATCTTGACCTTCACTGGCATCGGCATCTATCAACCCATTTTGTTCGAGCATATACCGCGCGGAACTGCCGTACCGCTTGCCCCGCTGTTGCGCGCGCAGATCGCGCTTAACAAGGTAAGCGGCGAACACTACAACGGCTGCTGGGTGGATGTCGGCACACCGCAGCGCCTGGAAGAACTCGACAAGCAATTGCGCGCACCGCAGAATACCGGCCATGTCTAGCGCAACCACCCACAAACAACGCCGCGACCGCCTGATGCAAAAAATGCAGCGCGGCATCGCCATCATCCCCACCGCGCCGGAAGCGGTGCGCAACGGCGACGCGCACTACCCTTACCGCTATGACAGCCATTTTTATTACCTCACCGGATTCGACGAGCCGGAGGCTGTGCTGGTGCTGGTGGCGGGCACTAAACCGCAATCCATTTTGTTCTGCCGCGAGAAAAACATGGAACGCGAGATATGGGATGGATTTCGGCGTGGGCCGGAAGCCGCACATATTGAGTTCGGTTTCGATGCGGCCTTCCCCATCGCGCAGCTCGATGACAAGCTCACCGAACTGATGGGCAACCAGCCGGCGCTGTTCCATCCGCTTGGCGCACACGCCGTGTGGGATGACCGCATCCTCGCCTTGCGCGCCCGCATACAGGCACAAGCGCGCAGCGGCATTACGGCGCCGAATGAAATTCACGATGTGCGCATGCTGCTGGATGAGATGCGCCTGATCAAGGATGGCGAAGAACTTTCCACCATGCACCGCGCCGCCGCCATCTCCACCGCCGCGCACATCCGCGCCATGCGCGCCACGCATCCGGGCAAGATGGAATATGAAATCGAGGCGGAGCTGCTGCACGAGTTCCGCCGCAACGGCGCACCCGCACCGGCCTACGCCCCTATCGTCGCAGGCGGCGCCAACGCCTGCGTGCTGCACTACGTCGGCAACAATGCGGCGCTCAGGGATGGCGACCTGCTGCTGATAGACGCGGCCTGCGAAGTGGATGGCTATGCTGCCGACATTACGCGCACCTTTCCGGTGAATGGCAAATTCGGCGCCGCGCAGAAGGACGTGTATGAAACGGTGCTGGCCGCCCAGGCTGCCGCCATTACCGCCGTGCGTCCCGGCGCACACTGGAACGAACCGCATGACGCCGCGCTACGCGTTATCGCGCAGGGACTGATAGATCTCAAGCTATGCAGCGGCAGCGTGGATGCCGTGCTGGAAAGCGAGAGCTACAAGCGCTATTACATGCACCGCACCGGCCACTGGCTCGGCATGGACGTGCACGACGTGGGCACTTACAAGCTGGAAGAAAACTGGCGCATACTGCAACCCGGCATGACGCTAACCGTTGAACCCGGCTGCTACATCCGCCCTGCCGACGATGTGCCGCAGGCACTCTGGAACATCGGTATCCGCATCGAAGACGATGTGGCCATCACCGCAGAGGGCTGTGAAGTGCTGACCGGAGCCGCACCGAAAACGGTGGCGGCAATTGAAGAACTCATGACCCTCCATTCGAGTTGAGCCACTCGACAAGGATCAGAACAAGTGTAGCGAAGCGGAAACGCGACGCTAGCGTAAATTCGCTTCCGCAGCACTTTCCTGAGCTACATCAATGGGAAACATCTTTCGGGTTTTCGCGGCGGCGGCGGTGGTAAAATTCATGCAGAAACCATCACCTCGCCGCCATGCCACAACCCTCATTTATTCACCTGCGCCTGCACAGCGAATACTCCATCGCTGATGGCATAGTGCGTATTCCGGAAGCGGTTGCCGCCGCCAGGCAGGATGCGATGCCCGCGCTGGCGCTGACCGACCTCAACAACGTGTTTGGCCTGGTCAAGTTTTACCAGGCGGCGCGCGAAAGCGGCATCAAGCCCATCATCGGTTGCGACGTGTTCATCAGCAACGAGGCCGAGCGCGAGCAGCCATTCCGTTTGCTGCTGCTGTGCCAATCCAATGCGGGTTATCTGCGCCTGTGCGACTTGCTCACGCGCGCCTATCGGGAAAATCAGTATCGCGGGCACCCGGAGATGCGCAAGCAATGGCTGCGCGAGGGGATGGATGGGCTGATTGCCTTGTCTGGCGCGCATTTCGGCGAGGTCGGGGTGACACTGCTGAACGGCAATCAGGCAACGGCACGCCAACTCGCGCAGGAATATGCCGGATTGTTTCCGGGACGCTATTATCTGGAGGCGCAGCGTAGCGGCTTTGCGCGCGAGGAGTCGCATTTGCGTGAAACATTGCGGCTGGCTGCAGAATTGGCGCTGCCGGTGGTTGCCACGCACCCCGTGCAGTTTCTCAGCGTGGACGATTACAAGGCACACGAGGCACGCGTGTGCATCGCCGAAGGTTATGTGCTCAACGATAAACGCAGGGTGCGCCAATTCACCGCGCAGCAGTATTTCAAGACCCAGGCCGAGATGGCGGCGCTGTTTGCCGATTTGCCGGAAGCGTTGCGGAACAGCGTGGAAATTGCCAAGCGCTGCAACCTTACCTTGAAATTGGGCAAGCCGCACTTGCCCGACTTTGCCACGCCCAATGGCGAAAATCTGGATGATTTCTTACGCACGGAATCCGAATACGGCCTGCAACAGCGCATGGCGCAGTTGTACCCGGATGAGGCTGTGCGCGCAACGAAGAGGCAGGAATATACCGGGCGCCTGGCATTCGAGATTGCGACCATCATCAAGATGGGTTTCCCCGGCTATTTTTTAATTGTGGCGGATTTCATCCGCTGGGCAAAGACCTACCGCTCCGATGAATTCCCCAATGGCGTGCCGGTCGGCCCTGGGCGCGGCTCCGGCGCAGGCTCTCTGGTGGCCTACAGCCTCGGCATCACCGACCTTGACCCATTGCGCTATGGGCTGTTGTTCGAGCGCTTCCTCAACCCGGAGCGCGTCTCCATGCCGGACTTCGACGTGGACTTCTGCCAAGACGGGCGCGAGCTCGTCATCAACTATGTGAAAGAGAAATACGGTGCGCAGTGTGTGTCGCAAATCGCCACCTTCGGCACCATGGCATCCAAGGCGGTGATCCGCGATGTCGGACGCGTGCTGGATTTCCCGTATGGCCTGTGTGACCGCCTGTCCAAACTGGTGCCGCTGGAAGGCGTGAAGCCGGTATCGCTGAGAAAAGCGCGCGAACTGGAACCGGAATTCAACGCCGTCATCAATAGCGAAGAAGGGGTGGAAGAACTGATCGAGCTCGGCGAGCGGCTGGAGGATCTGACGCGCAATGTCGGCATGCATGCCGGCGGCGTGTTGATCGCGCCGGGCAAGCTCACCGATTTCTGCCCGCTGTATTGCGCCGAAGGCAGCGACAGCGTGGTGAGCCAGTTCGACATGAAAGACGTGGAACTGGCCGGGCTGGTGAAGTTCGATTTTCTTGGCTTGCGCACGCTCACCATCATCGACTGGACGATGCGCCACATTGCGCGCATGAACGGCGGCGTGGCGCCATTCAAGCTGGAAGAAATTCCGCTTGATGACAAGCCCACTTACGATTTACTCAAGGCTGCGAATACCACAGCGGTGTTCCAGCTGGAATCACGCGGCATGAGGGACATGTTGAAGCAGGCAAAGCCGGATTGCTTCGAAGACATCATTGCGCTGGTTGCGCTCTACCGCCCCGGCCCGATGGATCTGATCCCGGATTTTGTGCGGCGCAAGCATGGCGAGAAATTCGACTATCCCCACATCGCCACGGAGCCCATCCTGAAGGAAACCTACGGCATCATGGTCTACCAGGAGCAGGTGATGCAGATGGCGCAGGTGGTGGGCGGCTATAGCCTGGGTGAGGCGGATTTGCTGCGCCGTGCGATGGGCAAAAAGAAGAAGGAAGAAATGGCGCTGCACCGCGAGACCTTCGTCAACGGCGCCCTCAGAAATAATACATCAAAGGATCGGGCAGGCGACCTGTTCGACCTGATGGAAAAATTCGCCGGCTATGGCTTCAACAAATCGCACGCCGCCGCCTATGCGCTGGTGGCCTATCAAACCGCCTACCTCAAGGCGCACTATCCTGCCGCGTTCATGGCGGCCACCTTGTCGTCGGATATGGACAACACCGACAAGGTGCATGCTTTCTATCTGGACACGCTGGCGCAAGGCGTAAAAATCCTGCCGCCGGACATCAACTTATCCGAGAGCCGTTTCGCGCCGGTGGGCGAAAAGACCATCGCGTATGGCCTCTGCGCGATCAAAGGCACGGGCGAAGCGGCCATCAACAATATCGCCAAGGCGCGTGAGGAAAAACCGTTCCGCGACCTGTTCGATTTCTGTCGCCGCGTGGACAAGCGCGTGGTCAACCGCCGCGCCATCGAAGCGCTGATCCGCGGCGGGGCGTTTGATTCAATTTCCGACCATCGCCACCAACTGCTGGCCTCGGTTGACGCCGCGCTGGGCAGCGCCGAACAGCAGGCGCGCGCAGCCAACCAGAACAGCCTGTTCGGCGACGACGAAAGCGCTGCCATGCCGGTGCAGCTTCCCAACGTTCCGCGCTGGCCGGTGCGCGAACAATTGCAGAACGAAAAGCTCAGTTTGGGTTTTTATCTCAGCGGCCACCCCTATCAGGAGTACGCTACGGAGCTGGCGAATTTCATCAAGACGCGCCTGTCCGACCTCAGCCCCAACTTGCTGCCGCAACAGAATGGCAACAACCGCCGCGCCAGCGTGGCGGTGGTATTGGCTGGCATTGTGTCCGGCGTGCGCATCCAGCAGACGCGGCGCGGCCGCATGGGCGTGGTGACGCTGGACGATGGCAGCGCGCAGGTGGAAATGACCGTGTTCAATGAAGTGTTCGAAGCCAGCCGCCCTTGGATACGCGAAGACGACCTGCTGGTTGTGCGCGGCAAGGCCAGCCTGGATGAATATTCCGGCAACATGCGCATCAGCGGCGAGGAATTGTTCGACTTCGCCTCGGCGCGCTCCAATTTCGCCAAGTGCCTGGAATTAACCGTTTCTGCGGATAGGCGCATCAGCGTGGCGCGGTTGAAGGAGTTGCTTACACCCTACCGTGACGGGAAATGCCCGGTGCAGGTTCATTACCGCAACGGCAATGCGGCCTGCCAACTGTGCTTTGGTGAAGCGTGGCAGGTGACGTTACATGATGACCTGGTGCGCAGTTTGCGTGAATTGTTGCTACCGGAAAACGTGAAGGTGGTTTACGGGTAACCATTCAAACTGGAATTATTTAATGCGCATGCCGGGCTGTGCGCCGTCGTCCGGGCTAAGGATGAACAAACCAGGCGAATCGCCGGAAGCCGCCAGCACCATGCCTTCCGACAGGCCAAACTTCATTTTGCGCGGCGCAAGATTGGCGACCATCACGGTCATTCTTCCCTTGAGCTTCTCAGGATCGTAAACTGATTTAATTCCGGCAAACACCGTGCGCGGTTTCTCCTCGCCGATGTCCAGAGTCAGCTTCAACAGCTTCTCCGCGCCTTCCACATGCTCGGCGTTGACGATGCGCGCCACGCGCAGGTCAACCTTGCTGAAGTCGTCAATGGAAATGGTTTCGGCGACAGGCGAAATCCCCCCTAACCCCCCTTTGGCAAAGTGGGGAACAGTTGATGCACCAACGCCCGCCAATATTTCCACCGCCTCTCCCCCCTTCGGCGAAGGGGGGCTGGGGGGGATTTTAATTTGGTGTTGCTGTGCCTCAGCATGGCGTACTTGCGAATGAGAATCTGCGGCAGGTGCCAAGGTTTGTTTGTTGGCTTCGATCATGGCGTCAATTTGTTTTTGGTCAACGCGGGTCATCAGGTGTTGATAGGGGTTGATGGAATGGCCCAACAATAAAGTTTGCGCATCACTCCACTGAAGCGGGGCAATGTTGAGGAAGTCCTCAACGTTTTTAGCTAGTTCGGGTAGCACAGGCTTGAGGTATGCCACTAATACCTTGAAGAGGTTAATACAGACACTGCAAATATCATGTAAACGTTGATCCAATACACCAGGTTCCGCATTCGGTAAATTATATGAAGGTGACCTTTTCGCAAGATCCCAAGGCTTGTAATGATCTACATAAAGGTTTGCCATATCAGCAAGCCTCATAATTTCCCGAATGGCCCTAGCATAATCTCGGTTCTCATAATTACTTCTGATTAACTCGCCAGCACTGATGAGTTCTTGCCAGAGGCTGCTTTCGCTTATGGGGGAAGCCATCTCCGGCTTATATTCAATATCCAACTTCCCTGTCCATGATGGTTTGGCTTCAACACGCGCCTCACTAGCGAGCCATTCAAACATGTCGCTCCCAGGTACTCTGTCGCTAAGTTTTCCATTAAATCTTTTAGTAATGAAACCTGCTGAACGGGATGCGATGTTGATAAACTTCCCAATCAAATCACTATTCACCTTCGCCACAAAATCCTCAAGACTCAGATCAATGTCTTCCATCGTTCCGTTCAGCTTCGCAGCATAGTAGTAACGCAGATATTCCGGATTGAGTCCCTGTTTGAGATAACTGCCTGCGGTAATGAAAGTGCCGCGCGACTTGCTCATCTTTTCACCGTTCACGGTGAGGAAGCCATGCGCGAACACGCTGGTCGGGGTGCGGTAGCCTGCGTGTTGCAGTTCGGCAGGCCAGAACAGCGCGTGGAAATACAGGATGTCCTTGCCGATGAAGTGGTACAGCTCCGCCTTGGAATCGGGTTTCCAGTATTCGTCGAAGTCCATGCCCTTGTCATCGCACAACTTCCTGAAGCTGCCCATATAGCCGATTGGCGCATCCAGCCAGACGTAGTAAAACTTGCCCGGTGCATCGGGAATCTCGAAGCCAAAATACGGGGCATCGCGCGAGATGTCCCAATCGGACAAGCCGGATTCAAGCCATTCGTTGAGCTTGTTGGCAGCCTCGTTTTGCACATGTGGCGGTGCGATCCACGACTTTAAAAAATCGCGGCAGCGCGCATCAGACAGCCGGAAGAAATAGTGGTCTGACGATTTGCGTATTGGTTGCGCTCCGGACACGGCGGAATACGGATTGATCAGATCGATAGGCGCATAGGTGGTGCCGCATGCCTCGCAGGAATCGCCGTATTGATCCTTGGCATGGCACTTGGGACATTCACCCTTGATGAAACGATCCGGCAGAAACATTTCCTTGGCCGGATCGTAGAACTGTTCCACGGCACGCACTTCGATCAAGCCCTGTTGCTTGAGCTTGAGATAAATGTCATCCGCGTAGAGGCGGGTTTCCGGAGAATTGGTGGAGTAGTAGTTGTCGAACTCGACATGGAAGCCGTCAAAATCCGCCTTGTGTTCATGCCACACGCGATCTATCAGCTGCTCCGGCGTGATGCCTTCCTTTTGCGCACGCAGCATGATCGGCGTGCCGTGGGTGTCGTCGGCGCACACATAATGGCACTCGTTGCCCTGCATCTTCTGGAAGCGCACCCAGATGTCGGTCTGGATGTATTCGACAAGATGGCCGAGGTGGATGCTGCCATTGGCGTAAGGCAGCGCGGAAGTGACCAGTATCTTGCGCGGCATGGCCAGTGTCTTGTTCGGCATGGAAGGAAAAACCCTTTAAAAGTGCCGCAATTGTAGCAAACTCGGGCTATAGGCGTGAGGGTGAATCTTGGGTAGAATGCGTGCCCCGAATAATTTTTGAGTCTGGAGCAGCATATGAGTTTTACCGAAGCGGACGTACAGGCCGCGCTGAAGAAATTGACCGACCCGAACACGAAAAAGGATTTTGTCAGCGGCAAGTCGGTGAAGAATATCAAGATCAGCGGCAACGATGTGTCACTCGACATCCAGCTCGGCTACCCGGCAAAAAGCGTGTGGGACGAAATATGCGCGATGGTGGAAAATCATCTGCGCGCCAGCCTGCCTGGCGTGGGCAAGGTCGCCGCAAATGTGACCAGCAAGGTGATACCGCATGCGGTGCAACGCGGCGTGAAGTTGGTGGACGGGGTAAAGAACATCATAGCGGTGGCCAGCGGCAAGGGCGGGGTTGGCAAGTCCACCACGGCGGTGAATCTGGCGCTGGCGCTGGCGGCGGAAGGCGCGCGCGTGGGCATGCTGGATGCCGATATTTACGGCCCTTCGCAGCCCACCATGCTGGGTATCAGCGGCCAGCCTGAATCGAACGATGGCAAATTCATGGAGCCGATGCAAGGGCATGGGTTGCAGGCCATGTCCATCGGCTTCATGATCGAGAGCAACGATGTGCCGATGGTGTGGCGCGGCCCGATGGTGACGCAGGCGCTCGACCAACTGTTGCGCCAGACCCGGTGGGATGGACTGGATTACCTGGTGGTGGATCTCCCGCCCGGCACGGGCGACATCCAGCTGACCCTGGCGCAAAAAGTGCCGGTGACCGGTGCGGTGATCGTGACCACGCCGCAGGACATCGCGTTGATGGATGCGCGCAAGGGACTCAAGATGTTCGAGCAGGTGGGCATCAAGATACTGGGCATCGTGGAAAACATGAGCACACACATCTGTTCCAAGTGCGGGCACGAGGAACACATCTTCGGTGCGGGCGGTGGCGAGAAGATGTGCAAAGATTACAACGTGGAGTTTCTAGGCTCGTTGCCTTTGGATATACGCATTCGCGAGCAAACCGATTCCGGTAACCCTACCGTGGTAGCCCACCCGGACGGTGCGGCATCCAAGGTTTACAAGCAGATTGCGCGGCGGCTGGCGGTGAAGATAGCAGACATGGCGCAGGATCATAGCGCGGTGTTTCCGAAGATTGTGGTGCAGAATACTTAGGGGAGGAGAGAGAAGGGAGAAGGGGGAAGGGAGAAGGGGAAAACCAGCGCGCGGCTGTTACCCTTCCCTCTTCACCCTTCCCCCTTCACAGATTTTATGAGCATCAAATCGGATAAATGGATCCGCCGCATGGCGGAGCAGCACGACATGATTTCCCCGTTCGAACCGGGCCAGGTGAAGGAGAAGGATGGCAAGCGCATCGTGTCTTATGGCACGTCGAGCTACGGCTACGACATCCGCTGCTCCGATGAATTCAAGCTGTTCACCAACATCAACAGCACCATCGTTGACCCGAAAAACTTCGACCCCAATTCATTTGTCGAAGTGCGTGGCGATTACTGCATCATCCCGCCCAACTCCTTCGCGCTGGCGCGCACCATTGAATACTTTCGCATCCCGCGCAACGTGCTGACCATCTGCCTGGGCAAGAGCACCTACGCGCGCTGCGGCATCATCGTCAACGTCACCCCGTTTGAGCCGGAGTGGGAAGGCTATGTGACGCTGGAATTTTCCAATACCACGCCGCTGCCGGCGAAAATTTACGCCAACGAGGGCGTGGCGCAGGTGCTGTTTTTTGAGAGCGATGAAGTGTGCGAAACGTCATACAAGGATCGCGGCGGCAAGTATCAGGGACAGCATGGCGTCACCCTCCCCAAGATGTAGCACTGCCACGCATTTCACCAAAATCTGCGACAATCCGCGCCTCGCTACCTGCCACACAAGGAGCACTGAATGAAATTCCGTTTTAGTTACGACGTCACATTGACCTGCGGCCAATATGAGTCTTCACTGAACCTTCTTGATCCCATCGTTTGTCGCGTTTACGACAATCTGAACGGGCTTCCTGTGTCGGGGGCTACATTATGAAATTCAGGTTTCCCATCATCATCATCGACGAAGACTTCCGTTCGGAAAACACCAGCGGCTTCGGCGTCCGCGCGCTGGCAGCGGCTATCGAGCAGGAGGGCATGGAAGTGCTGGGCGTCACCAGCTACGGCGACCTTACTTCGTTCGCGCAGCAGCAGAGCCGCGCATCGGCGTTCCTGCTGTCCATCGACGATGAAGAATTCGGCGGCGGCAGCAAGGAAGAGACGGAAGCGGCGCTGAGAACCCTGCGCGCCTTCGTCGAGGAGATACGCTTCAAGAATGCCGACATCCCGATTTACCTGTACGGCGAGACACGCACCTCGCGCCACATCCCGAACGACATCCTGCGCGAACTGCACGGCTTCATCCACATGCACGAAGACACGCCGGAATTCGTCGCCCGCCACATCATCCGTGAAGCCAGGTCCTATCTGGATTCGCTGGCACCGCCGTTTTTCCGCGCCTTGCTGCATTATGCGCAGGATGGCTCCTACTCCTGGCATTGCCCGGGGCATTCGGGCGGCGTGGCGTTTTTAAAATCCCCGGTCGGACAGATGTTCCACCAGTTTTTCGGTGAGAACATGCTGCGCGCCGACGTGTGCAATTCGGTGGACGAACTGGGGCAGTTGCTCGACCACACCGGCCCGGTATCCGCATCGGAGCGCAATGCGGCGCGCATCTTCAACGCCGACCATTTGTTCTTCGTCACCAACGGCACATCCACTTCCAACAAGATCGTGTGGCATTCAACTGTCGCACCGGACGATATCGTGGTGGTGGACCGCAATTGCCATAAATCCATTTTGCACTCCATCATGATGACCGGTGCGGTTCCGGTATTTCTCACACCGACGCGCAACCATTACGGCATCATCGGACCAATCCCGAAATCCGAGTTCGAACCAGAAAGCATTCAGCGCAAGATAGACGCAAACCCGTTCATCAAGGACAAGACCAGGAAGCCGCGCATCCTGACCATAACGCAGAGTACCTACGACGGCATCGCGTACAACGTGGAGATGTTGAAACAGATGCTGGATGGGCGCATCGATACGCTGCACTTTGACGAGGCATGGCTGCCGCACGCGGCGTTCCATGATTTTTACAAAGACATGCATGCCATCGGCAAAGACAGGCCGCGCGCCAAACAGTCGATGATATTTTCCACGCAGTCCACGCACAAATTGCTGGCCGGGTTGTCGCAGGCCTCGCAGATTCTGGTGCATGAACCGGAAAACCACAAACTGAACAAACACACCTTTAACGAAGCCTACCTGATGCACACCTCGACCAGCCCGCAGTACGCCATCATCGCATCATGCGACGTGGCGGCAGCGATGATGGAACCACCCGGCGGCCCCGCGCTGGTGGAAGAGTCTATCGCCGAAGCCCTGGATTTCAGGCGCGCCATGCGCAAAGTGGATGACGAATTCGGCAAGGACTGGTGGTTCAAGGTGTGGGGGCCGAATAACCTTGCCGAGGAAGGCATCGGTTCGCGCGAAGACTGGGTGCTGAAGACGGGCGACAAATGGCACGGCTTCGGCAAGCTGGTGTCCGGTTTCAATATGCTCGACCCGATCAAGGCCACCATTATCACCCCCGGACTCAACCTCAACGGCAACTTCGACGAGACCGGCATCCCCGCCGCGATGGTCACCAAATATCTCGCCGAGCATGGCGTTATCGTGGAAAAATGCGGCCTGTACTCGTTCTTCATCATGTTCACTATCGGCATCACCAAAGGCCGCTGGAATACCCTGCTCACCGCCTTGCAGCAGTTCAAGGACGACTACGACAAGAACCAGCCGATCTGGCGCATCCTGCCCGAGTTCGCGGCCAAACATCCGCATTACGAGCGCATCGGCCTGCGCGACCTGTGCCAGCAGATTCACGACACTTACAAGACGAACAACGTGGCAAAGATGACGACCGAGATGTACCTCTCCGACATGCAGCCGGCGATGAAACCCTCCGATGCCTTCGCCAGGATGGCGCACGACGAAATCGACCGCGTGCCGATAGACGGCCTGGAAGGCCGCATCACCGCCGTGCTGCTCACCCCCTATCCGCCCGGCATCCCGCTGCTGATCCCCGGCGAGCGCTTCAACAAAACCATCGTGGACTATCTCAAGTTCGCGCGCGATTTCAACAAAAAATTTCCTGGCTTCGAGAGCGACATCCACGGGCTGGTGGCGGAGGAGAACGGCGAGACGCAGTACTACGTGGATTGCGTGCGGCAGGATTAGCCATGTTTTGATTTATTCCTGGGCTGCCGCGAAGTTTTATCGTTTCGCATCGGCAATCGAATGAATAAACCTAAGCCGGACGAGCCGGAACCAAAAAAGTTAAAATCCGCGTAGCCCACCTTTCGAGGAGACGCTGATCATGAAACCCCTGACCGAACGTTATCAAGCAGACCTGCTCGGCGTGCTTTCCT
>Ga0315281_10004359_pt1 | contig 20540 bp, 16 predicted proteins | sample YL17G07_0_MG_FD_204540 | JGI IMG/M metagenome (GOLD analysis project Ga0315281, IMG submission 204540) | Sediment microbial communities from Yellowstone Lake, YNP, Wyoming, USA - YL17G07_0 | ecosystem: Environmental > Aquatic > Freshwater > Lake > Sediment | place: USA: Wyoming | collected...
GTTTCCGCTTATCTCGAAGTTTAGCTCAACTGTTTACAAGCGTCGCTTTGGATCATGGATGAATGGATTGCGCTGCTTCGTTGAAAGCATGAAGGACGAGGGTAAGGCGTTCCCGGAGCAAGGGATGCCGGTAGACGAACCCAGATCCACGCTTCGACACAAGACCCAAAGGGGTGTGAACTGGAGAATGAGGTTCCTCGTGATGCGTCGAGATAATTTCAAGTGTAGGAACTGTGGGCTTTCGCCCACGGCAGATTCAAGCATAAACCTCCAGGTGGATCACATCAAGGCGTGGGCGAATGGCGGTGAAACCACGATGGAGAATCTCCAGACGCTATGTTCAGGGTGCAATATCGGTAAGAGTGATCTGGATCATGGACGCGAGGGGTGAAATGTTGATTTTCACAAGGTAGGGACCCCTCAGGCCTGATTTTTTCACAAGCATTCCCCCCCCCAGGGCGTGGTTTTTCACAAGGTATCCCCCCCCCTGACCGATGCAGTTGAATGACTCCCTGTGCCGGGGCCTGAAGGCCGGGCGGGGAGGCGAACGCATGGGATACCGCGAGGTGACGATGGTCGAGGTCAGGGAAATACTCCGACTGTGGGCGAAGGGGCTGGGGAAGAAGACGATCGCCGCGCGTCTTGGGCTGGATGTGAAGACCGTGCGGCGGTACATCCAGGCGGCCTTGGACTGCGGGCATGCCAGGTCCGCGGCGGGCGAAGGGGCGCCCAGTGACGAGAAGGTCCTGGCGGTCCTTGCGCGCGCGCGGGACATCCTCACGCGTCCCCACGGGACGGCGTGGGATCTCTGCGAGGAGCAGCGGAAGTTCATCGAGGGGCACCTGAAGTCGGGGGTGAGGCTCATGAAGGTGTGCCGTCTGCTGCGGCGCAACGGGGTCGAGGTGCCGTACGGGACGCTGTACCGGTATGCGGTGAGGGAGCTTGCGTTCGGGGGCGCGCCGCCGACGATCCCGGTGGCCGACGGGGAGCCGGGGCAGGAGCTACAGGTCGACACGGGGTGGATGACGCTGCTGGATCCGGACCTGTTCGGGAAGCGGAGGAAGTTCCGGGCGTGGATCTTCACGCCGAGTGTCTCCCGGTACCGGTTCGTGTGGCCCTGTTTTCCGGAGACGACGGAGAGCGCGATCGAGGCGTGCGAGGCGGCCTGGTCCTTCTACGGCGGCATCTACTCCGTCCTCATCCCCGACAACACGAAGGCGATCGTGAACGAGGCCGATCCGCTTGAGCCGAAGATCACGGTGGCGTTTCTGGAGTACGCGCAGGCGAGGGGCTTTGTGATTGATCCGACGCGGGCGAGGCATGCGAAGGACAAGGGGCGGGTGGAGCGGACGGTGCGGGACGTGCGGGACGACTGTTTCGGGGGCGAGCGGCTGGGGAGCCTGCCCCAGGCGCGGGAGCGGGCGCGGTACTGGTGTACGGCGGAGTACGGGATGCGGCGGCACGGGAGGACGGGGAGGCTGCCGGCGGAGCACTTCGCGACGGAGGAGCGGCCCCGGCTGCTTCCGGCGCCCCTCGAGCGATACGACGTGCCGCTCTGGGCACACCCGAAGGTGGGACGAGACCAGCTGGCGCAAGTGGGACGGGCGCTGTACTCGCTGCCGACGCGGTACGTGGGGCGACGGCTGGTGGCGCGGGCGGACCGGACGGTGGTGAGGTTTTGGGACGCGAAAACGCTTGTGAAGACGCATCCGCGGATGCCATGGGGCGGGAGGTCGTGCGACCGGGGCGACTATCCGGCGGAGAAGACGGCGTACGCGCTACGGGACGTGGCGTATCTGGAGCGGAAGGCGCGGGAGCACGGGGAGGCGGTGGGGAGGTACGCGCACGCGTTGCTGGAGGGTGAGTTGCCGTGGACGAGGATGAGGCGGGTGTACGCGTTGTTGCGGCTGGCGGAGCGGCACGGGGCGGGGGAGGTGAACGCGGCGTGCGGGCGTGCGCTGGAGGCGGAGCTGGTGGACGTGAAGCGGCTGAGGAGGATGGTCGAGCTGGCGGCACCGGGAGGGATGGGAGTGGCGAGGCAGCCGGGAGCGAAGTACCTGCGGCCGGCGGAAACATACGCCCTTCCCCTTTGGGGGAAGGCTTTGGGCAAAGGAGGGGCATGATGGTGATCGACGCGATCGGAGCGGACATGAAGGCGACGTTGCGAAGGCTGAAGCTGGGGCGGGTGCTGGACACGCTGCCGCAGAGGCTGGTGCTGGCGCGGCAGCAGAGCATGCCGCATGCGGATTTTCTGCAGTTGATCCTGTCGGACGAGGTGTCGCGGCGGGAGGACGCGACGCTGGGGATGCGAGTGAAGCGGGCGCGGCTGGACCCGGGGATGACGCTGGAACAGTGGGACGCGTCGACGCCCGTGACGTACGACCGCACCCTGTTCAACGAGCTGGTCTCGCTGCGCTTTCTGGAGGCGCACGGGCACGTGGCGATCGTGGGGCCGGTGGGGGTGGGCAAGACCTTCCTGGCGCAGGCGCTGGGACACTTGGCGTGCCGGGAGGGGTACGAGGTGCTGGCCCTGCGGTGTGATCGGATGCTCAAGGACCTGAAGCGGGCACGCCTGGACGCCTCGTATGACGCGGAGCTGGACAAGCTGCTGGCGGTGGACCTTTTGATCCTGGACGACTTCGGGCTGGACACGATGGACGGGACGGAGAGCCGCGACATCTACGAGATCATGACTGAGCGGGACCGGAAGGGGTCCATCGTCGTGACATCGAACCGGGGGCCTGACGAGTGGCTGGGAACGTTTGCCGACCCGGTGCGTGCGCAGTCGGCGATCGACCGGTTCACGAGCCGGGCGTACGACCTGGTGATGGACGGAGAGTCATACCGGCAGCGCCTCAAGTCGGCGCGCGGGAACAGGATGAACAGTGGACAAAGGGAGGGCGTTTCTGGTTAACTGATCGCGGTCAGCCGGGGTGATACCCTGGGGGGGAAAGGTAGTGAAAAACGGGGGTCCCATGGTGGTGAAAATCCACAGTGAAAGCCGCCCCTTGAATTCGGGAACGCGCCATTACTCAGGAGATGTGCCGCACTTGGAGTTGCATGACTCAGCCATCTCCGCCTTCCGCGTCTCTCGTCCGTCCTGAATAGATTGCTGACCGCCGACCGTCAGGAACCTGACGGTCATTTTTACCAGTGTCTTGACGCCCTGCCCGAATCGGACTCTCGGTTCTAAGAACGATAGCGGTAAACAACTCCGATCAGCAGGTCGTGCTTGGAACGTAGCCTGGACATTCCTCAAGAGGACGTGGAAGTGGTGGACTGCCGGGCTGATGACGGCTGGCATCGTGGCCGTCGGTGCACGGTCTCCCGCGGTCAGAATGAGCTTGAGGATAGCCACGTCTCGTTCCCATGTCATTGTGTTCGAGCCGAATCCGGGCACGCTTCCGAAGGGCGTTTCCGCCGAGGAGGCGGTGGCCCAGGACCTGGAGATCATACGCAGCCGCCTCGAAGTTCTTGGAGAGGTCAGGCGGGTGGGTGGTCGCTGGTGTGTCGTCGTGGTGCCCGGGGCCGATGCGAAGACTCGGGAATCCGTCAAGAGCCTACTGCGACGTGATTGTGCAGGATTCCTCCAGTTCAGGCTCGTCGTCGAGAGCCCAACAAGACATGATGCCGTTGACTGGGTGAAGGATGATAGCGGGAAGAGGTACGCCTTGGCGCGCGAACAGCTTCTGATCGGAGCGGTCTTCAAGAGCATCGAGTTGCTTCAGGGGGAATACGGAGATAAGGTCATCGACTTTCAGCTCCGTGACCGCTGGGTCAAGCCTTTCGCTGATGTCACTCGAAGAAGCATTGACCGCCGGTTGGCAATCGTCTACGACGGCCGCGTCCTTGCCGCGCCGGTGATCAAGAGCGCAATAACGGGTGGTGGCTCGATTGGGATCCGTGCTGACCAAGAGGAGTTGGCAACCGTCCTTGGCTGTGGTGTGCTTACGGCATCCTACGATGCCGTGGTCGAGGATGACGCTCCTCCGTCCTTCGGCCTCGATCCGGTCCTGCGGGCCAAGAGCGTGCGCCGGTTCCTGAAGAGTGCCGAGAAAGGCAGGGGCCGGGACCGCTAGGCTCTTTTCAAGCTGAGGGCGTCCCACAGGTAGTTGACACAGTGTCAAGGAGGAGGTTAGATAGAGATGGCAGGTATGCGCGGGGTCACCTCTGGTCGCTCGCAAGAGCGGCAGCCCGAGTAGGGTGGGATCCTGAGGCCCGGGACCTGCCTTCTTTATTCCTGATACACCTCCCGCAGCCATGAGAACCGGTCTCCCGACATTAAGTCCTGCGACAGAGACGGCCAGAACTTGAGCCCGTACCCCTCGAACCGCCCCTGTCTCGAATAGACAACGGGTCTCAGCATTCGGGCATATCGATCCTCGGTGAATCCGGCACTGGATGGCTGGACGGCGTAGTAGAAACTGCCCGCCACGGCATCGGCAATCTGGAGTCCCATGCCCCTACCGGGCGTCATCGCCCAGATCTGGTCGCGCCTGACTACGGACCAGTCGATCTGAATGTCTCCTCCCATGGTACGTAGCCTCTCCAGATACTCTCCGAGCTCCTCATACGCCATCCCGGAGCGGTTCGAGAAGACGATGCACACGCTCCCGTCTCCGCCATCGCCACGGTGGTCTCGGCAATACCACGAAACACGCTCGAAGAGGTACCGGCATGCGTAGAAGTACAGCAGGTATCTCTTGCGGAATGTCTCGGGCGAATGGAGGGAGGGTTTGTGCACGAGCAGGGCGGCGACCCGAAGATCGGCCTTCGCGATCTCGGCGACGAGAGGAAGCCGCTGTTCATGCTTGAGATCACGGAAGTGGAGTGGCTTCTTGGGCGGCTTCCCCAGGATGGTCCTGACCTTGTCCACGAGCTTCACCGTCGCCAAGTCGGAAGCCTTTCTGGTTACTACTGCTGACAGGATGAACCACTCGGGACTGCCCTTTGCGAACGAGAAGCCTTCATCTCCAGACTCGTCGATGTAGGCGACGAACGTTGGATCCATGCGGGTATCGTAGCCGATCCAGTGATTGTGGTGGACTGAGGAAGGCGTGCAACGGAGCAGGCAAGTGTCGATGGGAGTAGAACGCCTGTGCGTTCCCGGCCGGGGGCAAGTCAGCGGTGGACAAGCTGAACGTCATTTTCGGGGATCACGGAGGGATCACGGACGATTCGGCGAAGGGCGCCGCTCAGTCAGTGACCTCCGAGAGTACGACGGAGACGGCATCGTGAAGACCTGGGGCGCCTGGATTCGAACCAGGGAATGCGGGGTTCAAAGCCCCGTGCCTTACCACTTGGCTACGCCCCAATTCTTGAACGCGGTCCCGCAAGCAATGCCGCTCCGCGCCCGGCACAGCCGGGCGCTTCGCGAAGGCCTTCCCCAACAGTGTAGCGCCGAAAGCCTGACTTCAGGGCTGTCGTCCGAACGGGTAGTAGCTGGTCGCGGTTTCGAAGAGGGCGAGGACGTTCTCCGGGGGAGTTCCGGCCTGGATGTAGTGCGAGGGGCCGAGGATGTAGCCGCCGCCCTTGCCGAGGATCCGGATGAGCATCTCCACCTCCGCCCTGACCTGTTCGGTCGTGCCGAAGGGCAGGGTGGTCTGGATGCTGACTCCGCCGGCGAAGGAAAGGCGGTTCCCGCCCTTCGTCTTCAGGACGGTGGGGTCCATCTTGCCGGCGCTGAACTGGAGGGCCTCGAGGACGTCGATTCCCATGTCCATCAGCCCCTCGACCGCGTCCATGACATCCCCGTCGGAGTGGTAGAGCACCTTCACCCCGAACTCGTGGATCATCCGGTTGAAGCGCGCATGAAGGGGCTTCAAGAAGGTTTCCCATGTCTTGAGGGACATCAGCAGGCCCTCCTGGCCTGCTATATCGTCGCCCGTGTATACGAGGTCAACGGTCCCCTGCGCCGCCTCCAGCAGGCGCCGGAAGTATTCAAGGTGGAAATCCGCCACACGTTTCAAAATGGCGTGGGCGATCTCGGGCTCCTCGATGAAGTCCTGGAGGGTCCGCTCGAACCCGCGCATGTACCAGCTGTCCTCGAAAATGTGGCCGTTCGCGGTGATGAGGGCGTAGTTCCGTTTGGCCCGAAGCGCCGCGGCCCGGGCGCAACGCGGGTCCCCGATAGGCCGGCTCGATGTACTGCACGTCGAGGATGCCGCCGAGGTATTCCTCGATGCTCGTGCCCCGGTCGCGCTTGAGAAGCGCATCGAACGATTCCCGGGCCGGGGGATTGAAGCCGGCGCATATCTGCGAGATCGGGACCCGGTCGGTCTCCTTGTGGTCCAGGGCCAGCAGGACCCGCTCGCGGGGGGACATTCGCTCAGTTATCCTCGGGGCCACAGGTCTCATGGTAGCAATTGCACCAGCACGTCCACGGGCTGCCGCTTGGCTACGCCCCAAAGCGATGAGTCTACTTTCCAGAGGTCAGCAACGAGCGCACTCCCGCACAGGTGCCGCCGGGGTCAGACCGGCACGCAGTAGGGCCCTTCGGGGAAGACGGCCAGCGCAGCGCCTTTCGCAACCAGGCCGTCGAGCACCTCCTGGATCGCGGAAGCGGCTTCGCCGGGACGGGCGGCACGGCCGGTGACGGACATCTTCGAAAGCGCCTCGCCGGTCAACCCGTCGGTGACGAAGTGGAGCCCGGATTCCCCGACCTGTTCCAGCGTCCGGGTGTGCATCTGGAACTCCCACTGGTCGCGGACGAACACGCCCGGCGTCACGATGTGCGGGCCGAAATCCCTCCACCTTCCCGAGAACTCCTCCATCAGGGCGGTGTATTCGGGACTCCCGATTCCCTCGGAGCAGGCGCCGAACGCGATGACTTGCCCGCCGGGCTTTACGGCCGGCAGGCACGAGACGAACCCCTTGACGCACTGGTAGAAGGTCGCGTCCAGCGGGTAGCCGCCGCTCGAGGTCAGGACCGCGTCCGCCGGGCTCCGGACCGGCCGGCACGCGCACTCGCGGACGAAGGCGCACGCGGCCGCGTGGGCCGGCTCGAGCGCGCCCGCGAACGCGCGGACGACGCGGCGGGGGAAATCGAGGACCACGTTCAGGGCGAAGTCCGGCGGCGCGAGGCGGGCCACCGACAGCGCCTCGGCGTGGAGGGGGTTCCCCTCCAGGTTCCCGTTGCGCGACCGGGGGTCCGCGAGGAAGGCCGCGCCGTGGAGGTTGCACACGGTGTCGAGCGAGGCCAGCCCCGGACAGACCGCCTTCCGGCCGCCGGAGAAGCCCGCCATGAAGTGCGGCTCCACCAGCCCGGTCACCAGCCGGAAGCCGGCCCCGAGGTACTTCCTGTTCAGCCGGACCCGGGCGCCCGACGCGCTGGGCGTGGGCAGGGCCTCCAGCCCTGATTCGTCGTCCGCCCGGTGGTCCTCGATCCGGTACGATCCCGCCACCGCGGGCCCGAACATCTCGGCATGTTCCTCATGGGTGCTCGGCCGGTGCATGCCGGTTGCGACCAGGAGCAGGATGTCCTTCCGGGGCACGCCGCACTTCCCGACCGATTCGAGAAGGGGAGGAAGAAAGGCCGGGTACGGTACCGGCCGGGTGATGTCCGAGACGACCACGACGAAGTCTCCCGGCCGCCGCCCGCGGATGGCGTCGCGCAGTGACGGGGTGCCGAGCGGCGCATCGACGGCGCGCATGACCGCCTCAGCGTCCGTCCCGCGCGGCTCCGGGTACCGGGACGAAAACACCTCGGCGCTGTCGGGGAGGCACAGGCGTACGGTTCCGCGGCCGTAGCGGAAGTCCAGTTCAGGCATCACGGGCATTGTAGGTCGCCCGCGCCGTCACGGGCGAGTCCGGTTCGGGGCTTCAGCCGCAGGACGGGCCCCGCGGGCGGCCGCTTGCCGGCGGCGCGGGGGAAGTGTAGGGTGCGGGGGATGCATCAGGACGGGATGGCGTGAGAGCCACGGCGGCCCGGGTGGCCGCGGCGCTGATCGCGCTCCTCGTCGTGGCCGCGGCGCCGGGATCGGCGGGGTGGCGGTGGGTCGGGACGGACGACTTCACCGTCTTCTACGGCACCGGCCACGAGGCGGAGGCGCTCGACGCCCTGCGCGCCCTCGAATCCGTGCGGGAGAACGTCAGGCCCTGGACGGGTTCGCTCGCCCTCCACGTTCCGGTCGCGATCGAGGACGCGGGGCTGTACGCCAACGGGTTCGCGGATCCCATCTACTACCGCATGCACCTCTTCACCAGCCCGCCGTACCTCCGGGACATGGCACCCGCCGAGCGCTGGTGGGAGCTGGTCGCGGTTCACGAGTATACGCACATTTCGCACATGACGGCCGTCCGAGGGAATACCGCGTTCCTGAGCGCCGTCTTCGGCCGCATCTTCTCGCCGAACACTTTCTCGCCTTTGTGGGTGGACGAGGGGCTGGCCGTCAACGCGGAGTCGTCGCGATCGCCGTACGAGGGGCGGCTGAACGACGGGTTCTTCGATGCCTACATGCTGGCCCGGGCCAAGGACGGCCGCCTGCCCTCCCTCATCGAGGCTTCGGTCACCCCGCTCGAGTTCCCGTCCGGGACGGGCTGGTACCTCTACGGCGGCGAGTTCTTCGGGTACCTGGACCGCACGCGGGGGAGGACCGCGTTTCCGCGGTTCGTGCAGGACAACGGCGGACGTCTCCTCTCGTTCTTCTCGCCGTTCGTTCCCGCGATCGGCATCGACCGCGCGGCCGTGAGCGGGTTCGGCGCCCGGTTCCCGGCGCTCTGGCGGGAGTGGCAGGCGGACGTGCGGAAGCGGGCGGAGGGGTTCGCGATGGACGGCGAGCGGGTCACCCGCCGCGGCTGGTTCGTCTCGGACCTCGTGGCCGACGGCGGCCGGCTCTACTACAAGCGGAGCTACCCGGTGAAGACGGCCGCGTTCTCGAGCTTCCACTTCGACGAGATCGTGGAGCGGGACCTGGCGACGGGGCGGGAACGGGTCGTCGTTTCGGCACCGGGAGGGTTCGGCCCGGGCCTTGAGGTCCGGGGGGGGACGCTCTGGTACGGGAGGCGCGAGCTCGCCCGCGGGTACGAGAACACATCGGATCTCGGGTTCGGATACGAGACGCAGGTGCATTCCCGGGAGCTGGCGACGGGCCGGGACCGGGTCGTGATCCAGGACCGCATCCGCGCCTTCGCGGTACTGCCCGACGGCCGGATCCTCCTCGCGCGCGACCGGCGGGGTGCGTTCGGGACGGATCTCCTGGTCATGGACGCGGCGGGGGGAGTCCCGGAGCCGTGGGCGGCGACGGACCTCCTTGTCGACCAGTTCGTCTCGGACGGGAAGCGGGTGGTGGCGACGGCGCGCGCGGACGGCGAGGCGTTCAGCGTTTTCGAGCTGGATGTCGCCGGACGGACGCTCCGGCCGCTGGTGAGGACGCCGTGGCTCGAGGGCACGCCCGCGCTCGACGGCGAACGCGTTCTGTTCAGCGCCAACTGGGGCAAGGTCTATTCGATCTATGCATACGATTCCGCATCGGGGGCGCTGACCCGGCTCACGCAGGGCGGGTTCGCGGTCTTTCCGGCGGCCGCGGGGTCAACGCTCTACTTCGCCGGGCTGACTTCGGAGGGGTTCGACGTCTTCCGGAAGCCGGTCGAGCCGGCGCAGGCGGCGTTGCCGCCGGACCCGCCCTTCACCCGAACGGCGACCGCGCTCGATCCCGGGACCGTCCGGCGTGGCGGGTACTGGCGCAACCTGGCGACGCTGGCGCCCGCCCTGCGGTTTCCGTTCATCGACTTCATGCAGGAGGACGGGAAGACGACGCGGTCGTTCTACGGCGTCATGGTCGCCGGCGCCGACGCGGTCGGCAACGCCGCCGAGTACAACGCCACGGTGGCCTGGGACGACCTCAGGCGCCGGGTTGCCGTGGACGCCTTCGTCACCAGCTCGATCGCGGCGCCGCTGGTCCTGACCGGGGCCGGCGGCGACATGGACGGGCGGTCGCTCGCGGTCGCGGCGGCGTACCCGCTCCGGGCGGCGCTGGCGCCGGGGGTGACCGGTTTTCAGGTGGGGGCGGCGATGGACCTGCACGACGACTTCACGCGGCGCCGGGCGGTCCCGTACGCCTACGTCGCGGCGGCGACGCCGCGGATGCGCGCCGACGCGCTTCTCCTGTATCCCTTCGAGCGGACATCGTGGGGGTCGGCCGTGACCGGGGAGTCGCCCGCGGCACGGATCGGGATCACGCAGTATCTGGGCGGATGCCAGCTCGCCGTGTCGTCGCTTCTCGTGGCGAACACCCCCGGGTTGACGACCGGGTTCGGGCCCGTCCGGGGCTTCAGCGGCACCGTGACCGGCCGGTCCGGGGCCGTCGTCTCCGCGGACCTCTCGCGGCCCGTGCTCAAGCTCCACTGGGGGCTCTGGAACCCGTCGTTCTGGCTCGAGGACGTCGTCCTCGGCGCGTTCGGCGACGCGGTCCTTCCCGCGGACCGGGCAACGCGCTGGTCGGCGGGAGCGGAACTGCACCTCGAGACCTGGATCACGAACATGGCCTTCCCGTTCGACTGGGGCGGCCGGGTCGCGTGGAACCGGGATGGGCACTGCTCCTTTGACGTGTTCGTCGGGACGACGATTTCGGCCACCGCGCTGTGGCGACTGCCGCGGAGCCTCCGGAATCTGGTGAGGGTTGCCGCAGGGGGATAGTGCGCGGATCTATCGAGGCCCGTTGTCGCCGGGTAAGGATTGACTGACCGGACGTCCGGGATGGAGAATGGGCTCGGCATGACTAGCTTCCAGCAGGTCTTCTTCTTCACGGTGGCCTCCGCGGCCACGGTGGGTGTGGGGCTGGAGGCGTCGCGTTGGTACGGCCGGGTCAGGGCTGCGGACGCGGTGGTGGCCGGCCGCCATCGCGGGCAGGACCCGGGGGCGCTTCGCCGGGCCGGCGAGGTGGTCAAGGAAGCGTGGCGGGGACCCGGGGCGCCGGCGACGGCCCCGGTCTCCGTGCCGCAGTACGACCCCGCCGCCGTCGAGGAGCTCAAGCGCGAGGGCATAGACCTTTCCGCGATAGCGGAACTCAGGGACATGATGCGCGTCGCGCTGACGGAGAAGGACCCGGCGGTGAAGATGAAGATGGCGGCGGAGCTGAGACGGCGGTTCGGGGTTGCGCCCGATGCCGAACTGCTGGGGAAGCTCGAACGCGCCGGCGGGGCCCCGAGGCTCACGCTGACGGAACGGGGCCGGCGGTTCGTGCGCGGGATCGTTGACGGCGTTTCCGGAATGTACGACCGGTTGCTCAAGGAGGTGAATCTGTGATGCGAATGCGCTTTGCGGGAATCAGCGTTGCGCTGATGGTGCTCTCGGCGGCTTTGCACGGGTGCGGCGGCATGCAGACGCAGGGCTCGATTCCGGGGGCGGACCAGCCCATCATCCCGGGGTCCATGTGCCTGACCCTCCTCGTCCGGGACGGGCTCGGGATTCCCACCGTCAAGTCCAATCACCAGCCGGTATCGGTCAAGATCGCTCTCCCGCGGCGGCAGGAACGGCTCGCCCAGATCGACCTTCTGCGCATGAGCCTTCCATCGGGGGTCTTCCTCGATCAGCCGCGGCTCGCCCCCTATCCGGTATCGAGCGGCGCGCTGATGCCGCTCAACACGCCGCGGGAGCAGGCGGAGTTGTTCCCGGGGAGCGCGACCGATCCGCGCACGGTGGCTTTCATGAGCGCGCTGTCGGCGCTCCTGAGCCGGATGTACGCCAACGCGATGGGCGCCGACGCGTCGCTGGGTCAGGGGCTCACGGTTTCCCCTGTCATCAACACCTTCACCGGGAACCTCTTCGTGTGCTCGCTCGACGCCCATGCGCTTTGGCGGGGGCTCAACGTCATGTGCTACCGGATCTACAACGGGCTCATGCGGGGCCCCGGCCCGTTCGGCCCCGGCTGGACGCACAGCTTCGCCGCCCGGCTGGACTTCAACGAGGACATGTCGATCCAGTACACGCGCTGGGACGGCTCAAGGTTCTGCTACAAGCCCGAGGGGACGGACAAGTGGAAGTCGCCCGACGGATTCGACGATGCCCTGACCCGTTCGGGTACCGGATACATGATCGCGGACGAGACGGGATTCTTCCTCCGGTTCGACAAGGACGGGCTCCTGCAGGAGATCGGGAACCCGCTCCCGTTCCGGCTCAGGCTCAAGTACGACGGCGGGCGGCTGGTGGAGGTCCGGAACACGCGGATCGAAGGCGGGCTGGTTCCCGGCATGAGGATCGAGTCGGGCTCGGAGACGCCCGAGGCCACGGGCGAAGGCCCCGCGGTCTTCATGGTGTACGACACGGAAGGCCGGATCAAGCAGATCCGTTCCACGGGCGGCTCGCAGATGATATACGAATACGACCCGTCCGGCCGGCTGGCCCGGGTGACGTCCGACATCCAGAAGAGCGTCGAGTACCGGTACGACGCGGACGGGAGGCTGGCCGAGATCCGGCGGCGCGACCCGGTGGGGCTCAGATCGGACGTCGTGTTCGGCCTCCTCTACGACAACAAGGACCGCGTGAGCGAGGTGGTCGACCCGTCCGGCCAGCCGATCATGCGGCTCAACTACCGGTGGGCGCTCGACCGCACCACCGAGATCGTGCTCGGCCAGCTCCGCACGGTGGTCACCGACAAGTACGACGAGCGGGGCGTGATCGTGGAGCGGACGGAGACGATCCGGACCGACGACCCGAACACGACGGGACCGCCGCAATCCACGACCCAGCGGCGGGCGACCGACGACGCCCTCAACGTGCTCAAGCTGGACCGCTCCGACGGGACGAACACGCGCTGGACCTACGACCAGAATGGCCACCTGGTGCGGGCGCAGGATTCCACCGGGGACTGGGTCGAGATCAGCTATAACCGCGAGTTCGACCAGCCCGAGTACCTGCGCGAGAGCCACGGCCGCTGGATACGGTTCCTGTACACCTCGGACCTGGACCAGCCGACGAACAAACGCGGCCGGATCGACGAGGTCGTGCTCGACAACGGCAGCCGCTACAAGCTCTCGTACGACAACGGGGGGGTGCCGCGCGACCTCATCACCGCGACGGGGGTGACCCAGCCCCTCGACCTCGGGCTCCCGGCCGAGGTACCGAAGGGGATCTGGGAATTTTGATTTAGGGGAGGAGGGGGGCGGAGACGGACCAGGCGCGCCGGCGCCTGCCGAGCGACCGGGCCGCGCGCCGCGCCGCCGTGGCCGACGCGAACAGCCCCACCACGGCGGAGCCGCTTCCCGTCATGAACGCCGCGCGGGCGCCGGCGGCCAGCAGGGCGGATTTCAGCCGCGCCAGGCGCGGATGGCGCCGGAAGACGACGGCCTCGAAGTCGTTGTGGACCCGCAGGGCGGTGAGGTCGCCGCGGCGGACCGCCCGCTCGACGGCGCGCAACGAAGCGGCGGGGGAGGGGCGTCGCGCCCGCACGCGATCCAGCGCGGCGTAGGCGTCCTTCGTCGAGACCCCGAACGACGGCTTGAGGATGCACGCCCACGCCCGGAGCCGGGAGGGCACCGGACGCAGCCGCTCGCCCCGCCCGGTGCCGACGGCGGCAGCCCGCCCGGCGCCAGGGGCGCCGCCGTCGCCAGGGGCGCCGCCGTCGCCAGGGGCGACGTGGAGGAAGAACGGGACGTCGGATCCCAGCCGCGCCGCCAGCGCGAGCAGGCGCCGGCGCGGCAGGCCGAGCCGCCAGAGCCGGTTGAGCCCCGCGAGCGCCGCGGCCGCATCCGAGCTCCCGCCGCCCAGCCCGGCGCCCGCGGGGATCCGCTTGCGCAGGACGATCCTTGCTCCCGGGCGATCCCCGGTCTCCTTGCGGAGGAGCTCCGCGGCGCGCAGGACGAGATTGCGGGCGCCGCGCGGAGAGGGCTGTCCCGTCGCGGCCAGCGAGAGCCGTGCCGCCGGGAAGAAGCGCAGTTCATCGAAAAGCCCGACCGCGTGGAAAAGCGTCTCGATCGAGTGGTAGCCGTCAGCACGCCTGGTCCCCACGCGGAGGAAGAGGTTGATCTTGGCCGGGGCTGGGGCGGCTATCAAGGCGCTACTGCAGTTCGATCGTACGGGCCAGGAAGGTGGAGGGCTGGGGAAGGGCGATTCCCTCGATGAGGACCGCGCGCCCCTGTTTCAGCTCCGAGCGCGGCGCCGGCTTCCCGTCCGCCGTGATCTTCGTGTAGTCGTCGATGAGGACGGCGGCACGGTAGATGCCCGGCTGGCCGAACTCGAACCGGTCGGCCGCCGGGTCGGTGAGAACGTACCCGCGCAGGGCCGTGGAGACCACTTTCGGGGCCGAGCGCACGAGCTTCCACCTGGTCCGGATGCCCGCCGTGAAGAAGAGCGTCACGCCCTCGTGGACGCCGTAGGCGGAAGTGCGCCGCGGCGCCTCGGTCTCGTTGGTCGAGTTCCAGGAGACGACGCCCGCGAAGAGGTCATGGACGCCGGACACCGTGTAGTCGGCCTCCACGCCCCAGGCCCAGACATCCTTGGTCATGTTCTCGGAGTCCAGGGCGAAGGGGGACGAGCCGTTCAGCCACAGGCGCTCGTTGCGGCGGTCGCGCCCGACCATCGCCGTAACGGTGAGCGGGCCGGCTGATTTCGAGGCCAGGAGGGCGGCGCCGAACGAGGGCTGGAGCACTCCGAGGTCGGCGCGCACGGCGACGGCAGGCGTCCACGCCGCCTCGCGGCTCACCTGAAGTTTGAGGTCCCAGTCCAGGTTCCACGGCGCCTGCACCGTGAACCCCGCGTCCACGATGTCGCCCGGGAGCCCCCCGCGGAGCTCCGCGATGACGGCGGCGGGCCCGGCCTGCCGGACGCCGGCCGGCAGGTCCTCCGTCCGCCCCATGCCCCCCGCCGCGAGCGAGAACTCCCCCGGGCGAAGGACCTTCGCGCTTCCGAGGAGGATCGGCAGGCAGCCCGCCAGGAAGGCGGGGAGGGCGAGGAGGGCTACGCGCCGGAGACTGGTAGAATGACCGCGGCCATGGGCATGGACCTCATCCTCGCGAAGCAGGCCGTGCGCGCGCGCGGCCGCGAACGGCGCGAGAGCCAGCCCCGCTGGCTCGCGGCGGGGCGTGGCCGCGCGATCGCGCGACGCGTCCGCCGGCTGTCGGCATGGCGCCGCGCCCGCGTCGTTTTCGCCTACGCGGCGATGCGCGGCGAGGCGGACCCGGGTCCCCTCGTGCGCCGGGCGCTGGCCGAGGGAAAAGTCGTGGGGCTCCCGCGGGTCGCGGGACCGCCCCGGGGGAAGGGTCCCGGACTCGTGTTCCACCGGGTCAGTGCGGACACGGTCCTCGAGCGCGGCGGGTTCGGGATTCCCGAGCCGCCCAACGATGCGGAGACGCGGCTCGATCCCGGGGCCGCGGACCTCGTACTCGTGCCCGCCGTGGCATTCTCGCCGGAAGGGGACCGGATCGGGTTCGGCGGCGGCTACTACGACCGTTTCCTGCGCGGATGCGGGGGGGTCGCGGTCGGGATCGGGTACGAGTTCCAGGTGCTGGAGGAACTGCCTCGGGGACCCGGCGATGCGGCCGTGGACGCGGTCGTGACCGAACGGTGCGTCCGGTTCGGGCGGGGCGGTCACAGCCGGCGTTCCTCGACCAGGGTGCCCCCCACGAAGAACTGAGCCGCCGCTTCGCCCTGGACCCGGGTCGAATAGCGGAGCACCCGTCCTCCTTCCTCCACGCTCGATCCGACCTCGACCGCTCCGGCCTCGTCCACGATCATGGCCCGCACCCGCCGGGCGGGCCCGTCGGGCACGGTGAAGCTGAAACTGACGAATCGCGCCAGCCCGCTCGACGCGCCGGACCGGGCGGCCCGCAGGCGCACGGCGTCCCCGGCCGCGCCCCGGAAGCCTCCGGGCGGATCCTGCGCGAAGACGGTGCCGTCCGCGAAGCCCGTCGTCGTCTCGTAGACGACCTCGGCGATCTTGAGGCCGGCCTCGCGCATCTGCGCGAGCGCGTCCCGCGTGGGGAGGCCGGTCACCGGCGGGATCATGACGGTCGGAACCGCGGGGCCGTCGCTGACGAGCAGTTGAACGGCATGACCGCGCGTGACCGTGGTCCCGGGGATCGGGGACTGGGCAAGGATCTTGCGCTTCGGGACGTTGGAGGGGACGGTGGACAGCGCCGCAAGCTCCAGCCCGAGCTGGCGCAGAAGGAACTCCGCGTCGTCCAGGGTCGAGTCGACGAGGGAGGGGAACGAGACCTTCTCCGACCCGCGCGAGAGCACGACGCTGACCCGCCGCCCGCGCTTGACCCGGGTGCCGGCCGGCGGCTGCTGGCTGACCACGCACCCGGCCGGTATCGTCTCGCTCCACTCCTCGCCGGCCAGGGTCATCTCGAGCCGCTTGGCGGCCAGGGCCTGCCGCACCTGCTTCGCGTCCAGGGCGGCCAGCCCTGGCACGGCGACCGTGGTGCCGTGCGCGAAGAAGCGCACGGTGACGAAGGCCGCCAGAAGAGCCGTCGCAAAGTACCCGGCACCCAGCCAGAGGATTCCGCGCAGCGCGCGGCGCACGGCCGGCTAGCTTCCGGGCACCCGAAGACGGGTGCCATGGAGTTTTCGAGGACTCGAAAACTCCGCGCGCGAGGGCTCCGATGCCGCGAGTTGCCCGCAGGCTGCCGCTATGTCTGAACCCCGCGGCTTGCGCACCAGGACGACGATCCCGAGCCCCAGGAGCACGGCGTGGAACCGGTTGACCGCGTCCGCGGCCGGCGGGTTGAAGCCCCGGGCCGGATTGAAGGGCACGAGATTCACCTTGGCGCCGATCCGGCGGGCGATCGCCCCGAGCCGCCGCGCGTGGTCGGAGGAATCGTTGACGCCCCCGAGGATGACGTACGCGATGGTCGGGTCCCGCCGCGTCGCCCGCCGCCAGGACTGAACCGCTTCGAGGAGCTCCTCGAGCGGCCAGCGCTTGGCGACCGGGGCGAGACGCGCGCGCAGGGCGTCGTCGGGCGCGGAGAGCGACACCGTCAGCCCCGCCCGGACCCGGTCTTCGCCGAGCCGGATGACTCCGGGCACGACGCCCACGGTGGAAACGGTGACGTGGCGGGCGCCGATCCCGAACCCGAGCGGCGAGGTCAGGAGGCCGACGGCGCGCCGCACGTTCTCGTAGTTGTCGAGCGGCTCCCCCTGTCCCATGAAGACGACGTTGGTCACGGGGCCGCGACGCCGGGCGATGACCGCCTGTTCGACGATCTCGCCGGCGGACAGGTTGCGCCGGAACCCGGCGCGCCCGGTGGCGCAGAACGCGCACGCCCTGGCACATCCCGCCTGGGTGGACACGCACAGCGTCGTCCGGCGGCCCTCGGGGATCGACACGCACTCGACCCGGGCTCCGTCGGACAGTTCCACGAGGAGCTTGACCGAGCCGTCCGCGGACACGAGTTCCGCGGCCACCTTCCCGTCGTTGATCCGGTACCTGCCGGCGAGCTTCTCGCGCAAGGGGCGGGGCAGGTCGGTCATGCGGTCGAAGGCGTCGACGCCGCGGCCGTACATCCAGCGGGCCATCTGGCGGCCGGCGAACGGGCGGCCGCCTTCCTGGACCGCGAGCGTCTCGAGTTCGTGCGGGAGCAGACCCTTGAGCGGTTGCACGGTGCTATCCCGAATTATAGGCCCCGCGACGCCGATGCGGGCGGCGGTCACTCCGCGGCAGGAATCGTTTCGGGGTCCCCGCCCTCTTTCGCGGCTGGGACGGCACTAGGATTGGTGGCGGGGAGGGGGGCGGGGACCCATCCGTCCCGGCCCATGAAGTCGGCCGTCACGGTCCGGACGACCTCGGCGACCGCATCCTCGCGCGCCCGTCCCACCAGCGGCTCGGTGGAGCGCAGGAGGCCGTCCGGCCCGGGCGCCGCCGGGGTGGGGGATGCCTGGGCTTTCAGCTTGTCCCACCCGTCGGGAGGCGCGCCCGAGGTGTCGCCGGGCCACGCGAGCTCGGTCCACCGGCCCTGCTTCCCGTCGCCGGGCACCGCGCGGGTCCAGAGCACCGTTCCGCTTGCCGCGTCGATGAGCAGGACCGTCGCGTCGAGGTGCACGGATCCGACGTCGGCCCACCCCCAGCGGTAGCCGTACGTCAGCCGGGACTTCACCCGCTTGGGCTCCTCGCTCTTGAGTCCTTCCCGGTAGTTCGCGACCGATCCGGCCAGGATGAGGTCGCATCCGGTCGCGTCCGCGACGGACTTCCGCCAGGCCGCGTCGGTCCAGGGGGACGCCGAAGTCCCGGGGGCCGCCGGCGCATCCGCCAGCGGGACCGCGTTCATCCGGCCGAGATCGGCCACGAGCGCTTCCCGCACGGCACCGCCGAGGTCGGCGTCCTTCGTCGCGTTGCCGAATGCGAGGACCGCGATCCGCGTGTGGGTGTAGAGGTTGAAGACCGGGGGCCGCGGCTTGGTCGCGCAGCCGGCGGACGCCGCAACCAGCAACAGGGCCGCCAGGAAGAGGATATTCCGGGTTTTCACGGTTCCGTCAGTTTAACACGCCCCGCGAGCCGACGGGCGGGAGAGTTCCCCCCCCCAGCCGCCAGAGTCCGCGCAGGGCGGGCAGCGCGGCCAGCACGGCAACCGCGAAGACGGGGCGGTGGCCGAAGAGTTCGATCGCCCACCCGCCGCCGTACTGGACGAGGATCGAGGCCGGCATGAGCGTGACCGAGCCCAGCGCCATCGCGTCCAGCCGCGCGCGGGGCCCGCCGAGGTGCAGAAGGATATTCGAATGCAGGACGAAGTCCGCGCAGACGCGCACCCCGATGGCCAGGATCAGGCATACGGCGGCGGGCCCCGCCGGGCCGGCCGCCGCGTAGCCGAGCGCGGCGTACGAAATCCCCTGGGCCACGGCCTGGGCCCGGAGGAACCCGCCGCGCGCCCCCCAGCCGCCCCGCTCGAACCGCCGCGAGAGCCAGCCGAACACGATGCTGGCGACCGCCTCGCTCGCCACCACGAGGATCCCGAACTGCGTGACCCGGTGTTCGGAGAGCCGGGCCTCCTCGCGGGCGTAGGTCGCGGCGAACCCGGCGCTGAGCGCTCCCAGCTCGAGCACGAACCGCAGGGTCAGGTACCGGCGCAGGGGCGACCGGCTCCGCCAGTGGTGGAGGAGGCGCCCGACGTTGTCCCGGAGGGTACGCTTCGGTTCGGCCGCTCCCGGCCGCTCGCGCAGGAAGAAGAACGGGATCGTCCCGAGCACGAAGCACAGGGTCGAGGCGGCGAAGATGCGGGCGTAGTCGACGAGTTCCGCCCGTTCCCCGATGAACCAGCGGCTCGCCACCCAGGGGGCGAAGGCGCCGACGAGGCTGGAGGCGGCGAAGATCCCGCCGAACCATAAGCCCCGGCCGCGCTCGGGCAGGCTCCGGGCGAGGATGACGAAGTAGAGCTGGACGAGGGTTCCGAGCATGAGGTTGAACACGAGGAGGTTGGCGAGGGTGAGGATGAGAGCGGTGCGCGGCGCGAGCGTCCCGGCGTCCACGGCGAGCGTGATCAGGATCAGGAGCGGCCAGGGAATGATCGCGACGAAATGAAGCCAACCCGTCCACCGGGCCAGCCAGATCCGGTGGGCGGCGACGACCCCGATCATGACCGCGCCGAACCCGGTCCCGACGGCCCACAGCGAGGAGAGGGCGCCGACCCAGCTCGGGGTTCCTCCGAGCCGGAGCACGAACTGAGGCATCACGGTCATGGGGTGGGCTAGCCACGTCCCGAACGCCCAGAGACCCTCCAGGACGAGGATCAGGAGGAAGTTCCTGACGTACGGAATCCGGATCGGCGCGCGCGGCTCGCGGGACATCTTATCTCAGCTCGAACACCTTGAGCGCGACGGCGGGGCCCTGGTAGCGGAGGACGGTGCGCCCCTCCGTGAACGCACGCAGCTGGTCGCGGTCCTCACGGGTCAGGGATTCGAGGTACTGGCCGGCCATATCGCCGGGAAGGGAGCGGGCCACGAGCAGGTGCGAGACGCCGCGCTGGCGGAGCAACCTGGCCATGCTCGCTGGAGTGCGCGAGGCCGTCAGGATCCGTTCCGCCAGCGACCGGTCGTGCATGAGCGACGGGTACATGCGCCGGTCCGCGTAGTAGACGGTAGAGAAGAAGACTGGCAGGACGCGCGCCCCGGGAGGCGCATTGGCCGCGACGGCCGCGAGCGCGGGGTAGAGGTGGGACGTGTACCTGGACGCCCGCAGGTACCGGTCCTCGTTCCCGGCCGCGCGGAGGAAGTCCCGGAAGGGACCGACGACTTCCGCATGGGGAACGGCGCACGCGAGATATAGGCCGAGAACCAGGAGCGGGCCGCGGCGCCACCCGTCGGCAAGCGTGATCCAGAGGACCGTACACATTCCCATCACGGGCAGGAGATAGCGCAGGGGCCAGCCCGCCGCGAACGTGAGCGCGTAAAGGCCCGCCGCGGACAGCGCCAGCCAGCGGTCCCGCGACCGGCGCCAGCCCGGCCGGGCGGCCCAGGGAGCGAGGGCGAGGAGCGGCGCGGCGTAGAGCGCGAGCAGGGAGCCTCCGGCCTGGCCGATGTCCCGGACGAGGACGGCCTGCCAGTCGAAGGCGAGCCGGAACGGCAGGGCCAGCGCCGAGAGCGGGTCACGGGCGATGCCGAAGAGATGGAGGTT
>Ga0315281_10004360_pt1 | contig 20539 bp, 22 predicted proteins | sample YL17G07_0_MG_FD_204540 | JGI IMG/M metagenome (GOLD analysis project Ga0315281, IMG submission 204540) | Sediment microbial communities from Yellowstone Lake, YNP, Wyoming, USA - YL17G07_0 | ecosystem: Environmental > Aquatic > Freshwater > Lake > Sediment | place: USA: Wyoming | collected...
TGATGCAAAAAGTTTTGTTCAGGCAACTGTTCGTTTTAGTCCTTTTGTTACCGTGTCTTGCTCAGGCAAGTGTATTTGAAAAAACATTGAGCAATGGTCTTAAGGTAATCGTCAAAGAAGATCATCGTGCACCGGTACTGGTGCAGCAGATCTGGTATCGCGCGGGCAGCATGGATGAAAGCACCGGCACCACCGGGGTTGCCCATGTACTGGAACACATGATGTTCAAGGGCACGAAAAGTGTGCCGAGGGGCGAGTTTTCCAAACGCATCGCCGCTGCAGGCGGGCGCGAAAATGCGTTTACCAGCTATGACTACACCGCCTATTTTCAGCAATTGCACAAGGACAAGCTGGAAATGGCAATGAAACTGGAATCGGACCGTATGCATAATCTGGTGTTGTCGGATGCCGAATTCGGCAAGGAGATACAGGTAGTGATGGAAGAGCGACGCCTGCGTACCGATGACCAGCCGCACGCCCTGGTGTTTGAGAAGCTCATGGCTATGGCCTTTCAGGAGCACCCCTACCAGCACCCCATTGTCGGCTGGATGAATGACTTGCAATCCATGACCGCCGCTGATGCCCGTACCTGGTACCAGCGCTGGTATACCCCCAATAACGCAGTATTGGTGGTGGCGGGGGATGTTAAAGCCAAGGACGTATTTGCAATGGCGCAGCGATATTACGGTGGCATTGCAGCGCGTCCATTACCGACCCGCAAAAAATACAGCGAGCCTCCCCAGCTTGGCATCAAGCGTTTTACCGTCAAGGCGCCCGCCGAGCTGCCGCTGCTGTTAATGGCCTACCATGCGCCCACACTGCGTGATACGGAGAAAGATAATTTACCTTATGCGCTGGAAGTGCTGGCGGGCGTGCTGGATGGTAACCAGTCAGCCAGACTGAATAAAAATCTGGTACGCGAGCAGCAGCTTGCCAGCAGGGCAGGAGCGGGCTATGACAGCACGGCGCGCGGGCCGGGTTTGTTTATTCTTGAGGGTACACCAAGCGAGGGGGTCAGTGTGGCGGAGCTGGAAGTGGCGCTGCGCGAGCAGATTGCACTGATCGTGCGGGATGGAATCAGCGCCCAGGAGCTGACACGGGTCAAGGCTCAGGTAACAGCCAACGAGGTTTACAAGCGCGATTCGGTGTTTTACCAGGCTATGCAAATCGGCCAGATGGAAAGCATAGGTTTGACGCACCTGGACATTCCCCGGATGCTGACAAAAATTCAGGCCGTGACTGCCCGGCAAGTGCAGGATGCGGCACGCGAGGTGCTCAGAGACGATCACCTCATTGTTGGTGTGCTCGATCCGCAGCCGCTGGACGGCAAGGCAAAACGCAGCAGCGAGGGAGCACGTCATGCACACTAAAATTTATATAATGTTTGTAGCGGCACTGTTGCAGCCCTTTGCTTCCATTGTGTATGCCGGCCCAATTATTCAGCAATGGCAGTCGCCCAGTGGCGCTCAGGTTTATTTTGTTGAAAATCACGACCTGCCCATGCTCGATGTATCCGTCAATTTTTATGCGGGTAACGGGTTTGACACGGTTGACAAGCTCGGCCTGGCCTCAATGACTTATGCCATGTTGACGCACGGCTCGGAGGGCATGAGTGAGGATGATGTCGCGCGCAGGCTGGCCGACGTCGGTGCGCAACTGGGCGGCAGCTTTGATGCCGACCGCGCCAGCATTGCCATACGCACACTGAGCGGCAGTGCAGAGCGCAATGAAGCACTGGTCGTTATGTCGCGGTTGCTGCAGCGCCCCTTGTTCCCCGAGGCCATACTGGCGCGAGAAAAAACGCGCCGCATTGCCGGCCTGAAGGAAGCGGAGACCAAGCCGGAAAGCATCGCAGGTAAGGAGTTCAACAAGGCGGTATTTGGCGCGCACCCTTACGGGCTGCCTTCTACGGGTGAAATTGCCCATGTGGAAAAATTGCAGGGCAGTGACCTCTATGTCTTTTATTCCACACACTACAGCGCCAAGTCGGCAATCGTTGCGCTGATGGGCGATATCACCCGTGCCGAGGCAGAAGAGATTGCGCAAAACTTGACCGCACAACTGCCACCCGGAGGAGCGGGTACTGACATTGCGCAAGTGGTCAGGCAGAGCAGCTCCAGCACCCTGCGCATTCCTCATCCGGCCACGCAAAGTCACATACTGATGGGTGCACCCGGTGTGGCACGCAACGATGCTGATTACTTCCCTCTGTATGTGGGCAACCACATTCTGGGCGGTGGCGGTTTTGTTTCCCGTCTGATGCAGGAGGTGCGCGAAAAGCGTGGCATGGCTTACAGTGTATACAGTTATTTTATTCCCATGCAGCAGCCGGGCGCTTTCCAGATAGGTTTGCAGACCAAAAAGGAACAGGCCGATGAGGCTTTGCAGGTTGTGCAGGCAACACTCAACGATTTTATTGAAAAGGGTGTCTCTGAAAAAGAGCTGCTTGCGGCGAAGCAAAACATCATCAATGGCTTTCCCTTGCGCATCGACAACAACAAAAAAATACTCGACTATCTTGGCGCAATTGGTTTTTACCATCTGCCCCTGACTTATCTGGATGACTTCCCCGACAAAGTGGACAAGGTGACGGTTGCAGAAATCCGCGCAGCGTTCAAGCGCAAGGTAGACCCAGCCTTGCTGGCAACTGTGATTGTCGGTGCACCAGAAGAAAAAAAACCAGAAGAGAAAAACAAAGCTGAAAAAACTGAAGGGGCGGCAAAATAAACCGGGTGCGTATTATCGGTGGCACGCACCGCAGCCGCATAGTGACCTTCCCCGATGCAGAAGGACTACGGCCCACGCCGGACAGGGTGCGTGAAACCCTGTTCAACTGGCTGGGGCAGGATATGACAGGGAAACGTAGCCTCGACCTGTTTGCCGGCAGTGGTGCGCTGGGGTTGGAGGCGGCCTCGCGCGGTGCCAGCGAAGTTGTAATGGTGGAAAAAAACCGGGCAGTGTTTCGCGCCTTGCAGGAAAATATCAAAAAATTAAATTTCAACAACATCACCCTGCGCAATGAAGATGGGCTAAACTTTGCGGGCCGGGGAAGTGAAAGGTTTGATTTGATCTTCCTCGATCCGCCGTTCCAGAGCGATTTTTTCGGGAAACTCCTGCCGCTCTTAAGCAAGCAGTTATCAACGCAGGGGTTTTTGTATGTGGAAAGCGGTACACAACTGGCAGCCGCAGAACCCTGGAAAGTCATCAAACACGGCAAGGCCGGGGCGGTACATTACCAACTACTTCAACTAGAGCAATCATGATTAAAGTCATTTATCCCGGAACATTCGACCCCTTCACCCGTGGCCATGAAGACGTGGTACGCCGCGCAGCAGGCTTGTTTGGTGAAGTCATTATCGCGATAGCGGCCAGTCGCTCTACAACCCTTTTTACCCTGGAAGAGCGCGTGAATATGGCCAGGGAGATATTCGCCGACCAGCCCAATGTGCGCGTCGAAGGGTTTGATTGTTTGCTGATGGATTATGTGCAGGAGCAGCATGCCAGGGTGGTGTTGCGCGGTTTGCGCGCGGTGTCCGATTTTGAGTATGAGTTTCAGATGGCGGGCATGAACCGCAGCCTGCATCCCGAAGTCGAAACCTTGTTTTTGACGCCAGCGGAACAATATACCTTCATCTCTGCCAGCATGGTGCGTGAAATTGCCCGTTTTGGCGGCGACGTGAGCAAATTCGTTTCGCCCTCGGTGGCGAAAAAATTAATTGATAAAAAGAAAGTTTAGAGATTCAGTATGGCCTTGATGATCACCGATGAATGTATCAACTGCGACGTATGCGAGCCGGAGTGCCCCAATGACGCCATTTCGCAGGGCGATACCATTTATGAAATCGACCCGAATAAATGCACCGAGTGTGTCGGCCACTACGACACGCCCCAGTGTGTGGTGGTATGCCCGGTCGATTGTATTCCGATGAACCCGGATGTGGTGGAGAGCAAGGATCAGTTGCAGGTTAAGTATGACAAACTGATGGCGGCAAAAGCAAAAAAATAATATATACGCCTTGTCTGCCGGAAGTAACTGTCGGCAGCCTATGCTTTAAACATACTGAGCGTGTCTTTCTGTTTGAGTGCCATCAGGCTTAATTCAGTGGCAGCCTGGGCAACCTGGTCTACAGATATATTGTTGCTTTCAGTACTTTGAGAGATTGTTTCAATATTGCTGGCAATTTCATTGCTTGCGCCAGCCTGCTCTTTTGCCGCAGTGGCAACATCATCCAGACCTTGGGTCACGATTGAAACAGACGTAGCCGACTCTGCCAATAAAGTAGAAAAACTCCCCATGCGTTCCAGCGTGGATGCCAGATGCTGCAAGCCATTTTCTATGGATAGTCCAACTTGTTCGGATTGCTGATTAATAGACTGCGTTATCAGGTCAATTTGCGAGGCTGAGCCTGCGGACTTTTCAGCAAGTTTGCGCACTTCGTCCGCCACCACTGCAAAACCACGCCCCTGCTCGCCTGCGCGGGCTGCTTCGATTGCGGCATTTAATGCCAGTAAATTGGTCTGGTTGGCTATTTCGCGCACTTCCTTGGTCATTTGGGAAATTGAGATCGTGCTTTTTATGAATTCGCGGATCAGGCTTGCGATGGTTTTAACAGAGTCCTCTACGGTACCAATTTCTTTAACGATCACAGTGATTGTTTCATTACCTTTGCGCGTATGTTCCAGGCACTCGTGGGCTGAGCTGCGAACATGCTGGATGCTGTCCGATACAGAGGCAATACTCACCGTCATTTCTTCCACGGCTGCGGCCGTTGATGCAGCTGAATCACTTTGCTGATGGGAATTTTGTTTAACCAGATTGGCTATCTCGGTGAGTTGTCCGGATGCAACGGCGACCGTTTCCGCGCCATTGGTCACCTCGCGTGTTACGCCCCGGAAGGTGAGCAGCATGGCGTTGAATGCTTTGGCTGTCTGCCCTATTTCATCGTCGCTATATATTTTCGTGCTTTTGGAAAGGTCTCCCGTACCCTGAACATCCATCATGCTATTGCGTAGCTCATCCAGTGGTTTGAGAATGGCATTCAATAAGACTGAGCCCAGTACCAGCGCCAGGGCAATGTTGACATACGCGGCTGTTATTGCACTAAATCCCAGTATGCCGGTGATGCCGGGAACAATTATCATGATCGAAAGTGCAAGGATTAATTTTGTTTTGATGCTCAGGCTGCTCAGGCGACTTAGCAAACCAGGCTTCAGTGATTTAGTCCGGTTTTTTATATCCTGATACAGCCTGGATGCCGCATCAACCTGTTGCCTGGCTGGCTTGGTTCGCACCGAGATGTAGCCAACTACTTTGCCGTTTTCAATAATCGGGGTAGCGTTGGCCTCTACCCAGTAGAAATCTCCATTTTTGCTCCTGTTTTTGACAATACCGTTCCACAGCTTGCCTTTCTGGATGGTCTGCCACAGGTCGGCAAACGCTTCGGGTGGCATATCCGGGTGCCTGACAATATTGTGTGAGTGGCCGCATAGCTCATTTTCGCTGAAACCGCTTATTTCCACAAAAGCGTTATTGGCTGTGGTAATGACGCCCTTAAGGTCTGTTTTTGAAATGAGAATTGAGTTATCACCGAGTAGTCTCTCGGTATTTGTAACGGGCAAATTAACTTTCATTTACGCAGCCTCATAATTTGTTGTCATGGGAGTTATCGGAAAATTCAGGCAATACTTTATACCCATCCTACAGGTATTGTCTTTTCTTAAAACCAGATGTCCAGCAGGGGGGCAAGTTATCCATTTGATTGTAGTTGAATATTATAAATACAGCGGAAGAGAGCCGTTAGAATCAGTAAGCTTGGCATCGCAGCATCGACAAACGTGGATCATAACCAGGGAGAACATCATGTTTGTCAGCAAACCTCTAGCAGTCGCAATCATCCTAAGCCTGGCATCCGTCAGCGCAGCTCAGGCAGCATCCTGTGAGACACATTCAGGCGTATCGCGCATGCAGCTCATCGAGCTATACACCTCAGAAGGTTGCAGCAGTTGCCCACCTGCCGACAAATGGTTGAGCGCGCTGGTGCCAAAAGTGGTGACTGCTGAAGAAGTGGTGCCACTGGCCTTTCATGTGGACTACTGGGACAGGCTGGGCTGGCGCGACCGCTTTGCCGACCCGGCTTATACCGCGCGCCAGTATGCCGGGGCAAAAATGAGTGGCAGCGGCTTTGTGTTTACACCGCAGGTGGTGCTGGCGGGGCGTAATTATGGCGCGTGGGGGAATAGCAGCAGCCTGCAGCGAGATGTGCGGCTTGCGCGTGCTGCAGTGCCGGATGCCAGTATCAACCTGCGCCAGCAGGCAGTCACAGCGGGTAAGGTCGAGTTTGAAGTGCAGGCCCAATTGCGCCAGGGAGACAGCGCGAATGAAGTGCGCCTTTATGCAGCGCTGTTTCAGAACGGCCTGGTATCGGAGGTGGGCAGGGGTGAAAACAGCGGTAGCCGACTGCATCACGACTATGTAGTGAGAGGGTTGCTCAGCTCAAAGGCAATTGATTCGACCGGAAAGATAAAGTTTAAGGAGCGTTTTACCCTGCCTGAAGATGCGCAGCCTAAAGCGATGGGCGTGGCTGTATTTGCACAGGATGTAAAAACAGGTACAGTGTTGCAAGTGATGGCAGCACCGTTGTGTCTGGCAGGGAAATAAAGGATACGAAGAAACTGGCATAGGAGATGCCGAAAGGATTCCATTTATTTTCCTGACAATTGATCGCGATATTGCCATCGGTAAGTGAACCGTAATATCTGATCCCTTGAAAGGTAAAGTTGAAATACTCTTGCTTGATGCGAATCTGTAGCGCCCTTTTAGTGCCAGGTTTCATCCTGCCTTTTACATCCTCTGCCGCCACCGCCAGCCTTGATGGCAGGGCTCAAACGGTATTTTCGTCGGTCAAGGGTTCGGTATTGCAGATACGCACCCTGCTCAAGGGCAGCCAGTCGCAAAACTCCATCGGCTCCGGTTTTTATGTGAGCGACGACGGGCTGGTCATCACCAATTACCACGTGGTTTCCAGCTATGCGCTGGAGCCGGAAATCTATGAAATGGCTTATGTTGACGCCAAGGGAGGGCGGGGTTCTCTTACGCTACTCGCCGTTGATGTGTTGCATGACCTGGCCCTGCTGCAACTGAAGGGCAGCAAGCTTCAAAATTTGCCCTTTCATCCGGGCCGCGCCGCACGGGGCGAAAAACTGTTCTCGTTTGGTAATCCCAATGATCTTGGCCTGGTTATTGTGGAGGGCGTTAACAACGGTTTGCGTGAACATTCCTTTTACGACTCCATCCATTTTACCGGGGCGATCAATCCCGGCATGAGCGGCGGCCCGGTGGTCAACCAGGCGGGCGAGCTGGTGGGCGTCAATGTTGCGACCATGGGTGAGTCGAGAGGGTTCCTGGTGCCTGCGCAGTTTGCCCAGGCGCTGCTGGCGCAGCGAAAGAAAGAGCCGGTTGCACCGGCAACGTTTCAGGCCGAGATTACCCGCCAGTTAGTCCAGCACTCCAGCACACTGATCGCACGCCTGATGAAAAAACCCTTACCCGTGCAAATCGACGGGGGTTACACAGTGCCCGATGCGGCCGACCCCTATATGCAATGCTGGGCAAATGAAACAACCGATACCAAACTGCTTTTCAATGTGCGGACAAACAGCTGTCAGGGCAGTTCGGATGTTTATGTCGGGCAGGGTATCGAGATGGGCAGTGTACTGTTCCAGAGCATGCTGTACCAGAGCGACAAGCTTGATTCATTCCGGTTTGCGCGTGTGCTGCAAAGGGCCTATGGCCAGAATGACGGGTTCGGCCAGGACAGCCAACGTAAACATTACACCAAATTTGAATGCACGGATTCGGCCCTGGATTTAAACGGGATGCCCGCAAAGGCAGCGTTGTGTACCCGTGCTTACCGCAAGTTCAAGGGATTATATGACTTCAGCCTCAGGGTGGTCAGCCTGCGCGAAAGCAAGCGTGCGCTGGTGACCAGGCTAAGTCTGAAAGGGGTGAGCTACGATGATGGCATGCGTATGGCGCGGCATTATATGGAGGCGCTGAAATGGAAAGGTTAGCCTGGGTAGAAATACTGGACCGGCATGGCGATGTGGCAATGCGGCATCCGGTACAAGCCTGGCCGCTCAGGCTGGGCCGTGCATACGATAGCGATATCGTGCTGGACGACCCCTATATCGCGCCGCATCACCTGGAAATTACCCAGACTGAAAACGGCAGCTATCAGTTGCTTGGCCTGAACAGCATCAATGGCGTGATGATCAATAATATGTTGTGCAAAAAAGCCGATGCCATCGTGTCATCCAATGATGTACTGCGCCTCGGCCAGACACAATTGCGCATACGTCCTCTGGATTTTGCAGTGGCTGCGGAAAAGCCGCTGACCAATGTTGTCTGGTCGCGCAGTTGGGCGGGAATGATATTTGGCTTTGTAATTCTTCTGTCTGCGCACCTGCTAAGCCTGTGGCTTGAATACAGTCGTGACGACAGTTACAAACTGCTGGTATCTCCCATGCTCAGCGATATACCAATGCTGTTGCTCTGGGCGGGTTTCTGGGCGCTGATAGGCAGGGTATTGTCCGGCAGCGGAAATTTTATTGCGCATACTGTGCTTGCCTCTGTAGTGGTTGCCGTGTTTTTTGTCGTGGCAGGAATCCTGGCTGGGTATCTCGACTTCGCGTTTAACACCCGGCTGGTCAATGACGTGATCCTTAATATCACTCAGACCGTGATGATAGGCTGGCTGTTTTATCGTCATATAGGTCTGGTAAGCCGTGCCAGCCGTCGCAAGATAGGCATTACGATTACGGTTTTAATGGCGGGTCTGGTCGGAATATTTTATGGTATCGAGAAATGGAACAGAGACGACGATCTGATTCGCATGTCCTATTCGCAAGTGATAGGGCCACCAGCGTTGATACTGGTGCAGGGAAAATCGATTGAGCAGTTTCTGGAAAATGCCGGCAAGTTGAAGCACAAGTTTAAGCTGGAAGAAAAAGAATAGTTCATTTACCCGTCATCGTTGTTTGCCCCGGCACTTATTGATCTTTTCATAAATCATGACACAACTAAACCCCTCCCAGCCTCCCCTTAACAGGGGAGGAGCGTGATACTACTGTCAGATTTAGTCTGAACTACTACACTACAGGTAATGTCCGCAACAATTTTGCTAGAATCCCTGGAAGCGAAGCAATTCTTCTGTGTCATGATTTTTCCCTTTAATTAGTTATAGCATTCGTCTTCGCCATTGGGGAAAAAGCAACTAAGCCCCTTAGGTGAAATTTCTTCAAGCTTGCCCGTTGAGCCATTCACTCGCCAGGCCATCTTTACCTGCTTACTGTAATGTAAGCACCCCTCTTTGCCATGCTCTGGTCGCATCAGACCAATAATCGCATCTTCTGAACCGGGCTTTTTACAACTTTCAACACTGAACCTTTCTTTAGCGTCTTTATGCCAGATACGCTTCCCGTCTTTTATATTAAAGCGTAGCAAATCTAACGGAAGCACCCGAGCGTCAACAATGGTTCTTGTCTTATCGTTGTCGAGATAAATTAGAACAAGTCCGCCCTCATTTCCGATGTAACCATTTTCTCCATACACTTTGATAGTGCTCGATCCTATGTAAATACTGCCTTGAGAAAACCAACCAGGTATTTTCCCTTGCTTTTTATACGGTATCGCCGGAGGAATTTTCATGCCCACAAGAGCCATAAGATCAGATTTTATTTTATAGTCTGTACTGCCCGAAGCGATACTGTCTCTCGTAGTATCAGCATTGGTTTGATTCGATATTATCGTTAGTAGAATTAACACAACGAACATCCAACATTGTATATTTGTAAAATCAAAGATAAAGGGACCAGACTCGATTGATCCTTCTCGTCCAAATAATTTTCTCAACAAACTTATCATCCTATCCTCCCCTCCCCGTTTAATATAACACCCAACGGGCCTTACATTTGATATTTTCAACGACCAAACATAAGACCGGCATCTGTCCAGTTATTCGCAAGCTGATCAATCAACAGTAACGCTCCAGTTTGCCGGGGGTAGCCCGGCGGCTAGTTACTTTATTTTGCTTCGCCAAAAGAAAGTAACCCAAGAAAAGGCTACCCAGATCCGCCACCTCTTCGAGGTTCCCTGCGTTGCTCGACTGGCCAGGCGGCTGCGGAACTCGCACGATCCGCTGCGCGTCCATGTGCTCAGACAGTCCTCGCCGACAACCCCTGACCAGTCTCCACTACTCGGTGGCGGATGATGGGAGGGTAAATCAAAAGCAAAATCGGCTTCAATACTGAAGTATGTGTGTGGGCAGCGCCCACACAGTTTTGTATTTTGTACTTGGTGTGCGCGATGCGCACACTGATTTTGATTGTGTTTTTGGTTTTGATTCTGCTTTTGATTTTGACTTTTACTTTGACTTTGACTTACTTTCCCCTGAGCACCGCCTCGATTTTTCACCAACAAGCGGTGCTCTTGGGCGAGGACTGTTTGAGCACGTGGCTGCGCAGCAGATCGTGCGAGTTCCGCAGCCCCGCTTGTTGGTGAAAAATTGAGGGTACCCCGCAGGGGCGGTAAACCGGGGTCGCCTTTTCTTTGGTTGCTTTCTTTTGGCGAAGCAAAAGAAAGCAACCAGCCGCCGGGCTGCCCCCGGCAAACGTTCAGACACTACCGCTTGTTGATTCGTGCGGCTGTGAGGGGAGCGACTTTTCTTTGCCTCACTAAAACTGATAAGCCAACCCAAAACTCACATAATTATTCACACTCTGCTGCACCAGCGGGCTATCAATCACTGCCCCCCTCACCCGGCGCGATTCAACACTACCCAACAGTATCCATTGCGGATTGATGTCATATGACCACAGCAAACCGTAAGCACTAAACAGCTCCCCGCTCTGTGCATCAAACGTAGCCAGGCCGGAACTCACCGATTGTTGCGCCGAGATGCCGTAATAATAATTGCTGGACTTTTTGCTGGCCCAGGTGGTCTGGGCAAAGATGCCTGCTTTTAGTCCGCCACCACTGAAGATACCTGCTATCAGGCGAAGGTCGGCTTGCTCACCTCGACTATTTTCCAAGTCCTGCCGGTAACGCAGCAGCGCGATAATCGGCATCGGGCCCAGTTTCTTTTCCAGCTCGGCGTGCACTCCCCAGGAAACGCCGGGATTGAGTGTGGGCAGGTTGCGTGCGGCAAGAAATTCGGACTCAGCAGTGTCGCGGCCTCCCTCATAGGCCAACTGGCCACCCAGTGTCAGGCCGTTGATGATTTCAGTGCGAGCGCCGCCTTCGAGCACGCCAAAGGTGGTGCGGGCAAACCAGGGTGTGCCGTAATAACTGATCATTGGAATCAGGGAAAGTCGGTTGCTGTCTGCACCGTTATAGGCGGGTCGTGACCAGACTGCGGCGCCTATCAGGTACGTGTTGGCCTTTGTTTCTTCAGCTTTGGCTAAGGGGAGGATGCTGACAAATGACGCAAGCCATAGAGATGACATTCGCATGAAGGGTTTCGTCCCGCATTTGTATAAACAGGAATTACTTTTTAATAAACGTGAAGGGCTTGTCCTTATCAACGGTGCTTGAACCGTGATTCACGTATTTGCTAGTGAGTAACTCTACAATACTTTGATATCCCTTGATTGTGGCAATCTGCAGTGCGGTTGACCCCTCGCTGTTAACCAGATCAACATCGGCGCCAGCAGCCACCAGTATGGAGCAAACGTTCAGGTGTCCCCGGGTGCATGCCTGCATGAGTGGGGTCCACTTGTACTTGCTCTGTGAGTCGACATCGACCTCTCTGGATAGAAGTAACTCAACTATGCTCGCCATTCCTTTTAATGCAGCCCAATGCAGGGGGGTGAAACCATTGATATCCCGTGCAGTCAGACGGGCTCCGCTGTGTATCAATAACTGGGTTAACTTTTCCTTGCCGTTGGCTGCGGCAATCATCAGCGGTGTCCAGCCTCTTGCGTCTTTTACTTCAAGGTTAATTCCGGATGACAGAAATACATGTATGACTTCCATGTTTTCATCATCGACTGCCTTTAAAAATCCCTCTGGCGAAAAAGTGAAACCTAAACGCTCGGCTTCAAGGCGCTTTAATTCGGGGATATTGTTCCAGGCATCCTGCTTATGTTTTCTGGCTTCCATGGAAGAAAAATACTTGCCGAGGCGGATGATTTCGGTGGCTACTTCGGGAGGAAAACCCTGGCGTGTGCCACCGCTATTGTCCACCATTAAATCGAGCAGGTAGGCTTCTATCAGTTTTGTTTCACTTAATTCAATGATCTTGTTGAATACGCGAGGGAACCGCTCCTCAATGGTGTAAGGATAGATTTCAGTAATGCCGCCCAGTATGTCTAATAGTCGTTCGTTCATATTAAGGCTGACTTTATCACATGTTCGACAACGATGACGAGTTCAGGCTTCGCGCGCCAGTGCCATAAACTCGGCGCGCATTGCCTGATTGGGCTGCAATTCGCCCAGCATGGCTGAGGTGATGGTTTCCTCTCCCTGGGTGCGGATGCCGCGGCTTTCCATGCACAGGTGGCGACACTTCACCACCACGCCTACAGCCTTGGCCTGGAGTTGATCCATCAGTGCATCGGCAATCTGGATGGTGAGGCGCTCCTGCACCTGCAATCGGTGGGCAAAGCAATCGACCAGCCGGGTGAGCTTGGAGAGGCCGACAATTTTTCCATTGGGTACGTAACCTATGGTGACGGTGCCAAAGAAAGGGGCAAGGTGGTGTTCGCAGTGGCTGTAGACGGGGATGTGCTTTACCACTATCAGCTCATCATACTGTTCCGCGCCGTCTTCAAATACCTTCAGTACATTGGTTGGGTCTTGTGTATAGCCTGAGGTCCAGTGCTTCCATGCGCTGGAGACTCGTGCGGGTGTCTCAGCCAGGCCGGGACGATCCGGGTCTTCGCCTATGCTGATAAGGAATCTGCGCCAGTCTTGTTCGGTGAATTGCTCTTTTGCTTTGGACATAAAAATTCTTTCGTGAATAGTATGTGACGAATCTGGAATATTCATTAAAACCAAACCCCCTCCAGCTCCCCCTTAACAGGGGGAGAGGTATCACTCCTCCCCTGTTAAGGGGAGGTTGGGAGGGGTTTGCATTTCATGATTAATTGCACATTTACAACTTTTATTTGGAGGAACAACCACCGCTTCCGCAGCCTCCACTGCCGCAACCACCGCCACTGCTGGCTGCCTTCAGTATATTGGGCGCCGGTTCGCGTTTTGCACCGGCCTCTTCCATCTTTTTAAGGTAGTCCTTCCACATGGAGTCCTGTTTGATGCCCATGCTGTGCAGGTATTCCCACGAATACAAGCCGCTGTCGTGGCCGTCTGAAAATGTGATTTGCATCGCATAGGTGCCCACCGGTTCGGCTGCGGTGATTTCCACTTCCTTCTTGCCGACTTGCAGGGTTTCCTGGCCGGGGCCGTGTCCGCGCACTTCGGCTGAAGGCGAATACACGCGCAAAAATTCATAGGGCAGGCTGAAATGCTTGCCATCGGAAAAGGCAATGTCGAGCACGCGCGATTTCTGGTGCAATTCGATTTGCGTCGGTACGGGTTTTTCAGTTTCTGACATTACATTTCCCTTCAAATATCCATATATTGCTATTAGTCGACTGCTCCCTCTCCCACCGGGGGAGGGTTGGGGAGGGGGAGCTCGCTTAAAGTTTCACTGAATGCAGAACCTTAATCCCATCGATCATCCCTCACCTGCACCACACCGTTCTCAATTTGCACTGGGAAAGTGGCGGTCGGTTCATATGCCGGTGCCGTCAGCGCTGCACCGGTGCGAATGCAAAAACGTGCACCGTGGCGTGGACAGATGATCTGGTCACCCTCTATTTCGCCGCCTGTGAGACAACCGCCATCATGTGTACATACATCTTCAATGGCGTAATATTTTCCATCGAGGTTGAACACGACAATCTGCGTGCCATCAATGTCAACTGTTTCGTGCGCACCAACTTTAAATTCATCAACGCGTGCTACGTTTACCCAATCTGTCATTCCATGCTTTCTATTAACTGGTAAGCGTCAGACTGCTTCAACCACAATGTCCGGTTCTATCGTTCGCAACAGTTGTACGATGCCAAACAGCGTGCCTGAGAGCGAGCTGGGGCAACTGCCGCAAGCGCCCTGGTAATGCACGGTCAAAAGGTCGCCATCAAGGCCGACCACATTCAGGTCGCCACCGTCGCTTTTTAAATAGGGGCGAATTTTCTCATCGAGCAGCGCGATAATATTGTTCAGGCGTTCCTGATCTTTGGGACTCAGATTGGAAAGCGATTTACTGGCCTCGGCGACAGCTGCTTCGGATCTGGCTGCTGCGGCTGCGGCAAAGCGGATAGGTTCGGCCACTTTGCGCACCAGCTCTTTCCAGTCGGCACCGCCGTCCTGTGTCACGGTGACCCATTTGTCCACATAGAACACGTTGCTGACATGCGGGATCTCGAACAGGCGGCGCGCGAGTTCGTCATCTTTCGCCTGCTCGGCATTTTCATACGAGTGTGTCACCCCCCAGGTAAGCGGCTCCCGCAGGATGAATTTCATCGCATTCGGGTTGGGTGTACTTTCGATTTCAGCAATTTTTGGCATTTCAATCTTTACTAATTTTGTCGAGAATAGGGGCGGCTAACATTCACTATTTTTAATCTTGTTCAGGTGGTATGCATAGGGTCGCCGTCCGCTTCGGTACTGACTTCCTCTACCGAATTGAAGGCTGCGCGCAGCGTGTGCCATGGCAAAATCGCACACTTGACTCTGGTGGGCAGATCACGTACACCGGCAAAGACAGTGAGGCGCGCCAGTTTGTTGGGCGCGTTCATATCAAGCTTGCCGGTGGTCATGTCGAGAAAGTCACGCGCAATTTCTTCGGCTTCGCTGCGCGTCTTGCCCTTGACGGCAACCGTCATCAGTGAAGTGGAAGATTTACAAATAGCGCAGGCTTCACCTTCAAAGCCGATGGCCTCCACCTTGTCGTCGGCCATGTTCCCAGAGAGGTTCATAGTCAGGCTGATGTGGTCGCCACACAGGGGGTTGTGGCCTTCGGCGTGGTGGGTGCAGGGCGACAGCTTGCCGTAGTTACGCGGCTTCTTGTTGTGATCCATGATCACTTCCTGGTACAGGGCTTTCATGTCGGCCATTATGCAAATACCTTTTGTACGACTCTAATGCCAGCGATCAGTGCGTCGACCTCGGCCATGGTGTTGTAGAAAGCAAACGAGGCGCGTGAAGTAGCAGGAACACGGTAGCGATTCATCACCGGCTGCGCGCAGTGGTGGCCGGTGCGTACGGCAACGCCTTCCTGGTTCAGCAGCGAGCCGATGTCATGCGGGTGCACACCATCAATCGCAAAGGAAATCACCGATGCCTTGTGTTTGGCCGTGCCAATAATGCGCACACCTTTCAGGTTATTGATTTGCGCGGTGGCGTATTCGAGCAATGAATGTTCATGTGCGGCAATTTTATCCATGCCTATATTTTGCAGGTAATCGATGGCAGCACCCAGCGCGATGGCTGCCATGATGGGCGGTGTGCCTGCTTCAAATTTGAACGGGATGGTGTTGTAGAGCGTCTTTTCAAACGTCACCGACAATATCATGTCGCCGCCGCCCTTGTAGGGCTGCATGCTTTCGAGAATTTTGGCTTTGCCGTACAGCATGCCGATGCCGGTGGGGCCGCATAATTTGTGGCCGGAATAGGCGTAGAAATCACAGCCCAGATCCTGCACGTCCACCTTCAAGTGTGGTGCAGCCTGCGCCCCATCGACCAGCACCGGCACGCCGCGTGCGTGGGCATAAGCGATCATCTGCGTCACCGGGTTGATGGTGCCGAGGGCGTTGGAGATGTGCACCACGCCGACAAATTTTGTGCGCTCGTTAAACAGGCTTTCGTATATTTCAATATCCAGTTCGCCCGCGTCGTTGATCGGCACCACGCGGATTTTCGCGCCGGTTTCCTCGCACAGCATCTGCCAAGGCACGATGTTGGAATGGTGTTCCAGCGTGGTGAGGATAATCTCGTCGCCAGCCTTGATGAATTTGCGGCCATAGCCGTGCATCACCAGATTGATCGCCTCGGTGGTGCCGCTGGTGAAGATGATTTCGCGGTCTTCTTTCGCGTTGATAAATTTTTGCAGCGTGCGGCGTGCGACTTCGTATTCGTGCGTCGCTGTTTCCGACAGGTAATGTACGGCACGATGGATGTTGGCGTGCTGTGCGGTCTGGTAGTGCGTGATGCGGTCTATCACCCGCTGCGGCATCTGGCTGGAGGCGGCGTTGTCGAGATACACCAGTGGCTTGTCGTTGACTCTCAGTTTCAGGATGGGAAAGTCAGCGCGGATGCGTTCTACATCAAGAGGTGTTGCAGGATTAAGTCCAGTTTGTTCATTTGGCTCAAACCCCCTCCGGCTCCCCCTTGACAGGGGGAGAGCAGTGTCCGCTCCTCCCCTGTTAAGGGGAGGTTGGGAGGGGTTTGGTTCTGTTGAATTTTCCGGTTTTAAAGTAGGAGCGTTCATAACTTTGCGGATGTTTGTTCGAGCACGGTCTGTTCAAGACTGTGCTTCAGGGAAGCGACGGGAATGCGTTCAATGACTTCTGCACCAAAGGCATAGGTCAGCAAGTTGCGTGCAAGTTCATGCGTAACACCACGGCTTTGCAGGTAGAACACTTCGTCCTGGTTGAGTTGCCCGATGGTGGCGCCGTGCGTGCACTTCACATCGTCATTGAAAATTTCCAGTTGCGGCTTGGTGTCCACATGCGCTTTGTCGGTAAGCAGCAGGGTATGGTTGGATTGTTGCGAGTCGGTATGGTGTGCACCGCGACGCACCATGATCTTGCCGTTAAATACCGCATGAGCTCCTCCATCAACAATACACTTGTGCAACTGGCGGCTGATCGCGTGCGGTTGCGCATGGTCGATGCAGGTGTGGGTATCGGCCAGCTGGCGGGCAGTGATCATCGCGAGACCGTCGGCAGAACATTCAGCGCCTTCAGCCAGTTTCACGTTCAGGTTGTAGCGCGAAATGCGCGCGCCCATCGCAATGTTGACAGACTGGTAGTTGCTGTTGCGCGATAGCGTGGCCGCACAGTTGGCAATGTGAAATGCTTTTGCGCCTTCGCGCTGGATGCGTACATGGTGGATGCGCGCATTGTCGGCCAGCACAAATTCTGTCACGGCATTGGTGAAATAAGCCTCTTCCTGCAGTGAAACATAATCTTCAATCACGGTGGCCTCACAGCCATTGTCGGCCAGCACCAGCGTACGCGGGTAGCTCACCACTTCTTTTTGCGTGGCGATGAACAACAAGTGAATAGGCGCTTTGGACTGTGTATTGCGCGGTAGCATGATCAGCGCAGCATCGCGCAGATGTGCCGTGTTCAGCGCGGTAAACACATTGCCGTCGATTTTGCTTTGCTGTGCCAGATGTTGTTGCAAAATGGTGGAGTTTTTTGCCAGCTCACTCGACAGATTGCTCACCACAATTCCCTTGGCTGCAACGCTGGACAGTGCCGGTGCATATACGCCATCGACAAATACCAGCCGTGCACCAGCTTCCTTAAGTTGGAAACGCTTGATGTCTTGCGCGGATAATTTGTTCGCGCTTTGCGCAGCTTGCAACGACAGCTTGGTCAGCATCGACAGGTCGGTGAAGCGCCATTCCTCGTCGCGCGTGGTGGGGATGGTCAGCTCGCTGACCGTTTCTACCGCGCTGCTGCGCAGCTTGTTCAGCCATGCCTGCTTGCTGGCGGCCACATTGGGCTGGCCGGCAAGCAGGCCTTGCAAATAGCCAGAGCCAGCTTGGGATTGGGCTACAACACTCATGCCGCCACCCGTGAGGCTGCCTTATATTCATCGCTGACCCAGTTATAACCGCGGGTTTCCAGCTCCAGCGCAAGTTCTTTGCCGCCGGATTTGATGATGCGGCCATCCACCATCACGTGCACGAAATCGGGCACGATGTAGTTGAGCAGGCGTTGATAATGCGTCACCATGATGATGGCGTTGTCCTTGTTGGCCAGTTGATTCACGCCCTGTGCCACGATGCGTAGCGCATCGATGTCCAAGCCGGAATCGGTTTCGTCGAGAATAGCCAGGCTGGGTTCAAGCATGGCCATCTGCAGAATTTCATTGCGTTTCTTTTCGCCGCCGGAGAAACCGGCGTTGACGCTGCGGTCGAGAAAGTCCTCGCGCATTTCCAGCAGTTTCATTTTATCGCGCACGAAGTCGTCAAACTCCAGCGGGTCGAGTTCTTCCTTGCCGCGATGGGTTTGCACGGTGTTGTACATCAGGCGCAGGAACTGGCTATTGCCGACGCCGGGAATTTCGATCGGGTACTGGAACGCCAGAAATAAACCGGCACGCGCACGCTCTTCCGCTTCCATCTCCAGCAGGTTTTTGCCTTCAAATAAAACCGTGCCGCTGGTGATTTCATAATCGGGATGACCAGCCAACACTTTTGAAAAAGTGCTCTTGCCCGAACCATTGAGACCCATGATCGCGTGTATCTCGCCGCTTTTTACGGTGAAGTCCATGTTCTTGAGGATGGGCGTGCCATCAACGCTTGCGCACAGGTTGCGCACTTCAAGTATGGTTCTGCTATCTTGGTAAATCATCCGACACTTCCTTCCAGTTTAAAGCTGAGCAAATTGGTCGCTTCGACCGCAAACTCAAGGGGTAATTGTTGAAACACGTCTTTGCAGAAGCCGTTAATGATCATCGATACCGCGGCTTCGGCATCGATGCCGCGCTGCGCAAAGTAGAACATCTGATCCTCGCCGATTTTTGAAGTCGATGCTTCATGCTCGACCTTGGCCGTGTTGTTGCGCACATCGATATAGGGGAAGGTGTGCGCGCCGGATTCCTGGCCGATCAGCATCGAGTCGCACTGCGAATAATTTCTCGCACCGCTGGCACTGGGCGCAATTTTCACCAGACCGCGATAGCTGTTGTTGGATTTTCCGGCAGAGATGCCCTTGCTCACGATGGTGCTGCGTGTGTTCTTGCCGAGGTGGATCATCTTGGTGCCGGTGTCGGCCTGCTGGTAATGGTTGGTCAGCGCAACCGAATAAAATTCACCCACCGAGTTGTCGCCTTGCAACACCACCGACGGATATTTCCACGTAATCGCCGAACCGGTTTCCACTTGTGTCCACGAGATGCGCGAGTTCACGCCCTTGGCCAGACCGCGCTTGGTCACAAAGTTGTAGATGCCGCCGACGCCGTTTTCATCGCCTGCATACCAGTTTTGCACGGTGGAGTATTTGATGTCGGCATTGTCCAGCGCGACCAGCTCAACCACCGCCGCATGCAGTTGGTTGCTGCTGAAGGCGGGTGCGGTGCAGCCTTCGAGATACGATACCGATGCGCCTTCTTCCGCCACAATCAGCGTACGCTCGAACTGGCCGGACTCTTCGGTGTTGATACGGAAATAGGTGGACAGATCCATCGGGCATTTCACGCCCTTGGGAATAAAGCAGAAGGAACCGTCGGTGAATACGGCGGAATTTAGAGCGGCGTAAAAGTTATCGCTTGTTGGAATGACAGTGCCGAGATATTTTTGTACCAGCTCTGGGTGCTCTTTGACTGCTTCAGAAAATGAACAGAAGATCACGCCGACTTCAGCCAATTTTTCCTTGTAAGTGGTGGTCACCGATACGCTATCAAAAATCACGTCCACAGCGACACCGGCCAGCGCCATACGCTCGTGCAAAGGCACGCCCAGTTTTTCAAAAGTGCGCAGCAATTCCGGATCAACCTCGTCCATGCTTTTCAGCTTGGGTTTTTGTTTCGGGGCGGAGTAGTAGCTGATCGACTGGAAATCGATTTTCGGGTAATGCGCGTTCTGCCAGGTGGGCTCGGTCATCTTCAGCCAGGCTGCATAGGATTTCAGACGGAAATCCAGCAGCCATTCAGGCTCGCCGCGCTTGGCTGAAATCATCCTGATCGTGCTTTCATCCAGCCCCTTTGCCGCAACATCGGATTCGATATCGCTGACAAAGCCGTGCTTGTACGGTTGGTTGATAATGTTCTGCAGTGCTGCGCTCATTTTATTGATTCCACAATATCTGGGGTCTTCGGGTTTGTACCGGGAAAGCCTCGGGTAAGTGACTGTATGTAAATAAACAGTCTAGATTTTTATGCTGAAGCTTTCTCCGCAGCCACACATGGCTGTTACTTTTGGATTTTCGATTTTGAAAGTCTGCTTGAGTCCTTCTGTCACGAAATCCAGTTTTGAACCATCAATATATTGAAGGGACTCGTTATCCAGAACCACTTTGGTATCGTAGCCTTCAAATACCTGGTCACCAGTCTTGACTTCATCAGCATAATCATAGGTGTATGCATAACCGGAGCAACCGGTCTGTTTCACGCCTATGCGCAAGGCCAAACCTGAGCCGCGTTTTGCGAGCTGGTTATTGATTTGTCGTGCAGCACTTTCGGTAAACGTAAAAGCCATTTCAAACTCCTGAATTTCAATATTTTGGTATATATATATCGACAAAT
>Ga0315281_10004361_pt1 | contig 20531 bp, 26 predicted proteins | sample YL17G07_0_MG_FD_204540 | JGI IMG/M metagenome (GOLD analysis project Ga0315281, IMG submission 204540) | Sediment microbial communities from Yellowstone Lake, YNP, Wyoming, USA - YL17G07_0 | ecosystem: Environmental > Aquatic > Freshwater > Lake > Sediment | place: USA: Wyoming | collected...
TCGTCCGTCACTGGGTTGTAGACGTTGAAGTAATTTGTGGTAGTGGCATTATAATTTACTGCTAGATATATCTTGCCTTGAGCACCGACTATCGCCTCACCATATCCCCCATGCACTGGTTGTGAATCTGCCGGGTCATCCACCCAATAGTCGCCGCTCCCGTCGGGAGATGCCGCGCTCAGTGGGGTGTGAACAATAATGGAAGCTGCAGAAACGACGAATATCAAACACAGTACGACAACTATCGACCAGGACCAGAAGCCGCCCCGCTTATACGATCGTCCCTTCATAGCGCCACCACCAATGCCATCGTAATATTTACCATTTTGGATTTCCTCCTCAAGTCCAATACTGACTCTGTCTATGCGGGGTATTTAAAGGCATTGGTACAACTATACAAAATTATACTCAAAGATGACAGCCAAATCGTCGACTCGATTCATAGAACAACTGCGAATTCCGACACGCCAGTTGTGAACTACCCCGCCCTAAAGGACGTAGCTTCCTGCTTCGATGACCGAGCTTGCCCTCGTAGGTAGAGGCCCGATCTCCATGTGCGAATTCGGCTGGTTCCCAACCTATTTTTTAGTCCATCTTGAAGGATGTTTCGTGCGGCGTTCAAGTCGCGGTCGAGCTCCAGACCACACTTTTGGGCAACGATGTACACTTGGCACAAAAAGTTCAAACAAGCCTTGCGCGTTTAAGCATTCTTTCATGACTTCTAATCTGTAAGACTGATCACGCCAGTAGAAAGGGTCTTCTCGCGGGATGAGATAAAATTCTCGATGGCCTTCGCCCGGTGGGAATACGCGTTCTTCTCCTCGGTCGGCATTTCTGCGAAAGTTCTGCCATCGCCCCGCCTCGAAACAAAAACCGGGTCGAAACCGAAGCCGTGATGCCCCCTGGCCTTGGCCGTGATGCTCCCGCTCGACCTACCGCTGAAAACTATCGGCTCTGCCCCCGGCTCGCAGTAGCCCACGGCGGAGCGGAACTCCGCACGCCTATCTTTTACACTTGCCATCAGCTTTAGCAGACCTTCGTTGCCTATCGTGCGGAACACATAGTTCGAGTACGGCCCGGGGAAACCGCGCAATGCTCGCACGAACAACCCCGCGTCTTCGACGAAACATGTCTTGCCCAAGATCCTGCAAGCTTCCTTAGCGCTGAAGCTAGCAATATCTTCAAGATCATCCGCCTGAATCTCATCGCATTGAACATCACACATCTCGAGCTTCACGCCGTGCTTCGCTGCGATCGCTCTTGCTTCCTCGAACTTGTGACGGTTGCTCGTGGCGAAGATCAGTGCCATGCTCGTTCCTCCTTCGATATGTATCGTCCCCTCTTCTCAATTTCCTCGACGCGCTTTATAACCTCGCGCGCGCCCTCACCAAACTCCCGCGTATAGCCGGCGATAACGGCGCGATATGCCTCGTCTGTCACCTTAAAATGAATGCTCTGCAACGCACGCTTGAGCAGGTGCAGGTCGACACCCTTGGCTTCGAGCGATGGGTTGTATTCGCCAAGCCCGAAGTCGACGAAGTAAACCTTGCCGTCACGCGTCAAAATCATGTTCGATGTCGTTAGGTCGCCGTGGATTATTCCCGCCCGATGGAGGCGGGCCACCTGCCTGCCGATCAGATTGCAAAGCTTGCGCCTAGCTGCTGGCCTCAATTTGTCCAATACCAACTTGACCTGCCTGCCATCGACGAACTCCATCACGATGCGCATGCCCACGCGGTCTACCTCATAAACGATGGGCGTCGGGACTCCCGTAAGCTTGGCATCCGCGAAGAGCTTAGCCTCGAGCGCCGTGCGGCTTAAACGCAGCTGCTCGTCCAGCTCTGAGACACGGTAGCTCTTTTTTATGCGGTACTTGACGATGACCTTGCCATCGCCAGCGGTATGAAGTACTTTCGAGAAATTTTCAAGGTAAAGGTTTGCTTCTGCACCCTTTTTTATCAACGCCATACCACATCCACCTCGTCCGTACGAAATCTTTGACGGACTTGAGTTTGAGCCAAGCTATGCCTGACGCCATGTTTGTACATCAGCAGCCCCGTCCATGCGATCATGACCCCGTTGTCGGCGCAGAGCTCCATCGATGGCACGTAAAACTTCGCTCCGCGTTCTTTCGCCATCAGTTCAAGCATCTCCCTGAGCCTGGAATTTGCCGCAACGCCACCGGTCAACATGATTTCTCGCTTCTCGGTGTGTGCAACGGCTCGCTCGGTGACTTCGACGAGCGCGGCAAAAGCTGTCTCTTGCAAGCTGTAACAAAGGTCGTGCAAGTCAGCACCTGTGCTACGCCTACGAACGGCCTCCGTCATCAACCCTGAGAACGAGAGATCCATGCCCTTGACGACATAGGGCAGATGGATGTAATGCTTGCCCTCACGCGCTAAACGTTCGACGTTCGGGCCACCTGGATGCCGAATGCCGACCTCCCGAGCGAAAACATCGAGACAGTTGCCGACCGGGATGTCAAGCGTCTCTCCGAAAACACGATAACGTCCCGCATCGAACGCGATGACTTGAGTGTTGCCTCCGCTTACATAGAGCGTCACAGGATCTCTAACTTTCTCTGTCAAACGGCCGATCTCCACATGAGCGATGCAGTGGTTTACGCCGATGATTGGCACATGGAGCCAAGATGCTATCGCTCGAGCTGCAGTTGCCGCTGTTCGAAGGCATGGACCAAGCCCAGGACCAATAGAAAACGCGATTAGGCCGACATCTTCTAGGCCAATTTTCGCTTTTTTAAGTGCTCCATCCAAAGTCGTGCGTGCGTTTGTCGCATGAAACTGCGCCGCATCTCGAGGATGGATACCGCCCTCCTTTGGCACATAGGTTCTTGAAACATTCGCCAAGATCTTCCCATTTGAGCCAACGATGCCAACTCCGAAGGTGTGCGCAGTACATTCGATACCTAAACACAACATTCATAAACCCAAAACAATTCCTTCCGTGAACTCTTAAAGCGATTGAGGAAGTCAAAAATAGCTGCCGCTATACCAGCGAGAATGCTAAAGCCAAGAGTAAAAAAAGCTTTACTCGGTAACGACTTCAGCTATTGCAAATCTTTGCCGCAGTTCCTTTATGCGGATTTTTACTTCATCCCCGACGTTGACGCCGGGCACGAAGACCACGAAGCCCTGCACGCGAGCTAGTCCATCACCGCTCTTTCCCTTGCTCTCTATCTTGACGGTATGGACGTCACCAACGTTTACGGGCGCCGGTGGCCCTTTTGGACCTCTTTGTCTGTACACTTCTCCAACTCCTGTTTTATGTCTAAACGAGCACTCTTAAATATTGCTTCCACGCAACTTGCCGCCACAAAGTTAAAAGTGATTTTGTACATTCATTAATGGCGAATATATGTTCTTCAAAAGGATTTTTGGTAGGGATAAGCCCAAAGAGTTAAAAATTGAAAGTGTGTCCATCGAGGCCCTTCGAGAGCGGATAGACGCGCTCAAAATGGAAAAGTTAGCAGCTGCTCAACCAAAACTAACCACTAATTTCAACAAAATCGTTGAAAAGAAGGAGCGCATACTCTCCGGATTGAAAAACTTGGGTGCGGCCGAGTCGACGGAGGAGGTCCACGCTGGGCTGTACAAGGCAGTGGATGAAGCAAGACGGCTTTTTACCGACAAGCTGACCCGCGCGCTCCAGAGCGTTCGACCCCCGAACACGACTACATCCTCCGACTTGGTCGCCTTCGACAGTTCTCTGACGAGAGCCGTCAACCTCATGACAGACGCTATCGCTGCTCACTACTACTACATCGCGAGATTGTTCGCACAACATCTGCATATAATAAAATCATATCTACGGGAGTTGCAAAATTTTGCCAAGGATATACATATAACTGTGGAAAAAACTCTCTCCGAAATCCGTTCGTTAGAAGATGTTTCCTCAAAAATCGCGCTATACACCGATCTCATTAAACAAGGCGAGAATTTGCGCACAAACATTGTGCCGTTGGAACAACACGCCACCGATTTAGAGGGACTGATAAACACTAAGAGAGTTCAATTAGCCCAGCTCGTAGATGACAAGGATTTCAAGCAGCTTGAACGTTCCCAACAAGAGCTCAAACAAATTGAGCAAGAACTCTCTCGAGCTAAAACTGTGGCCGCGCACACGATTCTCAATTTCAGCAGACCGCTAAGAAAAATGAGGAAGTTGGTAACGGATGGTGAGTACCAGATAGATAGAGAAACCGCCAAAATTCTTGAGATTTGTATCGAAAATCCGATCGACGTTTTTCAATCTGATGAAAAGCTCTTGGCAACTACAGCGCTCTTGAGTAAGATGATAGAACTGATAGAAAAAGACAAGATAAGCTTGGAAACTCGCGAGCATAAAAAGAGGGTCAAAGATGCTCGCTCCATTATCGAGAACAAGACGCTGGCGGAGCTCAAAGAAAATATAGAACAGCTAAACTCTAGAAAGCAAGCCTTGGATGATGTCCATCAAAAATCACCTCTCCTAAAGAAAAAAACAGAACTAGAACATGCACTCGAGCGACACACTTTAGATTTAGAACACGTGAAGAAGTCTCTCGAAGAACTTCGCCGCGACTTGCAAAGAAGCGATGAAGAGATAAACAGAAACAAAAACGAGTTGGAAGAAACCGCATCCAAAGTTATCAGCACGGCGGTGAAGATCACTTCTTAAAATCCGTGTACCCACACTTGCCGCATGCCAAACGATCGTCGTGCTCCGCCATGAATACTCCTGGACCGCAGCGCGGACAGTTCTGCTTGAGGTGCGTCAATTTGTCCCCTTCTACCTTGTAAAATTTAGACTTCGCAGTTTCTCCTTTAGCCACCTTTCCCTTAGCCACCTTTGCCGACCTCCTTCACTTTCTCCTCTTGAGCTTTTTTCTCCTGTTTAACTTCTTCCTTTGGTTTCTCTTGTTTTTTCTCCTCTACCTTTTCTGGTTTCTCTTCCTTGGGCTTTTCCTCTGGTTTTTTGGGCTTCTCGGCCTTTGGCTCTTCCTTCGGTTTTTCCTCTTTGGGCAAGCCACGCACCAAAAGATATTTTGGCTCCAGCGCAGCCAACCGCTCCTTCGAGCTGTATGCGCGGGCTATGCCCGATGCCTCCTGCTTACCGTAGGCTCCCGCCAGCTTATCGATGACGACCAATTCTTGAGATACGCCCAGTTGAGCTGCAACCTGGGCACGAACGTCCAAGCGCTTCGGGGTCGGCTCGCCCGCGTGGTCCACCTTGAACTTTATTTCCACTCGCTGAAACAGCGGGTTCTCAGACTTTTCGACTATCTCCACTTTCATAACAATCCCTATCCACTTGAAGCGAGACCTATTAAACTGATTGCCAGCGACTATTCAAAAAGTTTGAGGATGTCGGCGATCTCGCGCTTTTTCTCCTTGGTCACTTCCACAAGAACTACCCCTTCCTTAGGCTGACCGTACGCCACGACCGATCCAAACGGAGCCAATAGGATTGCCGGTATAGTCGCCAAATCCTCCTCCCCCTCCACGACGATCTTGAGCGGTGGGACGGCATTTTTCACCGTATCTTCAAGCTCCTTCGTGATTTTGGACGGGGGATTTTTCACAAGCTTCGTTGGAACGTGATAGTCCTCAATAACTTTCTTTATTTTCTCATCAGCGGGAAAACGCATGATCAAAAAATCTATTATCGCGATATCCGGTTTGATCCCCGCCTCCAAAAAATCCGCTGTCACATGATCGCCGACCGTTATCAACCTCGCAGGGTGTAATTTTCGCATGTAATCGAACGCTTCCTCCTGTTTAGAAAACAGTTTTCCCAACGGGCGCTTCAACAGCGGCCGCACACTTTCTGGAAGACTTAGCATCATCTAACCCTCAGCGCGTATTTTCCTGGGACACTGACGTTCAATTTCTTGGCTATGGTGGAGTTCGAAGGGTCCAAGATTATAACGTAGCCGGACCAGTCGCTTGAAAGCGATGATGTCTTGCAGACCGGACAAACACTACCGGAAACTATCATGTTACAATTGCGGCAAGCTTTCTCGCTCAAGCTTTTGCCCCCTTGCGTTCCTCCTCTATCCATTCGAGCTTTCCTAGGCCAGGCTGGCGCATCGTCAAACCGATTTTCCCACCGCCGCCAGTAGCCCCTGCCACACCACGTTTAATGCTCACCGTTACTATCCTCGCCCTGACCTTGTCGCCCTCCTTCAAGGAACGCTTCGTCTCCTTCCCGTAGAGCGAGCCCTTCTTCCTATCGTGCCCGACGAAATCATCCGTGACCTGAGAAACGTGTATCAGACCATCCATCGGCCCGAGGCGCACGAAAGCTCCAAACTCCACTATCTCGACGATCTCCCCAAGTATTAACTCCTGCAGCTCTGGCTTGTAGGTGAGAGCATCAAAGGTGACGTCGTGGTAGCTCGCTCCATCGCCCATTATTATTTTTCCAGTGCCGATGTTCTTCACTTCAGTTATCGCGAGCACTACGCCCGCATCCTTGTCCATTATCCCTTCGTATGTCTTGCGCAGGATGTCGGCAATCGTTTCCTCGAGCGACTCCTCAAACCTACCTGGTGGAAGTCGCACCGTATCCTGCACCGTCAGAATTTTATACATCAGATCACTCCAGCCATCACAAAGATCACTGCTACTATCGACATAAGCTTAATTAAAATGTTTAGTGATGGGCCAGCTGCGTCTTTTAATGGATCGCCCACTGTGTCACCAACTATCGCTGCTGCATGCGTTGGCGTGTGCTTGCCCCCGAAGTGACCCATCTCCACGTACTTCTTTGCATTATCCCATGCCCCACCTGCGTTAGCCATGAACAGCGCAAATACCAACCCTATCACGATGCTGCCCGCCAAGAAGCCGCCGAGCGCAGCTTTCCCGAGAAGTAAACCAACAGCTAATGGTGCGATCAGCGCGACAAGCCCAGGTGCGATCAACTCCTTCAGCGCGCCTCGCGTCGCTATATCTATGCACCGCGTATAATCTGGCTTGGCCTTGCCCTTGAGCAAGCCAGGTATCTTTTTGAACTGCCTCCTGACTTCTTCTACCATTCTGAAAGAGTTTCTCCCGACCGCCATGATCGTCAACGCACAGAATAATGCCACCACGCCAGCACCTAGAAAGACACCCGCCACGACCCTTGGTTCCAACAAGTTCAAATCCGTTCCAGAGAGCCCAGCCTGCTGAGCATAGGTAACAAACAACGCCACCGCGGTCAAAGCTGCCGAACCTATCGCGAAACCCTTGCAAATCGCCTTCGTGGTGTTTCCGACCGAGTCGAGAGAGTCCGTCACTTTTCGAACTTTCTCCTGCATGCCCGACTGTTCTACTATTCCTCCAGCGTTATCCACCACTGGGCCATAAGCATCCGCAGCAACCACTATCCCAGTTACTGAGAGCATGCCAACTCCCGCCAGACATATCCCATAAAATCCTACCAGCCCTCCACCTAGAACGATATACGCAGCTACCACAGATACTGCTATGGCAACTATCGGAAGAACTGTACTCAACAAACCAACCGAAAGCCCGTTCAGCAAATTTATCGCGGCCCCAGACTGTGCGGAACGAGCTATGAATTGAGCTGGGCGATGTATGTTATTTGTGAAGTAATCTGATGTGAGGCCGATAACTATCCCCGCTACGAGACCTGAAAATATCGCGATGAAAAGCTTCCATCCTGTATCCCAACCAAACATGTAATTGGTGATGGCGATGGAACCTATCGCCGTGATGACGCACGCGGCTATTGTCGCACTATTAAGGGCATAGCTTGGGTCGCTCCCCTTCTTCACCCTGACGAATGCTATGCTTATTATCGACGCAATTATGCCGACCGCGGATATCACAAGTGGCAAGAGCACAGCGTTCACGCCGTATCCCAGACCAGCGGGTAATGCGAAGCCAATGATCATTGCGGCGACTATGCTCGCTGCGTATGATTCAAACAGGTCGGCACCCATACCTGCAACATCACCGACGTTGTCGCCAACGTTATCCGCTATCACCGCTGGATTTCTCGGATCATCTTCAGGGATGCCTGCCTCAACTTTACCAACTAGGTCAGCACCCACATCGGCTGTCTTTGTAAAAATCCCCCCGCCAACCCTAGCGAAAAGCGCAACCGAGCTTGCACCAAAACAGTATGGTAGCACCAACTCTGGATCGCCTAACCAACTGTAGAAGAGCGTCACTCCAATCAAACCGACGCCGACCACCGATAGGCCCATCACGAGTCCACTACGAAATGCTATCTTGAGCGCTCTGCCAACACCAAAGCGGGCAGCTGTCGCCGTCCTTGAGTTGGCCCTAACTGCTATGTGCATGCCGACGAAGCCAGCGATCGTCGATGAAAATGATCCACCTATGAAAGCTGCCGATGCGTGCCACCCCCAATTTGGAGCGATGAAAAGCAGGATTGCGACGACCACTACAAACGCCCAGATTGTCGTGTATTGTCTCTTCAGGTAAGCACTCGCCCCTTCATAGATCGCGCCAGATATCTCTCTGACTTTCGGTGTGCCCTGATCCTCCCTGAGGACTAGATATGCTGACACAGCGGCAACGATGAGCGCCGCAATTCCCGTCATCAATGCTATTAACTCGAACTCCATTCATTCACCCAATTCGACCGTCTAAAGCAAGGTGTGACTTTTCTCGTAAATACATTACTGAAACTCCCTTGCGACGGAGTTTTCTTCGTAGCTCGGCGTCCGTGGTGCCGACCACACAATTTTCGCAAGCCATCGTCAAAATCGCCTCATCCGCATTGTCTTCAGCATCCACGACTTTCCCACGTTTAGCAAGGGCGATACCCAAGCGAGCAGCCGAGCGTTCCGCAGGTTTGCCCCGCGCGGCCAGTTTCTTCAGTTCCCCTACCACGGGCTTTGGAATCACAAGTGAGTAACGTCGCTGGAGCAATCTGTCGAGTTCACTCATCACATCGACTCCAAACATGCCGGGTATCATCAAAAAACTCGTATCCGTAATCACCCTCAACTCCGCCAAGATTTCAACTCCTTCTATGACATGTGCGTATCATCCGCTAACTAGGCTAGCTGATTATACCATAGCCTATGAGGCGCCATCTTCCACCGATGCGCCTGCTTATCGCCGCCTTGGCTCCCCTATCTGCGCAGACGGGGAGCTTTAATCTAGTTTCGATCAAGTTCCCGCGCGTGCTGGTCACCATGCCAATAGTGGTTGTGGTGCCAACGTTTATCATCAGAGGTTCACCTGTGACCAATGGTTTTACCTCGAGTTCTTCAGCCGTGCCGACGACGCGCTTCATCAAGTGAACTTCAAGCTTTAACGCCTCCATGATCTGCGGCAATGTACCCGGCGCACCGGCAACTGCTCCAGCCAGCCTATCCGCTTTCATGAGCGCTGGGTCGAGCTTCGTACCAATGCCGAGCAATCCACCCGGCATCGCTCCCTCCGTGGACTCGCCACCTGCTTGCAGACTGACGATCTCAGAGTCAAGGAAATGCCAAAAAGTCTTGCCACCTTGAGTCACCTGCACGCCCGGGCGCATCTCTATTTTGTCTTCAACCTTTAGCTTGCCCTGAATCAAGGAACCTCCTATTACTCCACCAACTAGATCCTCCGGCTTAGTGCCTGGATGGTTCACGTCGAAAGAACGAGCGACGTGCACCCGGGCTGGCTTTGAGAGGTCGCGCTTCGGCGTAGGTATGTTCTCCTCTATCGCTTGTATCAGCATGTCGATGTTCGCCCTATGGATCGCAGAGATTGGGATTATCGGAGCATCAGCCGCAGATGTGTCCTTGAGAAATTCCTTGATCTGCTTGTAGTTCTCCACGACTTTCTCCTTGGAGACGAGTTCTATCTTGTTCTGCGCCACCACCACGTTTTTGATGCCAAGGATATCGAGCGCCATCAAGTGCTCCTTAGTCTGGGGCTGTGGGCATGGCTGGTTCGCCGCTATCACCAGCACCGCGCCGTCCATGATCGCTGCTCCCGCTAGCATGGTCGCCATCAGGGTTTCGTGGCCGGGAGAATCTACGAATGAGACGCGACGCAATGGCTTGGTCGCAGAACCACAGTGGGGGCACTTCTCTTGAGTTGTGTAACATGAGGGTGCATCGCATGTGGGGCATTTTCTGAAAGTTGCATCAGCGTATCCCAAACGAATCGATATACCACGACGAATTTCTTCGCTGTGGGTATCAGTCCAAACACCTGAAAGGGCCTCGGTCAAAGTCGTCTTTCCATGGTCGACATGCCCAACCATACCTATGTTTACGACAGCTTGCGGCATACTCACCGCTGTTAGTTTGCGCCGTAACTTTAAGTTATTATCGCTCATCCAGCATAACTACGCCAAAAATTAGCCATCCCTATCTATGAGGCGCCATAGCCATCGGCGATAAGGATTTTATCATTTTTTATCTGCTCGCTCTCGATGTGACGATTCAGCCTTCCTTCGTACTAGAGGACATGTATCTGGATGGCACTCCTGCACAGTTTCCTTACAATAACCATATCTCGAGTGGATACAGACGTGCTGGAGCCTATCGAAGTGTACGGAGAATACCCCCGGTGTTGAAACTGAATTTTCGCTATACTCCGTTTTATCGGTGAATATCGCTGAACTGGGATAATAAACTGTGGTTGGTCTCCCTCGCCCTTTTATAACTGATTTTTTTTCGATCGCTCCATCAGATTCGAGTTCTTTCAGCCACTTGTGCACGGTGGCTCTTGAGTAACCAGACAATTTCACTATTTCAAGTAGGGTTCTGGGCTTGGGGTTCCTTTTTTCGCCCAAAATTTCATTCAGCCTGTTCTTGAAAGATTCATTGAGCATGGTTATCCACCACATCGTTTTTTGTGTATAATAAATTTATCGTGCTGGTTAAAAGAATATTAGTTTTTAATTTATCATCGATCGGGAAAACGGGCAAACGTCTAATCCCGTTTGCCTCCGAGCATGAAGGTGGTAGGCCCATATATACAATATATTACCCCTCCTCGGTCGTTTCTTCATTCCGATTTCTTCGAGAGCGGATTTAAATGTGTTGGGTATACAAAAATATATTTAAATAGTCAAAAATGCGGCATGCGCCCTCGCGAGAATGGGCATTTTGATCATTTTTGTCTAATTTAGTATAATTTTGAGAACGCTTTAAATATGTCCAGTCCGCATAATAAGATTGGTAAATGAGGGACCGAGATGGAACCAACGTATATTATAGTGGCGGCAGCGGTTACATGTACCGCGATTGGAGGAGGATATCTGCTTTACCGGAGGTCATCTAGAGGCGGATATCGGCAATACAAAAATACTAATTTTGGCCGTTTGACCTTACGGGATATTGCCCATATGGCTTCACTAGAAGAAGAAGAGGCTGAAAGGGATGAACAGTTTATGAAACAAGGACAACTAATACTAACGCATATGCAAGAAATGGATCAAGCACATAAAAGGTGGGAACATGGTAGGGAGTACTGAAGCTGCCGTAGTCGGTATATCTTCAGCTAAAGGCGGGGTGGGTAAGACTACACTTGTAGCCAATCTAGGATGTGCTTTAGCTCAGATTTCCAAAGGCGATGTCCTACTTGTAGATGGGAACTTTCATGCATCTAATCTTGCTCTACATTTTGGGATATCACGGGCTCCGGTCGTCCTGCAAGATGTTATATTAGGTAAGAAAGAGGTCGAGGAAGCTCTCGTCCCCCTCGGAGGAAACTTGTGGATTTTGCCGAGCGCAACCTTGTTCTTCAGGGAAATCTGGAAGGATCTAGACTTGACCCGCACACAACAGATGTTTAAAAAGCTGAAACGACATTACAACACGATTTTGCTGGATACCGTAGCTGGGTCAGGACTTGAAGCAATGAGTGCATTGAATATTTGTGATAAAGTCATTGCAGTTTCCACACCGCACCTTCCGGCTGTGTCTGCCACTTTGTGGACCATCTTCATCGCAAAAAGGCTCAACGTCCCGATTATGGGGCTAGTTCTAAACAGGTGCAGGGGGAGGCGCTACGAGTTGACTCCGGCCGAAATCCAAAAAGAAACAGGCGTGCCGATACTTGGGTGCATACCTGATGACGAATTTGTTTTAGAAGGAGTAAGGAATGGTGTCCCAGTGGTGCGCAGCGGCGAGAAATCTCCTGCAGCCGAAGAAATCATAAAGCTGGCGAAGCGCCTCCAGACTGATCTTGTTCCCCTTTAAAAGACTGAATTAAGATTTGCTCTCCTTACCCTTTGGCGCCAGATCTTCGAGGGGTTTTTCTCCCTTCTTCACTATTTTCGCATTTATCTGCACTATGTCATCGGAGATTGTTCGCCCGCGGACTCGTTTGCGCCTACGCTCACCAAGTCTACGTGGCTTGTACCCAACGCCGCCAGATAGGACAAGATAGGTGCGCCCCGATCCGTGAACATCTGAGCGCATGGGGAAACCATCCTTATCCGTGCCTCCAGTTATCTCCAGCTCGTAGCCAGATAGACCTACTATCTCGCCATCAAACTTCTCACCTATACGCAAGCCGACGAGCCTCCTAGCGGCTGGCTCGTGCGCCTCAAGGGAGTAGGACTTGCCGCTTGCCGGATCCGCTGCCACAACTTTGAACATCTACATCACTCCATATGTTGGATCTCGTTTCTGCTTTATCGTTATTATTTCATCCATCACCGCTAGTTCATCTCCAGACAATAAATCCTTTAGCCCCACCTTCAATTCAAGCACGTGATCTCGGGGGATGTCCGTGTAGAGGGTGTCCCCCTCTTGGATGTGGCGACCCACGATGGCCCCTTCTATCGAGATAGCAACCTCATCCCCCAACTTCGCTTCTTGCACACTCTTCTTCTCGCGTTGAATCTCGTGAATTGTACCGACTTGGTGACCGTCCTTTCGCATGATCGGATATTTTGGTTTCACCATGCCACCGAGCACATCCACGCCAACAATCGCTGGATGGCTGTGCCTGAACACGTATCCTTGTTTGATGGTAAATTTGCCAGGTCTCACGAAGACCTCCAAACGCTCGGCCCTGACTTCTTCCCTCCTCGCTTTTGACCATTTCTCATAGTTTTCCATCAATCGGTAAATCACATTTTCATACAATATCGGCACTTTTTGTAACTGGGCCTCATCCTGGGCGTCCTGCAATACCTTCACGTTGAAGGCGAGCACCACTCCGAGCAATGGATCAGTCTTCGCGACCGTCGCAGCCTCCACGATGTCCCTGCGCGACACGTCACCTATATCCGCCATTCGTATGGGCACCCCCTTCTCCCGAAGCTGGGTCTCGAGAGCCTCGAGGGAGCCAAGCGCATCTGCCTTAAGGACCGCCCCACTTGCGTCCGTTTGAATGCGCACCCGCTCCATTTCTCGCTGGAGCTCCAGTCTGAACTTTTCAACATCCGATTCATCTTTTACTACCCATAGAGGAACACCAGCAACCGCCCCCTCTATTCCTGGAGCTGCCACTTTGACACCCGCAGCTGCAGAAACTCGCTCGACGGACCTGAACTTGTCTTGAGGGTCGCGGATCTCGTCGAGCGGCTTCGGTTGTAGCAGCGCACGAACACGCGAGGTCACCACTTTATCCAAACCTCCAACCACAAAACTATCACCTTTCGAGAGAGTACCATCGTAGATTATTACATCGATCGCCGTGCCGAGGCCAACCTCCTCTTTTACCTCGAGCACGGTGCCGCGTGCAGGCCCAGTTACTTCGACAGCCAACTCCTTCTCAAGAAAACGCTGGGCTAAGCCGACCAAGATCGTCAAGGCCTCTGGGATACCCTCGCCCGTCTTCGCGCTCACCGGAACTATCGCGACCTGCCTTCTGAAATCATCAATTCTGTCGAAGCGCTCTGCCTCGAACCCCAACTCGTGAAGCTTCCCGATGAGCTCATAGATTTTATCATCCAATGCACGTTGGACATCCGAGCGCTGCTTTGCAAACGAATCCAAAAAACATGCCTTCTGGATAGGTTGCCACCCCGGGATCAAGTCTATTTTATTTGCGACGAGCATGAACGGTGTTTTGTAGGATTTCAAAATAGTCAGCGACTCCAGCGTCTGAGGCATGAAACCCTCGTTGATGTCTATGACGAGCGCCGCAAGGTCGGCGAGAGCTCCGCCTCGCCTCCGCAAGTTCGTGAATGCCTCATGCCCCGGAGTGTCTATAAACAAGAGTCCAGGCAAGATCACTTGGATTTTAAATTTTTGAAGCAACCACCCGCACATCTGTTTGATCGTGTCAGCTGGCACCTCCGTAGCACCTATGTGCTGAGTTATCGCACCAGCTTCACGTGCGGCTACAGCGGTGCCACGTATCCTATCAAGAAACGTGGTCTTGCCGTGGTCGACGTGCCCAAGTACAGAAATTATCGGCTGCCTGACTTTCCTCACTTGCATGGTTTGCACCTATTAACAGTAGCCACGACCCCTAAAATGAATTACCACATCGAAAATTGTTATAAATATAACAACTATCCGCACCAACTGTTTTTATCAAAAAACGAAAATCCTAGCCCTAACCCTTCGCTTTGGGGAAAAATATTGGCATTTCGTACTCAGCGCTTTTCGCGGAATCTGCAGCGTGAATGACGTTCTCCGTAATGCTCGACCCATAATCCCCACGAATTGTTCCTTTAACAGCCTTCGCTGGGTCTGTGGCGCCTACCAGCTCCCTCATCCTGGATATCGCGCGGTCTCCTTCGACCAACATCACGACAACCGGCCCTGAAAGCACATGGTCAACCAAACGTTCAAAGAAATCTTTGCCGCGATGAACCACGTAAAGCCGCTCGACCTTCGCACGGTCCATATTTACCTGCCTCATCGAAACTACGCGAAGACCCGCCCGTTCGATCCTGTCAACAATTTCGTCTGTCAGATCCTTCTTTACTCCGTCGGGCTTCACCATGACGAACGTTCGCTCGTTCATTTCTTGGCCCTCGATTTCCGCGCGCGTTCCGTCCACTTGGCCTTGAGGGATTTCCTGCCCAAATTCATGTTACGCTCGCATTTGCTCGAACAAAAGAATAGAATCGTGCCATCTCTCTTCACAAACATTAGTCCCGTGCCTGGCTCCACGCGGCCGCCGCAGAAGAAGCACCTCCTCACCACCGGCATCTACGGCACCCTTATTTCTCGCGCCTCTCTTTCGGTCTCTCGCAACATCAAAAAGTCCCCCACTTTCACTGGGCCCTTGACGTTGCGAATGAGTATCCTACCCTTGTCGCGACCGTCCAACACGCGACATCTGACCTGCATTATCTCACCAGTTATCCCCGTGCGGGTGCGAATCTCTATCACTTCCGCGGGGATGCCGAGCTCCGCTGGCATTAGATTCACTTCTTGAGTTCTTTGATCTTGTCGACGATACCCTTGACGGTGTGCGTCGCCTGACCGGCCTCCGCAATCGCGATCGCCGCGGTCGGCACATCTATGCCCACGGCTGCCCCCAACTCGCGCTTGTTTGGTACGTAAACGTACGGTATTTTTTTCTCGTCACAGAGAGGCGGCAAATGCGCCACTATCTCGGCTGGGTCGACATCTTCGGCTATTACGACCAAAACAGCTTGTCCACGCTCCACCGCCTTTGTGGTTTCATTCGTACCCTTTCTGATCTTGCCAGTATCGCGAGCAGTTTCCACCACAGAGTAGACCTGGTCCGCAAGCTCCTTGGGTACCTCGAATTTTACATACATCGGTTTAGCCACACTCAACACCTCCTTCAGCTTTGCCTCATCATTCATGGGTTGTGGCTGATATGACGTTAGAGCGACATGTTTTAAACGCTATCGGTGCCCATACACAAAGACAAATTTAGGGGTTTTTATATCAAGGCGCACAAAACCGTAGCGCTCGAACTGTACTATCTCTCCGTCCGATAGGTTGGTGACTGCCGCCTCCGCCAGACCAACTTCACGCGATGCATCCGGTTTTAAAACTTCGACCTCAACCGCGTCCGCTGAAACCCATTGAATCTTCGGTGCCTCCGCGAGCTCGCGGCTGTGAAATTTTGCCTCGAATGGTTTATGCGATGTGATCTGCACATTCATGAAGTCTTTCAGCCTGACTATTTGCCCAACGCTAGTATCAGCAGCATCCGCCTTGGAAATGTAAACTATCAGAGAATCGTCTTCGTAGAGCAACCGCAGCAACCGCTCCCCCCGTTCGGGGTGGCTTGGATGCAGCCGCAGCTTGACTTCCTGTATTTTTGGTGAATTTTTCACAAGCAACTTCACTGCGTTTGGGACGAAGAAGTAACGATTTGCGCGGGCGTCAACTATCCTACGGTTATATGCCGCGAGGGTCTCCCAGCTCAACACCGAATCCACCAGTGTCGGGCCCAAATTTATGATCACCTGCTTTATCGTCTCCGGCAAGAATCCACGACGCCTCAGGGCCGCAATCGTGCCTAGCCTCGGGTCGTCGTATCCAGAGAAATCCCCGCTACGAATGCCCCGCATAGTCTGGGTCTTGCTCAACACCGCCCCTCCTATCGTCAGGCGTCCATATTGTACCGCTGTCGGGTATTTCCATCCAAGGTGGTCGAAGAGGAAACGTTGCCTGGTTTCGTTGACGACGTGCTCCTTCCCGCGGATGACGTGTGTAACGCCCATCTCATGATCATCCACAGCAACCGAGAAGTTGTAGAGCGGCCATACCTTGTAGCGATCGCCCACCCTCGGGTGCTTCGCTGTGATTACCCGCAATGCTGGCCAGTCGCGCACCGCAGGATTTGGGTGCTTCAAATCTGTTTTGATGCGGACGACGACATGCTCTTCTTGATACTTGCCTTCCAGCATGGCGCGCCATCTCTTGAGTTGTTCGTTCGCGGACAACCCTCTACATGGACATGGCTTGCGTCTGTCCCTCAACTGTCTGAATTTCATCACGTCGCAGGTGCAGACGTAGGCACTTCCGGCTTTCAAAAGCTCCTCCACGTATTTGTAGTAAATTTCCAAGCGATCCGATTGCACATATTCTTCATCCCACTTGATTCCGAGCCACCGTAAGTCTTCCCTTATCTTGTCGTACATCTCAAGCATGGCGTTAGCTGGGTTTGTGTCTTCAAAGCGCAGAATAAATTTGCCGCCATATTTGTGCGCGTACTCGTAGCTCAGGAACGCGGCGCGAACGTGGCCGATGTGCAGCGGGCCGTTCGGGTTCGGAGCGAATCGCGTCACGACCCTTGAATATTTATCGATGTCTAGCAATTCTGGAAGGCCTCGTCGCTCCACCCGTTTCGGCGATTCCATACCACCAAGCTCATGTAACTTGGCCTGTTGCTCACCAAGCGAAAGTTTGTTGACTTCTCTCACAACCTTCTCCACTATCTGTACTAATCGCTTGGCTTTCGACTTGAGTTCTGGTTGAGTCGCTATCAATTTACCGACGACAGATTTCGCGTCCGCGTGACCCTCATGCTTCACAGCATTCGCAAGCGCCCACCGCAGCGCCTCCTTATCAAACTCTTTCAATCGATCACCGCTACATGAAGATTTTAGTTACCATCGCATTAAAGTTGAGCTTTTAAGATTTCGGGGCTACTCGCCCACGATGTTTTTGTTCAAAACTCGCGTTCGACCGTGAAATCCGCAAGCTCAAGTAAAAATCGCTTCGCCTTGGAATCCGGCAGCACGTCCAATCTAGATTTCGCCCTAGCTACAAGCTCTCGTGCCTTTTTAGTGGCGTGGTCAATGGCGCCCGTGTCTTTCAGCGTCTTGATGGCTGCTTTTATCTCTGCTTTTGAAGCTTTTCTTTTGCCAAGCACGCTTGCGATCTTCTTTCTGCTACTGGGCGCAGTTTCAAGCGCCCTAACTATAATCAGTGTGCGCTTGCCCTCGCGGATGTCGCTGCCTATCGGTTTTCCAAACTTTTTCTCTTCTCCCACCAAACCGAGCACATCGTCTTGGATCTGAAAAGCTATCCCTATCAGCCTGCCGTACTCCGCCAGCGCCTTGACTTGCTCTGGCTTTCCTCTTCCAAGCAACGCGCCAACCTTCGTCGACGCTTCTATCAGCGCCCCAGTCTTTCCACTCACCATCTTCAGATATTCCTTCTCCCCGATGTCCTTCCTGTTTTCGAATAGCATGTCGAGCGCCTGCCCCTGACATATCTCGAAGCTGGCCTTGCTCAACGTGTCGAAAAGTTTCACCACGCGATCGGCGGGCAACTTCAACCTCTTCGCGTTTGCAGCTACAGCCTCGAAGACTTTGGCAAAAAGAGCATCTCCTGCTATGATCGCGACCGGCTCCCCCCAAATGGTGTGAACTGTCTTGACATTGCGCCGAAACTTATCTTTGTCCATTATGTCGTCGTGGATGAGGGTGAAAGTATGCAAGAGTTCCAGCGCTGCTGCTGTCTCCACTGCATCTTCCGCTTTTCCCCCAACGGCCTCGCACGCGATGAGGACCAAACATGGCCTCAATCGCTTTCCTCCTGCTTCCAAAAGATGTTTGCTCGCCCTCGCGAGGACCTCGGGCTCGATGCTCTCGGGTACGAACTTTTTCATCTCGGCCTCGATCCGCTTCACTTGGTCTTCCATACATTTCATGATGTCCATCTAACCACTCAACTTCAGCGACCTGCCATTTTGCAACAGGTGCAGCTGATCAGCGGAATATCCAATATCATACCCTATATCCATCATCGCCTCAAGCTTGTCTTGAGTGCCGTGACAAGGTATCAAATGTTCCGCCTTTATCATCTTGAGGAACTCTATCGTGTCCTTTCGCCCTGCATGCCCTGAAACATGAACATTTCTGTATATGCGCGCCCCCTGCGCTTTCAGCTTCGTTTCGAGGATTTTCCTGTTAGATTCGTTTATTGGGTTCGGGATCACGCTGGAGGAAAAAATCACTTCGTCTCCCTGATCAATCTTGAATGGTAGCTGCCCATCCGCGATCCTGGTCAAAAGCGCCGTTGGTTCCCCCTGGTGTCCAGTAACAACAAGCACGTGATCCTTCCTGAATTTATCCACCTCTTTAAGTACGTTCTTCACGACATTGGCTCGCCCGTGGATGCGAAGCTCCGGCGGAAAATCTACCAAACCCAACTTTGTCGCTGCTGCAGTATAATTGCGTAACGATCGTCCTAGTAATATTGGAGTTCTCCCCATCTCAAAAGAAATATCGACGATAGATTTTATGCGAACGATGTGGGATGAAAAAGTTGTGGCCAAGACCGCACCCTTCGCATCCGTAGCTTTCTCCATCACTTCCCTCAACCTATCGCGCGCGTACGCCTCGGATGGCGTGGGGCCTGGCTCATCCACACGGATCGCACCAACACATGCTGCCAACACCCCCCGCTTGCCAAGTCGCCTCAGCCTCTTGTAATCGGTGCGTTCGCCGAGCAACGGCTGGTCGTCAAGCTTGAAATCGCTGGCAAACAGTACCGACCCACCCCCGCCGCTAACTGCTATCAACGACGTCTGCAGTATGCTGTGAGTCGCTTTGATGAATTCGAGCCTGATGCCGCCAACCTCGACTATCCCGCCAGGAGCGACCGTCTTCAGCTTGTTTTTTAACTTGCGCTTGCGCTCCTCGCGAATCAAGTTTTTCGTGAGTTCGATCGTGAAAGGTGTCCCGTAGATCGGCGCATTGTAAGCGTTGGCAAGTTTTCCGATCGCTCCGATATGATCCATGTGCCCGTGTGTGAGCACGATCGCACGCACGTCGCGCCCCCGCAACTTGGCGTCGTCCGGTATCGCTTTTATCTTTATCAGCTCTTCCCGACTCATGTTCCCGAGTTCCGCGTCCTCATAGTTCAAAATAGCATCGAGCCTTACCCCCATGTCCACTATTATGTACTTTCCATCGATGCCGATGGCTGTCATGTTTTTTCCTACCTCGCCCAAGCCACCGATAGGTAAAATTTCGATCATCGCTATTTCCTGCCAAACTTGTCCGGATTTAACCCTCGTGCAACGAACCAATCACGAGTATCTCCCGTGACGACGAGGGCAGCACGGCGCAAATCCTTGATGTTCGCACAGCCAGTAAGAAACATCGCTATCCTCAGTTCATCCATGAAATTTTTCAACCAAGCTATGACTGCACCTTTGCCGAGCTTGGCCGGCTTCAAGAGGGGCAGAGCCACTCCAACCAAATCTGCCCCTAAAGCGAGGGCCTTCGCGGCATCCAACCCCGTCCTTATCCCGCCGCTCGATATGATAGGCACGCGGACCGCTTCAGCAGCCTCAGCTGTACAGACGGCGGTCGGTATACCCCAATCCCAGAAGAGATGACCAAATTTAGATTTAGGTTCGCGTAGCGCTTCAACGCCCGCCCAAGAGGTGCCCCCCGCTCCGCTCACGTCGATTGCCGCAGCTCCCGCGCTCGCGAGCTTCTTGGCGACCGCCCCATTTATCCCTCCACCTGTCTCCTTCGCGATCACCGGCGCTCCAAGACCCGCGCATATTTTGGCGAATTGTTTCAACGCACCTCTATAGCGTGGCTCTCCCTCTGGCTGTACAACCTCCTGCAGGGGATTCATATGAACTGAAAGCGCATCCGCATCTATCATCTTCAGAGCTTTACGGGCTTCCGCG
>Ga0315281_10004362_pt1 | contig 20529 bp, 15 predicted proteins | sample YL17G07_0_MG_FD_204540 | JGI IMG/M metagenome (GOLD analysis project Ga0315281, IMG submission 204540) | Sediment microbial communities from Yellowstone Lake, YNP, Wyoming, USA - YL17G07_0 | ecosystem: Environmental > Aquatic > Freshwater > Lake > Sediment | place: USA: Wyoming | collected...
AGCCTTCCTCGCCGAGCTTGTCGAGGTAGCCGCGGACGAACCCGGTGCGGTGTTCACCGCCCTGGCGGATGTACTCCGCCCCTTCTGACGAAATCCTGCCTCTGAAATCAACGTACACGACCTTGTATTCCCAACGGTCCATGACCACTCCTTACAGTGGCGCTGAACGGGAGCCGCGTCCGCCCCTCCGCCGGCAGGGCCGCTTGCAGTCTGGCAGATCGGCGTGGGCGAGCGCATGCGGCGGCGGGCTGCGGTAATCGCAGCCAGCTCGCCGAACCTATCCCCCGGCCCCTTCCCTGGGAGGGAAGGGGAGCGCGTCGATGGGGCACAGAGCTTCTGATGCGGCGGCGCGCCAGCGCGCGGGACGTCCGATGTGGTGCGCTCTCGCGAATCGCGTCAGCTGGAGATGCCGACGCCGCCATCGATCGTGACGGTCTGGCCGGTGACGAGGTCGGCGCCCTCGATCAGGCTGAGGATGAGCTGGGAGACGTCCTCGGGCGTGCAGACGGCCTTCAGGGGGGCGCGCTGCGTCTCGGCGGCCTTGCCGGCCTCGTAGATCTTGTCGCCGAGGCCGGTCTTGAGCCATCGCGTCTCGATGAAGCCGGGGGCGACGCAGTTGACGCGGATCTCGGGGCCGAGGACGCGGGCGAGCGCGACGGTCATGTTGATCACGGCTGCCTTCGAGGCGGCGTAGGCGATGGAGCTGCCGATCGCGCGCGTGCCGGCGACGGAGGCGACGTTGACGATGGCGCCGCCGCCGCTCTGGCGGATGATGGGGGCGGCGGCACGCGAGCAGAAGAAGACGCCCTTGACGTTCACCGCGAAGATGTCGTCCCAGTACTCCTCCTTCATGCCATCGAGGTCCTGGAAGGGCACGAAGTGGGTCATGGCGGCGTTGTTGACGAGGATGTGCAGGCCGCCGAAGGCCTCGGCAGCCTGGCGGACCAGGCCCTGCACCTCGGCGTCCTTCGAGACGTCGGCGCGGACGAGGAGGCCGCGGGCGCCCTCGGCCTCGACGAGGCGCAGGGCCTCGCGGGCGTCGTCTTCGGAGCGGGAGTAGTTGATGACGAGGTTGGCGCCTCGCCGCGCCAGGTCGAGCGCGGTGGCCCGCCCGACGCCCACCGCCGAGCCCGTCACGATCGCCGTCTTGCCTCGCACGTCCATGGCTGCCTCCAATCCTGCTGTGCCGGTCACGCGCATCTTGCCATCGCGGGCCGTCGGGGGCCAGCGGAGGCCGCGGCGGCCGAGTGGAGGCGGCAGAGGCGGGCCGTGATACACTTCGCGCACATGAAGGCCCCACTCAAAGGCGTTGTGCTGAGCGGCGGCAAGGGCAGCCGCCTGCGGCCGTTCACCTACACCGGCGCCAAGCAGCTGGTCCCCATCGCCAACAAGCCGATTCTCTTCTACGCGATCGAGGAGCTGGTCGCCGCCGGCATCCGCGACATCACGATCATCGTCTCGGTGGAGACGGGCGACCAGGTGGAGCGCGAGACCGGCGACGGCAGCCGCTTCGGCGCGAAGATCAGCTACGTGCGGCAGCTGGAGCCAGGCGGCATCGCGCAGGCGATCGGCCTGGCGCGGGAGGCGGTGGGCGACGCGCCGTTCGTGACGTTCCTGGGCGACAACTTCGTCACGAAGGGCATCGTGGCGCACGTCCGGGCCTTCACCGAGTCCGACGACGACGCTGCCATCCTGCTGAAGCACGTGCCCGACGCCCGCCAGTTCGGCGTGGCGAAGTTCCAGGGCGAGCGGCTCGTGCGCGTCGTCGAGAAGCCGCAGGAGCCGCCGAGCGACCTGGCCGTCATCGGCATCTACATGTTCACCAGCCGCGTCTTCGAGGCGATCGCCGGCATCAAACCGTCGGCGCGCGGCGAGTTGGAGATCACGGACACGATCCAGTGGCTGCTGGATCACGGCCACGGCGTCCGCGCCGACGTGGTCGAGGGCGACTGGATCGATACGGGCCGGCACGACGACCTGCTCGTCGCGAACCGGCTCGTGCTCGAGACGCTGACCGGCGACCTGACGGGCGGCAGCATAGATGCGGCATCGAGGGTTGCGGGGCAGGTCGTGCTGCAGGCGGGCGCGGAGGTGATCAACAGCACGATCACCGGCCCGGCGATCATCGGCGAGCGCACGCGCATCGAAGGCGCGACGATCGGGCCGTACACGTCGATCGACCGCGACTGCTACGTGCACGGGTGCGAGATCTCCGGCAGCGTCGTGCTGGAATCGTCGCGCATCGAGGGGCGCGGCTACCGGATCGAGGGGAGCCTGATCGGCCGCAACGTCGAGCTGCACGGGGGGGACCGCGAGCCGCGCGGCTACCAGTTCGTGCTGGGCGACTTCAGCAAGATGCGGGTGCCCTGATGCGCACGATCTTCGTGGCGGGCGGCTCTGGCTTCATCGGCAGCAACTTCATCCGCCACGTCATGCGCGAGCGGCCGGACGTCAGCATCGTCAACTTTGACGCGCTGACCTACGCGGGCAACCCGGACAACCTGCTCGAGGTCGCCGGCGACGCGCGCTACCGCTTCGTGCACGGCACGATCTCGGACGCGGAGGCGCTGGCGGCGGCCATGCGCGGCTGCGACGCCGTCGTGAACTTCGCCGCCGAAACGCACGTCGACCGCTCGATCCACGACGCGTCGGACTTCATCGAGACGAACGTGCGGGGCGCCTACAACGTGCTGACAGCGGCGCGCGACGGCGGCGTCGAGCGCGTGCTCCACATCTCGACCGACGAGGTGTACGGCCCGGCGACGAAGGATGCCCCGTGTCGCGAGGACGACGCCTTCCGCCCGCGCAGCCCCTACGCCGTCAGCAAGGCCGCCGGCGACATGATGTGCCACGCCTTCGCCGAGACCTACGGCATGCAGGTGGTGGTGGCGCGGTCAGCGAACAACATCGGCCCCTACCAGTATCCCGAGAAGGCGATACCGCTCTTCGTGACGAACGCGCTCGACGACCAGCCGCTGCCGCTCTACGGCGAAGGGCTGCAGGAGCGCGACCGCCTCTACGTCGAGGACAACGTCCGGGCGCTGCTGCTGCTGCTGGAGCGCGGCGAGCGCGGCGAGGCGTACAACATCCAGGCCGACAACCATCGCACGAACATCGACGTGGCGCGGGCGATCCTGGACGTGCTCGACAAGCCGTACGACTTGATCCAGCACGTGGCAGACCGCGAGGGGCACGACCCGTGCTACTACATGGACTGGTCGAAGCTGCGCGCGCTGGGCTGGAAGCCGCAGCACGACTTCGACGCGTCGCTGGAGCGGACGGTGCGCTGGTACGCCGACAATCGCTGGTGGTGGGAGAAGATCAAGTCCGGCGACTTCCGCGCCTACTACGAGCGGCAGTACGGCGACCGGCTGGCAAAGTCGCGGCCGTACGCCGGCTGACGCGCGTTACAATGCGCCCACTATGGGCATCCTGATCAGCGGCGCCGACGGCCAACTGGGCCAAGCCCTGCAGCGCGAGCTGGCGGCGCACGACGTTGCCGCATTGAAGCGAGCTGATCTCGACGTGACGGACGCGGCCGCCGTCGATGCGGCGATCGACCGGCATCGGCCGGAGGCGGTGATCCACACGGCCGCGCTCACCGACACGGCACGCTGCGAGCGCGAGCCGGAACTGGCGGCGGCGGTGAATGCAGCCAGCGCGGGGCACATCGCCGCGGCCTGCGCCCGGATCGGCGCGCGATGCATCGCCGTCAGCACGAACGAGGTGTTCGACGGCGCGAAGCGCACGCCATATCTCGAGAGCGATGCAGCGCACGCCGTGAACGCCTACGGCGCATCGAAGCTGGAAGGCGAGCGACTGGCGCTCGCAGCGTGCGCGACGACGCTGATCGTACGTACGTCGTGGCTGTATGGCGACGGCGGCGGCAACTTCAACTTCATTGAGAAGGTCCTGTCGGCGGCGCGCGCCGGACGCGCGCTGAGCTTCGTGACGGACGAGATCGCCACGCCGACATCGGCGGCAGACCTGGCGCAGGCGATCCGCGCGCTGATCGAGCGCGACGCGCCGCCCGGCGTCTACCATCTCGCCAATGAGGGAGAGGCATCGCGGTACGACTGGGCACGCGAGATCCTGCGGCTCGCCGTGATGGGGGATTTGGCCGTGACCGCAGTCACGATGGAGCAGCTGCGCGCCGGCGGGTACGCGGGACCGGTGAAGCCACCGTACTCCGTACTGGCAAACACGCGCGCGCGGGCGCTCGGCATCGTGCTGCCGCCGTGGCAGGCGGCGCTGGCGGCGTACTTCGAGCGCGCGAGGATCGCCGCCGATGGCTGAAACAGCCGCATCGGTGGGCATCGTCGTCGTGAACTACAACAGCGCCGGGTTCATCGACGAGTTCTGCGCGTCGCTGCGCGCGATCGACTACGCCAACTGGCACCTCATCGTGATCGACTCGGGCTCCGGCGACGGATCGATGGACACGATCGAGCTGGCGTTTCCGGACGCGACGCACATCCGCTGCGCGGACAACGTCGGCTTCGCGGCGGGCGCCAACATGGGCATCGAGCTGTGCGTTGCGAGCGGATACGAGTACGCCCTGTTCCTGAACAACGACGTGACCGTGACGCCGGGCTTCCTGCGGCGCATGGCAGACGCCGCAGATGCGCACACGATGGTCGTGCCGAAGATCCTGTACTACTATGATCACGCGCTGATCAGCACGCACGCGGGCGGCTTCGACTGGCGGCTCGGGCTGTTCCGGGATACCTACGGCGGGCATCGCGCGACGGCCAGCACGGACCGGCGCCGCGATGACCTGGCGACGGCGAGCTTCTGCTGCGCGCTGGTGCCGGTGCAAGCGTTTCGCGACGCCGGCAAGCTCGACGAGCGATTCTTCATGTACTACGAGGAGACGGACTTCATTCGCCGCGCCCAGGCGCTGGGCTATCGGCTGCGCTACGAGCCGTCGGCCGTGATCTACCATCGCGAGAGCGGGTCGAGCGGGGGGGGATGGATGACGCCGTTCAAGCAGTACTACGCGACGCGCAACCGGCTGTTCCTGGTGCGCAAGCACGCGACGTCGCGCGCGGACTACGCGTACTTCACGGCGTACTTCTGGGTGACGCGCGCCGGCACGGCGGCGAAGATGATCGCGCATCGCCAGTGGCGGCTGCTGCGGGCGATGGCGCTGGGCACGCTGGACTACTACCGGGGGCGGATGGGAAGGACGATGCAGGTGCGTGACCTGTGAGAATCGCCATCGACGCGACGTCCGTGCCGCCGCAGCCCGCGGGCGCAGGCGTGTATGCGATCGAGCTGGTGCGGGGCATGGCGGAGCGCGACCGGCGCGACGGGTACGCGCTGTTCACGCGCGGCGCCTGGGCCGATGCAGTGACGGCGGGCAAGCCGAACTGGCGTATTGAGCACGTCGACGCTGGATCGCGCGCCGCCAGGCTGGCGTGGGAGCAGGCACAGCTGCCGGGCGCGCTCGGCCGGCTGAGGATCGACGTGCTGCACTCGACGCACCACACGCTGCCACTCGTGGGTGTGCGGTGCAAGCGCGTGGTGACGATCCACGACGTCACCTTCTTCCGGATCCCGGACCGCTATCCACCGGCGCGCCGCCTCTACATGCAGACCCTGACGCGGCTGGCGGCGCGCGCCGCTGACACGATCATCGTGCCGTCGAACACGGTCCGCGACGACGCGATCCGCGTGCTCCGCGTGCCCGCATCGAAGGTGACGGCCGTGTACGAGGCGGCGGGGCCGCAGTACTGTCCCATCGCTCTCGACGCCGCCGAGGCGGTCGCTCACGACTACGGTATCGATGGGCCATACGTCCTGAGCGTCGGCAGCCTGGAGCCGGGCAAGAACCGGCGGCGGCTGATCCGCGCGATGCGCCAGCTGCGTGATACGGGCATCGACTACCGGCTGGTCGTCGTGGGGCAGAAGGCGTGGAAGTACGAGGCGGACTTCGCGCTGGTGGACGAGCTGGGCATGCGCGACCGCGTGCAGTTCCTCGGCTACGTGAAGGACGAGCACCTGCCGGCGCTCTACCGCGTGGCGACGGCGTTCGCGTTCCCGTCTCTGTACGAGGGGTTCGGGCTCTGCGTGATCGAGGCGATGGCCTGCGGGACGCCGGTGCTCACGTCGAGCATCTCCGCGACGGCGGAGGTGGCGGGCGACGCGGCGCTGCTGGTCGACCCGCTCTCGACCGGCGCGATCCGCGAGGGCCTGCGCGAACTTCTGCTCGACGCCGACCGGCGCGCCGATCTCTCGCGCCGCGGGCTTGCGCGGGCGGCGGAGTTCAGCTGGCGGCGGGCGGCGGACGAGACGCACACGGTGTATAGCCGCGTCGTCGCGGGCGAGAGAGCGGCGCGATGACGGCGGCGCTGTCGGTCGTCATCGTCACGCACAACTCGAGCCGCGACCTGCCAGCGTGCCTCGACTCGCTGCGCGAGCACACGACGGGCATCGAGTACGAGGTGATCGTCGCCGATAACGCATCGACCGACGGCACGGTGGACCTCGTCGAGCAGCGCTACCCCTGGGTGCGGCTGATCCGGCGGCGCGAGAACTCGGGGCTCTCGGCCGCGATCAACGACGGCGCGCGCGCCGCCGCGGGCGAGTTCATCGCCGTGCTCAATCCCGACGTGCGCCTCGAGGGCGACGTGCTGGCGCCGCTGGCGGCATACCTGCGGGAGTATCCGGACGTCGGGGTCGTGGCGCCGAAGCTGCTGAACGAGGACGGTTCACTGCAACTGAGCTGTCGCGCCTTCCCGGGATACTCCACCGTCGTCTTCAACCGCTACTCGATCGTGACGAAGCTCTTCCCGCGCAACCCGCTCTCGAGCCGCTACCTGATGTCGGACTCCGGCCACGCGACGACGCGCGGCGTCGACTGGGTGTCGGGCGCGGCGCTGATGCTGCCGCGCCGCGTCTTCGACGAAGTCGGCGGCTGGGATGCCGGCTTCTTCATGTTCAACGAGGACGTCGACCTCTGCCGCCGCGTGACCAACGCGGGCTATGGCGTCGTGTACAAGCCGGACGTATCGCTGTTCCACAAGATCGGCGTCAGCACGAGCACGTCGCCGCGGCTGGTGATCGCCCGGCATCGCAGCATCTGGCGCTACTACCGCAAGCACCTGCGCGGCGGGGCGGTGCGCGATGCGGCCACGGCAGCGGGCATCGCGGCGCGCTGCGCGCTGCTGCTCGGCGCAAACGCGGTGCGGCGCCTGGTCTCTGGTCGCTAGGCGTGAGCTACTCCTGCGGGTGATCTGCGGACGTCGGCTGGAAGACGCGCTGGCGCAGCCAGACGATGCTGTGGCTGTTCCAGAGCGTGACCACGTAGCCGAGCCTGAGCAAGAAGACCGCGACGATGGCGATCATCGAGACGAAGACGCCGGCCTGGATGGCGGTGTTGGCGATGTAGTGGATGAGGATGGCGGCGGTGGAAAAGAGCAGCGCCAGGCCGTAGATGATCACGAGCATGCCGCGCGGGCCGGCGCCCAGGCGCTCGAGCCGGTGGTGCATGTGGTCCTCGTCGCCGATCATCGGGTGCTTGTGCTGGAGGCTGCGACGCACCGTTGCCAGCACGCCGTCGAGGATCGGGTAGCCGAGGGCGATGAGCGGCACGGCGAGGAAGATCTGATCGGTGGGACCGGTGGAGGCGCGGATCGAGAGCGTGCCGAGCACGAAGCCCAGCACGTAGGCGCCGGAGTCGCCGACGTAGGCCGATGCCGGCGGCAGGTTGAACGGCAGGAACCCGAGGCCGGCGCCGGCGAGCGCGACGAGCAGCAGGGCGACCGTCGGGTGGGACGAGTGGGCGCCGATCTGCGCCATCGTCACACAGGCGAAGATGGCGACGCCGAGGGCGACGCCGTCGCGGCCGTCGATGAAGTTCACGGAGTTCGTGATGACGTAGATCCAGGCGACGGTGACGAAGAAGCCGAAGAAGCCAAGGTGGATGTTCGGTCCGACCGGCAGGCCGATGTCGTCCATGCGATAGCCGGCGGCATAGGCCGCGGCGCCGCCCGCCAGGAAGACGGCGGAGCGCAAGAGCGGGCTGGTGAGCCTGATGTCGTCGAGGAAGCCGACGAGGAAGACGAGCGCGGCGGCGGCGAGCAGGCCGAGGAAGCTGCCGGACTTCGGCGCGAAGAACTCGTTGGCGTGGCTGGAGATGGCCGACGCCAGGAATGGGGTGAGCGCGAAGGTGGTGAGGAAGACGACGCCGCCCCAGCGCGGCCGCTCGGCGCTGCCGCGGATCTCGAAGAGCGCGGCGAAGCGCTGGGTGCGGGAGAGGGCGAGCAACGCGACGGTGGTCGCCGAACCGATGGCGATCGACAGGGCGAGCGTGAGCAGATAGATGTCGAGCATAGGCCCCGCGCTGCGGCGAATTCTGGCCCCAATCTACCACAAGTAACGCGATCCGAAGCTGCTCCTTGCCGTTCCGGAACGCGGAATTGAGCTGGCGTAAACTTCGAATCGAGCGATCGTTCGGGCGGGACGGGCGGCGGGGGATGGCGCCTCGCGGCCTCAGTCGGCCATCGAGCGGCGCTGTTCCGGCTTGCGGCGCGCGCCGGTACCCTGCCGGCATGCCAAACGGATTCGTTGCCGGCGTCGACCTGGGCGCCTCGAACGTGCGCGTCGTGATCGCCAACGAGGACGGCGAGATCGAAGCGCGGCGGGCGGGGCCGCTGCCCGCCGGCTCGCCCGAGGCGGTGCTGGCCACGGTGGGGCGCACCGTCGACGAGCTGGTGCGGGGCGTCTGGGTGGGGGCGAAGGTGGCGGCGATCGGCGTGGCGCTGCCGGGGGCGGTGGACCCGCGCAGCGGCACGGTGGCATCGATCGCGAACATGCCGGGGTGGGACGATGTGCCGATCGCGGCGCTGCTGGGCGGGCCGCGCGGCGTGCCGGTGGCGATCGAGAACGACGCCAACGCTGCGGCCGTGGGCGAGGGGTGGACCGGGGCGGCGAAGGGGCTGCGGGACTTCGTCTTCATCGCGCTGGGCACGGGGATCGGCAGCGGCATCGTGCTGGACGGGCGGCTGCACCGGGGGGCGCATTATCTCGCCGGCGAGGTGGCGTTCTTCCCGATGACGCGCGAGCAGCTGCGCGCGGGCGACTGGGAGCACTGCCTCGAAGGAGCGGTCGGCGGGCGCGCGGCAGCGCGGGCGGCAACGAGCCTGCTGGGGGCGCACGCGAAGACGGGCGACGTGTTCGACGCGGCGCGCGGGGGCGAGCCGGCGGCCGTCGCATGGCTGGCGGAGGTGCAGGAGTACATCGCGATGGCGGTCGCCGACATCGCGGCGCTGCTGGATCCCGAAGCGATCGTCTTCGGCGGCGGCGTGGCGGCGGCGCAGGGCGAGTGGTTCCTGGCACCGATTCGGGAGATGGCATTGCCCTGCGCGCCCGGGAAGCCGAAGATCGTGCTGTCGGCGCTGGGCGAGGATGCGCAGATCATCGGCGCGGTGAAGCTGGCCTACGATCGGCTGGCGGAAGGGTAAGTCATGCAGCAAGAGGCAGCGCTTCGGAGAACACAGCCGCGGCGGCTGGCGGCAATGGCGATCGTCTGCGCCGTCGCGCTCGGCACGTTGGGCGCGTGCAGCAAGAGCACGACGCCGCCGAAGCCGTCGGGGAAGACGCCGCTCGCGGACGGCGTATCCATCGGCAAGATCGAGCGGTCGGCCGGCGGCACGGCCGTCGTGACGGAGGTCCGCTCCCTCCTGACGCTGAACTGCGCCGCCGGTCAGCTGACGCTTCGCACGAACCTCGAGGCCGTTACCGGGAAGATGGACTGCTCGCGGATGATCTCGCAGCCGATCCTGGACCGCTTCCTCGGCCTGCCGATCGTGGTCACGTACAGCAGCGACACCCTCCAGCTGGAGAGCCCGACCGCCGGCACCATCGTCCTGCCGGGCGTGAAGGATGCAGCGATCGAGGAGATCCGTGGCACGCCCTGAGCCGGACGAGTACTTCATGGGCATCGCCCTGGCGGTACGCGCGCGCGCCAACTGCACGGGCCGGCGCGTCGGGTCGATCATCGTGCGCGACAACCGGATCCTGAGCACGGGCTACAACGGCACGCCATCGAAGATGCGGAACTGCGAGGACGGCGGCTGCCACCGCTGCGCCAACCCGCAGGCGTACCAGCCGGGCGAGGGGTACGACGTGTGCATCTGCGTGCATGCGGAGCAGAACGCGCTGCTGGCGGCGGCGCGCTTCGGCGTCGCCGTCGAGGGCTGCTCGCTGTACACGACGCTCCAGCCGTGCTTCGGCTGCCTGAAGGAAGTGCTGCAGGCGAGCGTGCGCGAGGTCTGCTACCTGCTGCCATGGGAGTCGCGCTTCGGCGAGCAGTACGCGGCGCTCGGCGAGCGGCTGGGCGCCGGGAACCTGCGTCGCGTCGTCATCGACGATCCGCAGGCGGCGTGGGCGCTGGGCCGGGCGGCGGACGCCGGAGAGCGCGCCCAGGGACACGAGTCGCTGGAGGTGTAAGGGGCGACGCAGCCAGCACCAGAACCTATCCCCCGGCCCCTTCCCTGGGAGGGAAGGGGAGCGCCATCACGAGGATCGCGCCGCCCAACACGTGCATCTTCGTCCGGGGGTGTCGCCCCCGCAACTCGCGGGGGAATCGTCTGCCTGATGAACGTGGTGCCGTCTCAAGTCCTCAGCTCTGCGGCCTCTGCGCCTCCGCGGTGAATCATCCTACGGAATGGTGTTAGAATTCGCCCCAACATGACTACGGAACGCGCTGCCACGACGACGATCCTCTTCTCCGACCTCGTCGGCTCGACCGAGCTGCTGCAGCGCGCCGGCGACGAGGACGCGCAGCGCATCTTCAAGGCCCACTCTCAGCTTCTACGCGATGCGGTGAGCGCCAACGGCGGCGCCACGGTGAAGTGGCTGGGCGACGGGCTGATGGTCGCCTTCGCGTCGACGGCTGATGCCGTCCGCTGCGCCATCACGATGCAGCAGGCGTCGCGGCGCCCGGTCAACGGTGAACGGCTGGCGATCAGGGTCGGCATCAACGCCGGCGACGCGTTGCGCGACGAGGACGACTACTTCGGCACGGCGGTCGTCACGGCGCGGCGGCTGTGCGACCGCGCGGGGCCGGGCCAGATCCTCTGCAGCGCCGTCATCGAGGCGCTGCTTGCCGGGCGGCAGGCGTTCTCGTTCCGCGATCTGGGCGACTTCGAGCTGAAGGGCATCACGGCGCCGGTTGCCACGCGCGAGGTGATCTTCGAAACGGAGCAGCCGGGCCTGCTGCTGAGCCGGACGCCGTTCGTCGGCCGCGAGGGCGAGTTGTCGCGCATCAAGGCGAAGCTCGCCGATGCACGCGCCGGCCGCGGCGGATTGGTGATGCTGGTGGGCGAGCCGGGCATCCGCAAGTCGCGCATGATCGAAGAATTCACGGAGCATGCTCGCACCGACGGCGCGGCCGTGCTCTTCGGCGCATGCTTCGAGGGCGAGTGGGTGCCGCCGTTCGCGCCGTTCGCGGACGCCATCGACAACTACGCGAAGGAAGCCGCCGTCGAAGCCCTGCAGGCCGACCTCGGCCACAGCGCCGGAGCGATCGCCCGCCTCGCGCCGTCGCTGCGCGATCGGCTGCCGGACCTCGCCGAGCCCGCGCAGCTCCAGCCGGACGAGGAGCGCTTCCGCCTGCTCGACGCCGTGTCGCAGTTCCTCATCGCCACGTCGCAGCGCGTGCCGGTGGTGCTCGTGCTCGACGACCTGCACTGGGCGGACAAGGGCACCATCGCCATGCTCCGCCACGTCGCGCGATTCGTGGCGAGGCACCGCATCCTCCTGCTCGGCGCCTATCGCGACGTCGAACTGGACCGCCAGCACCCGCTCTCCGACGCGCTCGCCGCCCTGCGCAGGGAGGTCGAGTACGAGCGCATCGCCCTCAAGGGGTTCGACGAGGGTGACATCGGCGCGTTTCTGAGGAGCATGACGGAGCTCGACGTGCCGGAGGCGTTCGTGCACGCGATCAGCGCGGAGACCGACGGCAACCCGTTCTTCATCCGCGAGGTGCTCATTCACCTCACCGACGAAGGCAAGATCTACCAGGAGGATGGCCGCTGGACTTCGAAGCTTTCGATCGCCGAGATGGGCATCCCCGAGGGCGTGCGCCAGGTCATCGGACGGCGCCTGTCGCGGCTCTCCGAACACGCGAACAAGCTGCTGACCGCCGCGTCCGGGTTCAACGGCCCCTTCCACATCGATCTGGCGGGCGCTGCTGCGAGTCTTGACGAGCCGGCCGCGCTCGACGCCATCGACGAGGCGTTGCAGGCGCAGCTCCTCCGTTCGACGGGTGAGGCCGACACCTACAACTTCACCCACGCCCTCATCCGGCACACGCTGTACGGCGAGCTGAGCCCTTCGCGACAGGTGCGCCTGCACCGGCAGATTGCGGAGGCGATGGAGCGCGTGTACGGCGACCGCGCACACGACCACGCGCCGGAGCTCGCCTACCAGTACCATCGCAGCGCGGCCATCGCCGGTGCGGAGCACGGCGTGCCACACGCCCTCGCCGCCGCCGACCGGGCGGAGGCAGCGGCGGCGTGGGATGAGCACGTCGGCTTCCTGCGCATGGCGCTGGAACTGCTGCCCGAAGGCGACGCACGCCGCCCGCGCCTGCTGGCGCGCCTCGGCATCGCGCTCATGTGGGCGCTCCAGCCGGACGAGGGCGTCCGGGCCGCGACGGAAGCCGCGACGTTGATCGCCGCGGCCGAGGGCAACGACGCCGCGGCGGATTACCTGAACGACGCAAGTAGTGCAGCCTTAGGCGCCGGCCACACATCCGTAGGGCGAGGGCTCGGCAGTGAGGGGATGCGCCATATCGGCGACCGGCGCGACCGGGTGTGGGCGAGTCTCCTGCACGGGGACTACCTGGCGCGAAGCGCCACCGATCCGGATGCGCTCGGCGTGATCTTGCCCGTCGATGAACCGGCGTTTGCAATGTGGAAACAGGTGGTACGGAGCCTTGGCCCTGACGATCGGCCGTTGCAGCTCTGGGAGTCTCGCGATGAGGCGATCAAAGATCTGGAGGAGATGACGTATCCGGCGACTTCCATGTTGTTGTTCCTGGGCGACGCGCGTCGAGCACTCATCATGTACCGCGACCTGCTGACCTCGGCCGAACGCGAGGGACGCATCGCGCACCAGGTCTTCTTTCATGCAATGATCGCGCGCTGCCTGAACGTCCTGGGCGAGTTTGCGGAAGCGCGTGCTTCGTACGAGCGCGGCGTTGCTCTGACGGCGCGGCTGCCCGGGCCGTCGATACACGCCCAGCAGCTGATCGCCGCGTTGACCGAGATGCGTACCGCTTCTCTCGAGGACCTGCCTGCCACGGTCGCGCTCGTCGAGGCCCTGCTGCAGCAGGACGCGCCGGAGCTGCGATGGGCGCGCGCCACAATATTCGCCGGCAGCGCCGCGGCATTCGCGTTGGCGGGGCGCGAGGAGGAGGCGCTGGCGGTTCTCGTCCGGGCGCTGCCGACGATCGAGCGCAGTCCGGTGGGCGACCCCAATCTCACGAGTGTCATCTGCGATAGCGCCTGGGCGCTGTGGCTGCTCGAGCGCACGGACTATATCGACGTCATCGAGCGCAACCTGCGGGAGAAAGTCGTCGTCCCGGACTTCCGCTACCCGATGCGAGACGGTCGCACCGCGCTGGCCCGCCTCTGCGCGCTGCAGGGCCGCTACGACGAAGCGAGCCGTTGGTTCGCGGAGGCGCGGACGGTGCTCGACGAGGACGGCGCGCGTCCGCAGCGGGCGATCGTCGACTACGACGAGGCGCTCATGTACGCCCGCCGGGCCGCCGGCGGCGACGGCGAGCGCGCCCTGCCGCTGCTGGAGGCGGCGATGCGGCAGTTCAGCGCGATCGGCATGACCGGCTGGACGCGGCTCGGCGAGGAGCTGCGGGGGTCGCTGGCGGCGGCGGCGCAGTAGGGCTGGCGAGCGGCACGGGCACCTCACCCCGCCCTTCGGGCACCCCTCTCCCACGCAGTGGCGAGGGGCTCATCCGGCAGCGCAGGCTCCATGCACAAGGCAGTGAGATGATATCCGCGGGGGAACTTGGACAGGGCGTGCATGAAACCGGAAGACACCGGACCGCGCAGGATCGATCATCACGTACAGGCCGGCGATGGGTGGCTTCAATGATGTCCCTTGCTCGTGGCGTCGTCCACAATGGGATGATAGCTGCGGCGAGAGGAGCCACCAGCGCGCATGAAACCGAGAGACGCCGCCTCGCTGCTGGCGCTCAGCACGATCTGGGGGTCGGCGTTCCTCTTCATCCACGTCGCCGTGCGGGAGATGCCGCCGTTCACGGTGGTCGCCGTCCGGTTGACGATCGCGGCGCTCGTAATCGCGCCGCTGGCGCGGTGGTCAGGTGCGACGATGCCACCGCGCTCCGGGTGGCCGGTGCTGCTGTTCCTCGCGGCGTTCAACAACGTCGTCCCGTTCACGCTGATCACGGCGGCGCAGGAGCATATCACCAGCAGCCTGGCGGCGACGCTGGTGGCGACGATGCCGCTGTTCACGCTGATCTTCGCGTATGTGTCGGCGACGGAGCGATTGAACGTGGAGCGCATCGCCGGGCTGATCATCGGGTTTGTCGGGGTGGCCGTGCTGATCGGCACCGACATCACGGACATCACGAACTCGAACACCGTGGGCGAGCTGGCGGTGATCGCCGCGACGGCGAGCTATGCGCTCTCGACGGTGGTCGCGCGCCGCTGGTCGACGGGGGCGCCGCTATCGCTCGCGAGTGGCCAGATGATCTTCGGCGCCTGCATGGCAATCCCGCTGGCGCTGGTCATCGACGGGTCGCCGGACCTGGCGGTGTCGGCGAAGGCGGGGCTATCGCTGGTGGCGCTGGGCGCGCTCTGCTCGGGGCTGGCGTACATCATCTTCTTCACGCTGGTGCAGCGAATGGAGGCGACGCAGCTGTCCGTCGTGAGCTATGTGATCCCGATCGTCGCGACGGTGCTCGGCTGGCTGGTGCTAGATGAGCCGCTGGGGCCGAATCTCTTCGCGGGGCTGGTGCGGGTGGTGATCGGCGCGGTGGGCGTCAACGGCGGGCTGCACGCCGCGTGGCGCTGGTCGAGGGAACGGTCGGCGCGTCGCGGTGCGGCTGTGGGGCCGGGCGGCGCAGCGTAGTTCTGGCTGTTGGCTGTTGCCTGTTGGCTGTTGGGACGGGCTCCACAGAGTTCAGCGAGGGCACAGAAGGGGTGATGCGGGAGTGGCCGCCTGCGGGCGGGCCCTCACCCCGGCCTTCGGCCACCGCTCTCCCACAAGGGGAGAGGGGCGTGCGTGTTGGCGTCGTGCTCCTCGTCGCGGAGCGTGTGTGCAGCGCGAGCGTCACGGGTGGTGTGCCAGTTGCGAGGCGGCGGCAGCGTCGAGCAGCCACGTGATGTTGGGGTGCGATTGCAGCCAGGACGCGGGCACGGCGGCGGTCTGTTCTCCTTCGATCGCAGTGCGCACGATGGCGGCCTTGTTCTCGCCCTGCGCGATCACGAGCAGCGCCCGTGCCTCGAACAAGTCCGCGACGCCGAGTGTCATGCCGCGCGCCGGCACGCGGCCGAGTGAGCCGAACGTGTGGGCGTGCGCGCGGCGCGAGACGTCGTCCAGCGTCACGACGCGAGCGCGGCTGTCGCGCGCCGCGCCGGGCTCGTTGAATGCGATGTGACCGTTCGCGCCAATGCCGAGCACACACAGGTCGAGGCCGCCGTCGTTGCGCATCGCGCTGGCGAAGGTGCGGATGTGGGCTTCGGGATCGGGCGCGGCGGGATCCGGGCAGTGCCGCGCGTGCGGCCGGACGCGCAGGTGCTGGCGATAGAACACGCGGTTCGTGCCGGGGGTGTCGCGCGATGCGCCGGCGAATTCATCGACGGCGTATACGATGGCCTGCGCGAAGCTGACTTCGCGGCGAGCCTCACGCTCCGCCAGCTCGCGGTAGGTGAGGAGCGGCGTGCCGCCGGTGGGCAGGCCGATTCGGGCAGCGGGACGTGCACGCACCGCATCGCAGATCACGTCTGCTGCACGGGTGGCCACCGCGACCGCATCGGCACGGATATCAATTCGCATCGGCGGCATGCTAGCACCGCTGCCGCGTTGACCGTAGCGCAGGGGGCGGTGATGATGCGCTGACCGTGGCGCCGGGGCGCGCGAAACCATCACGTGACGAGGAAGAAGGAACCCGAGATGACGAGACGCATTGGCATCCAGATCGGCTTCGCCGGCAGCCCGACGGAGCGCGAGGAGCTCGTGAAGCGCGTGCAGATCGCGGACGACCTGGGGGTCGAGTCGGCGTGGGTGGCCGAGGCGTGGGGGCGGGACGCCTTCAGCATGCTGACGCAGCTCGCACTGGCGACGAAGAAGATCCAGTTGGGCACGGCGATCGTCAACGTGTTTAGCCGCACGCCGGCGGTGCTGGCGATGTCGTTCGGCACGCTGGACGAGCTGTCGCAGGGACGCGCGATTATCGGGCTGGGCAGCTCCGGGGCGAACGTGATCGAGCACTGGCACGGCGTGCCGTTCGAGAAGCCGGCGACGCGGCTGCGCGAGTACATCGCGATCATCAACATGATCATGCGCCAGGAGCGGCTGAACTACGACGGCAAGATCTTCAAGCTGGCCCGCGGCTTCACAATGCAGTTCCCGACGTTCCGGGACCACATCCCGACGTACATCGCGTCGATCACGCCGAAGAGCATGGTGCAGACGGGCGAGGTCGCGGACGGCTGGATTCCGATCTACTGGCCGAAGGACAAGATCGCGGAGGGCGTGAACACGATCATGGAAGGCGCGACGAAGGCCGGCAAGACGCGCGCCGATATCACGGTGGCGCCGTCGATGGTGATGCAGATCACGGACGCGGGCAGTGAGGAGCAGATCCGGATGCAGGCGCGCGGCCCGATCGCGTTCTACGTCGGGCGGATGGGGACGTACTACTACGAGATGCTGGAGCGGCACGGCTTCGAGCAGGAAGTGGCGAAGATCAAGGAGGGCTGGGCGGCGCGGGATCCGAAGGCGGCCGCCGCCGGTGTCTCGGACCGCATGCTGGATCAGACGGCGATCGTTGGCCCCCTGGAGCGCTGCAAGGAAGAGCTGGACCAGCGCCGGGAGCTGGGTGTCGACCTGCCGCTGATCGGGATGCCGGGGCGCGACGCTGCGGAGATGGGCCGGGTTCTGGAGACGCTGCTGCGGTAGCGGCTGATGGGGGATGGAAGTCGGAAGGCAGAAGGTGGAAAGTAGAAGATGGACGCTGATGCTCGGGGCGGACGGGGCAAGCCCCGCCCCTACGCGGGACACCGCGGTCTGAGATGATGTGCGCGCAGCGGTCGTCCGGGTTCGGCTAGTCGAGGGTGTCCTCTACGTCGGCGAGGCGGAGGCTGAGGACGCGGGAGACGTTGTCGGCGCCCATCGACACGCCGTAGATCGTGTCGGCGGTCTCGATGGTGCGGCGGTTGTGGGTGATGATGATGAACTGCGTGCGCTGTGACAGGGCGCGCAGCTCCTCGACGAAGCGGCCGACGTTGGCCTCGTCGAGCGCGGCGTCCACTTCGTCGAGGACGCAGATGGGCGACGGGTTCGCCTGCAGCAGCGCGAAGAGCAGCGCCACGGCGGTCAGCGAGCGCTCGCCGCCGGAGAGCAGCGCGAGCGAGCCGAGCTTCTTGCCGGGCGGCTGGGCGACGATCTCGATGCCGGGCAGGCCGTTCTCGTCGGCCGCGCCCAGTTCCAGGCGCGCGGTGCCGCCGCGGAAGAAGGCGCTGAAGTAGCGCTCGAACTCGCGGTTGACGGTGCGGAAGGTGTTGCGGAAGCGCTCGCGGATGACCGTCTCGAGTTCGCCGATCGCCTCGTCGAGCTGGCCCTGCGCCTGGCCGAGGTCGTTGAGCTGGCCCGTGAGGAAGTCGTATCGCTCGCGGCTCTCGATGTATTCGGTGGCGGCTTCCTCGTTGACCGGGCCGAGTGACCGGATCTGCGCCCGCAGGTCGGCGATGCGGTCGCGCACCTCGGTGGCGTTGATGGTGGAGCCGCCGCGAATGGGCGGCAGGTCAGGACCGCCATCTTCTGAGCGCATCCAGTTCGGCAGGCCGCCGTTGGCGCCGACGTAATCGTCGGCGGGCTCTTCGCCATCGGCTTCGGGCTCCGGGACGGGCGCCCGCTCGATCTCGCCGGCGGCGGTGGCGACGAAGCCCTCCGCTTCAACGCTGGTGCGCAGCATCTCCAGCTCGTCGCGACGGATCCGGACGTCGTTCTCTGCGTCGACGAGGGCGCGCTCGGCGGACCGCAGCTTCTCGTTTGACTCGGCGAGCTGAGTGGCCAGTTCGCGCTCGCGCGACTCGAACTGCGCGCGCTCTCGCCGCGCCGGCTCCAGTTCCAGCCGCAGTGCCTCGGCCTCGACGCCCTTCTCGCTCAACTCGCGCTGCGTCGAAGCGAGCCGCGACGCAATGGCCTGCGTCTCTTCCTGTGACTTGACGCGCTGCCCGTCCTTCGTGGCGATCTGGCGCGCCAGGCGCTCGCGGGCGCCGCGCTCGGTATCGCTCACCTGGCGTTCCGATCGGAAATCACCGTCCAGGTGGGCGACGACGGCGGCGCGCTCGGTCAGCGTCTCGGCCAGCGACGTGCGCTCGGTCTCGAATAGCGCCATCGACGCGCGCGCTTCCTGCTCCCGCGCGGCGGCCTCGCGCGCCTCGGCTATGCGCGTCTCGCGCTGCGCCTCCGCCTGCTCCTGCTTCGCCCGCAGCGATTCGATCTGCTCGACCCGCTGGCGGACGCCGTTGGCGTTCGCGTGCAGCCGCGACCGGAACGCGCCAAGACCGGCTCGCGATGCGGAGAGTTGCGAGTCGATGCGGCTCTTCTGCTCGCGCAAATCGTCGACGGTCGCCGTCAGCTCCAGCGCGTGACGGTCTGACTCTTCCTGACGGTGCGCCGCATCGCGCAGGGCGGCCTCCTTCTCCTCGATCAGCGGCTGCAGCCGCTGCAGCTCATCGGGCAGGTCCTGCATCTCGCGATCGCGCACGAAGGAGGCCTCGACCGCCGAGAGCGAGCCCGCCGCCATGGAGCCGATGGGGCGCACGAGCACGCCATCGAGGGTGGCGACGGCGCCGGCGAGGCCTCGGCGGACGACGCGCCGCGCGACCTCGATGTCCTCGACGACGACCGTGCGTCCGAGGAGCGTGTCGATGAGCCTGCGGTGCTTCGAGTCGCATTTCACCAGCCCCGACGCAACGCCGACGATGCCGCGCTCCTTGATCAGGTGGAGCGGGCGCGCCTCGTGGAAGTTGTCGAGCGCGTACATCATCGCGCGGCCCGCATCGCCGGCGAGCAGCAGATCGACCGCGTGGCGCATCTGCGATTCGCGCTCGATGACGACAGCGAAGAGGTTCTCCGCCAGGGCGGCCTCGATCGCCCTCTCGAGCCCGGGCTGCACGCGCAGCAGGTGGCCGACGAGCCCGACGACACCCGCCAGCTCGACGTCCGGCGGAACGGTCTCGCGCTTGATGACGCCGCCCGCTTCGAGGATTGCGCGGACGCCTGCGTCGGGCGCCTGCGGGCGCACGTCGATCGATTCCATCAGCTCGAGCCGCACCTGGACGGCGTCGATCTGGCTGCGCAGCGCACGAAGCTCCGCCTCCAGCGCCGTCTGCTGCGCGCGGGACTCGACGACCGACGCCGTCTCCCGGTCGCGGTCGTTCACCGCCCACTGCAGGCGCGGCCCGCTGAGCGCCGACTCCTTCGACACGCTTGCGTATTCACGGGCCCAGGCGGCCAGCTCACTGATGATCTTCCGGCGCTCGTCGCTGGAGGCGTCGCGCTCGCGCCGCAGCCGGGCGATCGTGTCGGCGGCTTCCGGGATGCGGCGCGACAGGTCCTCGACCGACGCGAGGGCGCGGGCGGCAGCCTGCTCGTCGGCGAGCGCGGCCCGCTGGAGCGCCACCAGCTCCTTCTCGACGACGGCGAGCCGGGTGCGCTGCTCGGCGAGTTCGCGGCGCGCAACATCCAGCCGCGCCTCAAGCTCAGCCGTGTCTGTAGGGGCGGTCGCGGCGTCCTGCGCGGCCTCGTCGGCCCGCAGCGAGGCGAGCTCCGCCGTCAGCTCTTCGATCCGCTCGCCGAGCATGCGCACGCGCTCGGTGTCGAGCGCGGCGCGGCGCTCGAGGTCGCGCACGTAGTCCTGTAGCTTGCGCAGCCGCTCGTCGCGGATGCCGATCTCGTGCCGGCGCTCGTCGATGGCGGCGCGGAGTTGCACGAGGCCGTCCTCGCAGGCCTTCGCGTGCGCCTTCGTCGCCTCGAACTCCTCGGCGCGCTGGTCATGCGTCGTGATCGAGGCGAGGAGCGCGTCGTTCACCTCCTGCCACTGGTGGGAGTACCAGACGTGCAGCGTGGAGGCGAGCTCGCGCGCCAGTTCCTGGTACTTCACGGCGCGGCCGGCCTGGCGCTCGAGCTGGGTGATGCGCGGCGCGATCTCGCTGACGAGGAGGCGGACGCGGTCCATGTTCTCGCGCGTGGCCTTGAGCTTGCTCTGCGCGTCTTCGAGCTTGTTGCGGTAGAGCCGCACGTCGG
>Ga0315281_10004363_pt1 | contig 20528 bp, 16 predicted proteins | sample YL17G07_0_MG_FD_204540 | JGI IMG/M metagenome (GOLD analysis project Ga0315281, IMG submission 204540) | Sediment microbial communities from Yellowstone Lake, YNP, Wyoming, USA - YL17G07_0 | ecosystem: Environmental > Aquatic > Freshwater > Lake > Sediment | place: USA: Wyoming | collected...
CGCGGCTAGTCCCGACACCCCCAAGGGTCAGACCCCTGGACGCGGCCCGAGCGGACGTGGCCGTCGGGGAACATGCCTGCTCCCGGCCTCTGGACAGTGGCCGTAGCAGCCACGTCTAGGGGTCGGACACCTGGGCGTGGCTAGACGAACTCGTAGCGGCCGCCGTTGCGGAACGCCTTCAGGATCTGGCGCGCGACGACCAGCTTGTGCACCTCGTCGGGGCCGTCGTAGATCCGGGCGCCGCGGGCCATCGCGTACATCGCGCCGAGCGGGCTGAGGTCGGTCAGCCCCTTCGCGCCGTGCACCTGGATCGCGCGGTCGATCACGTCGTGGAGCACGCGCGCCGCGTAGAACTTGATCAGCGAGATCTCGACGCGGGCCTCCTCGCCGCGGTCGAGCTTGTACGCCGCGTCGAGCGTCATCAGCCGGCAGGCCTGGATCTCGGCCGCCGAGTCGGCGATCCAGTTCTGCACCGTCTGCTTGTCGGCGAGCGGGCCGCCGAAGGCCTCGCGCTCGAGCGAGTACGAGCACATCAGCTCGAAGGCCCGCTGCATCTGGCCGAGCCAGCGCATGACGTGATGGATCCGCCCCGGCCCGAGCCGCTTCTGCGCGATCAGGAAGCCCTCACTGCGCTGGCCCAGCGTGTTCGCAACCGGCACGCGGACACCCGTGTAGCGCACCTCGCAGTGGGTCGACCAGTTGCGCCCGCGGTGCCCCATCGTCGGGGTCGCACGCACGACCTCGACGCCGGGCGTCTCGGCCGGGACGATGATCTGCGTCGCTCGGGCGTGCGGCGGCGCGTCGGGATCGGTGACCGCCATCACGATTCCGAAGGCAGCCCCCTCCGCCCCGGAGGAGAACCACTTGTGGCCGTCGATCACCCACTCGTCGCCCTCCTGCACGGCGCGGCAGCGGAGCAGCGTCGGGTCAGACCCGGCCACGTCGGGCTCGGTCATCGAGAAGAAGGAGCGGATCTCGCCCGCGACGAGAGGCAGCAGCCAGCGCTCCTTCTGCTCCTCGGTGCCGAACATGAGAAGGATCTCCGAGTTGCCGGCATCCGGCGCCTGGCAGCCGAGGATGAGCTGGGCCCAGACGGTGCGCCCGATCTCCTCGTTGAGGTACGCGTAGGCGAGGAAGCCCGTGCCCGAGCCGCCGGCCTCGGGGCCGATGTGCGGCGCCCAGAGCCCCGCCGTCTTCGCCTTGCCCTGCAGCTCGGCGATGAGCGTGTCCGAGGACGCGTCCTCGGCGAAGAGCCGCCCCTCGTTCGGATAGACGTGCTCCTCCATGAACGCCCGCACCCGCGCGCGCAGCTCGGCGACCTCGGGGGTCGGGGCGAAGGAGCTCACGGCGGTATGCTCGCACACTGTGCGCCTCGGGCTGCAGCTGAACTACGACGACCCGGTCGCCGGCGTCGCGCTCGCGCAGGAGGCGGACCGGCTCGGCTTCCACTCCGTCTGGACGTCGGAGGCCTACGGCGCCGACGCGGTCACGCCGATGGCGTGGATCGCGGCGACGACCGAGAGGATCGGCATCGGCTCGGCGATCATGCAGATGCCGGCGCGCACGCCCGCGGCGACGGCAACGACGGTCGCGACGCTCGACCTCCTCTCCGGCGGTCGCGTCCTGCTCGGCCTCGGCACGTCCGGCCCGCAGGTCGCCGAGGGCTGGCACGGCCAGGCCTGGGGCAAGCCGCTGCAGCGCACGCGCGAGTACGTCGAGATCGTGCGCGCGATCCTGCGCCGCGAGGAGCCGCTCGAGCACCACGGCCCCCACTACGACATCCCGTACTCGGGACCGGACGCAACCGGTCTCGGCAAGCCGCTCAAGATCATCATCCACCCGCTGCGCAGCGAGGTGCCGATCTACCTGGCGGCGATCGGGCCGAAGAACGTCGCCCTCGCCGCCGAGATCGCCGACGGCTGGCTGCCGATCTTCTTCTCTCCCGAGCGCTGCGCCGAGGTGCACGGCCCTTCGCTCGGCGCCGCGAAGCCCGGCTTCGACATCGCCCCGCTCGTCCCGGTGATCGTCGCCGACGACGTCCAGGCCTGCCGGGACCTGCTGAAGCCGTTGCTCGCGCTCTACGTCGGCGGCATGGGCGCCCGCGGCCAGAACTTCTACACGCGCCTCGCCCAGCGCTACGGCTACGACGCGGCCGCCGCCGAGATCCAGGATCTCTACCTCGAGGGCAAGAAGGGCGAGGCGGCGGCAGCTGTCCCGGACGCGCTCGTGGACGAGATCGCGCTCGTCGGCGACCGGGCCCGGATCGCCGACCGGCTCGCCGCGTGGCACGAGTGCGGCGCCACGACGATGATCCTCCAGGCCCGGCAGCCGGAGGCGCTCCAGCTGCTGGCCGAGCTCGTCTTGTGAGCTAAGTGCGGCGGCGTCTCTACCTGATGCGCCACGGCGAGGTGGCGTACTTCGACGAGACCGGGCAGCCGGTGCCTCCCGACGACGTGGCTCTCACCGAGCACGGCCGTGAGCAGGCCCACGCGGCGGCGGCGGCGCTCGCCGGCGTCTCGTTCGACCGCGTGCTCGCGAGCGGGCTGCCGCGCACGGTCGAGACGGCGCGACTCGTCGCCGGCCGCGAGCCGGAGGGCTGGCCCGAGCTGCGCGAGATCCGCGGCGCCGACCTGCGCGCGATCCCCGAGGACGAGCTCGAGCGGGCCTTCGTCGGCGCCTTCCGCGGCGTCGTCCCGAACGACGCCCGCTTCCTCGGCGGCGAGTCGTACGGCGAGCTCTTCGACCGCGTCCTCCCCGCCCTCGACCGCCTGCTCGCTGACGGGTCCTGGGACACGGTGCTCGCCGTCCTGCACGGCGCCGTCAACCGCGCGATCCTCTCCTACGCGCTCACCGGGGAGCGGATGTTCCTCGGCCACTTCGAGCAGGCACCCGCCTGCATCAACGTGCTCGACGTCGGCGACGAGTGGATCGTTCGCGCCGTCAACCTCGCGCCGTACGACCTGGTCCACGCCGCCGGTCGCGGGACGACGATGGAGGGCTACTGGGAGCAGTACCGGCCGTTCCACGAGCGGAACGGCTAGGAGGCTCTCTCCACCAACATCGCCATGCCCTGGCCGCCGCCGACGCACATCGTCTCGAGGCCGATCGTCCCGTCCGTCGTCTCGAGGTCGTTCAGCAGCGTGCAGAGGATGCGGGCGCCCGTCATGCCGTAGGGATGGCCGAGGGCGATCGCGCCGCCGTGCGGGTTCAGCTTCTCGCCGAACGGGTCGACCCCGACCTCGCGGCAGACGGGGATCACCTGCGCCGCGAAGGCCTCGTTCAGCTCCATGACGTCCACGTCCTCGATCGTCATCCCGGCCTGGGCGAGCACGCGCCGCACGGCCTCGATCGGGCCGACGCCCATGATGTCGGGCTCGATCCCGGAGACAGCGGTCGCGACGATCCGGGCCCGCGGCCGGAGGCCGAGCTCTCGCGCCCGCGTGTCGCTCATGACGACGACGGCGGCCGCACCGTCGTTCAGCGGGCACGCGTTCCCAGCCGTCACCCTGCCGTCCGGCTTGAACGCGGGCTCGAGCGAGGCCAGCCGCGCGAGCGTGGAGTCCGCCCGGGGCCCGTCGTCGGCCGCCACGACCGTCCCGTCCTCCTTGACGTACGGCGTGAGCTCGCGGGCGAAGAAGCCCGAGCCCTGCGCCGCCACCGCCCGCTCCTGCGAGCGCTGGGCGAAGAGGTCCATCTCCTCGCGGGAGACGTCCCAGCGCTCGGCGACGTTCTCCGCCGTCAGCCCCATCGGGATGTAGACGTTCCCGAACGGCGCGCCCTCCCCGATCTGGCCGGGATGCAGCTCGTCCGTCGACCTCGGGTAGCCGTCCACCTGCGAGATCGACTCGACCCCCGCCGCGACGTAGACGTCGCCTTCCCCCGCCCGGATCGCGTGGAAGGCCATCCGCGTCGTCTGGAGGCTCGAGGCGCAGAAGCGGTTCACCGTCGTCCCCGCGACTGCGGCGGGCAGCCCGGCGAGCAGCGCCGCGCGGCGGGCGAGGTTCATCCCCTGCTTCTCCTGCGGGAAGCCGCAGCCGGCCATCACGTCCACGATCTCGGCCGGGTCGAGGCCGGGTACCTGCGCGACCGCGGTGCGGATCGCGAAGGCGAGCAGGTCGTCCGGGCGCACGTCGGCGAGCGAGCCCTTCCGGGCGCGGCCGATCGGCGTGCGGACTGCGGCGACGATGACGGCTTCGGGCATACCGGTCCTCCTCCGGAAAGCGGCGGGGCCGGCATGTGCCGGCCCCACCATTCAATCTGAACCGCAGGCCGTCTAGGGCCGGCTCTCGATCAGGTCGCTGACTTCCTTCCAGGACCCGGTGACTCCGCCACCCCAGTTGATCAGCTTGTTCTGGCTGATGATGAAATGGTCGGTCGAGCTGGTCTTCATCTTCACGCCTGCGAGCAGGAACCGGTTGTCCGCGTTCATCGACGTGAGCGCGGCCATCAGAGACGCGCGCGTCGGGTTCTTGCCGGCCTTGTAGAGCGCCTGGACGAACGTGTCGGCCTTCGCGAACCCGTAGACGTTGAGCTGGTCGGTCGGGCTCGCGGCCGGCGCGTACTTGGCGAGCAGGGTCTTGTACTCGAGCACCGCGGCGTCCTTCGCGTATGTCGGGCTCGCCGGGTCCTTGAGGTACGTGACGCTGAGCGAGTTGTTGACGAGGTCACCTGCGGACTTGGCCGCCGTCGTCATGAACGTCTGCGTGGCCGAGACCGAGTTGACGTAGATCACGCTGGGCGCCCAGCCGAGCGCCTTGGCGTACGCGAAGGTCTGGATCGTCCCCTTGGGCGTCACGAAGATGACGAGCGTGTCGGCCCCGGAGGCCTTCAACTTCGCCACCTCGGCCAGGGGCGTGGGCGAGGTCACCTCGAACGGCACCTCGGCGACGATCTGCGCCAGGTGCCCGCTGCCGAGGCCATCCTTGAAGCCCGCCAGGTAGTCCTTGCCGTAGCTGTCGTTCTGGTAGATGACGCCGACCTTCGCGGTCGGACCGAACTTGGCGATGTTCTGGCCGTAGATCTTGCCCTCGCCGACGTAGTCCGGCTGCCAGCCGATCGACCACGGGTACTTCTTGTAATTGGTCCCCCACTCGCTGGCGCCAGTGGAGACGAGGACGTGCGGCACCTTGTTCTCGTTCAGGTACGGCTGGATCGCCTCGTTCACCTCGGTACCGAGCGAGCCGACGACCGCGAACACTTTGTCCTCCTCGACGAGCTTGCGCGTCAGCTGGACGCTGTTCGCCGGGTTGTAGCCGTCGTCGTAGTACTTGAAGATGATCTGACGCCCGTAGACGCCACGCTTCCCGTCGGGGCCACGGCGGGAGTTGATGTAGCTGAAGTAGGCCTTCATCGCCCCCGGGATCGGGGCGTAGCCGGATGCCGGGCCCGTGAGCGGGAACGTGCCGCCGATCGTGATCGACGTCGGCGTCACCCCCGGGTCCGCCTTCGTGGAGCCGCCGGCCGCGAGCGCGCCCGGAAGGCTGAGCAGGAGCGCGCCGACGAGGGCGAGCCCCAGGAGAGAAACCCTACGCATGAGCACTCCTTAGTCTTGTAGGCATGGACCGCAAAGCCGCGGTGAGACTACAGCTATAGACGGCAAAAGCCAACGTCTGATAGCTCAGACGGAGCCGTTGCCGAGACCCAGCTCGGCCGCGAGCGCCTCCGCCTCGGCCAGCACGTCGTCGACCGCGGCGAGCCCGTCGGCCCAGAGCGCGGGGTCGGCGACGTCGAGCCCGACGATCGCGGCGAGCTTCTCCGGGGGGTGCGAGCCTCCCGCGCGCAGCAGGTCGAGATACGGCCCGACCATCGCCTCCCCCTCGTGCTCGTAGCGCCGGAAGATGGCGAGGGAGAACAGGTAGCCATAGGCATAGGCGTAGACGTAGCCGGGCGCGGCGACGAAGTGGGGCACGTAGCTCCACCAGCGCTCGTAGCCGGCGGTGAGCTCGACCGGCTCGCCGAGCAGCGCTGCCTGCGTCTCGAGGAAGACCTCGCCGATCCGGTCGGGCGAGAGCTCGCCCTCGCTGCGGCGCTCGGTGTGGACGGCGTGCTCGAAGCGGTTGAACGAGATCTGCCGGAAGACGGTCGCGATCGCGTCCTCGACCCGGCCGGTGAGCAGGTCGAGCCGGCGGCGCGGGTCGTCCTCGCGGGCGGTCAGCTCCCGGAAAGTAAGCGCCTCGCCGAAGACGGAGGCCGTCTCCGCCAGCGTCAGCGTCGCCGCGGCGTTGTAGAGGCCGAGCGGCTGCGCGAGCGCGCCGTGCAGGCCGTGCCCGAGCTCGTGCGCGAGCGTCAGCACCGAGCGGCGGTCGCCGGCGAAGTTCAGCAGCACGTACGGATGGACGCCCGGCACCGTCGTCGCGCAGAAGGCGCCGATCTGCTTGTCGGGGCGCAGCGGGGCGTCGATCCAGCTCCGGTCGAAGAAGCCGTCGACGATCCGGCCGGCCTCGGAGGAGAACGAGCTGTAGGCAGTGAGCACGACGTCGCGGGCCTCGTCCCACGACGTGAAGCTCTCGGCCGTCGAGGTCGGCGCGGCGCGGTCGTAGTCGGCGAGCCTCGGCAGGCCCAGGATCGACGCCTTCAGCCGGTAGTAGCGCTGCGGGATGTCGTAGCGGGCCGTGACGGCGGCGACGAGCGCCTCGACCGCCTCGTCCGGGGTCTCGTTGGCGAGGTTGCGGGCGGCGAGCCAGTGCGGGTAGCCGCGCAGGCGGTCGTCGGTCGCCTTGTCGAGCAGCATCGCGTTGAAGACGAACGTGCGGGTGCGCAGGCCGGGCGCGAGGCCCGCGGTGATCGCCTCGGCGGCGGCACGGCGCGCGTCGCGGTCGGCGCCCTGGAGCAGCGAGAGCGCGCGCTCGAGCGTCGCCTCCTCCCCGTCGATCCTGACCCGCAGCCCGCTCAGCAGCTCGCTGTAGAGACGCGACCAGGCGGTGATGCCGGTGACGGACTTCTCCGTCAGGATCTTCTCCTCCGGCTCGCTCAGGAGGTACGGCCGGTAGCGCCGGAGCTCGCGCAGGTAGTCGGCATAGCGCTCGACGGCCGGGTCGGCGAGGAGCTCCTCGACCCGCTCGTCGTCGAGGGCGGCCCACTCGAGCCGGGCGAAGAGGAGCTTCGTCTCGTTCGCCGCGGCGAGCTCCTGGATCCGCGCGAGCAGCGCGCCGCGCTTCGGGTCGGCGGTGTTCGTCGAGAAGTCGAGGTGCGCGTACGTGCGCGCGCGGCCGATGATCGAGTCGATCCGCTCGCGCTCGGCGACGGCCTCGGCCAGGGCGGCTCCGGCGAGCTCCGCGACCTGCCCGAAGTAGCGCTCGCGGAAGGCGTCGGCGGAACGGGCGGCGTCGGCCAGCTCGGCATCGAGCTTCGGGTCGTCCGCCCCCGCGAAGAGGTCGGAGAGGTCCCAGGCGACGTCCTCGGCGCCGGTCTGCTGCTGCTCGGCGGTTGCCATCGCGCGGCAGGCTACAGGAGCGCGGGGTCGGTCACGGGTGCCTGGCAGGCGAAGCGCTCGCAGACGTAGACCGCGGGCTTGCCGGCCACGAGCGTCTTGCCCGCGAGCAGCGGCACCTCAGAGCCGCCCTCCGGCGAGACGGCGACGACCGTGCCCGGCCGGAAGGGGCGCAGGGCGGCGCGGGCGACGGGCGACGAGGGCGGCCCGAGGATCGCCAGCTCGCGCGGCGGCGAGAGCCAGAGATCCAGCGCGCAGAGCGCCCACGCGAAGGCGCCGGGGGCGCGCTCGAGCGCGGGCGCGAGCAGGCGGAAGACGGAGACAGCGCGCCGCTCGAGCTCGTCGTCGCCGTAGATGCGCGCCAGGCGAAGCAGCACGTGCGCGAGCATCGAGCCCCCCGACGGGGTCGGGTTGTCGTCGAGCGGCTTCGGGCGGGCGACCAGCTGCTCCCCGTCCGCCGGCGCGAGGAAGAAGCCGCCGTGCTCCTCGTCGGCGAAGAGCTCCACTGCGAGCAGCGCCAGCCGGTGCGCCTCCTCGAGCCAGCGCGGGTCGCCGTCCCAGACGTGGAGGTCGAGGAGGCCGTTCGCCACGTTGGCGTAGTCGTCGAGGAAGCCCGCGCCGCTCGTGCGGCCGGCGCGGAACGAGCGCAGCAACCGCCCGTCACCATCGGAGAGCGGCCCGAGCAGGAACTCCGCCAGGCCGCGGGCTGCGGCGAGCCACTCCTCCCGCTCGAGGCGGTAGCCCGCCTCGGCGAGCGCCGAGAGCAGAAGCCCGTTCCATGAGGCGATCGCCTTGCCGTCGCGCGCCGGCTGCGGCCGCAGCTCACGCGCGGCGAGCAGGGCCGCCCGCTCCCCCTCCGCCAGCTCGCCGCGGACGACGGAGCGCCCGTGCTCGAACGGCTGCAGCAGGTCCGGCCGCTCGCGGCCGAGCACGGCGGCGAGCTCCTCCGCCGTCCACGTGAAGGTGCGCCCCTCCTCGCCGTCGGTATCGGCGTCCTGCGCCGAGGCGAAGCCGCCCTCCGGCAGCGCCAGCTCGCGCACGACGTAGCCGAGCGTCTCCTCGGCGATGCGCCGCCACCGCTCCTCGCCGGTGACGACCCAGCCGTGCAGGTACGCCGCGGCGAGGAGCGCGTTGTCGTAGAGCATCTTCTCGAAGTGCGGCACGAGCCAGCGCTCGTCCACCGAGTAGCGGTGGAAGCCGCCGCCCACGAGGTCGTACATCCCGCCCGCGGCCATCCCGTCGAGCGTCGCGCCGACCAGCGCGAGCGCCTCGTCGCCGCCGCGCCGGAGCAGGAACTCGAGCGTCGAGGCGGCGGGAAACTTCGGCGCGCGGCCGAAGCCGCCGAAGGCCGGCTCGAAGGTGCGCGCGATGCCGCGCTCGGCGAGGGCGAGGATGGAGCTCGTGAGCGGGTCGGGCGAGGGCCGGAGCTCGGCCGAGTGGCGGACCGCATCGACGAGCTGAACGACCGAGCGGGAGACGTCGCCGCGGCGGTCGCGCCAGGCCTCGGCGATCGACTCCAGGATCTGGGTGAAGCTCGGCAGCCCGTGACGCGGCTCGGGCGGGTAGTACGTGCCGCCGTAGAAGGGCTCGCCGTCCGGCGTCAGGAAGACGGTCATCGGCCAGCCGCCCTGCCCCGTCATGGCGACGACGGCGTCCATGTAGACGGCATCGAGATCGGGTCGCTCCTCGCGGTCGACCTTGACGTTGACGAACTCCCGGTTCATCAGCGCCGCCGTGCCCGGGTCCTCGAAGGACTCGTGCTCCATCACGTGGCACCAGTGGCAGGCGCTGTAGCCGATCGAGAGCAGGATCGGGCGGTCCTCGGCGCGGGCCCGGGCGAGCGCCTCCTCGCCCCACGGGTACCAGTCCACCGGGTTGCCCGCGTGCTGGAGAAGGTACGGGCTCGTCTCGCCCGCGAGCCGGTTCATGCCAGAACCGTACGCACGCCGCGGAGGGTCGTGCGCAGCAGCGCCCGGGCCCGGTTCGAGTCGAGCGAGCAGTCGAGCGGGCGGGTCGGCGGCGCCGCGGCGCCGCGCACCTCTCGACGGGCGGCGAGGCAGGCGAGCTCCCAGCGGGAGACGGCCTCCGGGCCCGCCACGTGCAGGATCCCGGTCAACGGCGCTCGGGCGAGCTCGAGCAGCGCCGCGGCGAGGTCGCCGACCTGGATCGGGCAGCGGATCTCGTCGGTGAAGAACGTGCTCTCCGGGTCGAGTGCAGCGAGCTCGTGCTTCGAGGGCTCGTGCGAAGGGCCGCCGACGATCATCGACGTGCGCACAGCGAGCGCCTCGGGGTGCACGGCGGCGACGCGCCGCTCGGCCTCCGCCTTCGCGCGACCGTAGTCGGTGATCGGGCACGGCTCATCCTCCTCGACATACGGCGCGCCCTTGCGGCCGTCGAAGACGACGTCGGTCGAGAGGTGGACAAGGCGCGCGCCGGCGGCTCGGGCGGCGCGCGCCACGTTCTCGGTGCCCTCGACGGTTGTCTCCCACGCGCCGGGCCCGTCCTGGCGGTAGGCGGTATGGATCACCGCGTCGGGACGAACGCGCCGGAACAGCGCCGCGACCGCCGCCGCGTCGCGGATCTCGACGCGCTCGGTCGTCGCCCCCGGAGCGAGCCGGGCGAGCTCGGAGCCGAGAAAGCCGCTCGCGCCGGTGATGTGCAGCCGCACGGTCCGAAGATAGCCGCGATGATTCCGCCGTGAGCTTCCTCCCGCTCGACGGCGTGCGCGTGCTCGATCTGACGAGCTCCCTCGCCGGCCCGACGTCGACCGAGATCCTCGCCGCGCTGGGCGCGGACGTCGTCAAGGTCGAGCACCCGGACCGCGGCGACGAGGCTCGAGACTGGGGCCCGCGCTTCTTCGAGGGCGGCAGCGTGATGTTCTTCGCCGCGAACGCGGGCAAGCGCTCGCTCGGGCTCGACCTGAAGTCCGAGGCCGGGCTCGAAGTGCTGCTGCGGCTCGCGGACGGCGCCGCCGTGCTCGTCCAGAGCCTGCGGCCGGGAACGGCGGAGCGGCTCGGCTTCGGGCCCGAGGCCCTCCGCGCGCGGAACCCGGGCCTCGTCTACTGCACGATCGGCGCGTTCGGACGCACCGGGCCGCTCGCCGCGGAGCCCGGCTACGACCCGCTGATGCAGGCGGCCGCGGGAATCATGAGCGTCACCGGCGAGCCCGACCGCCCGCCGGTGCGCGTCGGCGCCTCGCTCATCGACATCGGCACCGGCGTCTGGAGCGCGCTGGCGATCATCGCCGCGCTGCACGAGGGCCGCGGCCGGACGCTCGACCTCTCACTGTACGAGACGGCGCTCTCGCTGCTCCCCTACCAGCTGACGGCGGTGCTCGCCGGCGGGCCGGTGCCCGAGCGCCAGGGCTCGGCCTTCCCGCTGATCGTGCCATACCAGGTGTTCGCAACCTCGGACGGCCCGCTGATGATCGTCGCCGGCAACGACCGGCACTTTACGGCGCTCTGCGACGTCCTCGGCGCCCCCGAGCTCGCCTCCGACCCTCGCTTCGCAACCAACCCGTTGCGTGTCGGGCACCGGGACGAGCTGATCGCACGGCTCGAGCCGCTCATCGCCGAGCGCCCCACGGCGGAGCTCCTCGACAGCCTGCGGGCGGCCGGCGTCCCGGCGTCGCCGGTGCTCGACGTCGCCGACGTCGCAACCCACGAGCAGACACGCGCGCTCGGCATCCTCCAGGAGATCGACGGTCTGGAAACCGTCGCACCGCCGGTCTCGGTCGACGGAGAGCGCGTCCGGTTCCGCTCGCCGCCGCCGCTCGTCGGCCAGCACACGGCCGCGGTGCTCGCCGAGGCGGGCTATTCGGAGGCCGAGATCGCCGAGCTGGCCGCCGCAGGCGTCATCCGCCTCGGCTGACACGACCAAGGGTCAGACCCTTGAATCAGGCGGGGAACGGGCCGGCGCGGTAGACGCGCCCGGGCAGCTCGCGGCCGAGCAGGCCCGCGAGCCATTCTGCCACCTCGATCAGCGCACCGAGGTCGATGCCCGTCTCGACGCGCTCGCCGTGGAGGAGGTAGACGACGTCCTCGGTGGCGACGTTGCCGGTCGCCCGCGGGGCGAACGGGCAGCCGCCGATCCCGCCGACCGACGCGTCGAGGAGGGACGCGCCCGCCTCGACCGCCGCCCACGCGTTGGCAACGCCCGTGTGGCGCGTGTCGTGGAAGTGGCCGCCGACGGGCACGCCGAGGATCGAGACCCGCTCGACGAGCCGGGCCACCTGCCGCGGCGTGGCGACGCCGATCGTGTCGGCGAGGACGAGCTCGCCCGCCCCGGCGTCCGCAAGGCGGCCTGCGAGCTCGGCGACGCGGCCGGGATCCACGCGGCCCTCGAACGGACAGCCGAAGCAGACCGACAGCGTCGCCGTCACGGGCAGGGCCGCTGCGCGCACGATCTCCTCCGCTCCGGCCAGCGCCTCCGCGAGCGAGCGGTTGGCGTTGCGCCGGCTGAACTCCTCGGTGGCCGCCAGCGTCACGTTCACGCGGGCGAGCGTCGTCGCCGCCAGCCGCTCGTACCCTTTGAGGTTGAGGACGAGGCCGCTGTACTCGGCCGCCCCGTCGAGCGCGGCGGCCACCTCCTCCGCCCCGGCCATCTGCGGCACGCGGCGCGGATCCACGAAGCTCGCCGCCTCGACCCGCGGCACGCCGGCCGCCGCGAGCCGCCGCGCCAGCTCCGCCCGCACGGCGGGCTCGAGCGCGACAACCTCGTTCTGGAGGCCGTCGCGCGGCCCGACGTCGGTTACCGTCACATGGAGCACGCGCGCAGCCTAGACTGCCCGGAGGCGATGGCGCAGCATCTCTCCGCCTCCTTCAGCGCGACGATCCGGGTCAAGACCGAGGATTTGCCGGGGGCGTTCGCCAAGCTCGCCGCGGCGATCGGCGAGGCAGGCGGCTCGCTCGGCGCGATCGACCTCGTCCGCACCGAGAAGGGCAAGAAGGTGCGCGACGTCACCGTCAACGCCGCGAGCACCGAGCATCTCGATCAGATCGTCGAGGCCGTGCGCGCAGTGCCCGGGGTCGAGGTCGAGAACGTGTCCGACCGCACCTTCCTGATGCACCTCGGAGGCAAGATCGAGGTCGTCTCGAAGCACCCGCTGAAGACGCGTGACGACCTCTCGATGGCCTACACGCCGGGCGTCGCCCGGGTCTGCATGGCGATCGCGCAGGACCGGTCGAAGGTCTTCAACCTGACGATCAAGCACAACACCGTCGCCGTCGTCAGCGACGGCACTGCCGTGCTCGGGCTCGGCGACATCGGCCCGGAGGGCGCCATCCCGGTGATGGAGGGGAAGGCGATGCTCTTCAAGGAGTTCGGCGGCGTCGACGCCTTCCCGATCTGCCTCGCCACGAAGGACGTGGACGAGATCGTCGCGATCGTGACCGCGATCGCGCCGGTCTTCGGTGGCATCAACCTCGAGGACATCTCCGCGCCGCGCTGCTTCGAGATCGAGCGGCGGCTGCGCGAGACGCTCGACATTCCCGTCTTCCACGACGACCAGCACGGGACGGCGATCGTCGTCCTCGCCGCGCTCGTGAACGCGCTCAAGGTCGTCGGCAAGCGGATGGAGGATCTCCGCGTGGTCGTCGCCGGCGTCGGCGCGGCCGGCGTCGCGGTGACGAAGATCCTCCTCGCGGCCGGCGTCCGCGACGTGGTCGGCTGCGACCGCCACGGCGCCGTCTACCGCGGCCGCGACGGGCTCGACGCCAGCAAGGCGGAATACGCCGAGCTGACGAACCCTCGCAGCCTCCAGGGGAGCGCGAACGACGTTCTGGCGGACGCCGACGTCTTCCTCGGCGTCGCCGGCCCGGGCGCCGTGACCGCCGACGCGATCAGGACGATGGCGAAGGACGCGATCGTCTTCGCGATGGCGAACCCGACGCCCGAGGTGATGCCGGAGGAGATCGCGGACAGCGTTGCCGTGATCGCGACCGGCCGCTCCGACTATCCGAACCAGATCAACAACGTGCTCGCCTTCCCCGGCGTCTTCCGCGGCGCGCTCGACGTGCGCGCCTCCCAGATCACCGAGGAGATGAAGGTCGCCGCCGGCCTCGCGATCGCCGGCGTCGTCCCCGACGACGCGCTGGGCGCGGAGTACATCGTGCCGAGCGTCTTCAACCGCGACGTCGCCCCGGCCGTCGCCGCCGCGGTCGCCGCCGCCGCCGAGCAGAGCGGCGTCGCGCGGCGCCCGCGCCCCGCTCAGTAGTTCGCCGAAGAGCGGTCGGTGCCCGGCACGATGTATTCCGCGTGCCGCCGAGCAAGGATCGGAGCATGAAGAGCGAGGCCTCGCTCACCGAGACGAAGACCGCCTTCGACCGTGTCCGCGTCGCCGAGGCGATGCACGCCGGAGTGATCGCCGTCCCGAGCGACGTGCCCCTTGTCGACGTCGCCCGGATCATGAGCGAGCAGCGCATCCACTGCGTCGTCGTCACCGGCGCGCCCGAGGACCCTGCGCCGGCGGGCAACCTCTGGGGCGTCGTCTCCGACCTCGACCTGGCCGCCGCCGCCGAGGGTGAGCTGGCCGGCCGCACGGCCGGCGGCAGCGCCGCGACGCCGCTCGTCTTCGTCGCTCCGGACGACACGCTGACGCGCGCGGCGCAGCTGATGACCGAGCACTCGGTCGCGCACCTCGTCGTCGTCGACCCGCTCGCCGGCAAGCCGGTGGGCGTCGTCTCGACGCTCGACCTCGCCCGCGTGGCGGCCGCGCCGCCCGCGTAGCGGCTATTCGTAGTGCAGCGCCTCGAGCGGGTTCAGCCGCGCTGCCCGGCGCGCCGGGAAGATTGCCGCCACGACCCCGACGACGATCGCCGCGAGCGTAAAGACGACGAGTGACTGGACCGGCAGCGCGAACGCGATGAAGTCGACCCGCGCGATCAGGAGGCTCGCGAGGGCGATTCCGAGCACGATCCCGACGGCCGCGCCGATCAGCGCCGTGATCACGCTCTCGTGCCGGATCATCCGGCGCACCTGCCGCCGGGTCATCCCGATCGCGCGCAGCATGCCGAGCTCGCGCGTGCGCTCGAACACCGTCAGCACGAGCGTGTTCACGATCCCGAACAGGCTGACGACGATCGAGAGCGCGAGCAGCACGTAGAGGATGTTCAGGACGTTCTTGATGCCGCCGATCTGGTTGTCCTTGAACTGCTGCCGGGTCTGCGCCTTCGCGTTTGGGAACCCCTTCAGCGCGCGCTCGAGCGCCCGCGTGTTCGCCTCCGTGACGCCGCCGCTCATCTTGACGAACGTGAACACGTTCTTCGGCTGCTCGTAGCTCGCGTCGAAGGCCGCGGTCGAGATCGTGACCGCGCCGAACGGCGAGCCGCCGGTCGGGAGCTTGAAGACGCCCTTGACGCGGAGGTCGAGCGTCTTGCCCGTCGGGGTCAGGAGCTGGAGCGGCGAGCCGGTCACGAGGTGATGCTTCTTCGCGTATTCGTCGTCCACGAAGGCTCCGTCGGCGCCGAGCTGCCCGAAGACGGCCCGCGAGCCCTCCCGCCAGTCCACGTGGAGGAGCTCGCCCATGGCCGGGTCGACCGCCGTCACCTGCGCCCGCTTGCCGAAGGCACGCCCCTCGCCGGCGCGCTCGCTCGCGATCGCCACCACCCCGGCCGCCTTCGCAGCCGCCCTCGCCGCGCTCGTCGGGATCGGCGAGAAGTTGTTCTGGGCGGTGATCGTGTAGTCCGAGATGAAGATGCTGTCGACCGCGCTGGTGAACGTCGAGATGATCCCGGCCGCGAGCGTGGCGACGAGCGTCACGAGCGCGAGGCCGATCATCAGGGCGGCCGCGGTCGAGGCCGTGCGTTGCGGGTTCCGCCGGGCGTTGTCGCGGGCGAGCCTCCCCGCCGCCCCGCCGATGCGAGAGGCCGGCCAGCCGAGCCACTGGGCGAGCGGACGGACGAGCCGCGACGAGAAGAGCGCCACACCGACGAAGACGAGCAGCGCGCCGAGCCCCAGCCAGAGCAGCACCTGGATCGTACCGAGCCCGCCGGCGAACAGCCCGTAGGCGAGCGCGACGAAGCCGAGGACGGCCGTCGCCGCCGCGCCCGCGCCGCGGAAGCGATGGAACCGCCCTTCCGGCAGCGTCGCGCCCTCCCGCACCGCGGCGATCGGCGGCACGCGCGTCGCCCGGACCGCCGGCCGCAGGCTCGCGAGCAGCGTGACCACGATCCCGACCGCGAGCGAGACGACGATCGTGCGGGTCTGGAAGGTGAGCCCGCTGTTCGGGAGCGTGAACCCGACCGCGTCGAAGAGCCTGAACAGGCCCTTGGCGAGCACGAGCCCGAGGAAGAGGCCGGTCAGCGAGGCCAGGGCGCCGATCGCGAGCGCCTCGACGATCACCGAGCCGAGCACCTGCCGGCGCGACGCGCCGATCGTCCGCAGCGTCGCGAACTCGCGCGTCCGCTGCGCGATCGTGATCGACAGCGAGTTGGCGATCACGAACGAGCCCACGAAGAGGGCGATGCCGCCGAACGCGAGCAGGAAGTCCTGCAGGAAGCTGAGGAAGCGGTTCGTCTCCTTCGCGTCGCTCGTCGCCTGGGAGGCGCCGCTTCTCACCTGGGTGCCGGGCGGCAGCACCGCTCGGATCTCGGCGAGCAGCTTCGCGGGCGGGACGCCGCTCTTCGCCGCGACCCGGATCTGGTCGAGGCGCCCCCGCTTGTCGAAGAGCCGCTGGGCCGTCGGGAGGTCGAAGCCGGCGAGCGTCGCGCCCCCGATCGTGTCGACGGCGCCGAACTTGACGTGGCCGGAGATGCGGAACTTCTCGACCGGCCCTTGGGCCTGGACGCCGACGATCTGCCCGACGTCGAGCTTCTTCTTCCGGGCCGTCGCCTCGTCGATCACGACCTCGCCGGCCTTCGGCCAGGCGCCCTGGACGAGCGTCAGCGAGTTGAACTCGGGCTTCGTCGGGTCGACGCTGAAGCCGAGGTTCGGCGCGCCGCCGAACACGATCGACTTGCCGTCCTCGCCGATCAGCTGCGCCTCGGCGGCGACGCCGCCGATCGCGCCCTTCACGTCGGGGAGCTCCTGCACGGTCGCGAGCAACGACTCGTCGAACGACGGCAGTGCCGTGCCCTGGTCGTTCCTGACGTCGAACGCCGACTTGCCGGTGATCGCCGCGTCGGTACCGCGGTACGTCTCGGTGAAGATCGCGTCGAACGCCTGCGAGATCGAGTCGGTGAGCACGTACGTACCGCTCACCATCGCGACGCCGAGGACGATCGCCACTGCGGTGAGAGCCGTCCGCAGCTTGCGGCCGAGCAGGCCCCTGACGGCGAACGTGATCACCTGCCGGCCAGAGCCTCCATCGCGAGCAGGATCTCGTGCTGGCTCGAGCGCGGCATGTCGTTGACGATCAGGCCGTCGGCGAGGAACAGCACGCGGTCTGCCATGGCGGCCGCGCGCGCCTCGTGGGTGACCATCACCGTCGTCTGCCCGTACTCGTCGACCGAGGCGCGCATCAGCTCGAGGATCTCGCCGCTCGTGGTCGAGTCGAGGTTGCCCGTCGGCTCGTCGGCGAAGACGACGGTGGGCCGCGAGACGAGCGCGCGCCCGATCGCGACGCGTTGCTGCTCGCCGCCGGAGAGCTCGGCCGGGCGATGCGAAAGGCGGTCGGCGAGCCCGACCTTGGCGACGAGATCCGTGAACCAGCCGCGGTCGACCTTCTCGCCGGCGATCGAGAGCGGCAGCAGGAGGTTCTCCTCCGCGCTCAGCATCGGGAGCAGGTTGAAGAACTGGAAGACGAAGCCGATGTGGCGCCGCCGCAGCTTCGTCAGGTCGTTGTCGCCGAGCGTCGTCAGCTCGGTGCCGTCGATCGCGACGGTGCCCGAGGTCGGCTTGTCGAGCCCGGCGAGGATGTGCATGAGCGTCGACTTGCCCGAGCCGGACGGCCCCATCACCGCCGTCAGCTTTCCCTTCGCGATGTCGAGCGTGACACCGCGCAGCGCGTCCACCGCGGTGCCACCCTCGCCGTAGCGGCGCGTCACGTCCTGCGCGACGACGACCGCGGTGTTGTCCTCCACTCGTGACCTCCCAGGCCTCCGGCGACTCGACAGAACGTTACCGAACGCGGGCGAACCCGAATCGTTATGCGACCATTGTCTCGATGGCGACCGCGCAGCGCTCCCGCCCCGAGGCGGAGCTGAAGAAGACGATCAGGCAGGAGCTGCAGCGGGCCCGCCGCGCGACCGAGAGCCTGCTCGCGGCCGTGCCCGACGAGGACCTCGCCGCGCAGGTGTCGCCGCTCCAGTCGCCGCTCGTCTGGGACCTCGCGCACATCGGCTGGTTCGAGGAGCTCTGGCTGCTGCGCCGCGTCGGCGGCCGCTCGCCGCTCGAGGGCCGCTACGACGACCTCTACGACGCGTTCGCGCACGCGCGGGGCGAGCGCGCCGGGCTGCCGATCCTGCGCCCCGCGCAGGCGCGGGAGTACGTCGCCGACGTCCGCGCCGCCGCGCTCGAGGTGCTCGACGAGATCGCGCTCGACCCCGGCGACCGGCTGCTCGCGGACGGCTTCGTCTTCGGCCTCGTCGTCCAGCACGAGGTCCAGCACATCGAGACGATGCTGCAGACGCTCCAGCTCGGCGACAAGGCGCTGCCGGTGCCCGGCGGGCCGGCCGCCGTCGCCGTCGAGGGCCCGGCGAGCGTGCTCGTTCCCGCCGGGCCGTTCGTGCTGGGCGCCGCGGCGGAGCCCTGGGCCTACGACAACGAGCTGGACGCGCACGAGGTCGAGCTGCCGGCCTTCCGGCTCGACCGCACGCCGGTCACGAACGCCGCCTACCTCGCGTTCGTCGAGGCCGGCGGCTACGGGGATCGTGCCCTCTGGAGCGACGAGGGCTGGGCCTGGCGCAGCGCCGAGGGGGCCGAGCACCCGCTCTACTGGAGCCGGGGCGGCGACGGCTGGGCGCGGCGGCGCTTCGGGCACGTCGAGCCGCTCCCGGCCGACGAGCCGGTGCAGCACGTCTCCTGGCACGAGGCCACCGCCTACGCGCGCTGGGCGGGCGGGCGCCTCCCGACCGAGGCCGAATGGGAGAAAGCGGCCACGGGCGACTACGGCGCGGAGCAGCTCCTGGGCGGCGTCTGGGAATGGACGTCCTCGCACTTCCTCCCCTACCCGGGCTTCGAGGCCTTCCCCTACTCCGAGTACTCCGAGGTCTTCTTCGGCGACGAGTACCGCAGCCTGCGCGGCGGCTCGTGGGCGACCGACCCGCTCGTCGCGCGCCCGAGCTTCCGCAACTGGGACTACCCGCAGCGCCGCCAGATCTTCGCCGGCTTCAGGTGCGCCCACGATGCTTGACCCCTCGCTGCTCCGGCGCCGGCCCGCGCCGACGGTCGAAGTGCACTTCACGGAAGCCGAGCGGCACGCCGCCCTGCGCGCCGAGGGGCTCGCCGGCCTGACGGCGACGCCGAAGCGACTCTCGCCGAAGTGGCTCTACGACGAGCGCGGCTCGCAGCTCTTCGACGAGATCACGCGCCTGCCCGAGTACTACCTGACCCGCGCCGAGCGCGAGATCCTCGCCGCGCGGGCCGGAGAGATCGCGCTGCTGACGCAGGCGGACACGCTCGTCGAGCTCGGCTCGGGCACCTCCGAGAAGACGCGGCTGCTGCTCGACGCGCTCGCCGAAGCGGGCTCGCTGCGCCGGTTCGTCCCGTTCGACGTCAGCGAGGAGACGCTGCGCACGAGCGCCGACGCCGTCTCGGCCGAGTATCCGGGAGTTCGGGTGCATGCGGTGGTCGGCGACTTCGAGCGCCACCTCGGCTGGATCCCGGACGGCGGGCGCCGGCTCGTCGCGTTCCTCGGCTCGACGATCGGGAACCTCGATCCGCTGGAGCGCGCCGGCTTCCTCGCCCAGATCGGCACGGCGCTCCACGCGGGCGACGCGTTCCTGCTCGGTGTCGACCTCGTCAAGGACCGGGCGCGGCTCGAGGCGGCGTACAACGACTCGGCGGGAGTCACGGCGGCGTTCATCCGCAACGTTCTGCTCGTGCTCAACCGCGAGCTCGGCGCCGCGTTCGATCCGGCCCGCTTCGAGCACGCCGCCTCCTGGGACGAGGCGAACGAGTGGCTGGACCTCCGCCTGCGCTCGACCGTCGAGCAGGCAGTGCCGGTGGCAGCGCTCGGCGTCGAAGTGCTCTTCCGCGCGGGCGAGGAGATGCGGACGGAGATCAGCGCGAAGTTCCGCCGCGAGGGGATCGAGGCGGAGCTGCGGGCCGCCGGCCTCGATCCGGTGCGCTTCTGGACCGACCGCGCGGGCGACTTCGGCCTCTGCCTGGCGCTCGCTACGTCCGCATGAGTGCCCAGGCCTCGGTCAGCACGTCGCCGAGGATCCCCACCAGCTCGTCGAAGTGCTCCTGCCGCGCGACGAGCGGCGGCGAGATCTGGATCACCGGGTCGCCCCGGTCGTCGGCGCGGCAGATCAGGCCGCGCTCGAAGAGGCGCCCCGACAGGAAGCCGCGCAGCAGGGTCTCGCACTCGTCGTCGGAGAACGTCTCGCGCGTCTCCTTGTCCTTGACGAGCTCGAGCGCGTAGAAGTAGCCGCAGCCGCGCAGGTCGCCGGCGATCGGCAGGTCGAGCAGCGTCTCGAGCGTGCGCCGGAACGCGCCCTCGTTCTCGCGGACGCCCTCGACGATCCGCTCCCGCTTCATGATCTCGATGTTCTTGAGCGCGATCGCCGACATCACCGGATGCCCGCCGAAGGTGATGCCGTGCGAGTACATCGAGGTCGCGTCGAGGAACGGCTCCATCACGCGGTCGGTCGCGATCACGGCGCCGATCGCCGCGTACGAGGAGGAGAGCCCCTTCGCGCACGTGACGATGTCCGGCCGGATGTCGAAGCGCTCCGAGCCGAACCAGTGACCGAGCCGTCCGAAGCCCGTGATCACCTCGTCGGCCGAGAGCAGGATGTCGTAGCGGTCGCAGAGCGCGCGCACGCCGCGCCAGTAGCCCTCCGGCGGCATGAAGGCGCCGCCCGCGTTCTGCACCGGCTCCATGTGCACGAGGCAGACGGTCTCGGGGCCCATCGCGACGATCGTCTGCTCGAGGTCGTCGAGCAGGAAGGCGGTGAACTCCGCCTCCGTCTCCTCCGGCGGCCGGTGGTAGCGGTTC
>Ga0315281_10004364_pt1 | contig 20528 bp, 23 predicted proteins | sample YL17G07_0_MG_FD_204540 | JGI IMG/M metagenome (GOLD analysis project Ga0315281, IMG submission 204540) | Sediment microbial communities from Yellowstone Lake, YNP, Wyoming, USA - YL17G07_0 | ecosystem: Environmental > Aquatic > Freshwater > Lake > Sediment | place: USA: Wyoming | collected...
AAAAGAGAGCCAATTGAATACGGGTCACTGCTTGTAGCCGAAGCGACGCAGCATCGCGTGCCGCTCCGCCCGCTCCTTCTCACCCTCGATCCCTTTGGGGCCGCTGCCGTCGATGACGCCCATCACGCCTCGATCGTTTCCTTCGCAGGCGACCACGACGCGTACCGGATTGGCGCTGGCGCAGAATACATTGCAGACCTCGGGCACCGCCTTTACCTGATTCAGGACGTTAATCGGAAAGGCGTTGCCCAACATGATGACGAAGACATGGCCCGCGCCGATCGCCGCTGCGGCGTCGACCGCCAGCTTCTCCAGTTCGGGCTCGGTGCCGGTGTGCCGAATCAGGCACGGTCCCGACGCCTCGCAGAAGGCAACGCCGAACTTGATGCCGGGCACGGCCTGAACCATCGCTTCGTAAAGATCCTCGACGCTCTTGATGAAGTGGGTTTGCCCGATGATGAGGTTTACATCGTCGGGCTTCGCAATGCTGATCGCCTTGAGTTCCATCGCTGTTTGCTCTCCCGCACAGGCTGCAAGATGATATGAAAGCGCGCGGCGTACGGAAAGGCGAACCGGCCGGACGAGCATTGCGATGGAGCCGAAAAAACCTTCCGCGGCAACCGGCCCGCAGCCGGAGCTGCCGAAATTCTTCTACCGGCTCTCGCCGGGAGCGCAGCGCTGCTATCTCAAGAGCGACGCGATAGACCGCTTCGACTTCCAGCCCGGCCCGAGAGCGCTGGCGATGGTCGAGGCGCTGCTGAAGGCGCTTGAAGGCGGCACCCTAGCGCCGATCGATCGCGCAACCCAGGAACTCGTGAACGAGCTATGCCGCCTGCTCGGTGTGCGGCCGGTTGCGATCGCGGTACGGGGCGTCAGGCCGCGCAATCAGCGCGGCGAATTGCACGGAATCTTCTTCCCCAACGCGCGCCCGCCCCAGATTATCCTCTGGATGCGGACCGCGCGCCGCCACGACATCGTGAAGCCGAAGACCTTCGTGCGCACCCTGCTTCACGAACTCGGCCATTACCTCGACTATTCCCTGCTCAAGCTCGGCGGTTCCTTCCACACACGCGGCTTTTTCAAGCGCGAATCCTTTTTGGTTCGCCTGCTATATCCGTCGCTTGAGGCCGAATCGCCGTCCGGTCCGCGCCTGAAGCCGCGATAATGGAGCGCCGCGAAAAACGAATAGCCCTGAGACTCGCTCAGGCTTCGGCGGTATCGCTTGACAATGCCGCCGTTGCATGGCGATAGCTATTCTCGGCACGCGAGGGAAGGCGCGATAAGCTATTAAACATGGGAATACTTGAGAAGATTGGATTATCGGCTTCGTCCGAGGAACGGCTGCTCGACGAACTCACCGAGCTTGCCGGCAGGAATCAGGCTCTGGTCGATCGGATGCGCCGTCACACCGACATCTGCCCTTATCCGAGCATGCAGCAGGCGCTGGAGCGATTGGCCGCTCAAGAGGCCTCGCACGTGAGCGCGCTCAACGCGATCCTGACTCCGCGCGGGCGATGGCTGAGCCTGAAAGATCTGCCTTCGCGCGATGGCGCCAGTAGTTGGGAGCGGATTACCGGCGACCTCGAAATTCTATCCCGGCTCAGTATCGAGCTCGTACGCCATGCGATGCATTGGGAAGCGGTCAACCCGGAGATCGCCGAGCGCCTGCGCACGTTGGTCGACGAGGATGCCGGGGTGTTGAGCGAGTTGCGCAAGCTGGCGCTCAAGTCAGACCCGCAGGCTCTGGACTGAGACCGCGCGCCAGGCAAACGCGCGCTTCAATGACGCTACAGGTAGCGGTGCAGCCGGCGCCGCTCCAATTCCTCAATCACGCGGCGGACGTCCTGCGATCGCGATCGCTTTGCGACCAGTATCGCGTCGGCGTCGTCGACCACGACCAGGTCTTCGACTCCCAGCAGCACGATCAGGCGGTCGCCGCCGCGCGCCAGTACACCCCCTGAATCGATCGCCATCACGTTGCCCAAGAGCGCGTTGCCGTCGGGCCCGCGAAGCGCCTCCCAAAGCCCGTTCCAGCTTCCGACGTCGTTCCATCGGAACTGCGCGCGCACGCCAAGCACCCGCGCGCTTTTTTCCACGACTTCGCGGTCGAAGGAATCCAGTTTGAGCCGCCGATAGGCGCGCGCGAGGTTCGCTGCGGCGCCGGCGCCAGGCCGTTCCATCGCGTCTGAGAGTCGCGGGCAATGTTCCGCCAGTTCGGATGCCAGCGTTTCGCTGCTCATCACGAACATCCCCGCGTTCCAGAGATACTTGCCGGAGCGAACCATCGTGCGGGCGGCCGGGAGCGCGGGCTTTTCGACAAAACGCTCGACCTTGAAGCCGGCGCCGACCGACGGACCGATCTTCATGTAACCGTAACCGGAATCGGCGCGTCCCGGTGTGACGCCGATTACAACAATCGCCTGCTCCTGACGCGCGAGCGCGAACGCTTGCCCAAGCGTGCGGCGAAAAGCAGCGGCCGGGGCCACATGATGGTCGGCCGGCGTGACCGCCATCATCACATTCCCCAAACGCTCCCGGATAAGCGCCCAGCCGTACGCGATCGCTACCGTCGTGCCGCGACCCTCCGGCTCGATCAGCACGTTTTTTGGCGGGATTAATCCTCGAAGGGCGCGAGCAAACGGCTCGCGCTGCTCGGCGGGAACCAGCACGAAGATGCGCTCGCGCGGGATGAGCGGTCGATGGCGCGCAACGGTGTCCGCGATAAGTGTGGTCGTGCCGTTCAGGCTGAACAGCGGCTTGGGACGGTTGCCGCGGCTCGCGGGCCAGAAACGCGTGCCTCGGCCGCCGGCGATGATTAGCGCCGCGTTGAGATTATTGGATCGCTTCGCCGGCATCGACCGCGCTCACATCGCCCCCAGATCCCTGAGCTTGTTCTCAAACAACCCGCGAATCTCACTGAGCGTCCGATCGTCGCCGGCCTCGAAGCGCATCACCAGGGCCGGCTGAGTGTTGGAGGCTCGCACCAGTCCCCAGCCATTGGGGAATTTGACTCGCACGCCGTCGATATCGACAACCTCGTAGCGCGAGCGGAAGAACTCGGCCGCCTTGCGCACTATTTCGAATTTCTTGTCATCCGGACATTCGAGCCGAATCTCGGGCGTCGACCGGCTCTTGGGCAGGTCGGCCAGCAGTGCGCCAAGGCCCTTGTTCTCGCGGCTGATGATCTCGAGCAGGCGGAACGAGGCGTAAATCGCGTCATCGAAGCCGTAGTACCGGTCGGCGAAAAACATGTGGCCGCTCATCTCGCCCGCCAACATCGCGCCCTCTTCCTTGAGCTTGGCCTTGAGCAGCGAATGGCCGGTCTTCCACATGATCGGCCGCCCGCCGTGGCGCGCGATATCGTCGTACAGCCGTTGCGAGCACTTCACCTCGCCGATAACCGTCGCGCCGGGGCGCTCGGCGAGAATCGAGCGCGAGAAGGCCACCAGCAACTCGTCGCCCCAGACGATCCTGCCGTTCTCGTCGACCACGCCAATCCGGTCGGCGTCACCATCGTAAGCGATACCGACCGCGGCCTGATTGTTCCTGACCGCCGCGATAAGGTCTCGCATGTTCGCTTCCACGGTGGGGTCGGGATGATGGTTGGGGAAGCGGCCGTCCATCTCAATGTACAGCTCGATTGTGCTAATGCCCAACTCGCGCATCAGCGGCGCCGCCACCACCCCGCCGCATCCGTTGCCGCCATCGACCGCGACCTTAAGCCCCGGCTTGAACTTAAAGCTCCGCCTGATGAAATCCTGATAGTCGGGAAGCACCAGTCGTTCGGTGAGCGTGCCCTTTTGAGAGCCGCGAATGAAATCGCGCCGTTCGATTATCCGCCGGACTTCCTGGATATCATCGCCATAGATGGTTGACGGACCGACCCCGAGCTTGAAGCCATTGTACTCGGCCGCGTTGTGACTGCCGGTTATCATCACGCCACCGTCCATCTTCCAGTGCGCCACGGAGAAATAGAGCAGCGGCGTCGGCACCACGCCGACATTCACCGCGTTGATGCCGCCTGGAAGCAGACCCTCCAGTATCAAATGGTAAAGCCGATCGGAGGAGAGGCGGCAGTCGCGGCCAACCGTCACCGTCTTCTTGCCGGCGCGATGCAGAATTGTCGCGTAGGCGCGTCCCAGGTTAACGATGAAATCGTCATCGAAGTCGGCCTCGACGATCCCGCGGATGTCGTATTCGCGAAAAACCTGGGGATTCATCTGCCTTGAATTACTCCTCCTGAAGGCACCTGCGCCTGTCCTCACGACACCGCGCAACCACGCCCAGTGCCGTTCCAACTGGTTAGCCTGAATGTCGACAAGGAATCCAGCGAGCCGGTTGCTCAAGAGTCTCGTCATCCGGCAAAGAAAGTTGGAACGGCACCAGTTTGTGTAAGATACCATGGGCGTGCAAGCTTCGAGATCGCCAGGCGCCGCGCCGGCGGATCGATAGTGGACGATGGGAACCGCTGAAATTGGGAAGGTCGCACTGATTACGGGCGCCGGACGCGGCATCGGGCGCGCCGTAGCGATCGAGCTCGCCCGCCGCGGTTACAGACTTTGCCTGGCCGCGCGCAGTCGCGAGCAACTGGAACAGACCCGGCAGCTCACCGAACTTGCGCCCGCCGACTCACTGATCGTCCTGCTCGATCTCGCCGAAGAGGACAGCCCGCAGGCTCTGATTGACACCGCGCTCGACCACTTCGGACGCCTCGACGTCCTGGTCAATAATGCCGGATGGGCACCGCCGCGCTCGGCGCTTATCAAGACCAGTTCTGCCGACCAGGACCGGATGATCGCGGTCAACCTTCGCGCGCCGATTGCACTTAGCCGATTGGCCGCGGCCCGGATGGTCGAGCAGGGAACCGGCACGATCGTCAACGTAGCTTCAACCGCGGGACTCGCTACTCCTGCCGGCGAGGCGATCTATGCGGCTACCAAGGCGGGGTTGATTGCATTCACCCGGGCCTGCTTCGCGGAACTGCGCGAGCATCGGATCAAGGTCTCGGTCATCATTCCCGGTCTGGTCGATACCGAGCTCATCCCAGCCAACAAACGCCTGGATCGCAAGCTGATGCTGTCACCGTCTCAGGTAGCGACTGCCATAGCGCAGATCATCGACGCGGCGCCCGGCACCTGCCCTCTGGAGATGGTGCTCGAGCCGCAACATGCCCCCGAACGCTCACGCGGCTAGCCCGCGAGGCAAGCCCTCAGCGAAGGCCTTGCGCCCCCCAATAACGTTTTTGTCGGCCGTTCGCCTAACAATTGCTTACTTGTGCTTATCATTGCGTAAGATAAGTCCAATTAAGGCGAAATGAGTCTAGATTGGACCCTGTCGAAGACCGGCTGATTAAAGTACAAACTAGCCTCAACAGGGGGTTAAAATTGTACAGCCAGAAGTCAATTCATCAGGTAAGGGTAAGAGCTAAAGGCGCCACAGAATCAAAAGCAAGAAGTCTTGACGACGGTTCCCACGGTTTCCTTCGATCAAAAGCCGGTTTAATTTTGGCCGCAAACACACATCAGATCTCCGGCCACACCAAGATACTGACGGTCAAGGAAGTTTCGGACTACCTGCGCGTCAATCCGTCAACCATTTATCGGTTGCTGAGGAGGGGGGGCATACCGGCCTTCAAAGTAGGTAGTGACTGGCGTTTCGACCTGCAAGCTATCGATAACTGGCGCCAGGAACAGAGCACAGAACTCATGGCAGCGGCTCGCCTTAAGCGCCCCAAGCCTCCGAAGCGTCCCAAGGGCAAACGCTCTTCCCGATAAGGGTTACGCGCCGGACCACGGCGGCGTCAGCTAACGGTCCGGCGGATCGTCGAACTCAGACGTGTGAGCCGTAGCCGCCGCCAACATCGATAGAGGCACCAGTGATGTAGCCAGCCCGCTCGGAGGCCAGAAAGGCCACCAAGCCGGAGACCTCCTCGGCGGTACCGAAGCGCCCCAGCGGCACCGCTGAAGCACGCTCGGCGGCGAACTCCTCAATCGATTTGTTGGGCGCCAGACGATTGCGAATGTTCTCCCATTGCGGGGTCAGCACCAGTCCGATGTTGACCGCATTCACCAGAATTCGCCTGGGCGCCAACTCTTGTGCCAGCGCCTTGTTGAGCGCCAGACACGCGGCGCGATGGGTGGCCGTGGCGAAAAGGCCCGGCGCTACAACCCGCCCGATTATCGCGTCGATGTTGATCACTCTCGGGGCAGGACTTTTCTCGAGCAATCTCACAGCCGCACGCGTGCATCGCACTTGTCCAAGCACTTTGAGTTCGTAGTCCTGGAGAAAGTCGCGATCGGTTAGAGTACCAAAGGTCCCCGGCCGGGCACCGCCGGCATTGTTCACCACGATATCCAGGCGACCGAAGACGCTTTCGATCTCCGCAATCAGCGCATCGATCTCAGCCGGCTTGGTGATATCGACCTGCCTTGGGAGACATCGAACGCTTTTCGCCTCGACCTGCTTGCGGACCTTGTCCAGTTCTTCGGCGCCGCGAGCACAGATCGCCAGGTCGCATCCTTCCGCGGCAAGCTCGAGTGCAATCGCCCGTCCGATTCCCTTGCTGGCGCCGGTCACCAGCGCAACCCTGCCGGTCAGTCCTAGCTCCACAAAAATCTCCTCTCGCGCGTCCTTGCCGATTCATCCCGAATCATAGCGGCTCGCGCTTCGCTCGGAAAACGCATCTCTCCGCACTCCAGGAATGAGGAGGTGACTCAAGCAATGTCTTCGTTCCTGGTATATAACTCTCCGGTTAGCGTCACGCTCGCGCGGCCGCCAGGAACCACGACGCATAACCGGCATGAACCAGAAACGGACCAGCACCTGAGCAATCGTAGGGAATGTCTTTCACCATCAGACTGACGTTGGCGCTGCTGGTCGCGCTTTTAGCCGCCGCGTTGATCGCGCCCTGGGTTGCGGCGATCGTCGCGGTACTGGGATTTCGATTCCCGTTTCCCCGAATCTTCGATCGCGTGGTGATGGTGGCGCTCGCCGTCGTTATGGTGCAGAACGCGAAGCGGCTTGGACTTGGGAGACGTCTCGGAATCGGATTCGCCAATCCCGGCGCCAACCTCGGTCGCATCCTGCGCGGATTGGCGATCGCGATTGCGGCGGTCGCCGCGCTCTGGATAGTCGCGGTGGTTATAAGCGGCGGCGAGACATCGGGCTTCGCCAGGCTTTGGGCACGCATGCCGGGAACGCTCGCGGCGGCGCTGATAATCGCGGTGATGGAGGAGGCGTTCTTTCGCGCCTTCGTGCTCGACGGCATGAGCGATGACTTTGGGCCAACGCCGGCCCTCGTCCTGAACTCCGCGGTCTACGCATTCGCTCATCTGCTGCGCTCGCCGGCCCGCTTCTACCTGGACGGGCTGCATCCGCTGGCCGGCTTTCAGGTGCTGGCGGCAAGCTTCGGCCAGTTCGGCCATTCGGCCGAGTTCATCCCCGCGCTCATCGGCCTGTTCCTGCTTGGCCTGTTGCTTGGCAGAGCGTTTCTGCTGACCGGCACGGTGTATTTTTCGATCGGGCTGCACGCCGGCTTTGTCGTAGGGGCGAAATCCTGGCGGATAGTGGCGCCCCCTAGCGGATTGCTCCCGATGTGGCTGGTCGGCTATACCCGCCCGCCGCTAATCAGCGGCGTGGGCGCCTGGGTAATCGCCCTGACGTTGCTCATCCTGATTAAGCCGCTCACCCGCGAGCGGAAAAGGAGCTGACCGCTAAATGGCTCGGGACGCCACTGCCAGCCTGAGATGTGGTACAAGATAAAAGCGCTAAAATCTCGATGAGCCGCCCCCAAGCGAGGATTTATGATCAAGAAGCTTAGGGTCAGTAACTTTCTGAGTCTGAAAGAAGTAGACCTCGACCTACGTGGTCGAAACGTGCTTGTCGGCCCCAACATGTCGGGCAAAAGCAATTTGATCGACTGCTTGAAGTTCATCTCGATGGCAACTGCGGATCTCAAAAAGGCTTTCGCCGACCGAGGGGGCTTTAGGGAAGTCTTATGGAAGGGTTCTAATATACCCAGAATCGATCTGGGAATTACCGCCGAGCTTCCAGTCGGTGAAGGCGCGCCACCCAAAATTTACGATTACGACATATCCATTTTCGGCAGCAGCGGCGACGTATTTTTCGTCGCCAGCGAAAAGCTCACCTTTGGAACAGGAGGTCAAATGCGAAAGGTGCTGGACCTCGACGCCGCCAAGCCGAAAGGCGAAATTGATATCGGCGACGGGCAGGGGCTGCGTGAGGTCGACCTTCAAGATCGGACGCGTTCGGCACTGGAATACATCGGTTTCCCAGGTTTTGAGGGCACAACATTCAGGGATTTCGTTTCGAGCTGGCGCTTCTATGCGCTAATGCCGGCGCTGATGAGACAAAACAATCCTGCGACTCCCCAAAATTTCTTGATGGAGCATGGTGAAAACTTTTCCAGTTGGTTTATGACCTTGCAAACTCACCCGGAAGAGTTCCGACGAATCAGGCAGGCCGCAGCCGACGTCTTGCCGGACTTGGCTGAAATTCTCATACAGCCAACACAGTCCGCGACGATCTCTATAAGCACGCGCGAGAAGCACCTCAAGCAGCCTATCGGCATATCGCACATGTCCGACGGAGAGATCTCGTTCCTGGCTCTTCTGTCTCTGATCTTCGCGCCGGCTGAGCTGGCGGCACCTTTGTACTGCATTGAAGAACCAGAAACCCATTTGCACCCGGCCCTGCTCGAGACCGTGGTTGAGCTTATGAGCCAAAGGCAGGATGAATTGGGCGTGCGTGCGGCTCAGATAATCGCGACCACCCACTCGCCCCTTCTCGTAGATAAGATGAGCATCGACGACCTCACTGTCGTGGAGAAGGTTGAAGGCCAGACAAAATTCACACGGCCCTCTTCCGACAGGAAGCTTAAGCAGCTCCTCTCCCGAAAAGAGCAAGGCCTAGGTGATCTGTGGTACTCCGGGGCTCTTAGCGGCGTTTAACGCCCATGTTCAGGATGGGAGCGGTGGTTGAGGGCGACTATGACATGAAGGCTATCCCGGTGCTTATCAAGAAGTGCCGCAACCAAGTGAAGGTTGTTGCCCGACAGTGCAGGGGGCCGGTAATAGGCAAGTTTCGCGGCATCTTAGATGAGTTCGCGACGCGTGCCAGTGTTGATAAGGCGTTGATCATCTGCGACGCGAACGGCGTTGATCCTACCAAGTTGATTGCAGAAATGAACAAGCGGCTCGCAGACCGCCGCCCTTACGAGTTTCCCGTAAAGCCGCTGGTCATCGTTGAGGAGCTGGAAGCGTGGCTTCTCGCCGACGAGCTTGCGATTGAGACAGTCGTGGGTATCAAGGCGAGGTTCCCAGACCCGGAAAAGCTTGCGGACCCGAAAGCTACGCTGAAGAGCCTTCTTTCGCGGTCCGGAAAACCTTACACAGCAGAGATGGCTAAGAGAATCGCTGAGAGCGTCCGGGCTAACGTCCTCGCGAAACGCTGCCAAAGCTTCGCTGAATTTCGTGAAGCCGTATTGCGCGTACCCTGAACAGGTCACGCGGTCGTTCGTTAAAAGACTGAGCTCCGGAAATCAACTGTCGTAGATTTTCGGGGCGCCCCTTGGGCGGGTCCTGAAGCGGCGATGGGTCCAGAGAAACTGTTCGGGATAGCGTCGCGCGATCTCTTCGATCGGTTTGACGAAGCGGCGGGTGTTTTCCTCGATATCGGCACTGGGGTCGGAACTGCGTTGGATCGGAATCTCGTCCTGGATGACTATCCGATGAGTGCGATTGTCGGGCTGACGCACGATGAAGACGGGGACCACCGCCGCACCCGAGATTTGCACCAGGCGGGCGAGCCCGCTCGAAGTCGCCGCCAGATCACCTAAGAAAGGCACGAATACGGCCTCACTGCGCTTGGCGTTTTGGTCGAAAGGGATGCCCACCAATTGGTTCGCTCGCAGCGCCTTCAGTACCGCGCGCGCCGCTGCGTGTTTACGAATGGTCTCCACTCCGACCCGCTGGCGAATCGCGCATATGAACGCGTCGCCGGCCAGAAACCGCTGGGTGTGATGGACCAAGCTAATCTGATGACCATGCAGGGCGTGGGCCGCACCCAACAATTCGAAATTGCCGAAGTGCGCGGTCAGAATCAGGAACCCCTTGCCGGGGTGGCGGCGCGCGATCTCGTCCCAAAGCTCGAACCGTTCGTAAGAAACCCTGCATTTGAGCCGCCGATAGAAGAAACCGCCCAGCCGGATATACTCGGCCGCGCCGCGCCCGAGGTTGACATAGGAGGCGCGCAAGATTTGGCGGCGCTTATCGGCGCTGTATTCCGGAAATGCGAGTTCAAGGTTCTTGAGCCCGATTTTTACATGCCGGCGATCCAGCCAATAACCCACCAGACCGCCGAGGACACCGAACGGGTAGAGGACAAAGTCCGGCAACAGGCTGAGCAGGTGCAGCACTCCGAACATCAGGTAGTAGAGACACTGGCTGCCAAAATCGGGCTTCAACTCAATGACCCGCCGCGTGCGCACGGCTGCCGAAACCTTGGCCTTGCCGCCAGGTGAGTGCCGCTGGCCCCTATCTTCCCGGTTCGGAATCGCAGGCAACACGGTTGTTTCCGGCGCCGCCCGGCGGCCGGCCTGTTCATGGGCGGAATCTGTCATGAAGTGGCTTCGTACGCCATACGGTCGCGCTTCGATGCTTTGGGAATTACCACGATCCCGGATTCGGTGACGAAAAAACGCTCCCGGTCACGCGCGAGGTCGTATCCGATTTCATCGCCCTCAGCAATATAAACATTCTTATCGATGATCGCGCGCCGGATCTTCGCATGGCGCCCGACTTCGGCGTAATCCATGATTACCGAGTCCTCGATCTCACTGTAAGAGTGCACGAACACCGAGCGTCCCAAGACTGAGTTGCTGACCGTCCCACCGGAAATGATGCATCCTTCCGAGATGACCGAATGGAGCGCCTGTCCGCGCCGCCCGTTTTCCGCAAACACGAACTTGGCGGGCGGCTGATTGTAGTACGCGGTACGCAGCGGCCAGTTCGCATTGTAGAGGTTCAGGTGAGGCCGCGCGTCGCGGAGATCCATGTTAGCCTCGAAGTAGGCATCCAGCGTGCCGATGTCGCGCCAGTAGCTCAGGTTAATCTCGGAATCGCCGCGAATCCGATTCGTCATGAAGTTATAGGCGTAAACCGGCACGCGGTCGATCAGCGCGGGCAGAAGGTCCTGGCCGAAGTCGTGGCGACTGGTGTGATTCTGAGCGTCTTCAATCAAAGCCGCGCGCAGCACCTGGGGATCGAAGAGGTAGTTTCCCATCGAGGCCAGGCATTTGCCCGGCGCACCCGGCATCGCCCGCCCTTGGGCCGGTTTCTCTTCAAACCCGATGATTCTCAAGCCCGAATCCACGTCAACGATGCCGAATTGGCTGGTCTCCTCGACAGGCACCGGCAGGGTAGCAACCGTGACCGCGGCCTTGCGATCGACGTGAAACTCGACCATCTGCTGGATGTCCATGCGGTAGATGTGGTCGGCGCCGAACACCGCGACTATGTCCGGCTGAGCGTCGTCGATGAGATTCAGGTTCTGGAAGATGGCGTCCGCAGTCCCCTGATACCAGGTTTCGCCCATCCGCATCTGAGCTGGCACCGGGGTGATGAAATGGCCGGGCAACATGCCGCCGAACTGCCACCCATCTTTGAGATGCTCGATTAACGACTGCGAGCGCCATTGGACCAGGACGTAAATCGAAAAAATTCCTGAATTTACGAGGTTCGACAGGACGAAATCGATGATGCGGTATTTGCCCCCGAAGGGTACCGCAGGTTTGGCCCGGTCCCGCGTGAGCGGATATAGCCGGGTTCCCTGGCCCCCAGCCATCACCAAGGCCAATACTCTAAGGGGCGCCGGCAAAAAAGCCTCCGCAAGACGGGAACCTACGCCACACCGCCTGCGACAGGGCTGCCTCAGGCCGCCGGATGAGCCAGGAAGTCGTTTGGCAGCACACCCTGTTCAGCTCTTAAGAACCACGTTAGAGACGTTTTCGGGCGTTGTAATTGTAGCAGGGTGCGTACGGTTTTGTCGCACTGTCGAGCTATTCCCCAGATTTTTGGCTTTGTTTTCAGCCCTCAGCCCTCTTTTATTTTGGGGCACGGGGTTTGCTTGAATCTTTTTGCATAGCTTATCGTCTATTGTCTCGATCGGAGGGCGAATCGTCAATCTTTAGTCCCTCAGGAGGGCCCTAAAAAGTGGGAGTAACGCAAAATTCGGATAAATTGCCGGGGATCGTTTATCGGACAACCTGCCAGAACCCCGGGTGTGGCCATTCGTTTGACCTTAGAATCACCCCCAAGAACGCGGGCCTTCTCAGCGGGACGATGCCCTGTCCGCGATGCCGGCGCCATGGCGGCATTTTGAAGCCATCGGGACGACTGGGCGATAAGCTCTTTGCGGCAAAGCTGACCTACAGGTCGGTAGGCGTTGACTATCGCGTGCCGGGCGAGGAGGATTTGCTTTCGGATATCGGCGGTTAGACCTACTGAGTCGCCAACCGATATTCTTCCAAGCCGCCGCCTGCCACGTCCGCGATGCGCCGCCCGTTCGAACGGGCGGCGCCGTTTTTTCGGGCCTCCCGCACCAGCCCGCTCGGAGGGCTAGATCCCGGCCAGCGGCGCGGCCGTCACTCCCTTGAGGTTCTGAATACTGGGCCGGTCAAGCAGCCGTTTGATCCACGCTTCCACGTTAGCCCGGTTCATTCCCGCGTCGATTCCAAGTTCGTTCAGCACCAGCAGGCGCGGCACGAAGCCGATGTCGGCAACCGAGAACTCGCCGGCCAGAAAATGCTGGCCCTGCAGTTCGCGATTGAGGTAATCGAGCTCCCGCTCGACAGTTTGGCGGATTCGCTGCAGGCGATTGGGGTCGCGCTCGGCTTCGGGCTTCGCGTTCTCGCCCATCAACTGTCCTACCTGGGGCGTAAAGGAGTTGTCGGCGAAGTCCTCGAACAGGCGCGCGTGCGCCCGCAGGGAACTGTGTTCGATACGCGGGAGCACCGGCGGATCCGGATACTCGTCGTCGAGATACTCATTGATGATGGTGGAATCGTAAACCACCGTGTCTTCGTCGACCAGAACCGGCACCTTGCCAAACGGATTGAGCCGCAGGAATTCCGGTCGCCGCTGCTCGCTCTTGGCCAGATCGATCTCGACCAGCTCGTAGCTGAGACTCTTTTCGGCGAGCACGACGCGAACCTTCTGGCCAAACGGACACGGTAGGAAGTCGTAGAGCTTGATCATGGACTCGAATGCCTTATTCTGCGTTTACGCTGATTTTTAGGCTGGCGTCCACTTCGGGGTCGAGCTTGACCGCGACGGTATAATCCCCCAGCTGCTTGATAGGCTCAGGCAGTATCACCTTGCGCCGCTCAATATCGAAGCCTTTTTCGCGCAGTGCCCGTTCGACGTCGATATTGGTTACCGAACCGAACAACTTGCCCTCCTCACCGGCGCGCGCGGTAATATTGATCCGCAACGCCTCGAGTCTTTCCTTCATCTTGAGCGCCTCGCCCTTCTTGGCCTCCCGGCGCATCAAAGCCAATCGCTTTTGATGCTCGAACGCACGGATGTTCTTGGGATTGGCCTCTACCGCCAAGTTGCGCGGCAGAAGGAAGTTGCGGGCATAGCCGTCGCGAACCTTAACCACGTCACCCGGCCGCCCTAAATTCGTTATGTCTTCGCGCAATATAATCTGCATGAATCGAGTCTCGCCTTTCGCGTCGAATTACAGGAAATCGCCAAAACTGCCGGCTTCCCTGCCGGGAGGCTTCAGGCGGCGAAAATCCACCCACATATCAAAAACACCCATGACGCATACCAGAACCGCAAGCACCGGCTGCAGCATCACGACGCACAAAATAATCCCTCGGATCGCCACCGGCACCGCCAGCATCCTGAAATAATATATCGCGATCGCCGCCCCTTGGCAGAAGTATATCGCGGCGGCACAGATAAAAGTGTCCATGGCTACCGCTCTCAGGGGCGCAATCGGCAAAAAGAGGCCAAACCCCGAAGCCAGCAGCAGCCAGATAACCCATTCCGGGGCATGCCAAAGCGCGAGGTCGCCGAACAGAGGAGAACTGAGCCGCTGCTTTCCAAACCGCCGCCAAAAGAACAGCAAATTGATTGTCACGGTAAAAGCCGTGGACATCACGGCGATTGCCGGCGACAAACGGACCACGAGGTCCAGCATCTGCTCGCGGGACTCGGCGTCGATCCCGCTCCCCATTCCCAGCGTCTTGTAGAATTCTTCGCTCCGGGCCATCCCGCCGGCCAGTGCGTCGTGCACCATGTTAGCCAGGGCTAGCGGCGAACCGGCGACCGCCAGTAGCAGCGCCCCTCCGGCTACCAACACCGCGGCCGTGGCGGCCAAAACAATCGACTCGAATGATCGCTCTCGGTCGAGCATCAGGCACATCACTACGGTAGCCACGCCGAAGGTGGCAGCGTACCCCACCGCCGCCATCGTGCCCGCCACCAGCGCCACGAGCGTCAGAGCTAACGCCAGCGCCGAGGCCATCCGCCATTTCGCGGCCGGCCGCGCCGCGGCATAAGCAAGGATCGGAGCGGGAACCAACAGCGTCAGCAAGATACCCACAAAGGGCAACGCTCCGCCGGCGAGGAAAAACGCCGCCGTCAATGCGGCGGCGCGAATCATCCCGACTAGCGCCTGGCGTGTCACTGTCTTCGGGCTCACAGCCCCTGGGTAGAGAACGGCAAAAGCGCCAGGATTCTGGCTCGCTTGATCGCGGAAGTCAGAGCCCGCTGATGCTTGGCGCAGTTGCCGGTGACGCGGCTCGGCACAATCTTGCCGCCCTCGGTGATGAACGTCTGCAGCGTACGCACATCCTTGTAGTCGACCTTGAGCGTCTTCTCGGCGCAGAAGCGGCACACCTTGCGCCGCATCCCTGGGCGCCGCCGCATCCCGCCGCGGTCGCCGGGCCGATCGCTCTCGCCGCGCGGACCTCGTCCTCTACCACCGGGAGCGCCGTAATCCTGACCCTGCTCAAACCTTTCGTTTTCCGCCATCATCAACCTTCGAATTGCATTCTTTTAATCAGTAAGGCTGCGGTGCGATCGCTTTGGCAGGCGCCCATGCCATCACCGCGGCTCAATCTGGCTCGCCACTACTTCGAGTTGCTGTTCTCTAAGTCCACTTCTTGAATTACGCCAGATTGCGCGCAAAGCGCCCACAACCCAGACCTGCTGTCCAGCCTTGAGGCTCGACCCAAGCTCGCGCCCGGCCTCGCCCGCCATCACCACCTCGAGCCGAAGATCCTCGCCCGGCTCTCCGCAGTCCACTTTCAGCCGCAGCAACGACTTGCCCGTAGGCGTCGAGCGCAGCTCGGGCTGATGCGACAATTCGCCCCATAGCTCAATTCGATTCCGTGCCACCCTCGGGCTCCGTCTGCTCGGGCTCTTCGGCAAGCTCAAGCTCGGATTTCTCCGGCTCGGCCGCCGAGTGCGCCGCTTCGGACTCCACGGGCACCATCCTGGCCTCGGCCATTCTCTGCTTGCGCGACTCGATTTCACCGCGAAGCTTGGCCGCGTCGGCCTCAGGCGAAACCAGCACCGACAGGTAGCGCAGCACGTTGTCGGCGATTTTCAGGTTGCGCTCGACTTCGTTGGTCACCGCGCCCGTCCCCGCGTAATCCAGACGGACGTAGTAGCCGCGGCGTTCACGGCCGATGTTATAGGCGAGCTCCCGCGATCCCCACTCGTCGGTTTCGATCATCTCACCGCCACCGCTGGCGATGATTCCCTCGAAACGGCGGATACTTTCCTTGATTTGGGCTTCGGCCAGATCAGAACGCAGAATAAAGATAGTCTCGTAGCGACGCACTAGGTCCTCCTTTTGGTTCACTATCAATGAGCCCCCATAAGAGGGGAGCAAGGAGAATGACCGCTGTCAGCCTAACATCCCGCGGTATGAGCCTCAAGGCCTCTCAGCGGATGGTAGTGGCGTAATTAAGCCACTGAGGGTCGGAAGGTAACACCGTCAGCGTGCGAGCTTGACGGTGCCGGTATGGCCGTCATAGATGACCAGCATATCGGTCAATAAGGTTCGACCAATCAACGCTTGATGATGCTGGCCTCCCTTCTGAAGATGTACCCCTGTAAATCTGCCGTACTGCGTGACCATCGCCGGAATCGCGATGTGCGCAAGATAGACGTTGAGCGTTGTTGGACCGGAAATACCTGACATCACTTCCTGATCTATCAGCGGCAAATGCAGCTGCTGCGCAAGGTCTTCGTCAATGCAACTTTCTTGAGCCCCGGTGTCGATCAGAGCGGGCACCTGCACGGCAGGGACAGCCACAGGTGGATCAGCCGAGCCTGGAACAGGCGGCAGGGCCTGCCCGAATAGGGCGGGATCGAATCCGATATCAACGAGTACTGTAGGACCCACCCTTAAGAGCGAATCTTCTGGCGTCGCACCCGCCACACCCTGAGGGAAACCGCATTCGATGATAGGCACTGCGCTGGTCAGCGTAAGCCGATTCTAGCCGCAAGCGATGCGGAGACCGATGCGGGAGGTACGCCCACTTGTCGGATAAGATAGGGCCCGCGTCCGAAAAGGCGGACTGCCTCGGCTGCGGCGGCATCGAGCGTATCAAACGCGCCGATGAAGTCTTCGCCGTGAAAGATTACGAATTTGCCCTTATGGTGGCGCTCCAACTCTTCGCGTTTCGCTTCGTAGGCGCGGATTTCCGGTTCAAGCGGCATGGGGTTGACCTCCCGTTGAGAGAGCGTCTGATACCACATCGATTCTAGCGATCTGTCAAGCAACGTGGAATCCCGGCTATTTCCGGGGGTTACTTATCTTTCCCCCATGAGTCGCAATCGGCCTGAACGGTTTGTAACCGGGACGGAGCGTTGTGGCTGGCGTCGTCGGCAGGCGCGGCAAAAGGTTCGCCCGCGATCGCGAAATCTACAGTTGGCGGCGATAGACGACGAAGTTGCTGCTTATCGAAGCGCCGAGCTTTTGCGCCGTGTGGCGCGACGGCCAGTTGTCGTCCAACACCAGGGTGTACCCGGCGTAACGCATCCCCTGCTCGGCCATGGTCAGGAACGACCGCGCCGCCATCGCCAGATTCACGCCGCGCCCACGCCATCCTTCCAGCACTCCGATATTGATGAGCGCCCCACGCGTCCCGCCGCCACGCTCCGGACTGAGCTTCATCCCGGGGCGGATTCGCGCCAGTGCCGGGCTCAGGTCAGGCACCGAAAACACCGAACCGATCGGGTGCCCTTCCGCGCTCGCCACGATCGATAAATCCGCGACCGGCGTGCGCATCATCGCCATCAGCATCGGCCGCACTTCCTGGCGGGTAATCGGGTTCCATCCCCAATGATGAGTAAAAGCCTCATTCGTAACGTCGGTCCAGGCATCGATTGCCGCGAGGGAGCCGTATTCGCTCCAGCTCTGCACCGCGATTCCAGCCCGTTCGACCGCCGCCACCATCGAGCGGTAGCGCTCCAAAACGTCAGGGGTCAGCGCAACGGTGTAGTCGGTGAAGCCTTTCTCGGTCTCGAAGCCCGCGTTTTTGAAATAGCAGTGGTAATAGTCGGGATTGCCGCGCAGCAGGAAGGAGGGAAACCCGTCGTAGTTGTCGATCGCGTAGGGATAATCCAGAAACGCGGCGAAACCGCTGCGCGCCGCCGTCATCCCGCGACCCTTGAGCCAGCCGCCGGCTTCCGCCAGCAACGCGGTAACCGCCTCGCCCTCTCCCGGCAGAGCCTCGAAGTGGATTAGCTGGCCGAGCTTTTCATTCCATAGCTGGTTGTAGCGATGATTGACGACCGCGCTGACTCGGGCAACCAGCCGGCCGTCATGCAGCGCCCACATCGGGACCAGGTCGAGGTGCGCCGCGATCGGGTTGCGCCCCGAGATCAACTCGACTTCGTTCTCGATATCGGGTGGCCACCAGGCATCGCGCTTGCCGTAGATCTCGAAGGGCAGCGCGGCGAACTCTTCCAGCGCCTCGCGCGAGCTAATCGCCTCGATCTCTATGCCGCCGATACTCACTAATCCGTCGCCGACTCAATCGTCCGTCGCGGGTATCACAAAAGTTTCAGCCGCCGGGCGCAACGGCCGCGCGAACCAAAGCGGTCGCCTGAGTCCTCCGGGCCCCGGAGCCGGGCGGGTCTTGGCGAGCCACTGTTTGTAGATCTCGTGCGAACGCTCGGTGTCGGCTAACACATCTCCGTAGAGATCCTCGGGATGGGCGCGCTCGACCTTCACCGCCTGATGCCAGCAGTGCATGCCGCTTACCGGATCGGGATGCACCGGAAAGGCGAGATTTTGATGCACGCCGCCTTCACTCCACCAGATTCGCGATGAATCCGGATCTGCGCTCTTGAACGGACGGACGCCCTCCTTTTGCCGGATACGCCAGCGGCCCTTGCCCTCTTCCTTGATCTCCACCAACGCCGTGGCCCATCGGCTGCCCTGCCCTTCGCGGTCCAGACGCCAGCGGCCGAGATGATGCGAACAGGCGACTACGCCGGGCCGGATGCTCTCGGTCGCCCAGACATCGGTGACGAAATAGCCGATCTCGGTGCTGACGCGAGCCAGGTCGCCGGTGGCAAGCCCGAGCCGTTGCGCGTCGCCTGAATTGATCCACAGCGGATTTCGATGCGAGATCTCGTTGAGCCACTTGGCGTTGCCCGACCGGGTATGGATAAGCGTGGGCAGGCGGAACGTGGGAACCAGCACCATCTCGCCCTTGGCGGAATCCAGGGCATCGGGAGCGACGTGACTTGCGATGTGGCCGGGAATCGCGTACTCGGGCCATCCCCATTCCACCAGCGTCGATGAGTAAAATTCCTGCCTGCGCGACGGCGTGGCGAATCCCTCGACGGCGACGCCGTCGAGCAGAACGCCGATCGCCTTCCCGCCCTTGATGACAATTCCGGTCTCGGGATTGGTCTCGCTTCCTTCGAGTTCCTGCGGGCTCAGCCGCCGCTCGTGGCGATTGTAGCTATCGCGCGAAATCTCGAACGCGCCGTACCTGCGCATATACTCCAGCGGCGACATCCCTTCGGCGGCAGCCTTGGCGGGCAAACCGGGCACGGCGTTCTCGAATATCCAGCGGTAGTATTCTTCGACCTTCAACTTTTCGCCGGGCCGGTAGGGCGATTCGAAGTGACGTCGGATTCCGAGGCTTCCATCGGGATCGATACGCCAGGAAAGCTCGATCCAGAATTCGTCCTCCTCCCAGACCTCGCCGGGATTGGCCTGATAGGTGAACTCCACCTCTTTGCCCTGACGGCGCAGGAACTCGCGCAACACCGGCTGGCGGAATGAAAGCCACACGCCGCTGTGAGTCTCCTGGCTCTGAAGATCGTGACGCTCGGGCGCCAATCCCATCGGCAGGACGTAATCGGCAAAGAGCGCGGTCTCGCTCCAGGTCGGCGTAAGCGCCGCGTGCAGGCCGACGCTGCTCTCGTCGCGCAGCACATCCATCCAGGTGAAGCCGTCGGGATTGGTCCACACCGGGTTGTAGACCCGGGTGAAATAAACGTCGAGTTTCCCCCGCCCCTCTTTAATGAAGTGAGGCAGCAGAAAACTCATTTCGTAGCAGCTGAATGGATACTCTTTCGGAAACGACAGCTCGTTCCAGAACTTTTGCGCCGGCGGCTCCTCCCAAAATCGCGGGCTGTATTTGCTCCACGCGCTGGGCATCGTGCCGCCAACGGTTCCCACGGCGCCGGTAAGAACGCTTAGAAAGTGCAACGCCCTGGCCACACTCCATCCGCCGAGATTCCCCGACGATGCGCCGCGCCAGTTGTGCGCGGCGAAACGGGAGCCGGCCCGGCCAATCTCTCGCGCCACATCGACGATCATCTCCGCGCTGACGCCGCTTTCCTTGGCGGCGAACTCGGGCGTGAACTGCGCATACTCGGACTTGAGCGCGGCGATGAAGTTATCGAACATCGGCGCTTCTTCGGGGCGCCGCGCCCTGAGATACTCATCCCAGTTCACCCAGCGTCTGAGGAAGGACGCGTCGTAGAATCCCTCGTCGAGAATTACCTTCGCCATCGCGAGCAACACCGCCGCCTCGGAACCGGGCCGGGTCGGAAGCCAGTAATCGCCGACCGCGGCGGTGTTCGACAGACGCGGGTCCATCACCGCGATCTTCGACCCGGCCATCTTGCCCTCGATGATCCGCTGGGCATGCGGGTTGAAATAATGCCCCGCTTCCAGATGCGCACTGAGCAACAGGATAAAGCGGGCGTTGGCGTGGTCGGGTGACGGGCGATCGTATCCCTGCCAAATCTGGTAGCCCATTCGGGCCCCTGAAGAACATATGTTGGTGTGCGAGTTGTGCCCGTCGATACCCCACGCCTGCAGCACTCGATCCATCGCTCTTTCGTAGCCCGGTCGGCCGACGTGATACATGATCTCATTCTGCCGGCCATCCAGAATCGCTTTTCGGATCCGGCCGCCGATATCGTCCAGAACTTCGTCCCAGCTGACGCGCTCCCAAC
>Ga0315281_10004365_pt1 | contig 20526 bp, 21 predicted proteins | sample YL17G07_0_MG_FD_204540 | JGI IMG/M metagenome (GOLD analysis project Ga0315281, IMG submission 204540) | Sediment microbial communities from Yellowstone Lake, YNP, Wyoming, USA - YL17G07_0 | ecosystem: Environmental > Aquatic > Freshwater > Lake > Sediment | place: USA: Wyoming | collected...
CGTTGCCTGCTCATAGGCGTAGGCGATTTTTAGGATGGTCTCCTCGCCAAAGGGCTTGCCGATGAGCTGCATGCCTATTGGCAGACCGTCAGCAAAGCCGGCGGGAATAGTAATCGCCGGCAGGCCGGCAATGTTTATTGGTATGGTGAAGACATCGTTTAAATACATTTGCAGGGGGTCTTCCATCTTCTCGCCGATTTTGAATGGAACGGTGGGGGAGGTGGGGGTTACCACGGCGTCATATTTCTCAAACGCTTGGTCAAACTCCCGCCGTATCAGGGTGCGAACCTTCTGCGCTTTAAGGTAGTAGGCATCATAGTAACCGGCGGAAAGGGCGTAGGTTCCGAGCATGATGCGTCGCTTTACCTCATCGCCAAAGCCAAATTGCCTTGTCTTCTCTAAAGCCTCCCACATACTATCTGTGTCTTGATAGGAGAAGCCATACTTCACCCCGTCATAGCGAGCCAGATTAGCCGACGCCTCTGACGGGGCAATAATGTAGTATGCCGCCAGGGCATAACCGGTATGGGGTAGTGATACCTCCCATTCTACCTTGGCTCCAAGCTGTTCCAGCTTATTGATGGCGGCGTGTAAGGCTTGTTCCACCTCACCCTGCATCCCCGGCACGAAGTACTCCTTGGGCACGCCAATGGCAAGCCCATTGAGGTCAGTTATTAGACACTGGGTGTAATCGGGCACGGGATAGGGCGCTGAGGTTGAGTCTCTACTATCGTAGCCAGCGATGGCATTTAACACTATGGCGCAATCGGTAACATCCTTGGTTAAAGGACCTATCTGGTCAAGGGAGCTGGCAAAGGCAACCAGCCCGTAGCGGCTTACCCTGCCGTAGGTGGGCTTTAAGCCGGTAACACTGCAGAAACCAGCCGGCTGGCGAATACTCCCCCCGGTGTCTGAGCCCAGGGCATAGATAGCCTCGTCGGCGACAACGGCAACTGCTGAGCCACCGCTGCTACCTCCGGGGACGCGGCTTAAGTCCCACGGGTTTTGCGTGGTAAAGAAAGCGGAGTGCTCAGTTGATGAACCCATGGCAAATTCATCCATATTGGCTTTGCCAACAATTACGGCACCACGTTCGTTTAGTTTTTCTACCACGGTAGCCTCATAAGGCGGCACAAAATTGGCTAGCATCCGTGACGAGCAGGTGGTTCGCACTCCTTTGGTGCACATATTGTCCTTGATTACCACCGGGACGCCGGTGAGGGGATGAGTGTCACCTTGTTCAATGAGCCGGTCAGCCTTTTCGGCTTGCCTTAGTGCCAGTTCATCAGTAACGGTAACCAGGGCGTGAACCTTTGACTCTACCTGGCGAATACGTTCAAGACAAGCCCTGGTCAACTCAACCGAGGAAAGTTGTCTTGTCTTAAGCAGATTATGTGCCTGGTGAATTGTCAACTGGTCTCCTATCATTCAAGCACTGCTTTTACCCTGAAGAATTCCCCGTCTCTTTGCGGGGCATTGGCCAGAACATCATCTGCCGGGAGAGAAGCAGCCACTTCATCATCCTTGGTTACATTCTGGAGGGGGATTGATTGGGCGGTAGGTGGAACGTCAGTGGTATCTACCTGCTGCAATATCTGGAAGTTCTCCAGGATATTAGATAGTTGCTCTCTAAACCGCTCAAGCTCGGTCTCAGTCAAGCCCAACCGAGCCAGCAGGGCAATATGTAGTACTTCTTCACGATTCAGCTTCATTATTTGCCCATTATAGCATCTATATCTGAGTATCGGCAACAGAGTCGAGATTTTATTAACCTCACCCCCTTAATCCCCCTCTCCTTGAAAAGGAAAGGGGGAAGAATAAAAAAGAGGGGGGCGAAGCCCCCCTCTTAAAACTGTTTCCCCCTTCCCTTAATAAGGGAAGGGGGTCAGGGGGATAGGTTGCTAAACAATCTCAAAAGAGCCATCTGTTATAATAAAATGGTGAGATGACAACTGCTAGGCTCATACTGGCTATACTTAGCACCCTGCTTGAGGAGGCAGCCGTGGTGGTGGTTGTGCTCTGGGGTTTGCCCAAGTTGGGCATTCGTATACCTCTGGCTGGGCTTATCGCTTTGATGGCGGCTTTGGCGGCATACGCTGTTATTACTTACCGAATGGGAAGCCGAGCTCTGGGGCGGAAGACGGTAGCTGGTCTGACTGATATGGTCGGCAGCAAGGGCAAGGTTGTTACCCCCCTAGATCTGGAGGGTCTGGTCAGAATTAAAGGGGAGCTTTGGAAGTCCAAATCAGTCGACAGAGGAATAGACGCCGGGGAGGAGGTTATTGTGGTGAAGCAGGATGGACTTAAGCTTATTGTGCGCAGAAATAAGCGTGGTAATTAGAGGGTTAAATGATACAAATTGATGGGAGTTAGGAACTCCTGCCCCTGGGTGATTTGTTCGCTGAGCATATCTCCGGCTATTGAAGCTATATCAAGCTTATTTACTTGGGAAACGACGAAGTCTGGGTTGAGAATGGTCTGGTTTAGCATGAAAACGATGCCAAAAATAGATAGAGACAGGAAAAGAAGGGAGCTTAAAATAAAAAGAGCTAAGCCCTTAAGGAACTTCATTTGGGCAGCATTTTATCACTTGAATGAATATAATGCAATAGGTAGCGTAACTTCTTGCTTTTGATTAGCGGGATTGATATTATTACCACATACGGAGTGAAAGAGGGCTGACAGTCCTGAGAGGAGGGCAAAATGTATGTTCATGATATCATGACAACCAACGTAGTCACTATTCCCAGTAGTACCAGTATCGCCGATGCTAAGCGGATAATGGAGGCGCATCGCATCCGCCGCTTACCGGTGGTGGATAAGGGGAAACTGGTCGGGATGGTCACTGAACGCCGGCTGGAGAGTGTGTCCCCATCCAAAGCCACTTCCCTTTCCGTCTGGGAGCTGAGCTATCTTCTGAACAAGACCTCAGTGAAGGAGATTATGGAGCGGAATGTGGTAACCGTCTCACCCGATATGAGCGCTGAGGAATCGCTGGCTATTGCCCAGGGTCATAAGGTGGGGGCACTGGTGGTGATTGAGGATGGCAGGGTGGTAGGGATAGCCACCACCAATGACTTCTTCTACAAGATTGTCAATCCCATTCTCGGCTTGGGTCAGCCAGGCACTCGTATTGAGGTTATCGGCGCTGGTGAGACTAAGGCATTGCAAGAAATAATCTCTACTGTAAATAAGCTTGGGTTGGAAATTACCACGCTGCATATTGAACAGTTGCCCGAGGCCATCAAAAAAGATGTCTGCGTTCACATCAAAAGCGAAGACGTTAGTCAGCTTATTACCGAACTGAAGGGTAAGGGATATAGGGTAAGCGTGAGGAAGCGCTAAGCCTAGGAGACTGAAGAGTATTTGGCTGGTGGCAAAGCGGAGGATTGATAGCTTACTGCTAGACAAGGGGCTGGTGGAGAGCCGAGCCAAGGCGCAGGCTTTAATTATGGCAGGGGAGGTGATGGTGGCGGGGAAAACCATTACCAAGCCGGGGACTCTGGTCGCTGAGGAGGCGGTAATTACTATTCGCCAGCCGCCTCCTTTTGTTAGTCGGGGTGGTATCAAGCTTGACTATGCCCTTGACCGGTTCCAGCTTGATGTCTCTTCCAAGGTGGTGGCTGATAGTGGGGCATCAACCGGTGGCTTTACCGATTGCCTGCTCAAGCGGGGGGCAAGACGGGTTTATGCCATAGATGTGGGCTATGGTCAGCTCGACTACCGCTTGAGGTGTGACCCACGGGTGGTGGTTATGGAGCGGGTGAATGCCCGCTACCCTATCCCTCTGCCGGAAAAGGTTGACCTGGCTACTATAGACTTGTCCTTTATCTCGGTGGAGAAGGTTATACCCTCGGTAGCTCGGTTGGTGAAAGATGATGGCTACTTACTGGTGCTGCTCAAACCTCAGTTTGAGGCAAGACGGGGTGAAGTGGGTAAAGGGGGTATAGTCAAGCAGCCTATTGTCCATGCCAGGGTTCTGGGAAGGTTTATTGCCTGGATGATAGACCATGGCTTCAGGCTGGGGGGATTGGTGGCTTCACCTATCCTCGGTGCTTCCGGGAATAAGGAGTTCTTTGTCCTGTTGAGGTTGGCATAATGCCCACCAGAGATTTTACTCTGGAAGTAGATGGACTAGATATTTTGGCTCGGCTTTACCTGCCCGCTGGCAAGATGCCATACCCTGCTGTTTGTGTTTGTCATGGTATCCCGGCTGGTATTCCTGACCCCAGTGATAGAGGCTACGGCTTGTTGGCGGAGCAGATTTGTCGCCACGGCTTTGCCGTATTGCTCTTTAGCTTCAGGGGGACCGGGGCTAGCGGCGGGAACCTGGATATTCTGGGCTGGACCAGAGACCTTAAGGCGGTAATTGATTATCTATGCGCTTTGCCTGAGGTGGATAAGTCTTGCCTTTGTCTGCTTGGCTTTAGCGGTGGGGCGGCTGTTTCCATATATGTCGCCTCGCAGGACAGAAGGGTATCATCGGTTGTCGCCTGTGCCTGCCCGGCGGAGTTTACCTTATTTACCAAGGTTGATGGACCACAGTCTGTCATTGACCGTTTCCGCAGCATTGGTGTCATCAGGGATAGCGATTTTCCCCCTTCTGCCGAAGAGTGGCTTAATGGCTTTAGGCTGGTTAGCCCGATTAATTATGTAACTGGAATCTCCCCCCGGCCTTTATTGCTGGTGCATGGCAGCCGGGATGAGACCGTGGCGGTCGGTGATGCCTATAGGCTATATGCTCGGGCGGGGGAGCCCAAGCAGCTCGTCATTGTTGATGGGGCACCGCACCGGCTGCGGCGCAGTGACGAGGCGATGGCGGTAGTCTTGGACTGGCTTAGACAGGTTAGTAAATTGACCTATAGATAGAAATTGGTTTATAATTAAATTAGGTGGCAAGCGATTTGCACGAGTGCTGCGGTGTTTTTGGGGTTTATGCCCCTGGTGAAGATGTAGCTCGACTTACCTTTTTTGCCTTATTTGCTCTTCAGCACCGCGGTCAGGAAAGCGCCGGTATTGCTACCACTGATGGCAAACAGCTCCAGGTTTACGCCAGGATGGGGCTTGTCTCCCAGGTATTTGATGAGCATTCGCTAACTCACCTCACCGGCGATATTGCCATTGGTCATAATCGCTACTCCACCAGGGGTTCCAGCCGGGTAACTAATGCCCAGCCCCTTATTGTCGGTGATGGTGAAAATGCTATTGCCATCGCCCACAATGGTAATATTGTCAATGTCGAGCACCTGTATCAGGAACTCTCCGGCCTAGGCTATACCTTCAATACCTCCACTGATACTGAGGTTATCGCCAACCTTATCCTGTCTTCCCCGGAGAAACGCTGGGTGGACAAGATAAAGTATGCTATGCATCGGCTTCAGGGAGCCTATTCTCTAACCATCATGACCAACCATACCCTGTATGGGGTTCGTGACCCCTTTGGTGTGCGTCCGCTATGCCTGGGGGCGATTAATGGTGGCTGGGTTATCGCCTCGGAGAGCTGTGCCCTTGACCATATTGGCGCCAGCTTTATCAGGGAGATTGAGCCTGGTGAGATAGTATCTATTACCGAGAATGGGATTGATAGTTGCCGGGAAGAGGTAAGCAAAAAGGCTTTATGTATCTTTGAGTATATCTACTTTGCCCGCCCTGATTCGGTGATTAATGGTCGGCTGCTTTACCCGGCACGATTGGCTATGGGTGAGGGGCTGGCTGAGGAACACCAAGTGGATGCCGATTTGGTTATGGGTGTGCCTGATTCAGCTACTGCCGCCGCCATTGGTTATTCACACCGGTCAGGTATACCCTTGTGTGAGGGGTTGCTCAAGAACCGCTATGTTGGGCGTACCTTTATTGAACCTGACCAGCGGATTAGAGACCTCGGGGTTAAGCTAAAGTTTAACCCTTTGCCCCAGATGCTTGATGGCAAGCGAGTGGTGGTAATTGATGATAGCATCGTCCGCGGCACTACTACCCCTCAGGTGGTGAAGTTACTGAGGCGGGCAGGGGCTAAAGAGGTGCATATGCGCATCTGCGCTCCGCCCATCCGCTACCCCTGCTTCTTTGGGGTGGATATGGCTACCCGCTGGGAGCTAATCGCGGCTCAAAAGACTGTGCCTGAGGTTAGGGATTTTATCGGGGCTGACTCACTGGGTCATCTGAGCATCAATGGACTGATTAAGGCGGTGGCTTTGCCCCGGGATATTTTCTGCCTAGCCTGCTTCACCGGCGACTACCCTATTCCGGTGCAGCTTGAGATGGATAAGCTGGCACTGGAGAACATGCCCACTGATGAATATAATCCCTTTGGCGTGAAGCAGCGGTAAGCTAAACCCTCAGTCACCCTTCAAACCTCTTTTCTCCGCGGCATTAATCCCCATCCCCTTTAGGCCTTTGATTTAGGTAACCTCACCCCCTTAATCCCCCTCTCCTGGAAGGAGAGGGGGAAGAATAAAAAAGAGGGGGGCTTCGCCCCCCTCTTAAAACTACTCCCCCTTCCCCTTATCAAGGGGAAGGGGGTCAGGGGGATAGGGTTACCAGATAAAACCTAGAGGGGGTGAGGTGCCACTAGAGTATTGAACGAGTACTGGGATTTGCAGTTATAGCTCGGTTTCTGGTAGTCTAGAGGCGGAGGCGATTGTTGACACTGCAGTCAGGGCCAATTAAGCATACTTATATTGAAGCCGGGGTCAATATTGAAGTTGCGGCTAAAGCCAAGGGGCTGATTGCAAAACATGCCCGCTCCACCCTCCGCCCTGAGGTCCTGGGTGATTTGGGCTTTTTTGGCGGGCTTTTTGAATTTAAGGGGTATCATCAGCCGGTTCTGGTCTCCAGCGTTGACGGGGTGGGTACCAAGCTGAAGATTGCCTCGGCTCTAGCCAGACATGACAGCGTTGGCATTGACATCGTCAATCACTGCGTTAATGACATACTCACCTGTGGTGCCGAGCCACTGTTCTTTTTGGACTATATTGCTATGGGTAGGCTGATGCCAGAGCCGGTAGAGGCTATTGCTCGTGGGCTGGCTCAGGCCTGCCGTGATGTTGGCTGTGCCCTTATCGGTGGTGAGACGGCGGAGATGCCGGGGGTATACACCGGCGAGGATTATGACCTGGTTGGCTTTATCATCGGCGTGGTGGAGAAGGGAAAGCTTATCATGGGGAAGACGATTGTGGTTGGTGATGCCATTCTCGGTTTGCCTTCAAGCGGGCTTCATACCAACGGTTATGCACTGGTAAGAAAGGTTTTTGGCGAAACAAAATCAGCACTAGACACCTTTTACCCTGAGCTAGGCCAGAAGCTGGGCGAGGTGTTGCTGACGCCTCACCGCTGCTACCTTCATCAGTTGAAGCCGCTGCTGCCAATTATTAAGGGCATGTCACATATTACCGGCGGTGGCTTGATTGATAATGTACCCCGGGTTCTGCCCAAGGGTCTGGCGGCAAAATTCAACAGCCGGGCATGGGTAGTACCTCCTATCTTCCAGCTTATTCAGAAGCAGGGCAATATTGACCGAGACGAGATGTTTCATGTATTTAATATGGGTATCGGCATGGTAGTTATTTGCTCACCTAAAAATGCTGCCCATTTCACTAAGGCACTACCTGAGGCAAAAGTTATCGGCGAGGTGATAGAGCAGAGGGGGAAGGCGAGGGTGGTTATTGAGTAAGGGGGGAAGAAATGACACGAAAGACATGGGGGCTTATCGCAGTAGGCGTATCGATTGTCTTGTCTGGACTTTTAGTTTTAGATGGTTTTAGGCTGCATCTAGTTTTAATTGAACATAACCCCCTATGGTGGCTATGGATAATCCCTATAACCATATGGGGATTAGGTATCGCATTTATCGTGGCTTGGTATTCCCTGGGATATTCTAAACCTTAAGAAAGGAGGTGGAAGAAAAATGAAGCTAAGTCTCTTTACAAGATTTGTTATTATCGTTACTGTTGTTATATCCGCTACGGATGCAATTGTATTTTGGCGTATACAGGAAGAACAAACAAGACTAACATGGCCGTTTGTTATTGAAATAATTATTATAACAATAATACCGATAGTGGTTAACCTCTGGTATTGGTTGATATTTAAGAAAGGGGGAAATAAAAAGCGGGGGGGTATCCTCTGGCTTTGCGTAGGCTTTGCCCTTATGGTCTGTTGGCTGCTTGCTCTAGCGGGGATATTATAAACCTTGAGACGAGAGGGACACTGGGGGAGTTAAAGAGGGGCGAAGCCTCTCTTATGTAAATAGTTTCCCCTCTCCTTTGAAGTCGAAGACTCTTCGAGGGGTGAGGGTGAAACAGATAGACGGAGATTTTTATGCGAGCTATTATTAGTGTCTCTGATAAAACTGGTGTAACTGACTTTGCTAAAGGTTTAAGCCAGCTTGGGTTTGAAGTTTTCTCTACCGGCGGCACTAAAAAGGCGCTGGCGGAGGCTGGGGTTCCGGTAAAAAGTGTCTCTGAGATTACTGGATTTCCCGAGATTCTTGACGGCAGGGTAAAGACTCTGCACCCGGCAGTTCACGGCGGCATTCTGGCCAACCGCAAGATAGCCGCCCATATGGAGGAGCTGGCCAAGCATAACATCGGTGAAATCAACCTGGTGGCGGTTAACCTTTACCCCTTCGTCCAGACCGTGGCTAAAGAGAATGTCACCCTTGATGAGGCACTGGAGAATATTGATATCGGCGGGCCAACCATGATTCGGGCGGCAGCCAAGAATTTTCCCAGCGTTATTGTGCTGGTTGACTCTGCTGACTACCCTCTGGTTTTAGAGAAACTTCGGGAAGGAGACTTGGACCTGGCTGAACGTAAACGCCTGGCGCAGAAGGCGTTTCAGCATGTGGCGGTTTATGATACCGCCATTTCCCAGTACCTGAGGCGGGATACGGAGGGCTTTCCTGAGGAGATGACCATTGCCCTGAAGAAGCGCTACGGACTTCGTTATGGTGAGAACCCGCATCAGCAGGCTGCCTTCTATGCTGAGCAGGTGGTGGGGGGTGGAGTAGATAGCGGCATTACCTGGGCACGGCAGCTAGGAGGTAAGGAGCTTTCGTTTAATAATATCCTGGATGCCGATGCTGCCTGGGGGGTGGTCACCGATTTCTCGGCACCCACGGTGGCTATTATCAAGCATACCAACCCCTGTGGACTGGCAAGTCATGAGGATATTGCTGAAGCCTATCGGCGTGCCTTTAGCGGCGATGAGGTAGCTGCCTTTGGTGGCATTGTTGCTTCCAATCGGGCAGTTACCCTGGCTATGGCTGCGGAGATGAAGCCAGTCTTCTATGAAATAGTCATCGCCCCTGATTACGAACCAGAGGCGCTTGAACTATTGAAAAAGAAAAAGGACCTCCGTATTCTAGTAGCAGAGCTGCCGCCCGGCTATGGTAAAGCTGAATCTGGCTATCTTGATTTCCGCAGGGTAAAGGGTGGGTTTCTTATCCAGAGTTCAGATTCCTTACCCGAGGATAGCGTCAACTTGAAGACGGTAACCAGGCGCAAGCCAACGCCGGCGGAAATAAAGGCTCTACTCTTTGCCTGGAGAGCGGTCAAGCATATAAAGTCGAATGCTATCGTGCTAGCTAAAGGTAAGACACTTTTGGGGATGGGGGCAGGACAGCCCAGCCGGATTGTCAGTGCGAAGGTAGCTATAGAGAAAGCTGGAGACAAAGTTTCAGGTAGCGTTCTGGCTTCAGACGCTATGTTCCCCTTCCCTGATGTGGTTGAGGCGGCAGCCGCGGCTAAAGTAACAGCTATCATCCAGCCCGGTGGCTCAATAAGGGACGAAGACTCAATTAAGGCTGCTGACAAGTATAATATGGCGATGGTTTTTACCGGTGAAAGGCATTTCCGGCATTAAGGGGGTAAGGTGTTAATAATCTCAAGAAAGCAGGTGGAAAATCTTATCAAAAGGCTAACTGACTCGTCAAAGCTTGATGAGTGCCGGGATGAAGTGGGAAAGATGCTGGAGATAAAGTCAGCCTTGCTCTGGAAGGCGGAGCCTCAGCCTTGTTGCGGCTCTTTCGAGGAGATTAAAACCTGCCTTACCTCAGAGGTTCAGATTCTGCAAGACGTTCTTAATGCCTTAGACGAGGGTAACATTTCCCAGGCATCATCCTTGCTCACGGAGTATATGGGCTATCTTGAGCCTTGAGTAATTAGGCTGGAAAGTGAGGGAGACTATGGCTAATGCAGTTTTAGTTTCTGACATGCTCAGGGGTTTTCTGGAGGAGGGTTATCCTTTGTATTGCGGGGAGAGGGCTCGCCGCATAATCCCTAATGTTCAACGTCTTCTGGAGAGGGAGCTTGCCCAGGGCTCCAAGGTGTTCTTTCTCTGTGACCATCATACTCCTGATGACCCTGAGTTCAAGATGTTCCCTCCACACGCCATTGAGGGTACTGCCGAGGCTGAGGTTATCCCTGAATTAACCAAATATGAAGGCGAAATAATACCCAAAAAGACTTACAGTTCATTTCTTGGTACCTCGCTTGACGAGAAGCTGAGAAAACTCAAACCAGAGAAGCTGATTATTTGTGGGGTGTGCACTGATATTTGCGTATTGTATGCGGTGGCTGATGCCAAAATACGCGGTTACGAGGTGGAGGTTCCTGTAGACTGTGTCGCCTCCTTTGATGAGAAGGCACACCACTTTGCCCTGGGGCACATGGAGCAGGTATTGGGGGCTAAGTTGACAAGCTTGCAGGCTAGCCGGGCTAAGCCAGCCAAGTTTGAACCCACTGAGGCAGTGCTATCTGGGGAGACGGCTGATATCTACTTTGCCCGCACTGTGGAGATATTGCGCCATGAAGGACTTAACCCGGTGGTGACTATGGAGGTATTCGCCGGTAGGGCGGGGGTATTCTGCGGCATAGATGAGGTCAAAGCTCTACTGGCTCAGGTTTTGCCTGAGGGTAAGCGTGAGGTCTGGGCTCTGGCTGAGGGTGAAACCATGAAGGAAAGGGAAGTGGTATTGCGCATAACTGCCCCCTATCAGAGCTATGGGCGGTATGAAACAGCGATAGACGGTATTCTTGCCCACTGCAGCGGTTGGGCGACTGCTGCCAGGGAGTGTGTGGAAGCAGCCCAGGGAATACCCGTCGTCAGCTTTGGTGCTCGCCATGTACATCCTTCGGTGGCGGGAATAATGGATTACTCAGCTATTGTTGGCGGCTGCGCCGGCTGCTCTAGTATAGCTGGGGCGAAGCTGGCTGGTATTGAGCCATCGGGGACTATACCCCATGCCCTGATTTTAATTATTGGGGATACAGTTAAGGCTACCCTAGCCTTTGATAAGTATATGCCGGCTGGGGTTCCCCGCGTTTCCCTGGTTGATACCTTTAAGGATGAGGCAGAGGAATCGGTGCTGGTGGCTCAGGCTCTGGGTAAGAAGCTTAGTAGCGTGCGTCTTGATACCCCACCGGAGCGGGGCAGGGTTACCTCAGGCTTGGTCAAGGAGGTCAGAGCCAGGCTGGATTTAGCTGGCGCCAATATGGTCAAGATTTTCGTCAGCGGTGGTATTAGCGTTGAGCGTATCAAGCAGTTTATTCAAGAAGGGGCGCCGGTTGATGGCTTTGGCGTTGGCAGCTATATCAGCGGGATTAAGCCTATTGATTTTACCGCCGACCTCCATGAGGTAGGGGGAAAGCCAATTGCCAAGCGGGGCAGAATCCCCGGCATAACCCCCAACCCCCGGCTCAAGCGGATACTATAAGCTGACTATTATAGGAGGGATTTATGTTAGAACAGCTAGTCGGTTTCTTCTTATCTTTCTTTGCTAATCCCAATGCCCTCGGGATTGGTCTGGCTATAGCCTTTGGGGCAGTCTGGTTTGTCCCTTACTGGACGCCAATCCTTAAGAAACCGTGGGCGTGGGCGGTTCTTGCTGGCAGTGCTATTCTAACCCTGGCTGCAGTTTGCTTTATTCAAATTCCCCTCCAAGCTTTGACCGGACAAGCACTTGGTTATTTCTGGAGCCAAGAGGTTCTTATGAGCTGGCTCCTGCTCGCTGGGATACCCCAAATACTCCTCAGCGGGCTGGTTCAGGAAGGGTCAAAGCTGGTGCCGGTGGTTGTCTGCTGGTGGCGTATGGGCAAGAAGATTGACCCTAAACTAGGGCTGGCTATAGGTGCTGTAGCCGGTGCCGGCTTTGGTATTTTTGAGGCGCAGTGGGCGCATAATACTATCTTTGCCGCTGGCTGGAGTTGGCAGGTGGTGCAAATCGGTGGGCTGGTGGCACTGGCTGGATTCTGGGAAAGGTTTTTCGCTGTTGCCTTTCATACTGCTTCCTGTGCCCTAGCTGGCTATGGTTTGGCTAAGGGTTGGGGCTGGCAGTTTTATTTGCTGGCTTCTTTCCTGCATGCTCTACTGAATTATACTGCCGTTCTCTTCCAATCAGGGCTTGCGACAGTCATTCAACTGGAAATATTTGTCGCTGTGTGGGCAGTGCTGGTAACAGGTGGAGCCCTCTGGCTTCGCTGGAGAAAGACGGCAGAGCTAGCCGTATCTGAAGTTAGTCCCGCTCAAACTTCAGACACAGGACCTGTGTAGTATCGTTGGTGACCTTCACCCGCTCGTCTATCCGCCAGCCAACTACCCACAGGATTTGACTTTGGGAGCAGACAATGGGAATTCGCTGCCGCCAGGCACGGGGGATTTTGGCATCTATCATGAACTCATTTACCTTCTTGGGCTGGTCTAAGCCCAGTGGCTGAAATCTGTCCCCCGCCCGGCGACTCCGCACCAACAGCTTATCGCCGACTTTGTCAAGGTCAAGGTAGGCGGTAAAATTGTTTTTCGTGAACCCCATCCCCTTTGTCCCCTTCCCCTTAATAAGGGGAAGGACGGAGGGGTCTATGATGGTCGCCTCTATGCGCCAGCCCGGGAACAAGGTTTTTCCGGGAATCCTTAACTGAAACTCGGTATCTAAACTGGGCAAGGGGGATAAGCTGTTAGGGTCAAGGGTTAATAGATATTTGCTATATTCTATGGAAAAGATTAGACCTCCGGGCAGGCTGAGCCTTTTCCCCGCTGGCTTGGTTACTGCTGATATCATCTGTTCAATGTGGCGCATTTCAATGTCCTTAGCGCTGCCGAGCAGCCTTTCCGCCGCTGCCCTGAACAGGTATCGCTTTAGGGCGGGGGGCAACTGGTCAAACCCCTTTTTGTCTAAAACAATGGTGTTCGGCTGTTCTTGAGCAACCCCATCCCATAGCCGAGCAACCTCTTTATCCAGAAAGTTGATGTCATCGCTGGCAATGCGACCGGTTCGTAGCACGGCTTGAGCAATACCGGGGTTATAGCTCTTAAGCAGGGGCAAAAGCTGATGGCGGACCCTGTTTCTTAATGGCGAGAGAGAAATGTTTGAGACATCAATCCGGGGCTTAAGCTCATGGCTTTGGCAGTAGTCTTCTGTCTCCCGGCGGCTTATTTCTAGTAGGGGTCTTATGATAGTGATGCTGGCGGTTTTTGATTTCCACTCACTACATGGTTGAAGCCCCTTGAGCCCCCTGGTTCCCGTTCCCCGGATAAGGTGCAGCAGTATCGTCTCTATGTGGTCATCCATGGTATGCCCTACCGCCACCCCGTCGGCACCGATAGATTTCGCTACCTCAGTCAGGAAGTTGTACCTTACCTCACGGGCTGCTTCTTCCAGGGAAAGGCGGTGCTCGGCTTGGTAGCTTTTTACATCCCGCCCTTCTATAGTGGCGGGAATAGCCAATTGGTGGGCTAAATCAGAAACATAGTTAGCGTCAGCCTCAGATTCAATTCCCCGAAGTTGGTGGTTGAGGTGAGCCACGTGTAGACTTACCTTTAGCTCCTTCTGGAGCTTAGCTAGAATGTGGAGCAGGCACACTGAGTCTGGTCCGCCGGATACTGCCACCACCAGCTTCTCGCCTGAGATTAGCTGATGCTGCTGAATGAAGCCTAGCACTCGCTGCTCCAGTGATTGTTGTCTTTCTCCCTTCATCCTCCCCTCCAGCTAGCTTGTCTTTAGGATGAGTTTGGTGCGGTGGATGGAACGGGGATACTGGGTAAAGCCCAGGGCGGCAGCGACCTGCTCTGGTCTTCCCGAACCGCTGCTATCACAGCGTAATCTCATGCCTATGGTGCAGTAGCCACTATGCCAGTCAATAAGCCACAGTTCATCAATTAGTGCCCTCAGGTCGTAACTGTGGGTTCCAGTATCCCGTTGGTGGTGCCAGGGCAATTGCTTTGCCGATAGCAGAGAGGCAAGGGCTGACTCTATATCCTGCTTGTCCCTTTCCGTTTCTATTTGAACCTCGTATTCGGTGTAGCTGACTTGTGATTGCAGGGATGGCATGGTTGGGGCTACCGGGTAGACCTGTACTATCTTGATGCCGGGGGGCAGTTGCTGGTTTACCGCGTTAGTGAAGAAGTGCGGGGAGACCCATTTGGTGCAGAATAGGTCCATTAGCTCGGCTTGGCTGGTTACCCCCACCTGAAGGGGTGCGGCTAGCGATATCCTGGGGTGGGGGCTAAATCCCTCAGTGTAAGCCAGCGGTATCCCGGCTCGATGTAGGGCTCTATGCCACAGACGCATTATATCCAGATGGGAGATGAACTTTATCTCTTCCCCTCGGCAAAATCTAGTCCGCAGTCGTTGCATGCCTTTCCTTGGTCAGTACAATCTTCTCGATTTTCTTTCCCCGCATCTCAGTTATAACTATCCTCATCCCCTTATACCTTACCTGTTCACCTTGCTTGGGTATATGCCCGAGAAGGTTGAGGACAAAGCCGGCTACCGTCTCATAGTCACCCGGAGGCAGATTCAAGCCCATCTCTTCGTTGGCTTCCTCAACACGCATCCCGCCATCGATTTGGAAGGTATACTCGTTTATTGTTTCATACTCCTTTTCTATTGCTGCCAGCTCATCGCCAACCGGACCGACGATTTCCTCCATTAGTCCACTGAGGCTAACTATGCCTGCGGTGCCGCCGAACTCATCAACAACCACTGTCATGCGGTAGTTTTTATCCCTCATCTCGGCAAAAAGCTCGCTGATTCGTTTGGTCTCAGGGGCAAAGTAAGCCGGGCGAATCAGGTTATCAATGACACCCTCATCACTGATAGTTCCCTTAGCCTGAGCCATAACTATATCCTTTACCGAAAGGATGCCGACTATATTATCCCTGTTATCCTCATATACCGGAAAGCGAGATAGCGGGGATTGGGCGTAAAGATTGAGGAAATCGGCTAGTTTGGTCCCCTTCTCTATCCACACTACCTCGGTGCGTGGTACCATAACCTCGCTGACTGGGCGGTTGCCAAACTCAAATACCTTGTGTAGCATCTCAGCCTCTTCCTCCTCCACCGTCCCCTCTTTATGTCCCACCGATATCATGGTTCGAATTTCCTCCTCGCTAACCAGAGACCTGGGCACTGGTGTACCGCCAAATAGTTTGCTAAATCCTGAGGCAATCCAGCTCAGGGCAATAACAAACGGGGTAAGCAGCCAGGATATCGCCTCTATCGGTCGGACAAGGGTAAGGGACAACCTCTCAGCATGCTGGGTGGCTATGGTCTTGGGGGTGGTCTCGCAGAATATCAGTAGCGCAATGGTTACCACTATGGTAGCAATGATGATGCCCTCTTCCCCCCAGATGGAGACGGCTAAAAATGTAGCCAGGGCAGCGGCGGCAGTGTTGACGAAGTTGTTGCCCAGCAGGATGGTGGACAGAAACCTTTCTGGTCGCTCCATCATCTTGGCTACTCGCTTTGCCCCTCTGACCTTAGTATTGACCAGATGCTCAATCCTTATCTTCTGTAACGAGACAAAGGCTGTTTCTGAGCTGGAGAAGAAGGCTGAGAGGAGGAGGCAGATGATGAGAAACACCAAGTACAGTGTTTCAATACTGGACATATAACATCACCCCACTTGGCTCCAATAAACCCCCTAACTAATCCCTTCCGTCATCATAGCATTGGCTAGTAGGTGTGTCAAAAGAGCTAAACAACCTCACCCCCTTTATCCCCCTCTCCTTTTGAAGGAGAGGGGAAGGGGGATAGAGGGGGATGGGGTTAATAAAGGCTATTTGTCTTTTGGCAGCTATGCTATAATCCAGAGGGATGAAAATTCTGGGCATAGAGACCTCTTGTGATGAAACCGCTGCCGCTGTGGTGGAAGACGGGACGAGAATCCTGTCCAATCAGATTGCCTCTCAGGTGGAAATCCATGCCCGCTATGGCGGGATTGTCCCCGAGGTCGCCTCCCGTCAGCATATCCTGTCCATTATCCCGATACTAGAACAGGCAATGGCTCAGGCTGAGGCTACCTGGAAGGATATATCCGGTGTTGCCGTGACTATTGGACCTGGTCTGGCTGGCTCATTGCTGGTGGGGGTGAATGTGGCTAAGGCTATTGCCTTGGCTCATGGCTTGCCTATTACCGGGGTTAACCATCTTGAGGGCCATATCTACGCTAACTGGCTGGGCAACCACAGCATAGATTTCCCTGTGGTCTGTCTTATTGTTTCCGGGGGACACAGTGATTTGGTGTTGATGCGGGGGCATGGGGATTATGTTGTACTGGGGCGAACCCGAGACGATGCTGCCGGTGAAGCCTTTGATAAGGCAGCCAGAATACTGGACTTGGGTTATCCCGGCGGTCCGGCTATTGAGGGGGCAGCAAAGGGAGGTGTTGCTTCCATTCAATTACCCCGTGCCTGGCTAAAGGGGAATAGTGACTTCAGCTTTAGTGGGGTTAAGACGGCGCTACTGCGCCTGGTTGAAGCGGGGAAGGTTTCATCGGTGGCTGACGGCGCTGCCAGTTTTCAGGAGGCGGTGATTGATGTCCTGGTCACTAAAACGGTGGTGGTGGCTAAGGAGCGGCGAGTGAAGCAGATTTTGTTGGCTGGTGGGGTGGCAGCAAATGGGCTGCTTCGGAGCTGGTTGGTCAAGCGTTCACCCCTCTCCGTCCTAGTTCCCGAGCCGGTATTGTGCACCGATAACGCTGCCATGATTGCTGCCTGCGGTTATTACCGGCTTAAGGCAGGCAAGACTAGTGGCTTAGACCTGGATGTGGTGCCCAGCCTTAGGCTGGCTTAACCACGGGTAATAGAGCCATTTGTGAAGAAAAGAGGCAATTATTGACCTTGAATGCCTGTCAATGGCTTAAATTAACCGCAAATAACCGTCTATTGAGTTGCTACTTATGCCTGTGTGCGCTATGATAGGTGTTAGCACTCTCAGGATGAGAGTGCTAAAATCAGGAGTGGTTACTGAATTGAAGAAGGAGGGTTGAAATGGCGCTTAAGCTTCAGCCGTTAGCTGACCGGCTAGTAGTTAGACCTATTGAGCGGGAGGAGGTGACAAAAGGGGGGATTGTCCTTCCCGATACCGCCAAGGAGAAGCCCCAGGAGGGGAAGGTCCTGGCGGTTGGTCCAGGCAGGCTATCTGAGGATGGAAAGCGGATAGCTATGGATGTCAAGGTGGGTGATATAGTGGTCTATGCTAGGTATGGTGGCACGGAGTATAAGATTGAGGACGAGGAAGTTATAATCCTGCGTGAGAGTGACATTTTAGCCAAGAAGGTTAAGTAATAGTAAAGATTTAAGGAGGGATAAGATGGCGAAGCAGATTATATTTGATGAGGAGGTTAGGCATGCCCTCAGGAGGGGAATAGATACCTTGGCTGACGCAGTCAAGGTTACTCTTGGACCCAAGGGGCGTTGTGTAGCACTTGACAAAAAATGGGGTCCACCTTCAGTAATTGATGACGGGGTTACCATTGCCAAGGAGATTGAGCTTCCTGACCCCTTTGAGAACATGGGAGCCCAGTTGGTTAAGGAGGCGGCGACCAAGACCAATGATGCCTGCGGTGATGGCACCACTACCTCCACTGTCTTAGCTCACGCCATTATTAGCGAGGGGTTTAAGAATCTGGCTGCTGGAGCCGACGCCATGGCGCTGAAACGGGGCATTGAAAAAGCGACCAAGGCTATTATTGATGAGCTTAAACGGGTATCTATTGAGGTAAAGGGTAAGGAGCAGATTGCTCAGGTTGGTACTATCACGGCGAAAGACCAGGAGATTGGCAATCTAATCGCTGAGGTGATGGAGAAGGTGGGGAAGGATGGGGTTATCACCGTGGAAGAGTCCAAGGGAGTGAAGTATGAGACCGAGTATGTTGAGGGGATGCAATTTGACCGTGGCTATATCAGCCCGTACTTCATCACCAATGCCGAGCGTATGGAAGCGGTGATTGATGACCCCTACATCCTTATTACTGATAAGAAGATCTCGGCAATATCTGACCTTCTACCAGCGTTGGAGAAGATACTGCAGGTTTCAAAGAACCTGCTGGTTATGGCTGAGGATGTTGAGGGTGAAGCCCTGGCTACCCTAGTGGTCAATAAGCTACGGGGCACGCTAAATGTTCTGGCGGTTAAGGCTCCCGGCTTTGGCGACAGGCGCAAGGCAATGCTTGAGGATATTGCCACCCTTACCGGAGGCAAGGTAATCTCGGAGGAGGTGGGGCGCAAGCTGGACTCGGTTACTGTGGAAGACCTGGGTCGGGCACGTCGGGTGACTGTGGATAAGGACAACACTACTATAGTTGAGGGCAGGGGCTCGGAAGAGGCAATTAAAGCCAGAATCAAGCAGATTAAGGCTCAAATAGAGGAAACTACCTCCGATTTTGACCGCGAGAAGCTTCAGGAGCGGCAGGCGAAGCTAGTGGGTGGGGTAGGTGTAATCAAGGTTGGAGCCGCTACCGAGGTTGAGCTCAAGGAGAGGAAGCACCGGGTTGAGGATGCTCTATCGGCTACCAGGGCGGCGGTGGAGGAGGGCATTCTTCCCGGTGGTGGTGTTGCCCTGCTCAATACCCTCTCGGTTCTGGATAAGCTGGATGCCAGCGGCGATGAGCTCACCGGGGTTAATGTTGTCAGGAAGGCGGTGGGGGAGCCAATTCGCTGGATTGCGACCAATGCCGGTAGGGATGGGGCAGTAATAATGGATGTAGTTAGGAAGAGCAAGCCCGGGGTTGGCTACGATGCGGTAGCCGATGACTTCGGTAATATGGTGGAGAAGGGTATTGTTGACCCAACCAAGGTGGTGAGGTCGGCGCTGGAGAATGCAGCTAGCATTGCGGCTATGGTCTTGATTACCCAATCCCTGGTTGCTGATATACCGGAGAAGGAGAAGATGCCGGCGATGCCACCCGGTGGTGGCATGGAGTACTAATTAGACCTTTGTCTGAGCTATTCATAGCTTCAGTAGCTCGTCTAACCGCTCATCCTCAGCCACAGGACCAACTACTGCCAGGCGGAGCTGACTTGATACCAGCAGCTCGTGGGCTAATTGTTTGAGCTCCTCAGCGGTAATGGCATCAATAATGGCCATTACCTGGTCAACGCTGAGAATTTGCCCAGTAAGAACCTGTTGTCCTCCCGCCCATCCGGCAACACTGCGGCTATCCTCCATGCGAAGCAGGAGACGACCTTTTGATAGTTCCTTAGCCTTAGATAATTCAGCCTCAGGGACTATTTCTTTGAGTCGGGAAAGTTGTTCCAGGATAGCGGTAATGGCTACTTGGAGGTTTTTTGGTTCTACCCCGGCGTAGATGGTAATTGAGCCGGTGTCAAGGAAGTGGTCGACAAAGCTATGGATGCTATAGGCAAGCCCGAGCCGGTCGCGAATCTCACTAAACAGGCGACTGCTCATGCCCTCCCCGAGAATAACATTAAGCAGGTCAAGGATAAAGCGCTTGGGGTGAAGCAGTGACAACCCGGTTAGTGCCAGGCAAAGGTGGGCTTGCTCGGTGTCCTTCGTCTCAATATGTAGCCGCGGGAATTTTTGCTCTTTATATGCTAGATATCCAGGGCGAGGCTTAAGGTTAGCCCAGTTACCCATGGCTTGACCCGCAGCGGTTACCATCTCCTGGTGCTGGACAGCACCGGCGATAGCGACCACTGTGTTGCCGGGTAGATACTGGTGTGCCAGGTAGTCAAGCATCGTCTCCCTGGTAATGGCAGCCACTGACTGCTTGCTCCCAGCGATATCCCTTCCCAGGGGGTGCCCCGGCCACAAAAGCTCATCAATGAGCATGTCAACCAGTTGCGGCGGGGAATCTCTTCCCATATTAATTTCTTCAATGATAATCTTGCGCTCGCTTTCTATATCCTTGGGGTCAAACCTTGAATGGAGCAGCATATCTGCCAGTACATCCAAGGCTAGGGGGAAATGGGGTTGAGCCACCTTGCACCAGTAAAGGGTCAGTTCCTTATCGGTGCCCCCGTTAACGATTCCCCCCACCCCCTCTATTGCCTCAGAGATTTCCCTGGCTGAGGGACGCTTTATCGTCCCCTTAAAGCAAAGGTGCTCAATAAAGTGCGAGACGCCAGCCTGCAGCTTGGTCTCGTACCTTGAGCCAACCCCTATGAAGATGCAGATAGATACCGAGTGGGTGTGGGGCATGGTGGTGGTGATAACCCGCAGTCCATTATCCAGGGTAGTCTTCTGATACAAATTTTGCCTCTTTAGTTAGGGTTAAGTGATATTCTAAT
>Ga0315281_10004367_pt1 | contig 20523 bp, 20 predicted proteins | sample YL17G07_0_MG_FD_204540 | JGI IMG/M metagenome (GOLD analysis project Ga0315281, IMG submission 204540) | Sediment microbial communities from Yellowstone Lake, YNP, Wyoming, USA - YL17G07_0 | ecosystem: Environmental > Aquatic > Freshwater > Lake > Sediment | place: USA: Wyoming | collected...
TGGCATCAAAGGCAGCCGCCGGCCAGGCAGCGGCCAGCACCCGGGTCGGGGTCAGCAGCCCGGCGGAGGCGGCCACGGCGAGCACGCTGCCGGCGAGGGTGCCTTTGAGGAAGGTTCTGCGGTTCATCTGGGTCACAGCATTCTCCTTAAAGAAGTTAAATGAGTACAGAACTGGTTAAGACGAAAAAACATTACTGGCATCTCGATAACCTGACGACGGGGTACACCTCCATCATAGACGCATCCACCGTGTCCGTTATTCCGCGCGATCCACCCCGGCCTGCATCACAGGCCGCTCACCCAGCAGGGGCTCAAGTTCACGCAGGGCCTGTTCGTAGACGCCACGCTTGAATTCCACGATCTGCTCAAGGGTGCTCCAGTAATCCACCCAGCGCCAGCAGTCGAATTCCGGCCGGTCGCAGGCGTTCAGCCGGACATGCTCTGCGTTGCCGAGGAAACGCAATAAAAACCAGATCTGCTTCTGACCGCGGAAATTAGAATTTCGCGTCGGGCGGCTGAATTGTGTGGGGATATCGTAGCGCAACCAGTCCTTGGTGCGGCCCATGATGCACACATGTTCAGGCGCAAGCCCGACCTCCTCGTTCAGCTCACGGAACAGCGCCTGCTCGGGCGTCTCGTGCGCGTCGATCCCGCCCTGCGGGAATTGCCAGCCGTTCTGGCCGCAGCGGCGTGCCCAGAACACCTGGTTCTCCCGATTGCAGAGAATGATGCCCACATTGGGGCGATAACCTTGCTCATCAATCATGTGGTCGAATACAGTGCGGTGCCGAAAGCACCTGTTGGCAGGATTTTTTCACGAAGTGCGGTCCACGGCAATGCGCCCGCCATGCGACCGCCATGGATGGCGGGAGGTAGGACAACGCAGGGAGCGGTTGCCGAGACGATGGAAGTGTGGAGCGCGAAGCCGTCAGTGAATGAGGCTTCCTTCACTGGACAAACGCAGGAGCTGTTTTCCGGCCGCCTGCACCTTCCATTCCCCCGGCCGACGAATCTGTTTATCCTTGGGCGCCCCCAAACCGGAATTGCCAGTGAGCCTCGCCATTTTCGATCTCGACAATACCCTGCTGCGCGGCGACAGCGATCATGCCTGGGGGGAGTTCCTCGTCGAACAGGGCGCCGTGGACCGCGCGCGCTTCGCCAGCGAAAACAACCGCTACTACGCCGCCTACCTGGCCGGCACGCTCGATATCTACGAGTTTCTGGAGCAACACCAGTTGCGGCCGCTGGCCGAACACGATCGCGCCACGCTCGAACGCTGGCGCACCGAGTTCCTGCGCGAGAAAATTGCGCCCCTCATCTCGCCGGCGGCACGCGCGCTGGTGGAACAACACCGCACGCGCGGCGACACCCTGCTCATCATCACCGCCACCAACCGCTTCATTACCACGCCGATCGCCGAAGCCTTCGGCATCCCGCACCTGATTGCCACCGAACCGGAAGAGGTGAACGGCCAATTCACCGGCAAGGTCGCAGGTGTGCCGTCTTACCGCGAAGGCAAGGTGGAACGGCTCAGCGAGTGGCTCCATGACCGGCACGAGAGCCTGGATGGCAGCTGGTTCTACAGCGATTCGCACAACGATTTACCGCTGCTCAACCTGGTCGATCATCCGGTCGCGGTGAACGCCGACGAGACCCTCGCGGACTATGCGCGCACACGCGGCTGGACCATGATCGAGATTCGATAAAATTCCGGATCGGTTCGCAGTGGACACTCATCCCGCCGTCAACGTACGCAGGACTGCCACGCACCATCAAGCAGGTGCGCGTGTAACCTGGCTAGCGGCAGGCGGGAGTCCATGAAATACAAGAATCGGTAACGCATCTTTGCCGTCACCCTGAATGCGAATGCGGCTGAGGCCAGCGTTGTCCACCTGGATGCGAAACATGTGCTCAACCGGACTGCCGAGCACCAGGCTCAGGATCATGCGAGTGATGCCAGCATGCCCTACGATCAACACGCGCTGCCCGGGATGCGTGGCGCAAATCCCGGTCCAGGCCGCTGACACGCGTGCCTGAAAACTTGCGAGCGTCTCGGCGCCTTCCGGCCGGTTTTTTATTGGGTCGCGCCAGAAATTTTCCAGGCGCTGCGGGTCATCCTGCCTGATGTCATCGGGCGTGCGGCCCTCCCAGCAGCCAAAACCAATTTCTTTCAGACGCTCGTCGGTTTTGACGGGCAGCGACAGCAGTCCGGACAGTTCCTGTGCGAACTCGGCACAACGCCGAAGCGGCGAACTGTAAATGACATCCCAGCCCCGCATGTCCCTTACCGCGGCACGCATCTGTTGCCAGCCCTTCGCGCTCAGCGGGTCGTCGATCTGGCCACGGTAGCGCCGGCCACCCACGGGCTCACCGTGGCGCAGCAGATCAACCTGGGTCTGAATCGGAGAATTAACGGGCAAAGAAGCCAGCCAGATGGGCGCCGGCCATGAGCAGCCCCACGGCCAGCCAGAACAACATGACACGCCAGACCAGCGCGACGGCGCGCCGCACATCGCCGGCATCCGGCAGCGTGGCAGGATCGATCGCCGTGTTGCCGTAAGCATCCTTCTCGCCGTCCTCACAGGAGTCGAGATGCAAGGCGCCCAGCCCGGAAGCGAGCAACGGGCCGCTGCTCAGGCCCGACCACATGCCCGACTGTCGGCGCCAGCAATGCAGCGCGTCTTCAAAGCTGCCCATGATGGCATAGGAGATCGCCGTGATACGCGCCGGTATCCAGGACAGAAGGTCGTCGAGACGTGCTGCTGCCCAGCCAAATTCCGTGAAACGTGCGGTGCGATGGGCCCAAAGCCGGTCCAGCACAGCGGCCAGACGCTGCAACATCGCGCCAAGCGGTCCAAGTATCAGGAACCAGAAGATCGGCGCCATCACCAGCTTGTTCCCCTGCTTGAGTATCGCTTCGACAGTCGCATGCGCTACGCCAGCCTCGGTGGTTTCGACAGTATCCTTGCCGGTCAACTCCTGAAGGCGCGCGGCGGCGTGCGCCACATCCTGATTCTCAAGCGCTGCGGCCACCGCTTGAGCCACAGCCCCGAGACGGTACAGATCCACGCACAGATAGAGCACTGCTACAGAAAACAGGAACGTCAGCGCCCCGGCAATCTGTCCGAGTATCAGGGTGGCGAGCGAGACGGCAACAAGGATTGGCGCGATGGCGAGCAGCACGGCAAAAATGCCCTGCGAGCGCAGGCCGCCGTTGAAGCGCTGTTCAACAGATTCGGCCCAGTCGCTGTACCAGACCCAGAGCCGGAATCCGCCGCGCTCCGGCAGCCAGTAGTCGAGCGCGAGCGCCAGAAGAATGATGACGAGAATGGTGGTCATGTCACTGTCACCAATTATTTAGAATCGATCTTCAACTCTACGGGCTCTGTTTTTCTGCCGCAAGCCGTTCATGCTGAAGATTGCCCGGCCAATGCGCGCCGAAAACGTTGCCAATTGAAATACGGGCCGGGGTCGGTCTTGCGTTCCGGGGCAATGTCGTCGTGACCGACGACACGTTGCGGCGTGATGCCGGGATAAGCCACGCGCAGCGCACGGGTCACTTCGGCAAGCGCGCGGTACTGCGCCTCTTCGAACGGAGCATAGTCGGAACCTTCCAGCTCAATACCGATCGAGAAATCATTCACTCGCGCGCGCCCTTCCAGCACTGAGACACCGGCATGCCAGGCGCGCTCCTGAAACGGGACAAACTGGACGACCTGTCCGTCGCGCCGGATCAGCAGGTGGGCTGACACCGCGAGCCCGTCGATCTCACCGTAGAAGGGATGGCAGGCAAAATCCAGATTGTTGCAAAACAAGCGCTCGATATCTGTGCCGCCATACTCTCCGGGCGGCATGCTGATGGCATGCACCACCAACGCGCTAATTGCGGTATCTGCCGGACGGGCATCGTGGTTGGGAGACGGCGTGTAGTGCACCCCCTCAAGCAGACCGTGCACCTTATCCACCTGCATCAATACCAGCCTCCATACAAATATCACTCCAGCCTCAATGGCGGGCGCCCCGGTTGGCGATTTTTCCACAAGTTGGGCCGGGCTGGCATGGCTTGCAGAAATTCTTACATGTGCGAAACTTAGGTTATATTTATAACCGATTACCTTAAAAGAAAACATGGCGGCGCGGCCGGACTATGAGCAGGTAGGCCCGCCCGCTGCCAGCAGAACACAAACCAGAGGAACCCGAGCAATGCAAAGCCTGAAAGTATTGATCACCTCCCTGTCGTTAGCGGTCTTTCTCACCATCAGCATCCCCGGCGCAGCGCTGGCGAACGAAACTGGCAGGGAAAGCGGCGATGACGTTGCCATTATTCTTGATCTCGTGGTTCTGCGGCCGGTGGGCCTGGTGGCCACCGTCGCTGGCGTAATTATTTTTGTTGGTTCGCTGCCTATCTCCCTCCCAACCTGGAGTGTAGGAAAGGCGTTCAATGCGCTGGTGGCCAAGCCCGCTGTCTATACCTTCTGGCGTACTTTGGGCGATGAAATTTGATTAGGGAACACTTCAGAGGCGCTGCAAAAGCACCCCACGGATTTCCGCGTCCGTCAGCTCTACAGGATTAGTCTTCATGCTGCTGCCGCGGCAATTGGCCACAATTTTAGGAATATCCGATTCCTGAATCCCTATAGGTACGTAGTCGCGGCAAATCCATCTTCCGTGTCCAATCACTGAGTGTCTGAACCAGCAGCTTCCAGGCCTCCTCACGCGGGAGTGCTGGTCTGCCACTCAGAATGCGGCCTGCCTGCGCGTACTTCTCCAACGATGGATTCTCCGGTGCGCGTTCGCGCAGTGCCCGGATATTCACTTCAGTCGCAATGGCTACCAGGGTTCCGCATGCAACGCCGTGAGGAATCGGGAAAAACGCTCCCAAAGGCGCAGCCAACCCATGCACAGAACCGAGACCGGATTGGGCGAGCGTGATACCGGATAGCAGTGCGGCATAGGCCATCCGGCTGCGCCCGGAAACTGCGCGCTCATTTCCCTCATACCAGTCGATCAGGCCATCACGCACCGCTGCCAAGCCGCTCAAGGCCAGCGCATCGGTGAAGGGGCTTGCGCGACTCGACACGTAAGACTCAAGCAATTGAGTCAGCGCATCCATTCCATTCGCGGCGATAAGTTCCGGCGGACAACTGGCCAGCAATAACGGGTCGACTACAGCGTAACGCGGCACGAGCAGCTCGTGGCGGAAGGACTTCTTGAAGCCCTGCGGACCCTGAACACTGAGCACAGCGTTCTTGGTCGCCTCGCTACCGGTCCCGGCAGTCGTGGGCACAGCAATAAATGGTGTCGCAGGGCCCCTGTAGGGAATCTCTGGCCCCACCCCTTCAAGATGATCCATAACGGAATTGCCATGCGGCAACAATCCCGCCACCGCCTTGGCGGCATCCAGCACGCTGCCCCCGCCGATCCCCACAATCACATCAATCTGGGCGACACGCCAGGCGGTCACTGCGTCGTCCACGAGTTGCGGTGATGGTTCGCCCTCGACAGGCATTACATCCCAAGTGACGCCCTGCTCGCGGAGGCCGGACGTCAGGACCCCCCAATACGGAGAATCACGGAATGAATGGCCGCCGGTAACAATAAGCACGCGCTTGCCGAAAGATGCCGCCTGAATAGGCACTTGCGTGAGCGTTCCCTCGCCAAAAACAATGCGTGGAAGGCTGGAAACTGTAAATGGCGGGATCACCAATGGCGACTTCTCATTGCGGTGGCCGATATTGAGTGCGCGTCCGACTTGAACCAGAGCAGGCCCCAACCCGCCTGCGAAGGAAAGTGCGCAGATTTAAAGACGCGCTGCTGCACCCCTGGCCGGCACAAGGCCGGATGTCGGCCATCGAAGCGGTGCAATATCCTGGATAAATGGTGCCGGTGAGACGAATCGAACGCCCGACCTACTGATTACGAATCAGTTGCTCTACCAACTGAGCTACACCGGCGAAGGCCGGCAAGTATAAAGTGATTGTTGCTGGCGAAACAACAACTAAACAGGGGAAATCAGCCAGCGTCTGACATGCTGGGACGCATGCGCACAATCACGTCGACACCCTCCATGCACATACCCTCAGGCAATGCTGGGAGACCCTGGATCTGTACGTCCTTGGCAGGGATATCCATGAGCTTGCCAGTCGAGGTGTCATAGAAGTGGTGATGCGGCGCGGTGTTCGGATCGTAGAAAACACGCGCCGGATCGGCGATTACTTCCCGAATCAAACCATGCTCGGCGAACAGGCCGAGGGTGTTGTAGACGGTGGCCTTCGAAACACACACGGACTCATCGTTCACCAAGGCAAATACGTCTTCCGCCGACAGGTGCTCACAACGCAAGAACAGCGTCCGTGCAATCTCGATCCGCTGGCTGGTTGGATTGATGTCATGCGACCGAAGCAAGCCACTTATTTCGTCATTGGAATAGTTTTTCATATCCGTAGCAGGCAAGAAATCATTGAATTTAGATTTAGTATAAATGTGTGCCCAAGCGAAGTCTAACCTGTATCTTTTGCCATCAGGATATGTCCCCAGTCACATCGTGAGGGCACGGATAGAATACAGGGGGCTTTAGCTATCTGGAATGAACAGATTTGCCGATCCTATTGCTGATTTCTTGCCTGTTTATAATTTATACAATAACCGTATATCTGTATATTTATACCGTCTATCTACACCATAAAATAGCATACTGCCGTTCGTCGGTATTATTTATCCGTTCAATCATTTTAATCCTGCGGAGAATATTTACGAAGAATACCTCTGTTCTACTGCTTGTGAAGGGATGCCGGATTGTAGAAAAACAATCTTCATCTAAACTTGTATCACCCTGGCCATGAAAAGCGCGGCATTACTGGGCTTAGCATAACGACAATGAGCATGGCACCAAAAGAAATGCGTACAAAAGCGATTCATTTTCCGCTTTCTCAATATGCGTTCGTCGGCATACATCTACCGTTTGTCAGGACAACAAAATCGGCAAATAGACCGTTCATCGGTATGAAATACCCACCGGTCATTATTCAGCGAGTTACTGGGTTCACCCTGGTTGAACTCATGGTCACGGTGGTTGTGGTTGGCATCTTGTCGGCCCTCGCTGTTCCAAATATGCGCACCTTTATCCAAAACATGCGTATGACGAGTCAAACAAACGAATTCATCTCTGATTTGAACTTTGCACGCAGCGAGGCGATTAAGCGCGCGGCGGATGTCACGGTATGTAAATCGGCCGATCCTACTGCCGCCTCACCAACTTGTCTCACGACCGGCACAGATTGGGGGACCGGCAGAATCATATTTATCGACAGCGATGCCAACGGACAGCGCGTCAGCACAGAAGAATTGTTGCGTGTGCGGGAGAACCTCGATGGCGGCAATACGCTTACGAATGCAGCAAACCTGATTGTTTATACGCGCACCGGAGCAAAAGACCCCGCAACTAAGGTTGACTTTAACTTGTGCGATACGCGCGGGGTGGCTTTCGGCCGGCAAATTTCGATTGATCTGACGGGCAGAACTGTACTGTCCAAGCCTCCCGCCGGTTGCTAACGCGATACTCACTACACCTTATGAAAAAACAGCATACAAAACCAATCATCTATACGCCGCAACACGGCTTCAGCCTTGTCGAGGTGTTAATCGCGCTGGCCGTCTTATCGATCGGCTTGCTGGGTTTGGCCGCACTGCAGACAGTAAGCCTGAAGGTCGGTCACGATTCCTACCAGCGCACACAAGCCACGATGCTTGCCTACGATATCGTTGACCGGATGCGGGCGAACCCGGTGGCTTTGGCTGCCGGGAAATACAATTCCGTTACCGTCGGCACCAATCCCGGATCAACCGATTGCGTCTCGGCATCTTGCAACACAGATCAGCTCGCCGACTACGACATCCGGTCCTGGCACAGCATACTCGCTGCGAAACTCTCACAAGGCCAGGGCAGCATCACCACCAGCGGATCAACGCGCACGATCACCGTCCTCTGGAGTGAGAATGACCTGCCCATCCGATTGCAATTGATAGTTCAATTATGAAACTCAACAACAATACGCAGATGCAAACACGGGATATAACCCCTAAGCTGTTCGCGGGAGGTTTCTCGCTGATCGAGCTCATGATCGCGATGACCATCGGCCTGGTTATCCTTGCCGCGGTGATACAGATCTTTGTCCGCAGCCATGCCACCTATCAGCTTGACGAAGGCATGTCCCGCGTCCAGGAAAACGCGCGCTTTTCCATGGATTACCTGGCCAAAGATATACGCATGGCCGGCTACCTGGGCTGCAATAGCAAACTCTTTGGCACCTCGGCCGTCAAGAACATCGTAAAGCCGGCTAATCAATCAACAACTTTTAGCACCGGCGGAATTCGCGGTTACCGCTACACATGCACCGCGGCTTGCAGCGGTGGCTTGTCGGAGTGGGACCCGCCTCTGTCTGGGGACTTCTTCACGGCGGGTGAAGTCCGGACTGGCAGTGACGTCATCATCATCAACCGCGGCTCTGAATTAGGCACAACCCTCACAGGTAACCTCGTGCCAAGCAACGCCAACATTCAGATTGTGAATACCGCCGAGATTGCAGGGCAGATTGCGGCCGACGATATACTCCTGCTCTCGGATTGCGCGGGTGCGGATATTTTCAAGGCCACTAACACAAGCAGCGGCTCCGGCGTCGTAACCATCGCCCACTCAGCCGCCGACAATACCAGTCCCATGCTGTCCAAGCCGTACGGAAACGACGCGCGATTAATGAAGCTCGTTTCGCGCGCTTACTATGTTTCGAGTTCGAACGCGGCAAGTGAGCCCGGCCTATTCCTCAAAGAACTTGGAATCGGGGCGTTGCTGCCAGGTCAGGAACTAGTTGGGGGTGTGGAATCCATGAAAATCCTCTATGGCGAAGATACAGCCGCCACAGGCAGCGCCGCGAAATATGTGGTGCCAGCTTCCGTAGCCGACTGGACCAAGGTTGTCAGTGTGCGTCTCGGTATCATCGTGCGCACAGCAGGCACTGTCGATACCGCTTCGGACACCAAAATATACGATCTCCTCGACGACACCGGGAGCGCCCTCGACAATTTCGGCCCGGTCAACGACACCCGGCGCCGCCGGGTATTCAACACCACCATACGCGTCCGCAACCACTAGGGTACCGCCATGCGTTCTGTTCAATATTTACATTACATAAAACACACGCAACGCGGCACCGCACTGGTGATGACGCTGGTCTTCCTGGTGCTGCTGACCATGCTCGGCATTACGGCCATCAACACATCGACCCTGGAAGAGAGAATGGCGGGCAACACGAAAGACCAGAACCTTTCCTTCCAGGCGGCGGAAACCGCCCTGCGTGCGGCCGAGACCTGGGTGGAGTCCACTACCGCCGCCACGGCTCTGAACGTCAATACTAGCAACGGAATTTATGCCCCATCAACGACCACCACGGAAGTTTGGGACACCGTCACCTGGTCCGGTTCGAGTAATCTTGTGATTTATCCCGGCGTACCAGGCACTCCGGCATCGGGCACGCTGGGCGATGTCACCACCCGGCCGAAATACATTATCGAGAAACTAGCCACAGAAGCGTTACTGCCCAGCGGCACAAAAATTACGGTCAGAATTACCGCGCGCGGGACTGGTGCCAACGACAGCACCGTATCCATGGTCCAGTCGACCTACTCCAAGACCTATCCATAAACGCAGCGGGAGCCAAGCCAATGAGCACTCAACCTGAAATGAAAACAATCCCAAGGGAAAATGCCCGTGAGCCTGCCGCTGTTAACCGGAACCTGATCGAGGCAACTATGCACATGCCAAACACAGACTTTGCGAAACCTGCACAGAACAGCCTGCCGATGCGGCGGCAGAGACTCACAACCCGCGCGCCGCTGCTGCACGGTGTACGTAAACTCGGCATCGTCGTCGCGACTGCCTTGCTGATAGCGGTGCCCGTCACGAGTCCGGCCACCCCGCTGGATCTGTCCAGTGCACCCCTGTTCCTGTCCGGAACCGTGCAGCCAAACATCTTTTTCCTGGCCGACGATTCCGGCAGCATGGATTGGAACACCATGACCAGCGAGAGCGATGGCCAGATGAAACTTACTGGAGGAGACACATCTACTACATATTCGTATATCTTCCCGCAGGCAGACAACAACTATGCCTGGAACGACACTAACGGCAGGATATTACCCAGTGAAGCAGCGGTTAATACGATGTCACCAACGCCTACGAATTCGCATGGCGTCTGGCGCGGCCGCTATTCAGGTTATAACACCCTGTATTACAATCCGGATGTGACCTATCTGCCGTGGGCAGGCGTGGACGCGGCCGGTGTGGCCTTTGCCAATGCCACACCCACGGCGGCGCGCCTGAATCCCTATGTGACCACGGGCGGCGCCAATGTGGTTAATCTCACTGCTGTCATGAGCTGGACAGCGGACAATGTCCCGAATAAGACCACCGGATCAACCGACATTAGTGTGACAGATTACTATCCCGCCCAGTACTACACCTGGACGGACTCAGCCCCACTTAATGGTGTGGTGGACGCGGGTGACACGCATACCCTGGTGGAAATCAAACCTACGCCAGCAACCTATCCGCACACCGCCGGCAAGCGTATCGAGTGCGGCGCCGCTTCGACAACCTGCACCTATGCACAGGAACTCCAGAACTTCGCCAACTGGTTCTCATACTATCGCCGGCGCATATTGACCTCCAAGAACGCCATCGGCAAGGTGGTCGCGCCGTCCGCGGCGCGCATGGGCCTCGGCACATTACATAACAACGGTACGGTCAATACCCTGATCAGCCCCATGAACGCCTCCACCAGCGCGGGCAACAAGAAAACCTTGCTGGATGCTGTTTATAGAAATTCCGCAAGCATGGGCACACCCTTGCGCACCAAGCTGGATGAGACTGGCAAATATTTTGAATGCGTCGCCGGCAACATCTTCGGCCTCGCCGCCGGCAGTGCATCCTGCCCGATAGTACCGCTCGCCGATGGTGGCTCCTGTCAGAAGAATTTCACGGTGATGACCACCGACGGCTATTACAACGACGCTTTCACGTTCTCCGCCGCCCCCTACAATAGAGACGGGGATGGCAACACTGCTTTTGACGGCGGGGCCTACAAAGATCTGTGGAATAACACCCTCGCCGACGTCGCCATGAATTACTATGAGCGCGATCTGTCGGCGCTGGCCAACCAGGTGTCGATTACCGGTGCGGACACGGCCACCCATCAGCACATGGTGACTTACACCGTTGCCTTCGGTGTCAACGGCACGCTGACCGCCGACCCGCCGAATACCACGGCCCCCTTTGCCTGGCCCGATCCGACCACATCGGCTGCGGCCAAGATTGACGACCTGCGGCATGCCGCCTACAACAGTCGTGGCAAATTCCTCAGCGCCAAAGATCCGGTCGAGCTGTCCACCGCCCTGTCCACCGCCCTGGGCAGTATCGCCGATCAAACCAGTTCGGCGTCGGCGGTAGCCGTCAACTCGCACACCCTCACCACCAATACCACTGTCTACCAGGCGCGCTTCACCAGCGCCACCTGGAGCGGCGACCTGCGTGCCCTGCCCTTCGCCGCCGATGGCACTGTCAATACCACGGCCCCGCTGTGGAACGCCGGCGATAAGTTGAAATTACAAAATTGGGACACGGGCCGGAAAATTATCACCAGAAACACCACGACGAACACTGGCGTGGACTTCCGCTGGGATAACCTGAGTGCCAGCCAACAGGCCTCGCTCCATGACAACCCTGCCACGGTTGCTATCGACTCCGATACCTACGGCGCCGACAGGCTCAACTGGCTGCGTGGCTACGTTACGACCGCGGCCCCGGGAAATACTTTCCGGACACGCCAAGACAGTAGCGGCAACGCCTTTGTGCTCGGAGACCTTGTCAACTCCGCACCGGTTTATGTGGGCGCCCCCGGGGTTCTCCCTGACAGCCTGGAAAGCGTTGCCCATTCGACTTTCAGCACCGCCATGGCAACCCGCGCGAACGTGATCTATGTCGGTGGCAACGACGGCATGCTGCACGGTTTCGACGCCGCCACCGGCAATGAACTGCTTGCCTACGTGCCGGCTGTGCTCTATCCGGACCTCAGTAAACTGACCGATCCGGCCTACACCCATCGTTATTATGTGGACGGTTCACCCACCGCCGACGATGTTTTTGGGACTTACAGCGGCTGCTCCACATCACCTTGCTGGCGTACCGTGCTGGTCAGTGGCCTGGCAGCCGGTGGCAAAGGTGTTTTTGCGCTGGACATTACCAACCCGAGCACGTTCACGACAGCCAGTAATGCCAGTAAAATTGCGCTGTGGGAGATATCTGCTGCCACAGACAATGATCTTGGCTATACCTTCAGCCAGCCTACCATCACCAAGGTAAGGACCGGAGCGGGCACCTATAAATGGGTGGCCATCTTCGGCAACGGCTATAACAGCGTCAATGAAAGTGCCGCGCTCTATGTCGTGGATATCCAGAATGGCGCCGTGTTACGCAAGATTGTCGTCGATGCCGGCGGCAGCGGCAATGGCCTGTCCACGCCCCGAGTGTGGGATACGAATAACGACTATATCGCAGACTACGTGTATGCCGGCGACCTCAATGGCAACCTGTGGAAATTCGATCTGACCGGCGATCAGGCAGCCTGGGATGTGTCTTACGGCACACCCGGCCTGCCGAGACCGCTGTTCAAGGCGGTCGACAGCACGGGTGTCGCTCAACCCATCACCGAACGTCCGGCGGTGGGCACGCATCCCGTCTCTGGCTACATGGTGTATGTCGGCACGGGCAGGTACATCACGAACGGTGACAAAACACCGCCCGCCAATCCGACCCATACCTTCTACGGCATCTGGGACAAGGGTGTAACCAGCACCACGGTGCCCGTGGCACGGGCAGATTTGTTGCCGCAGACTATCAGCGAGCCATCCGCCACCAGCCGGACGATCACCGCTACACCCATCACTTGGCGTGTGACGGGTAACACCGCCTGCGCGGCGGATGGGTCTGGCGAGTGTCTGGGATGGCGCGTCAATCTGCCCACTGCTGGCGAAATGTCGGTGGCCAATCCGGTTCTGCTCACGTCGGATCTGGTAACCATGCCGCGTATTATCTTCACGACGCTCATTTCGAAGTCTGGCGTCTGCGAGGCGGGCGGTGGGAGCTGGCTTATGGAACTGGATCCGCTATCCGGAGGTCTGTTACCGGGGCCGGTCTTCGACACCAATGGCGATGGGGTTATCAACGCCAGCGACTCACCCACGGCCGGCAAAGAACTGGGCATTGGCATTGCCTCGGAGCCGGTCGTTATTAGCGATAACGCCAATAAGGAGATCAAGAAGATTGTCAGCGGATCAACCGGCGCTGTAGTAAGTGTGGACCAACCCGGCCTGGACCCCCCGACATCGGGCAACCCCGGGCGCCAGTCGTGGCGTCAGCTTAGATAAGAGCCTTGGCTCCCGAAACAACCGATACCAACGTCATCAGGAGTAAAGGTCATGAAATCATTCTTCACTCTACTGGCAGCATGTCTGGTGGGCGGTCTGGTGCTGACAACACCATTGTCAGCGGCGGATTTCGCCGAGCGCGGAACCATCGACGCGCTGGATCTGAAAGCCGGCTATTTGGTCGTGGACGATGGCAAGTACGCGCTCTCCGCAGACGTCAGGGTTTATTCTCAAGACGGCCGTGCCGCTGCGCTTAGCGCACTGCGACGCGGGATGAAGATTACTTTTAATACCGTTAGCCAGGGAGGCGGCCGTGGCGAACGCGGCGCCATTACCGAACTGGCGATCCTTTCCTCTAAGTAGACTTACTAAACGACTGACGAACAACCACTGACCTGAGAGAAATACGTATGAATAAATTATTCAGCAGTGGCTTTACTCTGATCGAGCTGATGATCGTTGTCGTCATCTTGGGCATATTGGCCGGAATTGCCTACCCAAGTTACACGCGTTACATCATTGAGTCGCGGCGTTCCGACGCACAGATCGGTCTCACTCAATTGGCGGCACTGGAGGAGAAATTCTTTTCTCAGTGCAATACGTACACCGTCAATATTGACGGTGGCGCCATCACGGCAGACGCCACCAACCTGGCGTGCAGCGGTTTAGGGCAGCCCACCTCTGGGACGGCGGATTCGATCTTCTCGCCCAACCGGTACTATGTCCTGACCGTCGCCAATGGTGCCAGTACTATTGCCACAAGCTTCGTCGCCACAGCTACTCCCGTAGCGGGCTCATCCCAGGCAACAGACGGTGCGTTCACGATATCCAATACCGGCTTAAAGCAGTGGGACAGAAATAATAACAGCGCGTTCGACTCCAGCGAAAATACTTGGAGAAAAAACTAGTCAGCGGTTCCATTCATTGCTCGCTACAAAACAACGCTCAGCTGCGCCGTAGCTCACGCGGGAGCGGGAAGATGACGTTCTCGCTGACTCCTGTTTGATCTGTCACCCCCACAGCGCCCCACGCACGCAGCTGCGCAACCACACGCTGGACGAGCACCTCCGGTGCGGAGGCGCCCGCTGTCACGCCAACGACCTCGACCCCTTCGAGCCACTCGCGCCGAATGCCTTCCGGCCCGTCTATCATGTAGGCACGCGCGCCCTGCACCGCAGCGACTTCACGCAGGCGGTTGGAGTTCGAACTACTCTCTGATCCGACGACCAGTACCAACTGGCACTGGCGCGCAAGCGACCGCACTGCGTCCTGGCGGTTCTGGGTGGCATAACAGATATCGTCCTTTTTCGGGACCTGGATATTCGGAAAGCGCCGGCGCAGCGCACTCACCACCTTCGCCGTATCGTCAACGGATAATGTGGTCTGCGTTGCATAGGACAGATTGTCCGGATTGCGCACGTTGAGACGATCCACATCCTCTTCGTTTTCCACCAGATACATGCCATCCACGGCCTGTCCGAGCGTGCCCTCCACTTCCGGATGCCCGGCGTGGCCGATCAACACGACTTCATAACCCTGCCGGCGATGACGCACCACTTCGACATGCACCTTGGTGACCAGCGGGCAGGTGGCGTCAAAGACCTTGAGGCCGCGTGCCTCGGCCTCCTGTCGCACCGCCTGTGAGACGCCATGGGCACTGAAAATCACCGTCGCGCCATTCGGAACCTGGTCGAGCTCTTCCACAAACACCGCGCCCTTGGCACGCAGGTTCTCGACCACGAAGCGGTTGTGCACCACTTCGTGGCGCACATAAATGGGCGCACCGAAGCGCACCAACGCCTGTTCGACGATTTCGATGGCACGGTCGACACCGGCGCAGAAGCCGCGTGGGTTGGCGAGAATTACGTGCATGTCACGCAGTCAACAGGAATGGACGAGCATTATGACGGTCGTTGGGACGGTCAGGCAATCAGCCCGGCTCGACCGCCAGAATTTCCACATCGAAGATGAGGTCACGTCCGGCCAGCGGATGCGAGAAGTCGACAATCACCTCGGTATCCGAAATGCTGACAATCAGGCCCGGCACCTCCTCGCCTGATGGCATTACAAAACCAAGCACCTGTCCTGTTTCTATTGCCAGTTCCGCAGGGAAATCGCTGCGCGCCATGACCTGTATCGCCTCGGCGCTGGCCGGGAGCTGGCTCTGTGCGGCGCTGATCTCAAAACGACGGTGTTCACCCGTGTGCAGACCAAAGAGCTGACTTTCCAGCATTTCGATCAGCGCCCCGCTTCCGATCTGGAAAGTGATTGGCTCAGCTTCACGGGTGCTGTCCACGACGGTTTCATCCGCAAGCGAGAGCGTGTAATGCAGCGTGACGCGGCTGCCCGGTTGAATTGCATTAACCATATGATAGAAATATGCCTCTCCTGTAGGTTGGGTTGAGCGCAGCGAAACCCAACAAAAATGTCGATCGGTGGGCTACGTGCTGCGCGCTAGCCCACCCTACATTTTTTTATGGCGCCAGGTGATGCCCAAGGCATCCAGCACCAGCAGGACGGCACCGATGGTGATGGCCGAATCCGCGATGTTGAAGGTCGGCCAGTGCCAGGCGCGGTAATAGACATCGATGAAGTCCACGACATAGCCGAAGCGCACCCGGTCGATGACGTTACCAATAGCCCCGCCCAGCACCAGCATCAGCGCCACCGCTACCTGCGTGTCGTTCGTCCCCAGGCGCCGGATCATGGACAGAATTATGACCGACACCACAAACGCCACGGCCACGAAGAACAGGTTCTGCCAACCACCGGCATCGCTGAGGAAGCTGAAGGCGGCGCCGGTGTTAAACGCCAGCGAGAATTTCAGAAACGGCGTCACGGCAATGTCCGAGTTGCGGAGATGCAGGAGCGCAAAATTCTTCGTGACTTGGTCGGCAATGCCAACCACCGCGACTATCCACAGAAGCCGAAACATCAGGCTATCCCCCGCGCTTCACCTGGGCCGGCAACATTCGTGACGCAGCGCGCGCACAGTTGCGGGTGTTTGGCATTCGTGCCCACATCGGCACGCCGGTGCCAGCAGCGCGCACACTTCGCATGCGCCGATGGATTGACCTGCACGCGCAGGCCCTTGAGCCCGGTCTCGACGCCAGCGGTTGGATTCGCCACCAGATCGTGCACGCGCACCTCGGAAGTAATCAGCACGAAGCGCAGTTCATCGCCAAGCTTCGTGAGCAGTGTACGCAGCTCGGCGTCGACATACAGATCGACTTCGGCCTCGAGCGATGCGCCGAGCACACCGGCCACGCGCGCCTTTTCCAGTTCCCGCGCTACCTGCTCACGCACCGCCAGCACCTTGTCCCAGTACGCCTCGCTGGCCAGCTCATCCTGCGCCGGATCTTCCGGCAGCGTGTACCAGGTTTCGAGCAGCACGCTCTCACCGCGCTTGCCCGGCATGTTCCGCCAGATCTCCTCGGCCGTGAAGCTCAGAATCGGCGCCGTCCAGCGCGCCAGCGCTTCGAGAACATGATACATGGTGGTCTGGGCGGAACGCCGCGCACGGCTGTCGGCACGCGTCGTGTACACCCGGTCTTTGAGCACATCCAGATAAAAGCCGCCCAGATCGACGGAACAGAACTGGTGCAGGCGTTGGTAAATAACATGGAAACTGTAGCTGTCGTAGGCGGCGACAATCTCTTGCTGCAGCGAGCGTGCACGGTTGAGCGCCCAGCGGTCGAGCGCCAGCATCTCTTCCGGCTTGAGCAGGTCGCGTGCCGGATCGAAGCCGGCCAGGTTCGAGAGCAGGTAGCGCGCGGTGTTGCGCAGGCGCCGGTAGGAATCGGCGATGCGCGTCAGGATCTCATCCGAGATATTCATCTCGGTGCGGTAGTCGGTGGCCGCCACCCACAGGCGCAGAATATCCGCGCCCTGGGTCTTGATGACCTGCTGCGGCGCAATCGTGTTGCCCTTGGACTTGGACATTTTCATGCCCTTGGCATCCACCGTGAAGCCGTGGGTGAGCACGGCTTTGTACGGCGCCGTGCCATGGATCGCAACCGACGACAGCAGCGACGACTGAAACCAGCCACGATGTTGATCGGAACCTTCCAGGTAGAGATCGGCGGGAAAGTGCAATTCCGGGCGCGCTTCCAGCACGCAGCCATGGGTCACGCCCGAGTCGAACCACACGTCCAGAATGTCCGTTACCTTTTCATACTGGTCAGCGTCTTTGCCGAGCAGCTCGGAAGCAGAAAGTTCGAACCAGGCATCCACGCCCTTCTGCTCGATGCGTTTGGCGACTTCTTCAATCAGGCGCGGCGTTTCCGGATGCAGCTTGCCGTTTTCCTTGTGCAGAAACAACGCAATCGGCACACCCCAGGTGCGCTGGCGCGAAATGCACCAGTCCGGGCGATTCACCACCATGCCTTCGATGCGCGCCTGGCCCCAGTCCGGCACCCACGCAACTTTTTTGATCTCTGCCAGCGCCATGGCGCGCAGGCCTGCGCTGTCCATGCCGATGAACCATTGCGGCGTGGCACGGAAAATAATCGGCGTCTTGTGGCGCCAGCAGTGCGGGTAACTGTGCTGCAGCGCCTGTTCGTGCACCAGCATGCCGCGCAATTTTAGCACTTCGATCACATGCCCATTGACCTTGAACACGTGCTCGCCGGCAAACAGCTCGGTGCCGGGCAGAAACTTGCCATCGCCACCGACCGGGTTGTCGACCGCCAATTTGTAACGCGTTCCGGCAACATAGTCTTCCTGGCCATGGCCCGGCGCGGTGTGCACGCAGCCGGTACCGGCGTCGGTGGTGACGTGCTCGCCGAGGATAACCGGCACCTCGCGCGCATAAAACGGATGTTGCAACAAAGCACCTTCCAGCGCCGCACCGGCACAGGTCGCAATCACGCGATAGTTCTCCATGCCGTAGCGCAGCATCACGCTCTTGAGCAATGGCTCTGCCAGCAGCAGACGCTCGGCGTGATCGCCTTCGGTCTGCACAACCACATATTCCATCTCCGGATGCACCGCCACCGCCTGGTTGGCGGGCAATGTCCACGGCGTGGTGGTCCAGATAACGACCGATAACCGGCCCTGGCCAAGGTGGCCAGCCACATGTTGCAAACGCGCAAACAGGGCTACTTCGTCCGCTACCGGAAAACGCACATCGATCGCAGGCGAAGTTTTGTCTTCGTAATCGACTTCGGCCTCGGCCAGTGCCGAACCGCAATCGATGCACCAGTGCACCGGCTTGTAGCTCTTGTACACATGCCCGCCGGCAACCACCCGCCCCAACTGGCGCAGGATATCGGCTTCGAACTTGAAATCCATGGTGAGATAGGGTCGCGACCAGTCGCCGAGCACGCCAAGGCGTTTGAAATCCTCGCGCTGGCCTTCAACCTGCTTGGTGGCATACTCACGGCAGGCCTTGCGGAACGCACTCGCGCTCACCTTGTCGCCGGACTTGCCGATCTTCTTCTCCACTTGGTGCTCAATCGGCAAGCCGTGACAATCCCAGCCCGGCACATAGGGCGCATCGAACCCGCTCATTGACCTGGACTTCACGATCATGTCCTTCAGCACCTTGTTCACGGCATGGCCAATATGAATTTCGCCATTCGCGTACGGCGGTCCGTCATGCAGGATGTATTTCGGTTTGCCCTGGCGCGCTGCGCGCAGCTTGCCGTACAAATCCATTTCCTCCCAGCGCTTGAGCATATCCGGTTCGCGCGCGGCGAGATTCGCCTTCATCGGGAAATCCGTCTGTGGCAGATTCAGCGTATGCTTGTAGTCGTTTTCTTTCTTTTCGCTGGACATATAATTCTCAGGAATGGCTGGCAGCCTGGGCGCGGCTGCTTTGCTCGCGGTTCGCAAACCAGGCATGCGCGTCGTCGATATCGCGCTGGATATGCGTCTTGAGCTCGTTCATGGACGCGAAGCGCTGTTCGTCGCGCAGTTTGTGCAAAAAATTGATGTTGATGTAGTGGCCGTAAACCTCGCGGCTGAATTCGAACAAATGCACCTCCAGCAGCATGTGCGTTCCATTCACCGTCGGGCGCGTGCCAACACTAGCGACGCCGGCGACCGGCTCGTGGTGCAAACCGAACACCTCAACCACATAAATACCCTTCACCGGCGATGCAATGCGGTGCAGCTGCACGTTCACCGTTGGAATGCCGATGGTGCGTCCGAGCTTGGCGCCGTGCGCTACGCGCCCGCACATGCGGTACGAACGGCCGAGCAATTTCTCGGCTGTTTCCAGATCACCGGCAACGAGTGCCTGCCGAACGCGAGTGCTGCTCACACGTTCGCCGTCAATGGCAAAGGTGTGCATGGGAACCACTTCGAAACCGTGCGCCTCGCCCGCCTTGCGCAACTGCGTGAAATCGCCGGCGCGCCTGGCGCCAAATCGGAAATCATCGCCTACCACCAGATAACGCACGCCGAGGCCTTCAACCAGAATACGCTGTATGAATTCTTCCGCCGGCATGTTGGCCAGGCGTTCATCGAAGCGCAGGCACAACACGCGGTCGACGGAGTAGCGGCGCAATGCCTGAATTTTTTCGCGCAGGCGCGTGAGGCGCGGCGGTACCTTGTCCGGGCTCTGAAAATACTCGAGCGGCTGCGGCTCGAAAACAATCACCGTGGTGGGCAGATGCAGCTCCGCACCCTTCTCTGCGAGCTGGCCGATAATCGCCTGATGGCCAAGGTGCACGCCGTCGAAGTTGCCGATGGTCGCAACACAGCCGCGATGCCCGGGCTTCAGATTATGCAGACCACGAATGAGTTGCATGCCAACGTGCCGCTGCCAGTAAGGCGGTAAGAATAAGGGGATGTGCTTAAAAACACAATAGATTTAAGGGGTTATCCGGTATTTCGCTATACGTTCCCTTGCCCGCCCTCTCGCGCCCTCACCCTCATTCCCTCTCCCGCGAGGAGAGGGAGGCGAGCCGTGCGCGCTCGCGCGCGACTTGGTATTAGTGGGCCTGACCTTCCCCCATTCCTCATGCCACCCGTAGGTTCGGGTTCCGCCGTTCTGGTTGTCTGACCCGGTCTTGCTTGGCGTACTCCTCGGGGGTCAGGTTG
>Ga0315281_10004368_pt1 | contig 20521 bp, 24 predicted proteins | sample YL17G07_0_MG_FD_204540 | JGI IMG/M metagenome (GOLD analysis project Ga0315281, IMG submission 204540) | Sediment microbial communities from Yellowstone Lake, YNP, Wyoming, USA - YL17G07_0 | ecosystem: Environmental > Aquatic > Freshwater > Lake > Sediment | place: USA: Wyoming | collected...
AGGTGCGGATCGGCCTTCTTCAGGTAGTAGGCGGTCCAGAGTCCGGTGTAGCCGGCGCCGACGATCGCGACGTCGACATCGAGAGGGCTCTCGAGAGCCGGGCGCGGGGCGAGCTCGCCGGGGACGCCGTCGAGCCAGAGACTGCGGGAACGGTAGTCGGTCACGGTGCCCTCCTCGAGGAGGCTGCGGGATGCCCTGCACTGCATCCTACAACGGGCGAGGGGCCGTCAGGGCACGAGGACGACCTTGCCGACAGCCTTGCCCTCGATGATCTCGCGGTGGGCGCGCGGCGCCTCCGCGAGCGACAGCTCGCGGCCGACGACGGGCCGCAGGCTCCCATCGACCAGTCCGGCGGCGATGGCGACGTGGGCTTCGGCGAGCTCGCCGAGCGTCGCGTTCGGCATCCGCGTCCCGCGCACCTCGGCCTCTCGGTTCATGAGGTCGCGCGGGTCGACCTCGACTCTGCCCCTGCTGCCGACGACGACCACGCGCCCGCCCATCGCCAGGGCCGGCAGGTCGACTCCCAGATTGACGTTGGCCAGCAGCTCGACGATGAGGTCGGCGCCACGGCCGCCGGTGAGCTCGACGACCTCGTCGAGGTGTCCGGGGTCGTTGTGGTCGAGGACCTGGGCGACGCCTTGGGCGGCCACGAGCTCGCGGCCCGGCCGGCTGCCGGCGGTCCCGATGACGGTGAGCCCGGCGGCGAGGGCGAACTGCACCGCGGCGATGCCGACGCCGCCGCTGGCGCCGTGCACGAGCAGCGTCTCGCCGGCGACGGCGCGCCCGCGCTGGAACAGCGCGCGGTACGCCGTCGCGTACGGGACGCCGAGCGCGGCGCCCTGCGCGGCGCTGAGGCCTTCGGGCAGCGGGCGGACCTGCTCGGCCCTGCACACGACCAGCTCGGCGTACGTGCCGGAGAGCGAGCCGGTGGTGTAGACGGGCTGACCGATCTCGCATCGCCCGCCGTCATCTGGCCCCAGGGCTTCGATGACGCCGCCGGCGTCCGACCCGGGGGTATACGGCAGGGCCGGGAGCTCGCTGTACGTCCCGGCCCGCACGTACGTGTCCACGGGGTTCACGCCGGCGGCACCCACACGCACCAGGATCTCACCGCGACCGGGGACAGGGTCGAACACGTCCTCCAGCGCGAGGACCTCGGGCGCGCCGAACGCGTGCACGCGGATCGCCTGCATCACCCTCCGCTCAGGGGAGCGTGAAGGGCAGCCCGTCGGCGAGGTGGGCGACCAGCTTGTAGCCTTGGCCGCCGTTCAGCTGCTCGTACGTGTAGTCACCTTCCTGGTCACCCACCGCCATGGGCTGGCCCGTGAAGGGGTTCGTGGGCCACGGCGAGACGTACTGAGCGACGCCGCCGCTCTGCGTGACCTCCCCGACCGCCGGGTAAACGTTGCCGTTGGCCTGGGCCCAGCTGAGCACGCCCACCTGGATCGCGACGATGCCGTTCTGGACCTGCTGGTCGTACTGGGTCATGTCGGTGCCCGTCGGTGACGGCGTCAGGGACGGCGAGCCGGTCGGCGAAGCCGTCGGGCTCGCCGTCGGCGTCGACGTCGGCAGGGGAGTGGGACTTGGCGTCGCGGCAGCCTCGAGTGCGTCGACGCGCGCGAACTCCGCCTCAGTGCCATCTCCACCCGCGACTTCGAGCCGCTGGACGAGCGTGTCTGCGTCTTCCTCATAGGTCAGGCGAGCCTTCACCAGTCCAAGCTGGGTCTGCGTGTCGGTGTACTGGTAGGTGAGCGTGTCGCCGTCGTGCGCGGCTGGATACGTGCCGGTCAGCTTCAGGTCGGGCCCGTACATCGCGACCTCGAAGTGGCCGTCCCGCATCTCGATCACGAGTCCGCCTCCTTCGCCGCTGACCGGGGCCCACTTCCCGACGAACTGCTCGCCGCTGTCGCGCAACGCGAACACCCAGATGAGCACCACGGCCAGGACTGCGACGCCGGCGACGGCGCAGACGAGCCACAGCGTGGTGCGGCGGTCGCCGCCGCCGGTCGGTGTCGCCACGTGTGGGAGCGGGGCGAATGTCGGCGGCGCGCCGCCGCCGGAGGACAGCACCTGGGTAGGCTCGATGGCGGCGCCGTCGAGGACCTGCGTAGGCGCCGCGTACGCGGGGAGCGCTTGTGTCGCGGCGTCCTCCGGGGTGACGATCGCAGTCGCGGCCTCGTCTGGCGGCGCTGCGACCGTGGCGCCGGTGTCGACCGCGTCGGCCGCGAGCTCGGGTGGGGCGTCCGCGGCGGCGCTCTCAGCCGCCGGCTCAGTCGCCGCGGCTGGCTTCTTGGCTTTGGCCGGCGCCTTGCGCGGCCGCTTGGCCGCGCCTGCCGGCTTCTTCTTCGGCGGCTTCGCCTCGTCGGTCATGCCGTCCTCCCCATCGCTCGCTGCACCGTCGTCGATCGGTCGCGCGGACCGGCGCATCCCCTTTGTGCGCCAGCGGCGACCCTGTCGGTCGCGCCGGCGTCCGTGAGTCAGCGTACCGCGCCGCCGCCGCCGACGCCACAGGTCGAGCGTGCGCGGGAGGCCATCCCTGCGCGCGGGGGCGACGCGAGTCGGCGACCGGGGCGCTGCGCCGAGCGGACCTCAGCTCGCCGCTTCGACCTGCGCCCAGAGGTCGAAGAACGGCGGGCACGTCTTGCGCACGCAGGCGGGGTCGTCGATGACCACACCTCGTGTGCGCAGCCCGAGGACGCTGAAGCTCATCGCGACGCGGTGGTCGCCGTGCGGGTCGATGTGGGCGCCGTGAGGGAGGCCCGGCAGGACGCGCAGGCAGTCCGGGCCGGACTCCGTCCGCACACCGACGCGGCTCAGACCCTCCTCCATGGCGGCGAGGCGGTCCGATTCCTTGAGACGGACGTTGGCGATGCCGGTCATCGTGACCGGCGACGAGGCGAACGGGGCGATCGCGGCGAGCGTCATGAACGTGTCCGGGATATCGGTCATGTCGACGGTGATGCCGGCGGGGGGCGCCGGCGTGGCGGGACCCTCGACGGTGACCCCGGTCTCGCGGTCGGTGACCCTGCAGTCCATCGCCTCGAGGACGTCGAGAAAGCGGATGTCGCCCTGCAGTCCACCGCGGCGGTGCAGGCCGGGGACGGTCACCCGCCCGCCCGTGACAGCCGCAGCGGCGAAGAAGTACGACGCTGTCGAGGCGTCCGGTTCGACGGCGTAGGCTCGCGCCCTGTAGGTCGAGGGCATCAACCCAAAAGACGCGTAGCCGTCGCGATCGGCCGCGACGCCGAACTGCGCCATCATCGCCAGGGTCATGTCGACGTACGGCCGGCTGACGAGCCGATCGACGGTGATGGTCAGCGGCGCCCGCGCGAGCGGCGCCGCCATGAGCAGGGCCGAGACGAACTGGCTGGAGACGTCCCCGGGCAGGGCGACAGCGCCGCCGGCGAGGCCGTCGGCGACGACGGTCAAGGGAAGCGAGGTCGCGTCCGCCGGCTCGAAGGCCGCTCCTTGGGCGCGCAGCGCCTCGACGAGCAGCCCCATCGGCCGGCGCCGCAGCTGCCCGGACGCGTCCAGCGTGAAGCGGCCGTGCCCGGTGGCGCAGGCGGCGAGCAGAAAGCGCGCCACCGTGCCGGCCTCGGCGCACCAGACGCTTGCCTCACGGGCCGGGATCCGGCCGGCCGCTCCGCGCACGCGCAGGCGGTCGGCCGACGCCTCGGCGCCGCTCGTCTCCTCCGTCACCTCGAACCCAAGGCTCCGCAGTCCGCCGGCGAACGCCGACGTGTCGTCGGCGACCAGCGCGCCCTCGACCATCGATTCGCCGTCGGCGAACGCGGAGAGCAGGAGGGCGCGGTTGGTGACGCTCTTCGAACCCGGGACGCGCACGACGACGTCGAGGCCGGCGCGCGCCGGCCGGATCTGCCGTGCTTCGTCGTCGCTCATCGTGCCCCTCTCCCTGGAGTTCGCTGGTGACACACCGGGGGCGCATGTGCCTCCGTCCCAACGGGCTCACTCTACAATGCGGACTGTCTCACAGCGCGAACGATCGCGTGAGACTCCTCCAGGGTCGCGGAGCGGACGGCAGGAGACCGATGAGGGGGACATCACGGCTCGTCCTCTTGCTGATCCTCGCATCCGTCGCCCTGACCGCCTGCGGCGGGGGCGACAGTCCGGCTGCCGGCGACCCCGTGGGCAAGACCTTTCCGACGGTGACCGGCGACAGTCTCGCGAAGGCTCCGGTCACGCTCCCCGACGACTACGCCGCCGCGCCCGCGATCGTGCTCGTCGCACCCGGCAAGGAGTCCCAGACCGACGCCGACAAGTGCGCCGGCATGGTCGTGCCGCGGCGTCGCCTAGATCGTCGTCGTCCCGGCGCGGATGAACTCGGTGACCGGCATGGTCGTCTGGTCCCCGCCGATCTTCGATCTGCCAAAGACGTTCATGAGCAGATGGCTGTCGGCACCACGGAGACGGAGGACCATCTTGAAGTCCTCGACGGTCGCCTCGAAGAGCGCGCGCACCGTGTCGACGGCGGCCTTGTCGGCGTCGTCACCGCCGACGGCCTCGAGCTTGATCTCCAGTTCGTCGCCGTCAAGGTGCTTCTTGAGCGGACCGACGCGGCTCTTGTCGGCGCCGATCATGGTGACCTGGAGGCCGCCGCCGCCGTGCTCGATCACCAGACCGCCGCCGCCGGTCTTGACCGCCGTCCACGTGCCGATGAACTGGTCGCCTCCGCCGCCGCGCAGGACGAAGAACCAGATCGCGACGATGGCGATGAGCGCGACGCCGGCGAAGACGAGGACGAGCTTCATGGTGCGGGAGAGTCCAGCCGACTTGGCCGGCGCGGCCTGCGGCATGGGCGTGCCGTACGGGGTCATGCCCTCCGGCGTGCTGTCGTACTCCGTCCTGCTGGTGCCGTAGCCGCCCGGTTCCACGCCGCCGTAGTTGGCGGCGCCGTAGGCCGACGAGGCCGCGGCTTGGGCGGCGTACGGGTTGTAGCCCTCCGAACCGTAGGCGCTGTCCTCGCCGCCGCTCGCGTCCTGAGCGGGCGCCTGAGCGACCGGTGCGCCGCAGGACCCGCAGGTCCAGACGCCGTCGCGGATCTCCTTGCCGCAGCTGGGGCAGGTCGCCATCTCTCTCCCTTCGGGAGCCTCGCTCGTCGAGCGGAGCGTGTCAGGTGAGGTATCGGCCGGTGTGGCCGACTCCCGTAGGGTTCCAAGTTCGAGACGCCGCGCCCGGTCGCCTGCGGCCGCGGCCCCTGCCGCCTAGAAGGTCAGCTTCTCCAGCCGCCCGAAGATCACGTCCCGCCCGGCCACGTACTGTTCCGGGTCCATGGCGGCGTCGAGGTCCTGCGGGCTCATGACGGCCATCGCCTCGGCGTTGCCTTTGATGAGCCCGCCGAAGTCGACGCTCTCGCGCCAGGCCTGCATCGCCGAATCCTGGACGACGCGGTACGCGTCGTCGCGCAGCATGCCCTTGTCGACCAGGGCGAGGAGGACGGCCCCGCTGAAGACGAGCCGCTGCGACTGGCCGAGGTTGGCCAGCATCCGCGCCTCGTCCACGACCAGGCCGTCCATGAGCTTCGTCGTCTTCTGCAGCATGTAGTCGAGCAGGATGCAGCTGTCGGGGAAGACGATGCGTTCGGCCGAGCTGTGGCTGATGTCGCGCTCGTGCCACAGGGCGACGTTCTCCATGCCGACGAGGGCGTTGCCGCGCAGCACACGGGCGCAGCCCGCCATGCGCTCGCTGAGGATCGGGTTGCGCTTGTGCGGCATGGCCGAGGAGCCCTTCTGGCCCTTGCCGAAGGCCTCCTCGGCCTCGCGCACCTCGGTGCGTTGCAGATGCCGCACCTCGACGGCGAACTTCTCCAGGCTGGCGCCGATGATGGCGAGGCAGCTCAGGAAGGCGGCGTGCCGGTCCCGCTGTACGACCTGGTTCGAGATCGGCTCGAACCCGATGCCGAGCTCGGCGCAGGCGAGCTCCTCGACGCGGGGGTCGATGTTGTTGTAGACGCCGACCGCGCCGCTCAGCTTGCCCACGGCGGCGGCTACGGTGACGCGGCGCAGGCGGTCGAGGTCGCGCGACACTTCGAAGGCCCACATGCCGAGCTTCATCCCGAACGTGATCGGCTCGGCATGGATGCCGTGCGTGCGCCCCACCTGGACCGTGTCGCGGAACTCGAAGGCGCGGCGCTTGAGGACCGTGCCGAGCTCGACAAGGTCCTTCTCGAGGATCGCCCCGGCGCGCTTGATCTGCAGGGCGAGGCCGGTGTCGAGCATGTCGCTCGAGGTCATGCCGTAGTGGACATACTTGCTCGCCTCGCCGACGTGCTCGGCGACGTTGGTGAGAAAGGCGATGACGTCGTGGTTGGTCGTCGCCTCGATCTCGGCGACGCGGGCGACGTCGAACGCCGCCTTCGCCTCGATCTCGGCCGCCGCCTCGTCGGGCACCTTGCCGAGCTTGTTCCACGCCTTGACGGCGGCGATCTCGACGTCCAGCCAAGCTTGCATCTTGGCCTGCTCGCTCCACACGGCGCCCATCTCGGGCAGGGTGTAGCGCTCGATCATGGTGCCCTCCGTGGCTCGGGGGCGACCGCTGGCACGGCCGCGGGTGGGCGGTGACGCGGCGATTGTCTCACACCGGCGACCTTGCTCCGCAGGGCATCGTCCGGCTCAGGGCACGGTGAAGTCGCCGCCGCCCTCGAGGTGGCCGGTGAGGCGGTAGTCCCGGCCGGTGTCGATGCGCTCATACGTGTACTGACCCGGGTCGGTGCCCGGTCTCATCGGCTTGCCTGAGTAGGGGTTCGTGGGCCAGACGTCGAGGTAGGACTGGAGGCCGCCGTTCGGCCGCACGACGGCGAGCGGCGGCGTCCTGTCGTTGTGATCGACCATCCAGGACTGCACACCGATCTGCAGATTGTGGATGCCCTCTTCTACGGCGCTCTCCTGGGCCTGTGCGAGTGTCGCCGCGAACTTGGCGGCGGTATCCGCGTAGTCGCCGGAGGGCCGCGCGAGATCCGCCTCGAACAGCGCCTGACCGTCACCCTGCGTCGGGCTCACCGTGAGCTTCGCGCCGGCGCCGCTGGGCTCAAGGCGGACGTCGTAGGTCGCTCCGCCGGGACCGGTGGCGCGCGCAGCGAGTGCTTCGCCGTCCCTTGATGCAGCAGACCAGCGGATCCCCTGCAAGACCGACGGTTCGACGAGGTATCCGTCGGATGTCGACGTCACCCGCAACACGTAGCCGGGGGCGATCGACTGCTCGCCCGCGAACACCCAGTAGCCCGTGAGGTCCGCACTGCTTGTCTCGGGGCTGGCGCCCTTGTCGCCGCTGCCGCCGCAGCCGGTGAGAGCTGCCACGGCGAAGAGAAGCGCGATCACCGGCACCGCGGCGATGCGCGACCGGCGGATCATGCGTGATGTGCTATCGATGGTGGCGTTGCGGACGGCGCCTGAACGGACTCGCCTCATGCCGGCCTCCCCTGCTTTGAGTACTCCCACGCTGGTTCGACGCTGTCGGCGGCCGATTCCTTCGGGTACTGCGTTTCCGGCCGGGCGCGAAGCGCCGCTGAGAAGTGAGCGCAAGGTCCGGGCTCGAGCTCACGCTTCGTCGAACTCGACCCGCGCCGCCGGGTCGTGCTCGCGGGGCTCGCGGACGAAGGCCACGCAGGCGATGGCGGCGGCGGAGCTGACCGCCATCGCCAGCCAGGCGAGGTCGTACGAGCCGGACGCGTCGACGATCGCGCCGAAGGCCGGCGGGCCGAAGACGACGCCGACGTTGACTGCGGCCGCGGTCAAGCCGGCCACCTGGCCGGCCGCCGCGCGGCCGCCGATCTCTCCGGCCATCGTCCCGAAGATCCCGCCCCAGCCGATCACGCCCAACCCCAGCAGGGCGACGAGCATGTACACCGCCCAGCCGAGTCCCGCGCCGCCGACCGCCAGCCCGAGGCACGCGGCCACCGACAGCACGCACATGGTCAGGAGCACCGGCCGCCTGCGGGCGCCGAGAAGCCGATCGCTGACGAGCCCGGTGACCGGCTTGCCGACGGCTCCGGCGGCCTGCGCCAGTGCCAGCACGCCGCCGGCGGCGACCGCGGACAGCAGGTACTCGGTGCGCACGAAGAGCACGACGTGCGCCAGGACCGAGTACTCGACGATACCGAGGAAGAAGCCCATGCCGGCGAGCAGCCAGACGTCACGGTGGCGCAGCAGACTGCGGAACGTGCCTCGCGGGGGCCGCGCGGCCGGCGGCGCTCCCGGGCCCGCGGCAGGACTCCGGTAGCCGGCCGCCACCAGCGCCGTGACCGCCAGTCCCATCAGTCCCACGACGAGGAACCCGTACTCCCAGCCGAACCGCTCCGCGACGACGGGCAGGCTGAGGGCGGCGATGATCCCGCTCACGTTGATCGCCATCTGGTTCACGCCGATCGCCGTCGCCCGCTCGGTGACCGGGAACCAGAGCATCACGGCGCGCACCGCCGACGGGTAGATGCAGCCGGCCCCGAGGCTCGACAGCGCCAGGAGGGCGAGCAGCGCGGGATACGAAGGAGCGAAGTACATGAGGATGATGCAGAGCGAAGCGATGAGCGTGCCGGACACGAGCATGCGGCGCACGCCGACCCGGTCGACCAGCCAGCCGGCGACGACGAGCGTCGGCGCGTACGTGATCGCCGTCGCGCTCATCAGGCCGCCGACCTCGGCGCTCGACAGGTCGAAGGCGTCCTTGAGGAAGGGCGCCAGCGGCCCGACACTGAGCCGGGCGAGGAAGACGAGCAGGTATGAGAGGAAGACGACGCCGAGAATGAGAAAGCGCCGGCGCGACGCGTCTGCCGGCGCCGTCACGGCACGTTCGCCGGCGTCGTCAAGGGACCGTGTAGTCGCGTCCGCGGTCGACGTGTCCGGTCAGTCGGAAGCCTCCGCGCACCTTGGTGTAGGTGTAGTCGCCTGGGCCCTTGCCGGGAGCCATCGGTTCTCCGGTATAGGGGTTTTCCGGCCACGTGTCGACGTAGGACGCGATGGCGCCGTCCGCACGCACGGCCGCCTGGCGGGGATAGCGGTCACCGTGGTCGACCGCCCACGCCTGGATGCCGACTTGCAGCGCGTGGACGCCCTCCTTGACTCCGGTCTCGCGCGCGCGACGTTGTTGCTCCGCGGCGCGGCGCTGCTCCGCCGCCGCGATCTTCGCCTTCTTCGCCTCGTCTTGGTTCAAGCGCTCAAACACCAGGTTGATCCGGACCTCCCTCGACGGGTCACCTATCTCGAACTCCCGCAGGGTCAGCTCTTGCCCATCTCCGGACAAGGTGCACTCACGGACGATTCCGTCGGCCGCGGTCGCAACCAGCATGCCGCCCTCGACGTCCGCGGCGAGTCTCTGCGGCCTGTCGGCCAGTGGAGTCGTGATCACGAACATGTCGCCCTTGTGGATGATCTCAAGCGCCTGGGTCCGACCCGATGCGTCCAGGTTCCGCCACCAGCCGGCGAAGTCCGGTGGCTCGTCGCGGCCCTTCAGGACGCCGACGAGCGCGATGACCGCAGCGACCGCCACCATCGCGGCGACGATCAGCGCCGTGCCTGAGATCTGCCTCCGGCTCTCGGGCGCGAGGTTGGGCAGTTGTGGCATGGCGGCTCCCCGGTACGGGCCCGTCGGCCCTGCTCAGCCGCGGATCGCGATCGCCTCGATCTCGACCTTGACGTCCTTGGGCAGGCGGCTGACCTCGACGGTCGAGCGTGCCGGGTACGGCGGCGCGAAGAACTCGGCGTAGACCTCGTTGACGGCGGCGAAGTCGTCCATGTTGGTGAGGAAGATCGTGGTCTTGACGACGGCGTCCATACCAAGGCCCGTCTCGGCCAGTTGCGTCCTCATGTTCTCGAGTGCCCTGCGGGTCTGGTCGGGCGGGATGATCGCGGCGATCTTGCCTTCGTGGTCGAGGGCGATCTGGCCCGAGACGAAGACGAAGTCGCCGACGGCGAGGGCCGGCGAGTACGGTCCGATCGCCGGCGTGGCCGCGGGCGAGGCGATGGTCTGCTTGTCCATGACTGGATCCCTCCTAGTTCAGCAGGGCGCGGATCGCGACGTACGCGAGCAGCACGCCGATCACGGCGACCGCGAGGTAGATGAAACGCGACAGCGACTTCGGGTCCATGGCTCTCTTCCTAGACGTCGAGGATCTTCGCCGCGAGGATGGCGGCGTTGCGCGCCCCATCGATCGCGACGCAGGCGACTGGCACGCCGGGCGGCATCTGCACGATGCTGAGGAGCGAATCGAGGCCGCCGAGGTCGCTCGTCTTGATCGGCACGCCGATGACGGGGAGGTTCGTGTACGCGGCGAGGACGCCGGGCAGAGCCGCCGCCTTACCCGCCCCGCCGATGATGACCTTGAGCCCGCGCGCCTGCGCCGTCTTCGCGTAGTCCGCGACCTTGTCCGGCGTGCGGTGCGCCGACAGGACGTTGACCTCGTAGCGGATGTGGCGTTCGTCGAGCTCGTCGCAGGCCTTCTGCATGACTTCTCGGTCGCTCTCGCTGCCCATCACGATGCCGACGAGCGGAGGGCTCATGTCGATGCTCTGCAGCAGGGCTTCGACTTCAGTGCTTGTCTTTTCCACCGTGCGCTCCTCTCGCGTGGGCGGTCTACGAAGCGGGGAACAGGCTGATCTCGCCGGACTCGGCGCGGACGGCGCGTTCGGCGATGTCCGGCCGCGACTGCATGCCATCGAAGCGGATCTTGGCGACGCCTTCGTAGGCGCGCTCGCGCGCCTTGGCGAAGCCGTCGCCCAGCGCGCTCACGGCCAGGACGCGGCCTCCGGCGGTGACGATATCGCCGCGGCCGAAGCACCCCCTGCCCGTCGTCGCGCTGGCGAAGGCCGTGCCGGCATGGTAGACGGTCACGTCGTCAAGAGCCGCCGCGGCATCGTGGCCCTCGATCACGTCGCCCTTGTGGCTCGACGCCGGGTACCCGGCCGAGGCGAGCACGACTGTGACGCACGCCTGCGGCGTCCAGACCGGCCGCGCACCGGCCAGCTCACCGTTCGCCGCCGCGAGGCACTGCTCGAGCAGGTCGCTCCGCAGGCGCGGCAGCACCGCCTGGGCCTCCGGGTCGCCGAAACGGCAGTTGAACTCCAGCACCTTCGTACCGTCGGCCGTCACGATGAGGCCGGCGTAGAGGACCCCACGGTAGGTGATGCCGCGCTTTTTGAGCGTCGCGAGCACGGGCTCGACGACCTGGTCCATGGCGGCGTCGATGGCCCGCTGTTCGAACCCGGGCACAGGGCAGTAGCTGCCCATTCCGCCGGTGTTGGGCCCCTGGTCGCCGGCGAAGATACGCTTGTAGTCCTGGGCCGGGGCGAGCGGCACGGCCGTCTCGCCGTCGCAGAGCACGAGCAGCGAGACCTCGCTTCCCACCAGATGCTCCTCGATCACGACGACCTCGCCGGCGCCGCCGAACGACTTCGCCACCAGCATGTCCTCGACGGCGGCGCGCGCCTCGTCCGGGCTCCTGGCGATGATCACGCCCTTGCCGGCGGCGAGGCCGTCGGCCTTGACGACGACGGGGTACTCCGTCTGGCGGGCGAGCGCGGCGAGCGCCGACTCGGCGGTCGTGTGCACGCTGTAGCCGCCGGTCGGCGCGCCGGCCTCGCCAATGACCTCCTTCGCGAAGACCTTGCTGCCCTCCATCCGGGCCGCCCGCGCGTCGGGGCCGAAGACGGCGAGTCCGCGCTCGCGGAACAGGTCGGTGATGCCGGCGACGAGAGGCGCCTCGGGGCCGATGACGGTGAGGTCGGGACGCTCCCTGAGGGCGAACTCGAGCAACGCCGGGACGTCTTCGGCACCGATGGGGACGCATTCGGCTTCCGCGGCCATGCCGGCGTTGCCCGGGGCGCAGAAGACCTGACGGGCGAGACTGGACTGGGCGAACGAGTGGACGAGCGCGTGCTCCCTGCCGCCGCCGCCGACCACGAGCACCCGCATGCGCCCTCCTTCTTCCCCAGGTCGTGCACGCGACGCGAGGCTTGCGGCGCGCGCGGAAGCGATCGGATGTGCCGGCCCGACGCTCCGCCGGGGCCGGCCTCCCATGTCCGTGAGTCTACCGGCGCCGCCGTCACGCGACAACGGCGGCGGCGCCAGCTCGGGCCGGCGCGCGACAGCGGGAGGTCAGCCGACCTGGATGCAGCGCATGGAGACGCTGCCGTGCTGGATACCTTCGTGCAGCGGCGCCGCGCCCTCGTCCTCGCCCTGCGCGGCGAGCACGTAGAGCAGCGGCAGGTAGTGATCGGGAGTCGGAGCGGCCATGCGGCCGAGGGGGTGCGAGAGGTAGTCGACGAGGTCTCGATGCCGGCGCTGGGCGACGGCGCCGGCGACGAAGGCGTCGAACTCGGTCGCCCACTCGAACGGCGGGGCGTTCTCGTCCCAGTCGACGGCCCGCAGGTTGTGAACGACGTTGCCGCTGCCCATGAGCAAGACGCCTTCGTCGCGAAGAGGCGCGAGGAGGCGGCCGAGCTCGTAGTGGTCGGCCGCGGGCTCGGAGAGGTCGAGACTCAGCTCGAGCACGGGCACGTCAGCCTCGGGCCAGACGCGGATCAGCGGCGCCCAGGCGGCGTGGTCGAGGCCGCGTTCCGCGGCCTGCACCACGCCGCCCGTCAGCTCGACCACGCGCTGCGCCACGTCCGGCGCTCCCGGCGCTGGGTAGCGCTTCTCGTAGAGTTCATCGGGGAAGCCGTAGAAGTCGTGGATCGTGAGGTTGGTCGCGTCGCTGCCGACGAGGAAGCCGCGGGTCATCCAGTGGGCCGAGACGACGAGGACCGCGCGTGGCTTCGCCACCGCGGTCCCCAGCTTCTCGAGGTCTTGGGTGTAGCTGTTGTCGGCGACGATGTTCATCGGCGAGCCGTGGCCGATGAAGATCGCCGGCTGTGGTGCGGCGGCGTGCATGCGCCATGCTTGCCCGTGCGTCGGCCACGTCAAACTGGCGGGCGGCGGCGCCTTGCTCGCGCCGTCGCCGAACCGTCGTCAGTCGCCCTCGGCGAGCAGCGCGTAGATGCGCTTGCGCGCGTCGGCCAGGATCTCGAGCGTCTTGTCGACCATGTCGTCGGAGCCGCTCATCCCGACCTGCCGCGTCGCCGCGGCGAGGCCGCCGACTGCCTGGCGCAGCTTCATGCGCGTGCCGGTCGCGCCTTCGCCGGTCCACCAGGGCGGCTCGCCTTCGGCGTCACGCTGCTTCGCCGCCGCAGCCTTGCCCTCGTCGGTGAGCGAGTAGACGCGCTTGCCCTCCATCTCTTCGCTCTTGACAAGCCCGCGGTCCTCGAACTCCTGAAGAGTGGGATAGATCGATCCTGGGCTGGGTCGCCACGCGCCGCCGCTGAGTGTCTGGATGTGCTGCATGATCTGGTAGCCGTGCATCGGCCCCTCGGACAGGGCTGCGATCACGGCTGCCTTGACCATCCCGCGCCGGGCGCGGCCGAACGGACCGAAGCCGTGATGATGGTGCGGACCGTGGTGCTGGCCGCCCGGCCCGCATCCGCCGCCGGGTCCGAAGCCCTCGCCGCGCCGCCGGCCGCCGGGGTACCCCCGGGAGCCAGCGAGTCCGCAGCTACCGTGTCGCCGCTCGCCGCGGCGGGTGTCGTCTGGTACATGTCCGAGCATCGTCGTCTCCCTTTTCTCGCTGTAACGCGATATATCGTAACACGTCACAGACTCCTGTCAAGGGAGACGCCTGCATGCGGACTGGAGATCAGCTCTCCGCCGGAGTCTCGCGAGCGTCGTCGGTGGTCGGGGCCTCCGTGACCACCTCGGTCGTCGGGGCCTCCGTGACTTCCTCGGTCTTCAGCGCCTCAACGTCGGTCTGGCTGCCGGCCGGGATCTCCGACTGCTCAGTCGCGGTCGCCTGGAGGACTTGAGTGGAACCCTCGTCGCCTCCGTCTGGGCCTGCGATCGCATTGGCGCGCGCCGTCCGCCATGGGCTCCATGCGATCAACAGCCCTACGACGGTCCCCGTGGAGACCGCGAAGAGTACCCAGGGCAGGATGGGTGCGTCACGCCCACCATTCCAGCCCGCGCGCACGCCGCCCATCATCGGCATCTGCCGATCGCCCTGCGAGTCGTTCCACTCGCCCTGCCAGGCGTGGCCCGTCGAGAGCCCTTTGCCAGACCGGCCGTCGCCGTCGTGTGTGGCCAGGACGATCACCGCCGCCGTCGTCACCGCGAGGGCGCCGAGCAGGGCGAGCACGATCCACAGGCTGACCTTGCGGGTCATCGTGTCCTCCTTCAGGTTCGCAGGCGGCGTGCGCCGCCCGACGATGTCGACGGTAGCCGCGTCGGCTGAGGAGATCGTAGGAGGCGGCTGAGGAGACGCTGAGAGTGGGTGGCTTCCGCTAGACCGCCCCGCCGCGCCCGATGCTGCGCGGCAGGATGATGGTCTCGTCGCGTCCCGGGCCGGTGGCGATGAACTTCACCCGCGTCTTGGTGAACTCGGCGATGAACTGCACGTAGTCGCGCGCCGCCTCGGGCAGGTCCTGCCACGTCTCGCAGTCGCGGATGTCCTCGTCCCAGCCGCGCAGCTCCTGCAGCACCGGCTTGGCGTGGTGGAAGTCGGTCTGCAGCAGCGGGAACTCCTCGTGCAGCTTGCCGCCGGCGCGGTACTTGGTGCAGACCTTGAGCGTGCCGAGACCGCTCAGCACGTCGAGCTTGGTGATCGCGAGGTGGGTGACGCCGCTCAGGCGCACGGCGTACTTGAGGGCCACAAGGTCGAGCCACCCGCAACGGCGCTGGCGCCCGGTGGTGGTGCCGAACTCGTGGCCCACCTCGCACATGGCTGCACCGATCTCTTCGAAGAGCTCGGTGGGGAAGGGACCCTCGCCGACGCGCGTCGTGTAGGCCTTGGCGACGCCGACCACGTGGTCGATGCGCGTGGGGCCGACGCCGGCGCCGGCGCAGGCGCCGCCGGCGATCGGGTTCGAGCTCGTCACGAACGGATACGTGCCGAAGTCGATGTCGAGCAGCGTTCCCTGGGCGCCCTCGAAGAGGACGTGCTTGTCCTGGTCCATGGCTTGCGCGATCAGCAGGCTGGCGTCGCAGATGAACGGCTCGAGGCGCTCGCGATAGCCGAGCAGCTCGTCGGTCACCTGGTCCGGGTCGAGCGCCCCGATGTCGTAGCGCTGCAAGAGCCAGTTCTTCTGCTGCAGCGAGGTGCGGATCTTGCGCCGCAGGATCTTCTCGTCGAGCACGTCCTGGAGACGGATGCCGAGGCGTGCGTACTTGTCGATGTAGCAGGGTCCGATGCCGCGGCCCGTAGTGCCTATCTTGAACTTGCCGAGCTGCGTCTCGGCCGCCCCGTCGAGCAGGAGGTGGTACGGCATGATGAGGTGGGCGTTGCCCGAGACGCGCAGGTTGTCGACCGCGACGCCGCGGCTGCGCAGGGCGTCGACCTCGCCGAAGAGGATGTGCGGGTCGACCACGACGCCGTTGCCGATAATGCACGTCTTGGCGCCGTAGAGGATGCCGGACGGGATGAGGTGCAGCTTGAAGACCTCGCCCTCGCGCACGATGGTGTGGCCGGCGTTGTTGCCGCCCTGGAAGCGCACGACGACATCGGCCTTCTCGGCCAGAAGATCCGTGATCTTGCCCTTGCCTTCGTCGCCCCACTGGGCGCCGATCACGACTGTGCCTGGCACCTACTTCCCTCCGTTCATGATGCTCCTCGCGGCGAGCACGCCGGCCACCGAGGCCTGCACGAGGCCGCGCGTGACGCCGGCCCCGTCGCCGACCGCGTACAGGTTCGCGACGGGGGTCTGCAGGCCCTCGTCGAGCTCGGGTCGAGCCGAATAGAACTTGACCTCGACCCCGTACAGCAGCGTGTCGCGACCGTTCACGCCCGGCGCCAGATGGTCCATCGCCTCGAGGAACTCGAGGACGTCGCGCAGGTGCCGGTAGGGCAGCACGAAGGCGAGGTCGCCGGCGGTGGCGCCGGTGAGCGTCGGCTGCACGGTACCGCGGCGGATGCGGTCCATGGTCGAGCGGTGCCCCTGCTGCAGGTCGCCGAGGCGCTGCACGATGATGTCGTCGCCGAGCAGGTTGGCGAGCCGGGCGATGCTCTTGCCGTAAGCAATCGGGTCGTCGAAGGGGTCGGTGAAGTCGGTCGAGACGAGCAGGGCGAAGTTGGTGCGGTCGGTCTTGAAGCCCGCGTAGCTGTGCCCGTTCACCGTCGTGACGTCGCCGTAGTTCTCGATGCTCACTGCGCCGTAAGGGTTCATGCAGAAGGTGCGGACTGGGTCGTCGAAGCTCGGCGTGTAGTAGATGAGCTTGCTCTCATAGAGCGCGCTGGTGAGCGGCTCCATGACCGCCGCCGCTGTCTCGACGCGGACGCCGATGTCGACGGGGTTGGTGCGCAGGCCGATGTGCAGGCGCTTGCACTCGTCGACGAGCCAGGCGGCGCCCTCGCGGCCGGGGGCGGCGATCACGGCGTCGGCCTCGATGCGGGTGCCGTCCTGCAGGACGACGCCGGTGGCGCGCAGCGCGCTCTGACCGGCCGGCTTCTCGGCGAGGATGCGCTCGACCACGGTGTCCGTGCGCAGGGCGACGCGGGCGTGCAGGTCGTCGCGCATCGCCTTGAGGATCTCGTAGGCGCGCTCGGTACCCATGTGGCGCACCGGCGCCGGTACAAGGGTCATGCCGTGCAGGAGCGCGTCGCGGCGGATCTTCTCGACCTTCTTGCCGCCGCCGCCGTGCAGCTCCTGCGGGGCGCCGTACTCGAGCCATACGCCGTCCACGTACTCGACGAGCTCGCCCAACTGCTGCTTCGACATGAAGCGGTCGAGCCAGCCGCCGACCTCTGTCGAGATCGTCAGCTTGCCGTCCGAGAACGCCCCGGCGCCGCCCCAGCCGCAGGTGATGTCGCACACGTCGCAGCTGGCGCAGCGTCCGGTCTTGCGCGCCGGGCAGGCGCGGCGGTCGATGTCGGGGCCGCGCTCGACGAGCAGCACGCTGGCGCCGTTGCGGCGCACGAGTTCGAGCGCGGCGAAGATGCCGGCTGGGCCGGCCCCCACGACGATCACGTCATAGCGGGTGCGTGCAGCGTCCATCGGTCTGTGCGGGGGAGTTCGAGAGCGGAACGGGCGTCCCTTAACGGGATGATAGCGGTCCACCATCGGCCTGGCAATCACGGTGGGCTTCGCGGAGCCCGGAAGGATGGGTGCGCCGCCGCCGGAGTCACCTCCGCCTCGCGCCCGCCTTCGCGAACCGCACCGCAGACTGATGCGTCACCCTGTCGTCACCATGACGGTACGATGAGAGGGGGCCATGATCCGGACTCGTCTGACACCCGGAGCTGCGAGGCGCCGCGTGCTTCTCGCGGCGGCCGCCTTGTGCGCGCTTGCGCTCACGGGGGCTCTCGCAGGGTGTGGAGCGGGCGCAGAGCCACAGCCGCTCGTGTTCACCGAGGCGCAGAGCGGCGACACCGTGACGGCAGCTGTGGGCGATGTCATCGAGGTCCGCGTCGCAGAGAATCCGTCGACCGGGTACCAGTGGACCTTCACCGCGTCGGGGGGCCTCGGGTCCCACGGCGACGCGTTCATCTCGCCCAGCGCATCCCCGCAAGTCGTGGGCGCGCCCGGCACGCGCGAGGTGACCTTCGTCGTCACCGGGCCCGGTGAGCAGCAGATCATCGGCGTCTACGCACGGCCGTGGGAGTTCGGTCCTGGGCCCTCCCACCCGGATTTCAAGCTCACGATCGCGGTCGAGTAGGCGGCGGGACGGCCCCTGGGTGAGGAACGGGGGCACGCCGCGACAGTTTGCCGCGCCCCCTGCGTGGGAAGGACGCCACCGACCCGTGACGCGGCGGGCGCCGCGCCTCCCGGCTTGGCGCCGGGGCGAAAGGCCCCGCCCCACGGGTCACTATGAGCCAGTTGTGTGGAAGGGGTGAGCCGTGTCAGGACCTCCGTGGGTCGCCACCGTCGACGACGCCAAGGTGCGGGAGGGCGTTCCCGTCGCCGTCTACCCCAAGGGCCTCGCCGTCCTGCTGATAAGGCGCGAGGACGAGCTGTTCGCGATCGCCAACAAGTGCGCCCACATGGCGTGTCCTCTCGAGGCGGGCAAGCTCGACGGGTACACCCTGATGTGCCCGTGTCACGACTGGCGCTTCGACATCCGCGACGGCGAGTTTCTCGACGCGCCCGAACTGAAGCTGGCGACCTACGCTGTCAGGGTCGCGGACGGCAAGGTCCACGTGCGGCTCGAGGAGGCCTGAGATGGCCGACGAGGTCTTTCTCTACGCCCTGAGCACCTGCCCCTGGTGTCGCAAGGCGAAGCAGTTCTTCACCGACAACCAGATCCCGTTCGATTTCGTCGACGTCGACCAGCTGCAGGGCGCCGCGCAGGACGCGGCCGCCGAGAAGGCGCGCGAGCTCAGCGGCGGCCGCCGCTATCCGGTCGTCGTGATCAACGGTGAGGTCGTGGCCGGCTACAACCCGGACCGCTATCTCGAACTGCTCAGGTCGAGGTGGTGATGGCGATGACCGACGTGACCCGCAGGGACGCCCTGCGCTACCTGTTCGAGAAGGTCGTCGACCCGCTGGGCTACAAGTTCACGCCGGACGAGGAGCTCGCCGACTTTCTCCTCGAGCAGGAGGTCAAGCTCGAGCAGGACCACGAGGCGCCGTACTGCCCCTGTCAGGGGCGCAGCGGCGTGCGCGCCGAGGACATGCAGGTCGTCTGTCCGTGCATCCCCTTCCACCGCGAGCACTTCGACAAGATGAAGCGCTGCTGGTGCGGGCTCTTCGTGCACAAGGACGTGACCGACCCCGACAGCCTGCCCCAGTTCCCGCCGGACGAGGCCTGAGAGGAGGACGCGATGTGGCATGAGGCCGCGCGGCTCGACGACATCGTCCCCGGGGGGACCAAGTACGTCCGCGTAGCGGAGGAAGAGATCTGCCTCTGCAACTACGACGGGACGATCTACGGCGTGAGCCGCCGCTGCGGGCACCAGAACGCGCCGCTCGACCAGGGCGCCCTCGAGGGCTGGATCTTGACCTGCCCCCTGCACGACGCCCAGTTCGACATCCGCACCGGCAAGAACCTGAGCTGGCCGATCGACCACTACTTCGGCGAGGAGCCGCCGTCCGAGCCCAGGGCACGCTTCGACAGGCTCGAGAAGCGGCTGCAGTGGAAGACGCGCGTCCACGACCTGCGGACGTACCCGGCGCGGGTGACCGACGCCGGGGCGATCGAGGTCGAGGTCGAATGACGAGACAAGCAACGTCCCAAGGAGGGCCAATGGCGTTCGAACTGCCGCCGCTGCCGTACGCTGACGACGCGCTCGAGCCGGTCTACTCGGCGAAGACGATCAGCTTCCACTACGGCAAGCACCACAAGACCTACGTCGACACGCTCAACAAGCTGACCGAGGGCACGGACCTGGCGGGCAAGTCGCTCGAGGACGTGATCAAGGGGGCCGCGCCGGGCCCGCTCTTCAACAACGCGGCCCAGGTCTGGAACCACACCTTCTTCTGGAACGGCATGAAGCCGGGCGGCGGCGGCGCGCCATCCGGCGACGTGGCCGACAAGATCAGCGCGGCCTTCGGCAGCTTCGACGAGTTCGTCGAGGCCTTCAAGACAGCCGCCATGGGTCGCTTCGGCAGTGGCTGGGCCTGGCTCGTGGCCGAGGGCGGGGCGTTCAAGATCGTCAGCACGCCCAACGCCGAGACGCCGCTCACCACGGCGGCGACGCCGCTCCTGACCGTGGACGTCTGGGAGCATGCTTACTACCTCGACTACCAGAACCTGCGCCCTGCCTACGTGCAGGCGTTCTTCGACAAGCTCGTGAACTGGGAGTTCGTGGCCCGGAACCTGGCCAAGGCCGGCTGAGAGACCGGGCGAGGCGCGTGGGGGCGGGCGCCGGAGGGCGCCCGCCCCCACGCGTGACGGGCGGCGGACCGCCAGGGCCGCCGCCCGTCACGCGCTTTCGCCGGCACGTCGCCGGCCTGCCCTTGTCGCCACAGCCCCGCGGGCGTATGGTGCCGCGTAGTACGCAATCGGCCCATACAAGGGGGGGCTCACATGAAGTTCGAGGATCTCAAGGCGTTCCTGTTGCGCGGGAACATCGTCGATCTGGCCGTGGCGTTCGTCGTCGCCGTTGCTTTCGGGGCCGTGGTCGCATCGCTGGTCAACGACATCATCATGCAGATCGTCGCCGCGATCATCGGCCAGCCCGACTTCTCGGGGCTGTCCTTCACCATCAACGGCAGCCCGATCTACTACGGCAAGTTCCTCAACGCCATCATCACGTTCGTGATCGTCGGTACAGTGGTGTTCTACTTCGTCGTCGTCCCGGTGAACGCGATGATGGCGAAGTTCAAGAAGGAGCCGCCGCCGGACCCGAGCATCAAGAAGTGCCCGGAGTGCCTGAGCGACATCCCGGCCGACGCGCGGAAGTGCGCCTTCTGCGCTTCGCCGCAGAACATGGGCGACATGCCGGCGGAGGCCTGAGCGCCTGACCGTCGGTTCGCGAGACAGTGATCCGAGGCGCCGGGGAATGCCATAGAGCGCCGCTCCCGAGGCCTGCCCGGGGGGCAAGGGAGGGCCGGAT
>Ga0315281_10004369_pt1 | contig 20517 bp, 18 predicted proteins | sample YL17G07_0_MG_FD_204540 | JGI IMG/M metagenome (GOLD analysis project Ga0315281, IMG submission 204540) | Sediment microbial communities from Yellowstone Lake, YNP, Wyoming, USA - YL17G07_0 | ecosystem: Environmental > Aquatic > Freshwater > Lake > Sediment | place: USA: Wyoming | collected...
CGGCCAACACCGTCCGGGGGTCGCGCACCAGGTCGAGGGGTAGGCCGTCCTTGTAGACACCGCCGGCGGCGTGGAACGTGACGTGCGTCGCCTGAGGGAGCACGCCGGCCAGGTCGAGCAGAACGGACGGCGCGACCCCGCCCCAGCGCACGTCGTCGACGGACCAGCCCTCCACGCAGTGGAAGTCGACCTTCTCGTCGAGACGCTCCAGCGTCAGCCAAGCCGCGTTGTCGATAGTCTGCGGCCTCTCCACGAGGCCGTCCACGGTCACCACCCAGTCCCGCGGCGGCTCTGTCGGGGGTTGTCGCTCGACGCTGCGCACAGGGAACGAACCGAAGAGGCTCTCCGGGGCGGTCACGGCGCCCTTCAGACTCGTGCCGCCGCGACGCAGGATCTCGGCCAGCCCGACCAGGCCGGCGACGATCCCGGCGGCGCCCGCCACGAACCACTTGCGCGTGAAACGGACACGACCAGCGCTTGCGTTATCTCTTGCTTCATCGTCGGTCATCGTGGTCGTGTTGTTCCCTTCGCAGCGCTCCGCCGCACCTCGTCTCGCACACGACCGTTCTGCCTCCTCTGCGACTTGCGGAACGGTCCGCACACCCTGCCGGCCGGAGGGCGGCTCGCACTTGTCGCGGCCGGCAGACGGGCCCAAGCGCGGCGCTGTCAGTCCTGGCAACACGAAGGCGTCGTGCTATGCGAGCGCAGGGTCGCAGGATGACCGATCAGGACATCGCGAAGGCTAGCGCACCATCGCGCATGGCATACAATGCGTGCGGCGCGACGCTAAGCTCTACCTTAGCGTTCCGGGACGCGACCCCCCGGGGGGATGAAGACGGTCCGGCGCACGCCGGCGACTGGAAGGAGATCGACCATGACCGAACGCCCACCGTCGACCCGACCGCGAGCACGGCTCACTCTGGCCGTGCTTGTCGTCCTCGGGGCTCTCGCGGTCTTGCTCGCGCTGGCGCCGCTCGCCTCGGCGGCGACGCCCACCTTCAGCGGCACCTTCAGCGGCGACAAGTACCCACGCTTCTTGCCCACCGACCACACCACGGCGTCGTTCCAGATCAAGTTGAACGGCTCCTCGCCGTACCACTTCACGGATGGCTACTACCACCTCAAGCTGGCCTTCTGCCCGACCAGCACCTACGACGCGGCCGCGGCGCGCGGCTACACGTGGAACGACGCGGCAGTCGCCTGGGTGCAGGTGCAGGACGACTGGTCCGAGTTCCCCCAAGTGCAGATCCTCAACGACATGATCCAGACCGGCAGCAACAGCAACATCCTCTGGCGCTTCGCGCAGTTCGGCGACGACTCGGTCAGCACTACCTTCCCGACGACACCGTGGTACGCCTTCTGGCTGCTGTGCCCCGTGACGGGCAACGACGCCGAGGCGCAGGTCTGCGACACGCCGGTGCAACTGACCCTGCTGAACATGAAGTCCGACGGCGGCTGGGTGCACAACGCGCTGCCCAGCGGCATCGGGACCGCCCAATACGGCAGCCGCGCCGAGACGGGGAACAACGGCAGCTACACCGCCCCCTGGGGCCTCGAGAAGGTCGAGCCCAACCAGGGTCTCGGCAACGCACCCGCGGACGACGGCGCCGCCGACATCATCCCGGCGCCGGCCTACAACGGCGGCTTCTCCTTGTACGCGCCGTATTCGTCGACCTCGCCTTATCTCTTCTGGGTGAGCGAGCAGAAGGGCAACAAGACCTGGCCCTCTCCGTCAGCCGCGACGCTGCAAGTCCCGTTCCCCGACACCAACGTGGCGTTCGACAACACGCTCGGCGCCGACATGACGCCGCCGAGCGCCCCGACTCACCTCACCGCCACACCGGCGGGCTCGACGGTCGCCCTGACTTGGACCGCCGCCAGCGACGCTGCGGGCGTGGCCGGCTACCGCGTCTACCGCTGGACCGACCCGACACCATTCAACGGCCGCACCACGTACACCCCGTCTCACCGCCTGCTGCCAAGCCCTGGCAGCTGGGTGACGACGGCCGGGGCCACCGCCTACGCGGACACAGCCGTCGCCGCCGGGGTCACCTACCACTACGAGGTGCGCGCCATCGACGCGGCCAGCAACATGGGGTCGCGCTCGAACACGGCGACGATCGACAGGACGGCGCCGACGACCACCGACGACGCCCCTCTCGCGTGGGTCACGGGCCGCTCACGGACGGTCACGTTCACCGCCACCGACCAAGCCGGCGGCAGCGGCGTCGCCGCGACGTTCTCCAGTGTCGGCGGGTTGCCGCCGCGTATCGGCGGGTCGGTGACGGTGGCGATCCCGTGCAAGCGCCATCGCGACAGGATCGTCACCGTTCGGTACTGGTCCGTCGACGCCGCCGGCAACGTCGAGAGCCCGAAGAGCTGCCAGGTGAAGTTCGACATGCTGCCGCCGGTGACCCAGTTGACGGCGCCGCTCGCACCGGTGGTCGGACCTGCGACCGTCCAGATCAGCGCATCTGACGCCAGCTCGGGGGTGGCGGGCACCTGGCACCGGACGGACGGCGGCGCCTGGCTCGCCGGGACCGTGTTCCAAGTCGCTGGCGCCGGCGACCACTGGGTCGAGTTCTACTCGGCCGACGTCGCCGGCAACGTCGAGCCGGTCCGCGGCCAGACCGTCACGATCCCGGCCGCCAAAGCGGCGGGCCGACACGCCCGGACGGTCGCGCCTACTGGTTCTCGAGCAGCTCGTCCTCGCTGACGTCGCGCACGACACGCGCCGGCACGCCCACGAGCACCTTGCGCGCCGGCGCGTCCTTCGTGACGACGGCCCCGGCCGCGATGAACGCCTCTTCGCCGATCTCGATGCCCGGGCAGAGCACGACGCCGCCGCCGACGCGGGCGCCGCGGCGGATGGTCGCGCCCCTGATGAGCTCGTGACGCCTCTCGGTGCGGCCCATGAAGTTGTCGTTCGTCGTCTGTACGCAGGGCGCGATGAAGCAGCGGTCCTCGATCGTCATATATGCGGTGATGTACACGTTCGTCTGGATCTTCGTGAGGTCGCCGATCGTGGTGTCGTTCTCGACCACGCTGCCCCGCCCCACGATCACCCGTTCGCCCAGCGTGCAGCGTTCGCGCACCCCCGCGTAGTCACCGAGGATGCAGCCGGGGCCGAGCGTCGTGCCGCGATAGACGACGGCGCCGGTGCTGATCACGCAACCGGCGCCGAGCACGAGCGGCGCCAGCTCGCCGCGCTTCGCCGTAGAGGTCGGCGAGAGCGACGGCGCCTTGCCGAGCACGGCGCCGTCCTGGATGAAGCAGCCGTCGCCGATCACGGTCTCGTCGTACACGACGACGTTGGCCCCGAACGTGACGCCCTCGCCGACGACGACCCTGTCGCCGAGCAGCAGGTTCACGCCCAGGTCCGAGGCATACAGGGCCATGTCAGAGCTCCGTCGTGTTCACGGGCCGGCCGCCCTCGCGCAGGCTCCGCTCCATGGCCTCGAGGACGCGGACCACGTTGAGCGCGTCGCGCCCGTCGCTGCGCGGCTGCCGGTCGTTGAGGATGCAGTCGACGAAGTGCGCGCACTCGACGCGCAAGGGCTCGTCGTTGCCGATCCTCGGGATGTGGATGTCGCCGAAGTGCAGGGTGACGAACTCACCGTAGGTGTCGAACTGGGTGCGGGTCGTCGTGGCGCCCTTGTCGTAGACGGTAACCTTGCGGTCGGCTTCCATGTCGTCGAAGACCACCATCTTCTTCTCGCCGACCACGGTGATCTTGCGCGACTTGTGCGGGTCGAGCCAGCTGACGTGCAGATGGCCGACCATGCCGCTGGGATAGCGGATGTAGCCGAACACGACGTCCTCGACGTCGTCCTGCAGGTAGCACTCGCCGCGCGCCGACACCTCCTGAGGCTCTTCGCCGGTGAGGTAGTTGATGACCGAGATGTCGTGAGGCCCGAGGCTCCAGAGGGCGTTCTCGTCCTTGCGCACCTTGCCCAGATTGAGGCGGTTGGCGTACACGTAGAAGACGCGGCCCAACTCGCCGGCGTCGACCAACTGCTTCATCTTGTCGACCGCCGGGTGATACTCGAGCAGGTGGCCGACCATGAGTTTCACGCCCTTGGCGGCGGCCGTCGAGACGAGTTCCTCGGCGTCGGCCGCCTTGAGCGCGACGGGTTTCTCGATGAAGGTGTGCTTGCCGGCTTCGAGGGCACGCTTGCCAAGCGCGTAGTGGGTCGGCACCGAGGTGGCGACGACGACCGCGTCCAGGCTGTCGTCGCCCAGCAGGACGTCGAGGTCGTCGGTGATGACAGCGTTCGGGTACAGACCGCGCGCCTTGGCGAGGTTCGCCTCGTCGAGGTCGCAGCAGAAGGCGAGCTCGGCGTCGGCGAGGCGGTCGAAGTTGCGCGCCAGGTTGGGACCCCAGTAGCCGAGACCGACCACGCCGACGCGGACCTTGTCGCTCACGGGTTCGTCACCATCCTCACTGGGCCGGGCCCGCGGCCGCCTGCGGCGGCCGTCCCCCCGGCCGCCTCACAGTTTCCAGACCTTGCCGGCGCTCGGGATTCCGGCGGTCGCGTTGCGGAAGTCGACGACGAGCTGCGCCCGCTCGACGACCTGGCGGTAGTCGATCGACGTGTGCGCCGTGACGATCACCACGGCGTCGTAGCCGGCCAGCGGCCGCCCGTCGCCGAGGTCGACCGACGAGAGACCGAGGTCGTCCAGCCGCGGTACGTAGGGGTCGTGGTAGGCGACCTCCGCGCCGTGCGTCTGCAGGTTGCGGATGACCTTGAGAGCCGGCGACTCGCGCAGGTCGTCGATGTCGGCCTTGTAGGCGACGCCCAGCACCAGCACCTTCGCCCCGTTGAGACTCTTGTGGCGCGTGTTCAGCGCGCGATGGAGCTTGTCGACACAGAAGTAGGGCATGTTCTCGTTGACCTTGCCGGCCAGTTCGATGAACTCCGTCCAGAAGTCGAACTCGCGCGCCTTCCACGACAGGTAGAAGGGGTCGACGGGGATGCAGTGGCCGCCGAGGCCCGGCCCAGGCTGGAACCTCATGAACCCGAACGGCTTCGTCGCCGCCGCGTCGATGACCTCCCAAACGTCGATGTCCATGCGGTCGCAGAGCATGGCGAGCTCGTTCATCAGGGCGATGTTGACGCTGCGGAAGATGTTCTCGAGCAGCTTGGCCATCTCCGCGGCCTCGGGGCTCCTCACCGGCACGAGCTGGTCGAGCGCCGCGCCGTAGACCTCGAGCGCCTTCTGCGTGCAGGCCGGCGTGAGACCGCCGATCACCTTCGGCGTCGTCTTCGTCGTGAAGTCGGTCCGCCCCGGATCGACGCGCTCGGGCGAGAAGGCGAGGTGGAAGTCGACCCCGGCGCGCAGTCCAGAGCCTGCTTCGAGGATCGGCGCGAGCTCGTCACGCGTGGTGCCCGGATACGTGGTGCTCTCGAGGGCGACGAGCTGGCCGCGCCGCAAGTGGCCGGCCAGCTCGCGCGTCGCCTCTTTGACCAGGGTGAGATCGGGCTCGCGATTGGCGTTGAGCGGCGTCGGCAGGCAGATGATGACCGCCTCACAGTCTCCGGCGGCGGCGTAGTCCGGGGTCGCGCGCAGCCTACCCCCCTCGACGACGCGCTTGAGGTCGGCCCCGGCGACGTCCTGGATGTAGCTCTCGCCCGCGTTGACCTGTTCGCAGCGCTCGACGACGGCCTCGATACCGACGACCTCCGTCCCCGCATCGGCGAACACCATGGCGAGAGGCAGGCCCACGTATCCGAGTCCGATGATCGCGATCTTCACTGTCGACGCGCCTCCGCGAGTCTGTGGGGTGGCCGCAGAACGGACAACGCATTCTACTGCATCGGAGGACGGCGGCCGAACCAGGCGGAGGTACAATCGCGCCATGAACGGTACACGGCGACCGGACGTCGAGCGTCTGCCCGCGGACCTCGACCGCTTTCTCGGCGACTTCTTCGACCGTCGGGGATGGCAGGCCGAGATAAAGTTCGACCCGGCCGAGAACCTGCTCTTCCTCGACGTCCGCCTCGGGACCGGGCGGCTGTCTGATGACGACCGCTTCTTCTCGCTCGTCGAGTACTTCACCCGCGCCCACCGCGGGACGCTGCGCAAGGCAGGTGGCCTCTCGCTCAAGTGTCGCCTGTTCGACGCCGACGGCGCCGATCTCACGGCACGCCTGCACCAGCGTGGGGCGGCCTACCTCGACGACCAGCATTTCGGACCGTCCATGCGCCGCCGCCTCGCCTGGCTCGGCTTGCGACGCCGTCTGGTGCGCGCGGTGCTCCCCGGAGCCCTTCTGTGGGCCGTGGCCGTCGTCCTGGTCACCGCCGGCATCGGCCTGCCGCTCTCCACCACGGTCGCGCTCGCCCTGGGCGCCCTTGCCGTACAGGCGGCGCTGACCTCGATCCAGGTGGCGCACCGGCACTGAGCTTCCGCAGGCAGTCCCGGCAGGCCCACGTGGAGCCCGCACGTATCTGACCGCACGATCGGACGCCCCGCAGGAGTGCCCCGCCTCGAGGCGAAGGACAGCGCATGGCTGACCAGGCTCGACCAGACGACCCCGTCCTGAAGGTCCTCGAGGGCCTCGCTGCCGTCGAGGACGCCAGCTCGGTCGAGGCCGCGCTTCGTGCCGCCGTCGAGGTAGCCTGCGCGGCCACCGCGTCGCGGCGCGGTCTCGCCGGCCTGTCCGACGGCGAAGCGGTCACCGCCGGCGAGTGGTTCGACGTCGCCGCGGGTTGGACCAGCGCGCAGCTGCGCTGGGAGCGGGGCGAGGGAGCGCCGGGCCGAGTCTGCGACTCGGCTACGCCGTTGGCGTGCAACCATCTCCCCGAGACCACCGAGTGCCTCCCGGAGACCACCGGCGTGCTGCGGCTCACGCGTTTCACCTGCGTACCGGTGCGCGTCGGCGACGGCGAGCCCCTCGGTTTCATCGAGGTCGGCGATCGGGAGACCGACTACACGGCCGACGAGGTCCGTTGCCTGCTTCTGATAGCGCGCCACACGGCGGACCGCCTCACGGCGCTGGCGGCCGTGGAACGTCAGGATGCCGAGCAGCGGTCGTGCACGGAAGCGCTGCTCGGCGGTCGCGAGCTCTTCTCGCTCGATCCGGAGGTGGTCCTCACCGAGGCCGCCGCCCGCGCCCGGGAGCTGACGGGCGCCGAAGACGTGATCGCGCTGCAGCTCGAGAACAGCCGTCAGCTGTACGCGCGGGAGCTCGACCAGGAGGAGCGCCAGGCGCTCGAAGAGGCGGCCAGGACGCGGGCGCCCGCTGCAGCGGGCGCCCGCGTCCTGGCCGTCCCGCTCTTCGGCGGCGAAGGTCTGCTCGGCGCCCTCCTCGTGCGCGACGTCCCCGCGACGCTCGTCGGCGAGCGCCGCGAGGCGCTCGACGCGCTCGCGGCGCGCACCTGCGTCGCGCTCGAGCACGCGCTTCTCTACCGCACTCAGGCCGACATCGCCCGCCGTCTGCAAGAACGGCTGCTACCGCTCGACCCCCCGGAGGTACCGGGTCTGGATGTGGCCGTTGTTTACCGCTCCGCCAGCCACGGCGCCGGCCGCGGCGGCGACTTCGTCGACTTCTACAGCCGGACGGGCGGCCATCTGGCGATCGCCATCGGCGATGTCGCCGGCAAGGGCGTCGACGCCCTGGCGACGACGGTGGTCGTCAAGTACTCGCTGCGCGCCGCCGTGAACGGCGGCGCCGTGTCCTGGCCGGCACGTCCCGGCGCCACCCTGCAGGAGCTGCACAACGCGATGCTCGGCGAGCTCGACGCGGAGCGCTTCGTCACGCTCCTCTTCGCGCTCGTCAGCGTGCGCCGCGGCGCGCTCCAGCTCGCCACCGCCGGACATCCGGCGCCGTTCGTGGTGCGCGCGACGGGCGTCGAGCGTCCCCTGCTACTCACCGCGCCCGCGATCGGGGTCGACCCCGAGGCCGCCCTGAGCCCCTACCCGTCAGAGACGCTCCAGCTCGAACGCGGCGACTGCGTCGTTTTCTTCACCGACGGCATCGCCGAGCTGCGCGACGCGCGCGGCGGCTTCTTCGAGGACGCAATGCCGACGACCCTCGCCGGCTTGCACGACCGCGCGGCGGCCGAGGTCGTCGCCACCCTCCTCCGCGAGGCCGAACGATTCGCCGCACGGCCGCCGGCCGACGACATCGCGGTCGTCTGTCTGCGCCTGGCGCGACGCCCCGACGTCATCCCCGGCGCGCCGGCGGCCGATGCCGCCGGGAAGGACTCCGATGACGATGGGGGAACAGGTGAGACCTGACACCAATGCGCACGCCTCAAAGGAGGCCGCCATGCAGACGCCCGACAGGCGCCGGCAACAAGGACTCATCCGCGAAGCGCTCTACATCTTCCTCGCCGTTGCCATCGTTATGGCGGTGTTGCTGGACGGTGTCGCGCTGTTCACCGTCCAGCAGGACGCCCGCGACGACGCCTCCGACGCCGGCGCGGCGGCGAGACAGGCCTACGTGGAGACCGGCAGTGTCGAGCAGGCCCGCGCGGCGGCCGAGAAGCACGTGGAGTCCAAGAACGCCGACCTCGTCGACTTCTCGGCCTCGACGACGGGCGGTTCCGCTGCAGGCACGTTCACGGTCACGGTCCAGCACCACGCCGACACGTATATCTTCAAGTACCTGAGCTATCTCCCGGGCCTCGACAACTGGGTCGACGACATGGAGAACCCGACGATCACGCGCACCACGGAGTAGGCGCTCGAAGCCAGCGACGGCGGCGCCGGTCGGAGGCCGGAGCTCGGCGCCTCAGTGTGTGGTGAGCAGGCCCTGGCGGACGCTATGCCGCCGCAGCCCGAGCGCGACGATCTCGTCCACGAGCTCGCGGTTGCCCAAGCCCGTGGCCTCCCACAGACGCGGGAAGGCGCTCATCGCCGTCATCCCGGGGATCGTGTTGATCTCGTTCACCAGGATGCGGCCGGTGGCGCGCTCGACGAAGAAGTCACAGCGCGCATAGCCGTCGCAGTCGATGGCCGCGAAGGCGCGCACCGCCAAGTCGCGCACCTCCTGCGTCTGCGCCGGCTCCAGCGCCGCGGGGATCGTGAACGTCATCATGCCGTCGGTGTACTTGGCCTCGTAGTCGTAGAACTCGTTCCCGGGCACGACCTCCCCGGGCAACGACGCGCGCGGCTGTTCGTTGCCGAGAACGGCGCACTCGAGCTCGCGCCCGTCGACCGCCGCCTCGACGATCACCTTGCGGTCGTATCGTGAGGCCAGCTCGAGGGCTGGCCCCAGCTCGCCACGGTCGTGTGCCTTGGTCATGCCGACGCTCGAGCCCAGGTTGCAGGGCTTGACGAAGACCGGGTAGTCGAGGCGCCCCTCGACGGCGGCGATCGCCAAGGGGCCGGTGCAGCCATCGTCCCGCAGCACGAGGTACTCGACCTGGGGCAGCCCGGCGGCGGCGAACACGGCCTTCATGAGCTCCTTGTCCATGCCGACGGCGCTCGCCGCCACGCCGGCCCCGGCGTATGCCAGGCCGGCGCACTCGAGCAGGCCCTGGATCGTGCCGTCCTCACCGAAGGTGCCGTGAAGGATCGGGAAGGCGACGTCGATCGCCAGAGACTCGCCGCCCACACGAAGGCCCGGCCGTGTGGGATCGACGGACAGGTCGACGTCGGTGCACGGCACCGCCTCGAGGCCGTCGTGCAAGGCCGCCCGGAGGTCGCGCGGGCGGAGCCAGCGCCCTTCGCGTGACAGGCCGACGGGCACGATCTCGTACCTGCGGGGATCGAGGGCGCCGACGACGAAGCTGGCCGAGGCGAGCGAGATCTCGTGTTCCGCCGAACGTCCCCCGAAGATGAGGGCCAGACTGAGCATCGCGGGCAAGCTTAGCGACGGCGACCCGGCGCGTAAACTCGCGCGGCTCACCCGTCCGCGGCCGACTCGGCGGGCGCAGTGACGATGGTCGTGCGGACCATGTGGTCGAGCAGCGTCCCCAGCGCCTTGAGCTCGAGCAGCGTCTCGCCCGGCGAAGGGAGCTCCCCGACGGCGAGGGCGTCCCCGAGCACGTCCACCACCGCGGCATGCACCGTCTGCCAGCCCTTCACGAGGTCGAGCCGGGCGAAACCCAGGCCGAGGCGGTACCCGGTCTCGCGCGCCGCGTCCTCGTGGAGCCGGCGCGACAGCGCCGGCAACTCGTACGCCTCGGCCTCGCTGGTCGCGATCAGGTCGTCGATGAGCTTGCGCAAGAAGCGGTCGCCGACGGGGCTCGCCATGAGCTCCCGGTACTCGTCGCCGGCCGAGACAGACTGAAGCGCGGCAAGCCAGCGCTCGCGCAGTTGCTCGCGGTGGTCACGAAGGATGAAAGGAAGACGCTGCATCGGTCTCACCCAGCCGCGCGGCGCGCGATGAGCGCCGCGGTCGCGCCGGCGCCGACGCCGTTGTCGATGTTCACGACGACCAGGCCCGGGCTGCAACTCTGCAACATGCCGAGCAGGGCCGCCTCGCCGCGACCGCCGAGCCCGTAGCCGGTCGATGTCGGCAACCCGATCACCGGTACGTCGACGAGACCGGCGACGACGGAGGGCAGCGCGCCTTCCATGCCCGCCGCGACGACGATCGCGGCGGCGCCGGCGGCGCGCACCTCGTCGAGAGGCCCGGCAAGACGGTGCAGTCCGGCCACGCCGACATCGTAGGCGGTCACGACCGCAACCCCCATGGCGCGGCACACGGCGGCCGCTTCTTCTGCGACGCCGACGTCGCTCGTCCCCGCGGCGAGGATGCCGGCGACGCCGCGCGCCGCAGGCGGCGCGGCGCCCCGCCGGCGCACGACGAGTACCCTGCTTCGGGAGTCATACTCGGCGCCTGGCTGCCGCTCGGCGACCGCCTCCGCCTGCGCCCCGCTGGCGCGGGTGCACAGCACGGTGTCGCTGTGCTCGAGGTAGCCATCGACGATGGCGACGAGCTGTTCCACGGTCTTTGCCTCGGCGTAGACGAACTCGGGGGCGCCTGCACGGGTACCGCGCGTCACGTCGAGGCGCGCGAAGTCGCCCACGCCGACGTATCCCAGGTCTCTCAGCGCGATCGCTGCGTCTTCCGCCGTGCGACGCCCCGCCGCAACGTCGGCGAGGAGCTCGTCGAGTGCCCCGTGCATGCTGCGGCATTTCGCGTGCGGAAACGATTTCCTGCCGCCGAGCCTCGGCTTCAGCTCGCTCCCCCAGCGCGGGTATACTCGGTCCACACGCGCACGGAGCCGCGTGGCCACGGGGCCACGGGAGCCCGCGCCGACCAGGACTCCCGCATGCCGACGACCGAACGCCGCGTCTATCGCTCGCGCTCCACCCGCCGCTGGTTCGGCTACGCCCTCGCGGCGGTGGTCGCCGTCGCCGCCGCCGGTCTCGCCTACGAGCTCATCGGACTGCCGAGGGTGGCCGCCGTGTCGCCCTTGCGCGGCGGGTACGTGAACATCGGCACGCCGGTCATCGTCCTCCGCGTCCACGGGCTGGACGACCTGGAGGGCCTGCGCGTCACCCTGGACGGCCGCGACGTGACCGGGATGGCGAGGTGGGAGGGCGAACGCCTGACCCTCGCCGGTGTCGAGCTCGAGGACGGCGGCCACACGGTGCACGTGGGCGCCGACAGCTCCAACCTGCTCCGGCGCCGCCTCGATGAGCGCGTCGACTTCACCGTCGACACGGTGGCGCCCAGCATCACGCTCGACCCGGACAGCGCCGACGGGAAACTGAACACGTCCCCCCCGGAGGTCGCCGGCTCGACCGAGCCGCGGGCCCGCGTCGAGCTCACCGGTGGCGCGCGCGCCATGACGACGTTCGCCGACGCCGACGGCCGCTTCGTCCTGCGGCCGGACCTGGCGTCGGGTCCGGGGGCGCTCCTGTTCGTGGCGACCGACGCCGCCGGCAACGCCACGGCCAAGGCCCTACCCGTCTACGTGGATGCGATCCCGCCGACCCTTGTGGTCGACGACCTGGCGAGGACTATCCGCCGGGCCACGTTCACGGTACGCATGACGGCCGCCGACACGGAGAGGGCGCCGAAGCTCACCGCCGTGCTCGACGGCGAGCAGGTGGACGTGGCCGGACACGTGGGCGCGGCGCGCCTCCGCCTCGTGCAGCTGGCTCAAGGCAAGCACACGCTCGTCGTCACGGCGAGGGACCGCGGCGGGAACGCCGCCAAAGCACGACGCGTCTTCGTCGTCGACAGCACCGAGCGACTCGGTGTCGCGGCGCTGTGGCCCGGCGCCCGCGGACGCGACGTGCGCGCCCTGCAAGACCTGCTGGACGAGCGTGGTTTCTACGACGGCAGGGCCAGCGGCACCTACAACAAGGCGACGGCCGAGGCCGTCGAGTCGTTCCAGCAGACGTTCGGCCTGCCCGTCGACGGGCGCGTCGACGGGACGACGCTGACCGCTCTTGGCGGACGCATCGTTGTCGACCTGTCCGACCTCACACTGCGCTTCGTCCAGGCCGGCAAGGTGGTGAACACGTACCGCGTCGCGACAGGACAGAGCGCCTACCCCACGCCGACGGGGACGTACGCCGTCGTGCGCCTGATCGTCGACCCCACATGGTACCCGCCGAACTCTGACTGGGCCAAGAACGCGAAGCCGATCCCACCGGGAACCGCGAACCCGCTCGGCACGCGCTGGATCGGGACGAGCGCCCCCGGCGTCGGCATCCACGGCACCCCGGACGACTGGACGATCGGCACCTACGCCTCGCACGGATGCATCCGCATGCACATCCCCGACGTCGAGGACCTCTACCCGCGGGTGGCGCTCGGCATGACGGTCGTCATCCAGCACTAGAGGCCGCAGCGCGCATGGCAGAGATCGCAGCGTTCCGCGGCAGCCGGTATGACGGCGCGCGCGTCACCATGGACGACATCGTGTCGCCGCCGTACGACGTGCTGAGCGACGACGACGTCCGCGAGCTCCGCTCGCGCAGCCCGTACAACGCCGTTCACGTCGACGTCCCGGCGGCGACGGCAGGCGTCGACCCGTCCGCGTCGCCCGGTGAGGCCGACACCGACGCCTACGCGCGTGCGGCGGCGACGTTCCGGCGCTGGCACGACGAAGGCGTCCTGGTCCGCGACGAGACGCCGTCGATCTACCTCCTCGAGCACGCGTACCGCGGTCCGGACGGCTTCGAGCGCCTGCGGCAGGGCGCCGTCGCCCGCCTGCGCCTGGCCGACTTCTCCGAGGGTGTCGTGTTCCCGCACGAGAAGACGCACGCCGGACCGAAGGTCGACCGCCTGAACCTTCTGCGCGCCACGCGCGCCGCCATGAGCCAGGTCTTCATGCTCTACCCTGACGACGACGGCGCGGTGACCGCCGCGCTGGCGGCGGCGGCCGACGCCGCCTTCGGCGGCCCCGCCGCCGCCGAGGTGGTGCACGACCGGGACGGCAACACGCACCGCCTGGCGCGGCTGAACGGCGCATCGGCCGCGCGCGTGTGCGACCTTCTGCGCGGCCAGAAGCTGATCATCGCCGACGGCCACCACCGCTACGAGACGGCGGTCCGCTATCGCGACGAGCGACGAGCCGCCGGCGACTCGAGCGCCGAGTGGCTCATGGTCTACCTCTGCAGCATGAACGACCCTGGGCTGATGGTCTTTCCGACCCACCGCCTGCTCAAGGGCGTGGAGATCCCCCCCATGGACGTCGTCCTCGAGCGCCTGCGGCCGCACTTCACGGTGTTCGCCGAACGGGGGTCCGACGCCGCCAGCTGCCAGATCCTCACGACGCACCTGCACACCTTCGCCGAGCCGGGCAAGGTGTTCGGGCTGTACTTCCCGCGCGAAGCTGCCTGTTGCACGATCGAGCTGCGCGATCTTTCGAGTGTCGGCCACCTGCTCGACGAGGGCTTCTCACCCGTGTCCGCGCGCCTCGCGGTCACGATCCTCCATCACCTGATCTTCCGCGACGTGCTCGGCATGGATCCCTCCGCGACCGAAGGGCACATCGACTACGTGACGAACTCGGCGGAGGCGTTCCGGAGGTTGTCGGGCGGTGGCTACACGCTGGGCGCCTTCATCAACGCGACCCAGATCAGTGAGGTGCGCGCCGTCGCCGAGCGACGCGAGACGATGCCGCAGAAGTCCACGTACTTCTATCCCAAGCTGCTCACCGGGCTCGTCTTCGACGCGCTCGGCGACGGCTGAACGTGCCGGACGCGTCTGGCCGCCTTCGGGTCCGTGCGGGACGTCGTCGTCATCTTCTTCTCATCCATGGTCATCGCCTACTCGGGCGCGCTGATGCCCGGACCCATGCTCGCCGTGGTGGTCGCCGAGACGCCGCGCCAGGGAGCCAGGGCGGGGCCCCTGGTCGTCCTCGGCCACAGCATCCTCGAGCTGGTCCTGCTTGCGGCCCTGATCGTGGGTCTGGGGCCGCTGCTCGAGCGCGAGGGGGTTCGGGCCACCCTGTCGCTCGTCGGCGGCGCCATGCTGGCGGTCACCGGCGGCGCCATGGTGGCCGCCGTCGCCCGCGACACGGTGCGGCTCGAGTGGAGCGCCGAGGGCGCGGCGACGGGCCGAACGCGAACGGTGCTGGGCGGCATCGTCTCGAGCCTCGCCAACCCCTACTGGACGATCTGGTGGGCGACCATCGGCTTGGGCCTTCTGACCAAGGCGTACGCGCTCGGGCTCGCGGGTCTGGTCGCCTTCTACGTCGGCCACATCCTCGGCGACCTCACCTGGTACTCGGCCGTGAGCGGCGCGATCGCCGCCGGGCGGCGCTGGATCAGCGACAAAGGCTACCGGGTGATGATTTCCGTGGCCGCCGCCTTCCTGCTCGTCTTGGCGGCGTGGTTCGTGGTCTCGGGGCTGCGCACGCTGCTCGGCTGAGCCGCGGCACTCAGGCCTGGCCTGCCCGCCGCCCGAGTTCGCCCAGCGCCCCTAGTACGTCGTCGTCCAGCCCCTGCGGCGCGTGCGCGGCGAGGATCTCATCGACCTGCGCCCGCGCCGCTTCGACCGTGCTCAGACCGCCGGCGGCGTGCCAGGCCTCGAAGCTGTCCTGGTTGCCGAGATCGCGCAGGAGCCACTCGCCGGCGCGCATGTTCCGCCGCGTCGACGGCTCGCCGAGAAAGCTCCCCCCGGGCCTGACGCGGGTGAGGACGTCGTCGAGCCAGAGCTCGTCGCGCACCGGCACGCCCGCGTGCGCCTGGCGAGCGAGGCGGAAGACCTCGACGTCGATGACGAGCTGCTCGAGGCTCAGCATGATCGCGCCGCCGAGGAGGCCGGGGCCGACGAGGATGTCGGGCCAGCCGAGCGTCACCGTGAGACCCATGGCGGCCTTTTCGTAGGCTGCCTGGGCGCCCGGCTCGAAGGCGTCGGTCGCCGACCCGGAGGCCTCGACCGGCAGCCCGTAGTAGCGGGCCATCGCGATCGCCGCCAAGCTCAGGGCGCCCTGCTCGATCGCGCCGGCCGAGTAGCGGCCCGTGCGCGGGTCCATGGTCGCCAGCACCGGCGCATAGATGAAAGGCGTCGCGGGTGCGGCCGCCTGGACGAGGCACAGGGTCCCTATGGTCTCGCAGTTCGCGGCGAGGACGGTGCCCAGGCGGCTGCCGGGCGCTGTGGCGCCCATGAGGGGCATGGGCATGACGGCGACGGGGATGTCCCAGCCGCGCATCGCCAGCCAGGTCCCCGTGTAGTCGGCCTCGATGATCAGCGGCGAGGTCGGCGTGATGAGGAACGAGAACGGGTGGCGCCGGCGAACCTCGTCCCGGCCGCCGAAGACGATGTCGAGGACCTCGAGCACGAGCGGCGCCACGGCGGGGTCGCCGAACGACTCCTGGACGTGCTTGCCGAAGTGGGCGAAGACATCGGTCATGTAATCGACCAGACCGGCGGCGCCCTGATTGGCGGGCGGATGTTCGCATGGAGACCAGAAGAGGCCGACGTCGTCGAAGGCGTCGATCAGCGTCGTCGCTTCGATCCAGTCCTCGCGGGTCGGCGCGCGACGGACGCCGGTGCGGCGGTCGAGCACCGTGGTGGCCCCTCCGTCGGCGAGCAGCGTGAATTGGCCCGCGTTCAGCGGGAACGTGAAGTCGTCGCGGCGCCCGCCGAGGGAGAACCTCTTCGGAGAAAGGCGCAGCGCCTCTTCGACGAGCGTCCGCGAAAAGCGGACCATGCGCGTCGCGTCGTTCACCTCGGCGCCGGCCGACGCGAGAAGACGGCGCCCCTCTTCCGGATCGACGCGCATGCCGTGTTCGGCGAGGACCTTGAGCGTGCGCTCGTGGACCTGCGCCTGTTCGTCGGCCGTCAGGACTTCGAGAACAGCCTGCATCGCTGCCCGTCCCATCGCTCGTGGTGGACGGCGCCCGCCATGACTCGCGGGGCGCCGCTGGTCTGCCCGGCATTATCCATGAGCCGGGGCGCCGCGACCACGGGTCGAACATCGACGAACCTCGGCGGCGCAGGCGCGCAAACCTGACGGACAGGTCCGGCCGGAGTCCCGGAGGGGGCCGGACGGCGGCATGACGTCGGCCAACTGAGCGGCCGGCCGGGCGTCGAGCCGGCGCAGCTGCCGCCGGTCTGCGACCCCCACCTTGCGCAGGACGGCCCGGGCGTGTGAGCGCACCGTCGACGGGGCCACGCCCAGCACCGCGGCCGCCCGGCGGTCGGTGGCGCCGGCGAGCAGAAGCGCGAGCACGTCGGCTTCACGCGGGGTCGGGCGCGCCGCCGCCAGAGCGGCCGGCAGGACGAGCGCCGCGAGCGCAGGACCGCCCGGTGCCGGGCACAGCTCGAGCACCTGCGCGCAACACCCGTGGAGGACGTGGGCGGCGCCGGTGAGCGGCTGGCCGGCCACGTAGCCGATCACGGTTGCGGGACCGCGGGCGGGCGACGGGCATACGCCAAGGCCGCCGAGGTTGACGAAGAGGACGGGCGCCGGCGTGAGACCGGGCTCGAAGCCGAGACGCCGCACGGCGGCCTCGACTGTCGGACGCAGCAGAGGATCCGGTTCGAGGAGGACCGCGCGACGAAGGCCGATCGGGCGTTGGGCTGAGGGGTCCCCGCCCTCGAAGACCCGGCCGGCGGCCCGCTGGCGCGGGCCGCCGGCCCCCCTGGAGGGATGGGGGTGGGGGGCGTCACGAACGGTCGAGGGGGAGCCGCCGCGTGAAGCGCCGACGGCCTCGTCGGCATCGGCGTGAGCCACGGCGGAGCCTCCTTGGACCAGGTGTCACCGTCCATCCTTCCGGCCACAGCCGGGTGACCCTGATCCCCGGTGGGACGCGGGAGCGTCGGCGCCGCTGGCGATCGTGGCCCCGACACTCTAGACGACGTGGCGGCCGGCGTCGTCGGCCCAGGGGTCGAGAACCGCGAGGCCGGCGCATGCGCCCAGCGCGGTGTCAAGCACCCAGGGGTTGAGACGAACCCCGGACGCTCCCTTCCCGGGGTGACGTTCGGCCCATCCCGTGGCCGACCCAGGGCAGGCCCTCGATCTGCCCGGCAGGGCGAAGACGCCGGGCGCGATATCCTAGGGCCCGACGTCGCCAAGGAGGTGCCCACGTGGGCAGCACACTCATCGAACGACTCGCGGCCGTGCCCGAGATCGCCGCCGAGGGGCGGTCCTTCTCCATCTCGCCCGACGGCGAGACCGTCGCCTTCGAGTGGCGCCAGGGCGGCGACTGGCAGGTCTTCACGGTCGACAGTCGGGGGCGTTCGGCGCCGCGACGCCTGGTCGAGATCGACGACCCGTGCGGCGCCCCGAAGTACTCGTGTGACGGCCGCTATCTGTACTTCTCGCGCGACGACCGCGGCTCGGAGTGCTTCGACATCTATCGCTTCGACCTCGCGAGCGGCGCCTGCGAGAACCTCCTCCCCGACACCCCGCATCTGTCCATCTCGCTCGACTTCGATCTCTCCCGGGACGGCACGCGTCTGACCTTCTCGATGGACCACGAGGGCAGCTACGCGGCGGCCGTCATGCCCGCCACCGCGAGCCCGCGTGGCGAAGCGATCCGTCTGCTGGCCGAGCACTACGCCAACGACTGGGCGCCCGACTGGTCCCCCGACGGGCGGCACGTCGCCTTCCACGCCGACACGCACGGCCAGGACGGCGCCGTCTTCATCGCCGACGTCGACGGCGGCGCCCTGCGCGCCATCGGTGGCGACGACCCGGTCCTCGCCTGGCACCCACGCTGGTCGCCCGACGGCGCGCGCATCGCCTTCACCGGCGTCTCCCACGACCGCTACGCCATCGGCCTCTACGACGTGGACCTCGACACGCTCGAATGGGCGTGGGAGGGCGACCGCGACGCCCACCAGCCGGAGTGGTCGCCCGACGGCCGCGGCCTCGTCTTTCTCATCGACTCCGAGGCCGAGACGGCCCTCTGGCACCTCGACCTGGCGTCACTCAAGGTCACGCCGCTCAACGTCGGCCGCGGCAACCACTACCACCCGCGTTTCACCCCCGACGGTTCGGCGGTCGTCGTCGTCCTGAGCGGCCCCGGGGTGCCGGCCGACCTCTTCCGCGTCGAGGTCGCCGACGGCCGCGTGACCCGTCTCACGCACGGCCTCCCGAGCGACCTGGAGCACCACCAGTTCGTCGCCGGCGAGCATGTGCGCTATCGCAGCCTCGACCTCCTCACCGACGTGCCCGCCCTCGTGTTCAAGCCCGCGAAGCACAACGGCAGCGGCGTGGTGATCATCCACGGAGGCCCCACGTGGCATCACTCCAACGAGTGGGACCCGCTGCGCGACGCTCTTCTGGCCGCCGGCTGCATGGTGATCCACCCCAACTACCGCGGCAGTGACGGCTACGGCCGCACCTGGCAGCTTGCCAACCGCTACCTCGTCGGCCAGGGAGAGATCCAGGACACGGCCGGCGCCCACGCCTGTCTGACCGCACAGGGGTGCGACCCCGCCCGGATCGCCTGCACCGGGAGCAGCTGGGGCGGCTTCCACACCATGGCGCTTCTCACCCAGTTCCCCGACCTGTGGGCTTGCGGCGTGGCCGGCGTGCCCTTCTTCGACTTCGTGTTCGCCCAGCAGGACCCGGCGGTGCGCGCCGACCTGGTGTGGTGGGACAGGGAGAACAGCGGCGACATCGCCGCCGACCGCGCGCGCCTCGAGTACTTCTCACCGATCAATCACCTGCAGCGCATCAAGGCGCCGCTGCTGATCATCGCGGCCGCCTTCGACCCGCGCTGCCCGCCCGGCCAGGTCGACGAGGTGGCGCAGCGCGTGCGCGCCAACGGTGTCGAGTGTGACTCGATCGTCTACCCCGACGAGGGCCACGAGATCAGCGGCACGGAGCACCGCGTCGACAGCGAGCGGCGCACGGTCGACTTCATCCTCGTGCACGTGGGTGTGACGAGCGGCTGACACGCGACCGGGCCGGCGGCGAGCGCGACCGCGGGGCAGAGGCGTACCCAAGACGTTGGCGGGGAATACCTCCTTGCGAGTGCGCAAGTGCTCGCAACCTGCATCCTCGACCGGTATTGGAGGAACACGATGAGCCGGTCAGACGTCGAACGCGACATCGTCGCGACCCTGGGACAGGTCCCCGACTTCTTCAAGAGCATGCCGGACGACACCCTCGAACACGAGTGGGCGTCGTGGAAGGCATTCCAGCTCGAGGACACGGCCCTCACCGCCCGTGAGAAGCACCTCATCGGCCTCGGCGTCGCCGCGGCCACCCACTGCCCGTACTGCACCTACTTCCATAGTGCGGCGGCCGGGATGTTGGGCGCGACTGACGCCCAGCTCGAAGAAGCGGCGCGGTTCGCCTCGGACACGAGCAAGTACAGCGCCTATCTGCACGGCCTCCAGATCGACATCGGTGAGTTCAAGCGCCAGGCCGACGAGATCGGCGGCTACCTGAAGGCGCAGGCGGAGAAGCAGCGGAAGGCCGCCTGAGCAAGACTGGCCCACAAGGCCTTCGCAACGAAGGGCCGGGCCCGGCGCGAAGCGCCCCGCCCGGCCCTTCGGCCGTTTCTCACGAGCGCGCCGCGGGCGGCGCATGGGCCCCTGCATTCCGGTAGACTCAACTCCGTTCCCACAGCGTCTTCCGGGCAGGTGATCCGATGAACGTCCGCGTCTACATCACGCCCAAACAGGGCATCCTCGACCCCCAGGGCGCCACGGTCGAACGGGCCCTGCCCAATCTCGGTTTCGAGGGCGTGAGCGGCGTGCGCATCGGCAAGTTCATCGAGTTCAAGATCGACCCCCCGCCGGGGACGACGGCCGAGCAGGCCAAGGCGGAGGTCGACGAGATGTGCCGCAAGCTACTCGCCAACCCGATCATCGAGGACTTCACCTTCGCCGTCGACGAGGGGTGAGGCGAGTCATGCAGCCCGCCGCTCGCCGCCTCGTGCGCTTCGGCGTCGTCGTCTTTCCCGGCTCCAACTGCGACACCGACGCCTACCACGCCGTCGACACCTTCCCCGACGCCAGCGTCGACTACCTGTGGCACAAGGACACCGACCTCAGGGGGGCCCAGGCGGTCATCCTTCCGGGCGGCTTCTCGTACGGCGACTACCTGCGCTGCGGCGCCATCGCCCGCTTCAGTCCGATCATGCAAGCCGTGCGTGACTTCGCCGCCGACGGTGGCCTCGTGATCGGCATCTGCA